>ERZ808277.55-NODE-55-length-78890-cov-4.679812_pt1 | contig 78890 bp, 58 predicted proteins | sample MGYA00521240_ERZ808277 | MGnify/ENA primary metagenome ERZ808277 (study PRJEB31516, sample SAMN03275599) | gut metagenome | biome: mammalia-associated habitat; material: feces | host: Papio cynocephalus | place: Kenya | collected 2012-07-17 ... | reverse complement strand
TGTATTATCTTACAGGAAGCCAGCAGTTCAGGCTTATGGAAAAAGCGACAGAGAGTCTTTCCGGAAGAATCGGAATTGTGCAGCTTTATCCGCTTTCCGCGCGTGAAAAACGGGGCGACAGTTTTGACAAGCCTTTTATTCCGTCAAAAGACTACATTTTGCAGAGAAACAGCGAATTTTCTGGAAAGGAATTTTCTGCCGCAGAAACATGGAATTCAATTTTTACAGGCGGCTATCCGGAAGTTGCAAACGGAAATGTTCTGCCGAACGATTTTTACTCAAACTATCTGAAAACTTACATTGAGCGTGATATTCGGAGCTTGACGCAGGTTGCAGACGAGATGCAGTTTCTCCAGTTCATTGCGGTTGTTGCATCAAGAACCGCCCAGCTTGTGAATTACAAAGACATTGCAAGTGACGTTGGAATAAGCGAGCTTACAGCGAAAAAATGGCTTTCTCTTCTTGTAGCTTCCGGGCTTGTTTACCTGCTTCCGCCTTTTTCGGTGAACGTTGAAAAGCGCGTTGTAAAAACTCCCAAGCTTTATTTTGTTGATACAGGACTTGCCGCCTACCTTACAAGATGGACGGATTCGGATGTGCTCCGCTTTGGCGCAATGTCGGGGGCGTTTTTTGAAACATACATTGTCGGTGAAGTGCTTAAATCATTCTGCAATGATGGAATTGAGCCGCCGCTTTATTTTTACAGGGACAAGGATAAAATCGAAATCGACCTGATTATTTTTTTGAACAATACGATTTATCCGGTTGAAATAAAAAAGACCGCCACTCCAAAACTAGACGACGCAAAGAATTTTTTCATCACGAGTAGAATCAAAAATGTGGAGGTTGCGCCTCCGTGCATTGTCTGCAGCTGCGGAAAGCCGGTTTCTGTAGCAAAAGGCGTGATGGCGATTCCTACGGAGTATGTGTGAGCTGCGCGCTCGATTTTTTGTGCGAAATCTTCGTTTTTTAAAAATATACCCACTATGTTGAGTAAATAAAGTAACTATATTTTAAAATAAAGTAACTATATTTGGAAATATAGTTACTTTATTCGGGCAACTTAGTTACTTTATTTTCGGTGCGTAAAACGCACTTTCGCGCCCGCTTTGTTCTTTGTAAAATATTTTGTAATTGAAACAGTAGCTACTGCTTGACAAATAAGGAATGAAGAACACAATCTTGTCAGAACTCAGAACTCAGAACTCAGAACTCAGAACTCAGAACTCGGAACTCAGAATAGCAACACTGTCTTCAGGCGGCTATATAAAAAATAAAACGAAGACCGTTGTATTGTGGCGTGCAAAAATTTACGCGCCTGCAGCACAGCGGTCTTTTTTTGTTTAAATTATTTTTCGAAGGAGAAAAAAATGAAGAAATCAAGGATTTTTGCCTTGCTTGTGGCAATGGCAATGGGGCTTGCAGTTTTTGGCTGCAGCAATGGCGATAGCGACAGTTCAGGAGGCGATACTACCGGCGGTTCAAGTTCTGGCAGCGGAACTACTGGCGGTTCGACTTCTGAATCTGCAGTATTTCAATCAACCAGATTTTATGAAGGAACAATTCAGATTGAATACAAAGCTGACGGCACTTATTTAATGACTTGGTCTTTGGGTGACTATTCTGCGGCAAACGCTACAAACAAAGGAAAAGGCACTTACACACTGGACGGCACTTTTGAGAACGGCACAATTCATCAGCACCAGACCCACTCGTCAGACACACTTTCTAGTGAATGGGTAGAAGAAGTAGAAGATAACGACCTTGCTGTAAAAGATGGAAAATTCACAGTAGATATAAATTCGACAACTGTAACTTTTACAAAAGTTGGCTCTTCAAGCTCTTCTGGCAGCGGAACTGGATCAGAGAGCGGCAGCACTGGAGGTTCAACATCCGGCGGCGGTTCAGAAAGCGGTAATACTGGCGGTTCAACTTCCGGTAGCATCGAGCCGGTTGCGGAAAACTTTGTACAAATTCCTGGTGCTTCAATTAAAGGAAGCGAAACTTGGACTCCAGAATCAGAGGTATTTGTAAGCGGACGTGCGTTTAAAATCGGCTCGTTCTACATGAGCGACCATGAGGTAACACGCGGAGAATACAAGGCTGTAATGGGAAGCGACCCAAGCACTGCAAAAGCTTACGACAAGGACGGAAACCTTCTTACAGGCGATGATGCAAAGAACAACCCTGTGAACAATATCAGCTGGTATGACGCGCTTGTGTACTGCAACACTCGTTCTATAAAGGAAGGCTTTACTCCTTGCTATGCAATCGGCGGAAAAACAGACCCAAAAGAGTGGGAAACAGTTCAAGACTACGATGAATGGGCTGCTGCGACTTGCGACTTTACAGCGGACGGTTACCGCCTTCCGACAGTGGCTGAGTGGGAATGGGCTGCGCGCGGCGGCAAAAGCTACAAGTATGCCGGAAGCGATAACGCAAACGAAGTTGCATGGTATACGGGTTGGAGGGAAGAGAAGAAAGGAACAGGGGATGTAAAGAGCAAAAAGGCAAACGCTTACGGACTTTACGACATGAGCGGAAACGTATATGAATGGTGCTGGGACAATAATATTACTATATCAGAAGACACGGCAGCTTCAAGATCGTATTATTATTCGCGCTCGTATTGTGTGATGCGCGGCGGATCTTGGACGGACGCCTGGGGCTTGGGGGTTGCCGACCTGTCCAGCATGAGCCCGAGAGAAAGCGGAAACAACGTTGGCTTCCGCCTTGTTCGCGTCGCAGCTGGCACCACTGGAGGCACGGCTTCCGGCAGCATCGAGCCGGTTGCGGAAAACTTTGTACAAATTCCTGGCGTTTCAATTGCCGGAACAGAAACTTGGACTCCAGAATCAGAGGTATTCGTAAGCGGACGCAAGCTTGAAATCGGCTCGTTCTACATGAGCGACCATGAGGTAACGCGCGGAGAATACAAGGCACTTATGGGAAGCGACCCAAGCACTGCAAAAGCCTACGGCAAGGACGGAAACCTTCTTACAGGCGATGATGCAAAGAACAACCCTGTGAACAATATCAGCTGGTATGACGCACTTGTGTACTGCAACACTCGTTCTATAAATGAAGGCTTGACTCCTTGCTATGCAATCGACGGAAAAACAGACCCAAAAGACTGGGGAAGTGTTCCAGATGACTACAATTGGAAATGGAATAACGCAACGTGCGACTTTACAGCAGACGGCTACCGCCTGCCGACAGAGGCAGAGTGGGAATGGGCTGCGCGCGGCGGCAAAAGCTACAAGTATGCCGGAAGCGATGACGCAGACGAAGTTGCCTGGTATGGGTATGCCAGCAGCTATACGTTCGGAACAAGGGAGGTAAAAACCAAAAAGGCAAACGGCTACGGACTTTACGACATGAGCGGAAACGTATATGAATGGTGCTGGGACGGGGATTCTGATATTATATCAGAAGACACGCCAGCTACAGGTCCGGATGCTAACCTCTTCCGCTGCCTGCGCGGCGGCTCTTGGTACTTTAACGCCTTCAACGCGCAGGTTGCCGTTCGGTGGTGGTACTACGACTACGAATCGTTCTTAACAACAGCGTACGACCGCAGCGACGCATCGTACAGCCGCTACTACGACTATGGTTTCCGCGTTGTTCGCAACGCCAACTAGCGTTGGCTAGTTCTGAAAGTGGAATTGCAGCGGCTGCCTAATAAGCTCCCGATGTCATTGTCCGGCTAGACCGGGCAATCTCTCGTAAAGCAATTGAATAGATTTTCGGGGCAAGCCCGAAAATGACAAAAAAGATACTTTATAAAAAAAGCCGGCTAGAGAGATTCTGGCTGGCTTTTTTATAAGGGAAATGCCGTAAAGAGGACGGATCAATCCATCGCATTTTACAAGCTGTCTTATCGATTGCTCCGTCGCTTCGCTTTTTACCCTGCAAGAAGCGGAACTACTGAAAGTATTATTCCGCCGATTATAACCGAGCCGATTTGCCCTGACACATTCGCGCTTACGGCGTGCATCAGGATAAAATTCTGGTCGTCGTCTTCGAGCGCGATTTTCTGGACTACGCGGCTTGCCATCGGAAAGGCTGAAATTCCGCACGCTCCGAGCATTGGGTTGAGCTTTTTGCTTTTTGGCCGGAAAATATTTAACAGTTTTGCAAAGAGAAGTCCGCAGGCTGTGTCTCCGATAAACGCGACAAGTCCCAGGAACATTATTAAAACTGTCTGAATCTGAAGAAAATTTTCCGCGCGCATTGAGGCTCCAACGCTTATTCCAAGCAGAATTGTCACAATGTTTGAAAGCTCGTTCTGCGCGGTTTTTGAAAGTTTTTCGAGGACTCCGCATTCACGGATAAGGTTTCCGAACATTAAAAATCCAATCAGCGGAGCTGCGACTGGAACTAGAATTCCTACAACCGCCGTCAAAATAACAGGGAATGCTATTATAAGCCATTTCGGCACATTCGAATCTTTTGCTTCCACATGAATCTGCCGTTCTTTTTTTGTTGTCAAAATCTTTATTACCGGCGGCATCATTATTGGAACGAGCGACATATATGAATAGGCTACAACCGTAATCGGCCCCATGAGGTTTGGCGCGAATCTTGATGTTACAAAAATTGATGTCGGGCCGTCCGCCGCTCCGATAACGCCGATGCTTGCCGCTTCTTTTATCGAGAACCCGAAAAATTTGTAAGCGATAAAAGCTGCGATGAAAATTCCTGAGTGCGCCACAATTCCGAAAATCAGCATCCAAGGACGCTGCAGAAGAGGGCGGAAGTCAATCATCGCGCCGACACCGATAAAAATCAGGAGAGGGAAAAGCTCCGTCATAATTCCGCATTCAAATAGGATTTTGAGCGCGCCTGATGTTCCGGCATGCTCCCACACAACATTTAGCGGAAGATTCACGAGAATCGCCCCGAATCCAATCGGCAGAAGAAGCATTGGCTCGTAGTTTTTCGCCACGGCAAGCCAGATTAAAAGCGCGCCGACCGCGTACATGACCGCTTCCTGCCAGCCAATCGAGCGGATTCCTTCTGTAAAGTAAAGAAGAACCTGTTCCATAAAGACACCTCCAGACGTCAAAAAATGGATTTAAACAAAAAAAAGACCTCTTACCTGCTGTTCCTAAAAAAAAGGAATAACAGGCAAAAGGTCTTGTTTCTTCAAGATTGAAGCCGCAGAACCAGACTTTTTCAAAAAAGCCGGTTGTTGATTCTGAGGAAGTAACTACTCCCCTTTCGCTTATAGCCGAAGGATAATCAAAAATAAAAAGCGCGTCAAGAGATTTTTGTAAAAACGTAGAATTTCTTTAAGTTCGCTTGTCATTATTTTTCAAAATTTGTTATATTTTGAATTGGGAAACGCATGTTTCCATATCTTTTTTTTCAGGAGATTTTTATGCCTGACGGGTCCATACCCTTATTTGTCTCGATTATCGTTCTAATCTGTTTTTCTGCTTTCTTTTCGGCGTCAGAAACCGCCTACACTTGCGCCAGCAGAATCAAGCTAAAATCGCTTTCTTCAAACGGAAACAGGCTTGCCGGAAAAGTCCTTTCGCTCACCGAGAAAAATTACGACAAGCTTTTAAGCACAATTCTTATCGGAAACAATATCGTAAATATTTCCGCCTCAACTTTAAGCGCGCTTTTCTTCGCGCTTCTTCTTGCAGATTCATCTTTGAATCCTTCTGTTGTCTCAACTGCCGCAATAACGGTTGCAGTCTTGATTTTTGGCGAGATTACTCCGAAATACATTGGAAAAGCCTACGCCGAAAAATTTGCGATGTCCGTTTATCCTGTGCTTGCAGTTCTGATTTTTGTTTTTACTCCGCTGAATGTTGTTTTTTCCGGCTGGAAAAAGCTGATTGAAAAAGTCTTCCGCTTTGACTCAAGAAATGTAATCACCGAGGAAGAAATTATAACGATGGTTGATGAGGCCGAGGAAGACGGAACTTTAAAAGAGCACGAAAGAAATTTTATCCGCTCTGTGATTGAATTTGATGATTTGGACGTTGAGGACATAATAATTCCGCGCGTGAATATCTGCGCCGTCGAGAAGAATTCAACTTATGATGAGGTCAAAGCCAAATTTGTTGAATGTGGATTTTCAAGGCTTCCTGTTTATGACGGCGAAATTGATTCTGTTGCCGGTTTTGTCCACGAGAAAGATTTTTTCAAGGCTGGCCAGGAAGATTTTTCGCTTGAAAAAATTATGAAAAAGCCGTTTTTTTCGACTGGCAAGACTAAAATCTCAAAGCTGCTTTTTAAGATGCAGAAAGAAAGGGTTCAGATGGCGATAATTCTGGACGAATACGGCGGAACGCTCGGGCTTGTTACGATGGAAGATATTCTTGAGGAGCTTGTCGGTGAGATTTACGATGAGCACGATTCTGAAGTTGAGAACATAAAGCCATGCGGCGACGGAAGCTTTATTGTGAGCGGCGATACGCAAATGCACAAATTGCTGAAATTTTTTGGAATAAAAGAAGCCGATGAATTCAGCTCAAATACGGTGAGCGGCTGGATTACAGAAACCTTGGGCGACTTTCCTGAAAAAGGCCGGAAAATAGACTTTAACGGTCAGATTGAATTCGAGGTCCTGAAAACCGAAGGCAACATAATCCGCGAAGTGAAAGCGGTTTTGACAGATCCTCTAGTAAAAGACTCGGCTCTTCCACTTTAATTTGAAATTGCCGTTTTCCAAAGAAACTTTGTTTATCGAGCAATTTGGAAAACGCACTTTCCAGAAATTTTTGAGCGTGCGTCCGTCAATGTGCATAAGCAGCGTCTGGAGCGTGCCTCCGTGTGTAACGACAAGCAGATTTTTGTTTGACGGGCTGTCTGCCAAAGGACGTATTTCGTTTTCCCAAAAATCTGCTGTTCTTTTAAAAACGTCATCGAAGTTTTCTGCGTCTTTGTCTGGTGAATAAGCCGGCGGATTTGTAAAAAAGTTTTTTATTTGAGCAAATTCCTGTTTTGTCTGCCGTTCTTCCGGCGTTGAGCCTTCTGCTTTTCCGAATGAGAATTCGATTATGCGGTTTTCTTTTATGATATTTGAAGAATCGAATCCGCTTATGAGTTCTGCCGTTTTTACTGCCCTTTGCAACGGACTTGAATAAACCTTGTCAAAACTTATGCCGGCTTTTTTTAAGTTTTCGCCAGTTTGTTCTGCCTGTTCAATTCCCGCCGCGTTTAGAGGAATATCGGAACGTCCCTGTAATTTTAACTGAACGTTCCAGTCTGTTTCTCCGTGGCGGACAATGTAAATATTCATATTTATTCTTTCCCGTTCCAGCAGTAAGTACAAAGTTTTGAGTGATCAAGTCCTGTTGAATTTAGCATGTCGTCAAGGCGATGAAATCTTAAAGTTGTAAAATGAAGCTGCTTGCGGATTTCTTCCTGCATTTTTGCGTATTCAGGCGTGTCCGGGTCGCAGTATTTTGCAAGAACTTCTTCGCTTGGATTGTTTCCCTCGAATTTCTTCACGACGCGGCGCGCAATCAAGTCCATCTCGCTTTTTGAGCGGCTAAAATTAAGATATTTGCAGCCGAACATAATAGGAGGACAGGCAGGGCGCACGTGAACTTCCTTTGCCCCGGACTGATACAGAAAGTCCGTTGTCTCTCTGAGCTGGGTTCCGCGCACAATCGAGTCGTCAATCAGAAGAATGCTTTTTCCTTTTATAAGCTGAGGAACCGGAATAAGCTTCATATGCGCGATTAAGTTACGCTGGTCCTGGCTTGTCGGCATAAACGAGCGCGGCCAGGTCGGAGTGTATTTTATGAACGGCCGCGTGAAAGGAATTCCGGCCTCGTTCGCGTAGCCTACAGCGTGGGCAGTTCCGGAGTCAGGAACGCCGGCGGCGCAGTCCGGGTGAATGTTCGCGTCCTTGTCGCGCTTTGCAAGGAATTTTCCGCAGTTGTATCTCATCGCCTCAACGTTCACGCCCTCGTAGCATGCTGTAGGGTAGCCATAGTAAATCCATAGGAACGTGCAGATTTTCATTTCTTTTTGAGGCTTCTGCAGAATCTCGTAGCGGTCGCTTGTTACATAAACGATTTCCGCAGGTCCAAGCTCATGCTCGTCAGCGTAGCCGAGGTTCATATATGCAAAGTTTTCAAAAGAAAGGCAGTGAGCAAGAATTGAGCCTTTTGCGTCTTTTTTTATTCCGATTTGAAGCGGCGTTCTGCCCATCTTGTCTCTTGCGCCGTAAATTCCTTCTGGAGTGGCAACAAGCATTGTGATTGAGCCTTTTATTTTTTTCTGAACGTATTGAATTCCTTCGAGAATTGTTTTTTGAGTGTTTAGAAGCGCAAGAATAAGTTCTGTCTGGTTTATTTCTCCGCCGGACATTTCAAGAAAAGCGCCGCCGTTTTCGATAAGCTCTTTTGAAAGTTCGTCTTTATTTGTAACGATTCCAACGGTTGTAAGCGCAAAACGTCCAAGGTGAGAGCAGGCAAGAAGAGGCTGCGGCTCGTAGTCTGAAATACAGCCGATTCCGATGCGGCCTTTCATCTCCTCAATGTCGTTTTCAAATTTTGTTCTGAACGGAGAATTCTGGATGTTGTGAATTGCACGCTGAAATTTGTCATCTTCGCGATAGACTGCAAGTCCGCCGCGGCGGGTTCCTAAATGTGAATGATAGTCAGTTCCGAAAAATAAATCCATCGAACAGTCGTCTTTTGAAGCAACGCCAAAAATTCCGCCCATAAATGTACCTCTTTGAAGTCTTTGCAAAAATAAAGCACAATTATAGTGCCAAGACGATTTTTTTACAATAAACGGTAAAATTTACCCCGGATCGTTGCGGAAAGACCGCAGCGAAGCGAGGACTTATAGCAAGAGCCGGATATGACAGAGGATGCGGTTTGTGATTTTTTGATTTATTGAATAGAACATTTTTTTATGGTAGTTTTTAAGAATGAAAGAACTTGAATTGAAATATGGATGCAATCCAAACCAGAAACCTGCCCGGGTTTTTGTTGATGAAGGTGATCTTCCAATTGCTGTTTTGAACGGAAGACCTGGTTATATAAATTTGCTCGACGCTTTGAATGGCTGGCAGCTTGTTAAGGAATTGAAGGACGCTACCGGACTTCCTGCCGCAACTTCTTTTAAGCATGTTTCTCCTGCTGGCGCTGCAATTGGCAAGCCTTTGAACGACACTCTCAAGCAGATTTATTTTACCGACGGTGTTGAGCTTTCTCCTTTGGCTTGCGCTTATGCCCGTGCCCGTGGTGCTGACAGAATGTCTTCTTTTGGTGATTTTATTTCTTTGAGCGATGAATGTGACGAAGCTACTGCTCTTTTGATTAAAAAAGAAGTTTCTGACGGCGTTATTGCTCCAGCTTTTTCTGACAAAGCTCTTGAAATTTTGAAGGCTAAAAAGAACGGAAATTACTGCGTTATTCAGATTGATCCGTCTTACGTTCCTCCGGCAACTGAAGTTAAGCAGGTTTTTGGCGTAAAATTTGAACAGGGGCACAATTTTATAAAAATTGACGAAAGCTGTCTTTCTAATATTGTTACGAAAAATAAAAATTTGAGCGAGGATGAAAAACATAACCTTATTATTGCTCTTATTACTCTCAAATATACTCAGTCAAATTCTGTATGTTACGTAAAAGACGGCCAGGCGATTGGAATTGGCGCTGGACAGCAAAGCCGCGTTCACTGTACACGCCTTGCTGGTCAAAAAGCCGACAACTGGTGGCTGCGTCAGTCGCCAAAAGTGCTCGGATTGCAGTTTGTTGACGGAATTAAACGCGCAGACCGCGATAATGCAATTGACGTTTATATTGGCGAAGAATATGAAGATGTTCTTGCAGAAGGAAGCTGGCAGAGAATTTTCAAAGTAAAGCCTGAAGTTTTTACTCGCGAAGAGAAAAAAGAATGGCTTGCTAAAAATACAGATGTTGCTCTCGGCTCAGACGCTTTCTTCCCGTTTGGAGACAATATTGAGCGTGCGCACAAATCTGGCGTAACTGTAATTGCTCAGCCGGGAGGTTCGGTTCGCGATGATCAGGTAATCGAAACTGCCGACAAGTATAATATGGTTATGTGCTTTAACGGAATTAGACTTTTCCATCACTAGTTTTTTATAAAAGGCGCTGTTTTGCGTAGTTTGTAAGAATTCTTGACGAAAAAATATTAACATATTAAAACTAAAAACGCTCTCTGTCGGGAGCGTTTTTTTTATGGCCGTTTTTTGCAATGATTTTGAGTTTTTTTGTGGCGATTTTGATATTTTTTGGTAGAATAAAACAGGCGATTTTTTATATTTCAAATTTTTATCTAAAAACTGAAATTTTTAGATATTTTGTTTAGACATTCGGAAAAATAATTTTTTTTAAGCTGGAGGCATTTTTATGAAACTACGTAAGACTGAGAATCAGCAGGAAAAGAAAAAGGGAGGACGCCTATTTCTTCTTATAGGCGGTTTTTTAGCGGGGATTGTAATTTTCTTTAACGTGCTGCAGATTCGGTTTGTAACAAAAACTACAAAAGAGGAGCTTAAAAAAAGTACAGAATTTGAATATGCCCAGTTTGTAGATACTTATGCAAATCTTGAGCAAAATGTTATTGAAAAATATTTTGCAGCCCTAGATTACTACTGCAATTCAGACATCATAAAAGGAAATGCAAGCACGGAAGAAATTGTTTCCTGGCTGCGCGATCATGAGCAGGACAGAAATAAAGATTTTTTTGATTATGTTGCATGGGTTGATAAAGACGGACTTTATTATTCGGATATTGGAACTCAGACGATTGTTTCTGACCGCGATTATTTTAAAGAAATCATGCAGAACGGCGCAGATTCTTATGTTGACAATCCTGTTCCTTCTAAAGTTTCGTGGAAAACAGTTGTGCATGTATGCCGTGCTGCCAAACGCAATGGCGAAACAATCGGTTTTTTTTGTGGAAACGTTGAAGAATCTAATTTTGCGAAGGTCCTTGAAGATATAAATCTTGGTTCGCTTGGCGAAGCTGGGCTTTTTAGCAGCATTGGAAAGGTTATTGCCTCAAATCTTAATTCTGAAAAATTAAAGGAAGAAGTTGATTATATCCGAAAAAATGACCCGGCTTCTTATTCTGTTTTTCAGACTGCTTGGGCGAATGACAGTCATACTGGAATAATAAAAAATAGTGCTGGCGAAAACATTGTTATTTTTTCAAAAATTGTAAAGCACACGCCGTGGAAAATTATGCTTTTATTAAAAGAAACAGAAATCAATGCGGCTTCAACTGCAATTTTCTATAAACTTTTAATCTGCGGAATTATAATTACCGTTATAATCGTTCTTTTTGTAGGTTTTATAATGTACAAACAGATAAAGCCTTTGAGTGTTGTGGAAAACACGATCCGCGGAATTGCAACTGGAGACGCAGACCTTACGCAAAGAATTCAGTTAAAGAGCAGCAACGAAATTGGACGCGTTGTTGATGGCTTCAATAAATTTTCTGAAAAACTTCACATAATTGTTTCAACAATGAAGCAGTCTAAGAACGACCTTGTCGAAGTCGATGAACTTCTGCAGAACAGTACAGAAGACACTGTAGCGGCAATTAGTCAGATTATTAGCAATATTAAGGGTATGGACAAGCAGATTGGCGTTCAGAGCGAGTCTGTTCACGAAACTGCCGGAGCTGTAAACGAAATTGCTTCAAACATAGAGTCTTTAAACCGCATGATTGAAAGTCAAAGCGCGGCTGTTACTCAGGCGAGTGCTTCTGTTGAAGAGATGATTGGAAACATCAATTCTGTAAATAATTCTGTTCAGAGAATGGCTCATACTTTCCACGAGCTTGAAGAGAAGGCGGCAACTGGAATTCAAAAAAATAACGATGTTACGGCAAAAATCGAAGAAATTCAGGCAGAAAGCCAGGCTTTGCGCGAAGCAAACGTCGTAATCAATGGAATTGCAGAGCAGACAAATCTTTTGGCAATGAATGCGGCAATTGAAGCGGCTCATGCGGGCGAAGCAGGAAAGGGATTTAGCGTTGTTGCCGAAGAAATTCGTAAACTTTCCGAAGATTCTGGTTCTCAGTCGCAGACAATCGGTAATCAGCTGGATAAAATCATAAACAGCATTGAGCAGATGGTTGATGCTTCTGGCATTGCTTCCGATGCGTTTAACGACGTTGCTCAGGAAATCAATTTGACAAACAATCTTGTTCAGGAAATTTCAAATGCAATGATAGAACAGAATGAAGGTTCAAAACAAATTGCAGTCGCCCTTAACAGCATGAATGACACTTCTAACGAGGTAAAAACAGCGTCTTTGGAAATGGCTGAAGGAAATAAGGCGATTCTTGATGAAATAAAAAATCTTCAGGAAGCTACATTCAGCATAAAAGACGGAATGGGCGAAATGTCTTCCGGGGCACGCAAAATCAACGAAACTGGAGCGGCGCTTTCTGAACTTGCAAACCGTATGAAAGCTTCAATTGGACAGATTGGTATTCAGGTCGATCAGTTCAAAGTTTAAAATCGGAAAAAATTCATATTATGTTTTGATTGTAGTGAAGTTCATTTTTTTGCTACAATCGGAGTATGTTGTTAAGAAACGATTTTTCTCAATTTACGCACTTTTTTTGGGATCTTGACGGAACTTTGACACGTTCTGCCGAAGGAATTGTAAACAGTGTGCGTTATGCGCTTGAATGTTTTGGAATAAAAGAAGCGGACGATGAAAAACTCAAGCGTTTTATAGGACCTCCGCTTGCAGAGTCGTTCAATGTTTTTTATGGACTGAGCGAAGAGCAGTGCGATAAAGCCATAGAAAAATATCGTGAGTTTTATACGGAAAAAGGAATTTTTCAAAATGCAGTTTATGAAGGAATCCCAGAAACCTTGCAAAAACTCAAAGAAAGCGGAAAAAAACTTTACGTTGCAACTTCAAAACCGGAAGTTTTTATGTTCAGAATTCTGGAACATTTTAATTTATCTCAATACTTTGATTTTGCCGGCGGCGCGGACATGGCGGAAGCAAGAAGCGAAAAGCACAAAGTTATCGAATATGTAATTAAGCACGAAAATTTGCAGGCTGAACGAAAAAACGGCAAGATTTTGATGATTGGCGACAGAAAACACGACATTCTCGGAGCGCGAAAAAACGGCTTAAAATGCTGTGCAGTTTTGTGGGGCTATGGAAGCCAGCAGGAATTTGAAGAATTTAAGGCCGATTTTATAATTTCAAAACCGGGGGATTTAGTTTGTCAAAGCTAGTTTGACAGATTTTGCTTGTCGGCTTAAATAATTTTAAAAAGCAAAACTCAATTGAAGCGGCGCTTTTGCAAGACGGAGAGATTCAAATAGTTCTTCTATCTGGTTTTCTCCAAAAACTTTTATTCCGTTTTTTAGCAAAAGGTCTGCCGTTATTCCGTTTCCGTCGATTATTTTGTGGCTGAATGATCCGTCGTAGATTTTTCCAACTCCGCACGAAGGACTTCTTTCTTTTAAAAGCGCAAAAGAGCATCCGAACATTTTTGCCGCTTTTAAAACCTGTTGAGCGCCTTTTTTGAATTGAGGAGTTCTGTCGTTGCCTTGCGAGTCGATTACTTTTTCTCCGGAAATTTCGCAGGGAGAGCGCGGACAGGAAAGTCCTCCCATACATTCCGCACAGACAGGAATTATGTTTGCGATTTTTTTTAGGCGTTCAAAGGTTTCTTCCTGCAGAATTGAGCCGTTGTTTCCGCCGTCATATTTTACATCAAAACCTAAGAGGCAGGCGCTTACAAGAATGTTCATAGAAAATAATTATGAATTAAGTTTGATGGTTGGACAAGAGAAAAGTATAAGCATAGAAAAGAAATAAAAAGAATGAATAACAAAAGAATATCTCTAAAATCTCGAAATAAAAACGGTTGTATGATATATTTCATGTTTGGCTGTATATTTATTTGAATTGAATTTAATTAAGTTTTAGAATAAATGAGTTTGGAGGAATTTTAAATGAAATGCAAAATTTCAGCTGTTTGCGCAGCGCTTTTTCTTGCAGTAATTCTTACTTCATGCGGTTCTAAAGAAAAAAATATTATTCCTTTAGAATTGTGGTATGGCGCAACTTTTTCTGAAGCTGGAGAACCGCCAGCAGATTGGGAAGTTTTTAACATTATCCGCAGAAAATTGAATATCGAGTTAAAAATTTCTGCTGTTCCTGCAAGTTCTACTGAAGCGGACAAAAAAATTATAGCTGCCGCAGATGCCGGACGTCTGCCAGATATTTTTGTTGTGAGCGGAACTGTCTTGCCAAAATTGATGAAAAAAGAATGTCTTTCTTATGTTGATGACATGTACGAGCTTATGCCGACTCGTACTTCTCAAATGTATGATGTAAAAGAGCGCAAGTCGTATGGTTACAAGGGCAAGCACTATGCTTTGAGCCAGCCAGGTTCAGTTGTAAAAAATGAAGGAATTTTGATTAGAAAAGACTGGCTTGATAAACTTGGCCTTGAAATTCCTGTAACTCTCGACGATTACATGAACGTAATGAAGGCTTTTGCTTACAGCGATCCTGATGGCAACGGCAAAAATGACACTTATGGTTACGGCGCTTATCTTGAAATCAAAAAGAATTCAGAAGGTTTGGGTGTGAAATTTGACCCGATTTTTGGCGCTTTTGGAGTAGAAGGAACTTTTGATTTTAACAAAGATACTGCCGGACTTAATATTTACAAAGACAGTTATTTTGACGCAGTAAATTTTGTGCGTCAGATGGTTAACGAAAAAGTAATCGATCCGAACTGGGTTGTTTATAAGAAGGATGATTTTAGAAATGCCTGGAAATCAGGTCGTTTTGGAATTATGCGTGAACAAAATGCAGCCTTTGCCCTCGAAAACAACTATTCACCTTTTGACGAAAAGTTTCCGGATGGAGAATGGATTGTAATTGAGCCTCCGACAGGTCCTTCTGGGGTTAAATCGGTTGGAATTTACACTGACCAGGGACACCGCATCTATGCAATCAGCAAAAATGCCAGAGAAAAAGGCAAGATTGAGGCAATTGCAAGGCTTCTTGAATGGATGAGCAGCGAAGAAGGTTATTATCTTTTGGGATTTGGTGAAGAAGGCGTAAACTACAGACGTGACGAAAATGGAAAAATCACAACTGAAGGTTTGGCTGACCCTTCAAAAGCGTATACTCAAAAATCATTTGCACGTTATCTTCAGCTTAGAAATTTGATTTTTTATAACAGCGAAGTTGAGCTTGAAAGCCGCTACCCAACCTGGGTAAGCCGCAACGGCAAAAAAATGAGCGCATACGCAGTTTTAAAAAATATGCAGAATCAGGACTGGACTCCAGCCCTTGGCTCAGAAGGTTTGCCAGCTCCGTCTGCCGAAGTAAAAAAATATTACGAGCAGGGCGTTATGGACTTTGTTACAGGAAAACGTGCCCTTATTAGAGAAAACTGGCAGCAGTGGCTCAACGGATTTACACGCATTGGCGGAATCGACTGGGAACGCAAATGTAAAAATTACGTTGAAAGCAACAACCTGCTTACCGAATAGTTTTGCCCATTTCGCTGGCATTTAGTCTATCCAGCGGAGTGTTCTTTTTTGACAGCGCCGGCTTTTATGCTGGCGTTTTTCGTTTAAAAAGGTTTCGATAATTTCTGTAATTGCCCATAAAGCGATAAATCCCAAAAATAAAAAAAACATAGCCATAAATGCTCCTCCTTAGTTGGTATGCCAATGATAAAACAACTAGTGAGACACTGATTGTCCTTGGTAAAAAAGTTTTCTTGTGCGATAACGGTAAATTATCAACCAGAGTTTTTTAGTTAAGTTTTTTTATGATAAAATAAACGGAATATGTTTTTTTTAAGGGGAGTGTTGTTATGAATAGAAGAAAATCGATAGTTATTACTTCTGTTTTGACTGGCTTGGCTGTTATTTGCGCGCTGGCTGGAATTGCCCTTTTAATTTTTATTTTTCTTAAGGGCGAAATAAATAGATTTGAACCTTTTGAGTTGGACGAAAACAAGACTTACGATGTTCTTTATATAAGTTCTTATGATCCTCGCTATTTGATTACAAAGAATCAGCTTGAAGGCATTGAATATTCTATGCAAAAAAAAGGCATCATGTACGAAGTTATGTACATGGACATGCTTAATTATAACACTGTCGAAAATTACGAGCTTTTTTATCAGACAGTAAAGCATAAAATTTCTATGCGTCCGACAAATTACAAGGCGGTTATTGTAAGCGATGACGCTGCCTTAACTTTTATTGAGCAGTTCCATAACGAACTTTTTAAAGATGTTCCGGTTGTATTTTTTGGAATAAACGATATTGCTCATGCAAAAAATGCTCAAAAAAATCCATGGTTTACAGGATTTGGAGAAAAAAATTTTGTTGATGAAACTCTTGAAATAATCATTGAGCAAAATCCTAATGTTAAAAAAGTTTGCTGTATTCTTGATGATTCTTTAACGGGCCGTGGCGACAGAGAGCAATTTTTGGACGCAATAAAAAAATATCCAAACTTAACCTATGAGTTTATTACGATTTCTCGAAATTCTCCTGAACAGATTGCTAATCGGTTGTCTGCAATTCACACTGATTCAGTAGTTTTGTGTCTTTCTTCTTTGCAGTCTTATGCACACAGAAATTCTTTTTCTATTTATGAGCTTATTGATTTTATCAGTTCGTATTCACGGAGAATTCCCGTTTATAGGACAAATGCTGTCGGTATTGGGAATGGATTTTTGGGTGGAAAAGTTTATGATCACTATGCGGCCGCCTGCCATGCTGTAGAAATTGTTTATGAAATTCTCGAAGGAAAAAAACAGATTTTTGATTTTGAATACGATGATTTTGCGGCTGGAAAATGTATTTTTGATTACAAACTTCTGAAAGAATTCAATATAAATCCTGCGACTTTGCCTTCCGAAACGATTTTTTTCAACAAGGCGGAAAATATTTTAAAAAAACAGAAAAGTCTGTTCATTGCTGTTTTTTTTATAATACTCTCTTTGATTTTGATGCTCGTTGTTTTTATTACAAGCTATTACAAATCAAAAAAAATTAACGAAATTGTCATGGCGATGAATAAAAAAATGCGCCAAATTAACAGGGAGCTGATTGACTCGAAAACAAAACTGACTTTTGTCGCAAACAATGATGGTTTAACGGAGCTTCCAAACAGAAGTCACGGTGAGGCAGAAATAAAAAAACTTATACATTCTGGCTTGCCTTTTACGCTTTTTTTGATGGACGTTGATGATTTTAAAAATTACAACGACACTTACACACACGCATGCGGCGATTTTGTCTTAAAAGAATACGGACGCCGGCTTGCAAAACTTACTGTAAACGGTGAATATTTTGCGGCACGCTACGGCGGAGATGAATTTTTGCTTGTCTATAAATGCGGTCATATCGAAAAAAATGGGCGAGAGATTGAACTTTTGCGTCAATTGCTCAATGAACCGATGTATTTTAACGGAACAAAACTTTCAATAACAGTAACTTTGGGTTTTGCAGATTCGTCTATCGATGTTTCTTACGATGAGCTTCTTACAAATGCGGATATTGCAATGTATGAGGCAAAAAAGATTGGTTTTGGAACCTGTCTTGGTTTTATGCCGGAAATGAAAGAATCGGTTTTGAGGCGCAATTCGATTATTGACATTTTAAAAGACGAATGTGAGCATGGCGGTTTTGAAATTCGCTATCAGCCAGAGATTTCTACAAAAACTGGCGATGTCTGCGCTTTTGAAGCTCTTGTCCGCTTGAAGGATTATTCAGTTGGACCGGATGTTTTTATTCCTGTAGCGGAAAGCAGCGGTTTTATTGCTCGAATCGGAAGAATTGTTACCGAAAAAGTTTTGCGTCAGATGGACATCTGGCGTTCTGAAGGAATGAAGCTTCGAAAGGTTGCAATAAACTATTCAAATGGACAACTTGTTGATGACGGTTATGTCTTGCATCTGAAAAACATGATGGAAAAATACAGGATTCCGTCAGATCTAATCGAAATTGAAATTACAGAAAGCCTTTTTATGGGTAAAAAAGGTCGCGTAACTCAGCTTTTTGACGAACTTGCAAAAATTGGTGTTACACTTGCTCTTGATGATTTTGGAACGGGGTATTCTTCTCTCAGCTATTTGACTTTTGTTCCAGCGGACAAGGTTAAAATAGACAAGTCTCTCGTTGATAATTATCTTGTAGATGGAAAAGAAGATTTTATTCAGAATATTGTGCAGCTTGTGCATGGTTTGGGAATGAAACTGGCTGTTGAAGGCGTTGAGCACAAATGGCAGTATGACAAGCTCTGTTCTATGAATTGTGATTTTATTCAAGGATATTTGTTCAGCAAGCCGATTAGCGCGGATGATGTTCCTGAATTTTCAGTTGCGGTTTGATTTATGACTTTGCTTGAAACTTATTACAATAAATTTAACGAAGAGCATCGCCTTTCGACACGGCATGGAATTGTAGAATATACAGTTGCTCAAAAATATATTCACGAGTGCATAGGCGAACGGAAAAATCTTAAAATTCTTGATGTTGGAGCTGGAACCGGACGCTATTCTGTGGCTTTAGCTCAAGAAGGTCATTTTGTTACGGCGGTTGAGCTTGTTGAACGAAATCGGAAGGTAATTGAGTCAAAGCATCAGACTGGAGTTCATATCTGGCCGGGAAATGCCCTTGACTTGAGTTTTCTGGATGCGGATTTTTTTGACATAGCCTTGATTTTTGGGCCGATGTATCATTTGCACACGAAAGAAGAAAGAATTAAGGTTTTTGAACAGGCTAAGCGAGTAACAAAAAAAGGCGGTTTTATTCTTGTTGCCTATGTTATGAACGATTACAGTATAATCGAATACTGCTTTAAGAAAAACAAAATAAAAGAGTGTTTTGAAAACGGCAGCGTGACAGAAGATTTTAAAACCGTAAGCAGCGAAAAAGAGCTTTACAGTTACCTTCGGCTTGATGATATAAATGAATTGAATAAAATAGCTGGTCTTGAACGCATAAAAATTATTGCGGCGGACGGTCCTTCTGACTATATGCGCCGGGAATTAAATGCAATGGACGAAGAAACATTTGAGCTTTTTGTAAAATATCAGCTGGCAAATGCAGAACGGATTGAATTGCTCGGTGCTTCTAGCCATACTGTCGATGTTCTAAAAAATACAAAATAATTCAAAAATTGCGTTAGCGATGATAGTCCCAGCGTCAGCTGTCCCCGGAAGGGACGGAGCGAATGCGGAGGGGCGGTCGTAGCGACGGCGCAGCCGTAACGCCCTTGCATATTCCTGAAGAATTTTATAAACTGTGCAAAATGACATTTTGTTGATTTTTGTCAAACTCAATTTTTTTATTTTTATGGGAGAAAACTATGGCAAAGAAATATGCATTTTTGTTTCCTGGACAGGGTGCTCAGGCACAGGGAATGATTAAGGATATTTGTGAAGCATATCCGGAAGCGCAAAAGGTTGTTGACGAAGCTTCTAAGATTGCTGGAAAAGATGTTGCAAAACTTTTGTGGGATACTCCTCAGGAAGAGCTTAACCGCTCGGATAACAGTCAGCTTGCGATTACTACGGCAAGTATTGCGATAATGGCCGCTCTTAAAACAAAGGGAATTGAGCCTTCTGCTGCGATGGGATTTTCGCTCGGAGAATTTCCTGCTCTTTATGCCGCCGGAATTTTGTCTTTTGAAGATGTTATCAAAATTGTATGCCAGCGTGGTTCGATAATGCAGACTGTCTGTGAACAGATTGCTGAAGAGAATGCTGGAAATGCGCCTGGAATGAGCGCTGTTCTTGGTTTGCCGCCAGAAAAAGTTGAAGAAATCGCTGCCGGAATCGATGGCGCTTATGCCGCAAATTTGAATTCTGTAAAACAGACTGTAGTTGCAGGAACTGCCGACGGGCTTGCTAAGGTAGAAGAAGCGGCGAAGGCTTGCGGGGCGCGTCGTGTTGTACGTCTTGCTGTTGCTGGTCCTTTCCACTCGCCGCTTATGCAGAGAGCTGCTGATAATTTTAAGGTGGCGCTTGAACCTTTTACGTTTGCAGATCCAAAAATTACGCTTTTTTCTAATGTGACAGGAAAAAAAGTTACAGAAGGCGCGCCTGCAAAGGCAAGTGCGGTTGAGCATCTTACTAATCCGGTTCGCTGGACTGACGAAGAAAAAGTTCTTGCTGATTTGATTAAGGAAGATGGAAGTGAGTGGGCTGTTCTTGAAGTTGGTCCTGGAAAAGTTTTGTCTGGTCTTTGGGGACAGACTGAATTTGGTGCGACTTTGCCTGCTGTTGCTGTAAATACTGCTGAAGTTTTGGCAGCACTTTAATAAATTTGGGAGGAAGTATGTTGCTTCAGAATAAAAAGGCTCTTGTGACTGGTTCTAGCCGTGGAATTGGCCGTGGAATTGTTGAATCTTTTATTAAAAACGGTTGTGAAGTTTGGGGACTTTGTTCTAAAGAAAGTGCCGGAAAAGCAGAAATCGAAGCTCTTGCAAAAGAAAACGGTGTGGCTTTTCACGAAATTTATGCTGATGTAGGCAATGCTGAGCAGGTGACAGAAGTTGTAAAAGCCGCTCTTGCAGAAGCCGGCGGTTTTGATGTTCTTGTAAACAACGCTGGAATTACGCGCGATGGTCTTTCGTTCAGAATGAAAAAAGCTGATTGGGACGATGTTTTGAGAGTCAACCTTACGGCTGCTTTCTTAATCTGTCAGATTGTTTCTAACGATATGATCAGAAAACGTTCTGGTTCAATTATCAATATGTCTTCGATTGTCGGAGTTCATGGAAACGGCGGTCAGGTTAACTACGCTGCTTCTAAAGGCGGTCTTATTGCTTATTCTAAATCTCTGGCTGCAGAAGTTGGAGGCCGCGGTGTTCGTGTAAACTGCATTGCTCCTGGTTTTATCGAAACTGATATGACTAATGTTCTTAAAGAGGAATTGAAACAGGCTATGATTGAAAAAATTCCTCTCAAACGACCTGGAACTCCGGAAGATGTTGCAAATACCGCTCTTTACCTTGCGAGCGACTTGAGTTCTTATGTGACAGCACAAGTTATTGGTGTTGACGGTGGAATGGGCGCGTAAAATTTTACGCTGACAAAGACTTGTTTTTGCCGTATATTTCTTGCTTGCGCGCCTTTATGGCGCGTTTTTTTATTCTATTTTTAATTTTTTCAGGAATATTTCTGTAAAAATTTGCGGAGAATCTTTGTTCTGATAGTATATTCCCGCTTTAAAATAATTGCGTTCATCGGAGAGGACTATTTCTGAAAAGGTTATGCTTTCTTTTTTTTCTCCATCGCGGAAAATTGTGAGTTTTTTGTCTTCTGTTTGAATTTTGATTGTAGTCTCTTTTGAAGGAATCCAAGCACCAAGCTCAATTTTTATTGGATCACCGTTTATTTCGTCTACTTTATCTGCTTCGTAATAATTTCGGATCTTTGCAACGATTTTTCCTTGTTCTGCTTCGATTCGGCAGAGCGGACGGTCTGTTGCTTTTCCGTTTGCATTTGGGAGTTTGCTTGCCAAAAACTGCCCGACAGTAAATTTTGCTTCTGAGGCGTTGGAGCAGTTTCCGAAAAAAGTGTAGGTGAAAGAATGAGTTCCTTTAAGCGCCCATTTTGTTTTTTGGGCAAGTTCTACGCGGACTGAAGAACCGTTTGGAGATTTTCCCTGATCGGAGGCATCGAGTGAAATTCTTATCCAATCTGTGTTGTTTTTGTCCGTGTATTTTGAAAAATATTTGTTTTTGAAATTTGAGTTTTGGGCGAGAGATGCGGTTATCATGCCGCCGTCTTTAGTTCCTGACGGATACTGGAGATTAAAATCGATGTTTCCAGAACTGTCGGCTGGAATGAGCGGGACAGGACTTTGTCTTTTTTCGAGTTCTTCTGATGTGGCGTAAGGCATGACATAAGGTGAGTATTCGCCGCTGCTTGAAGCACAGCCTGCAAGAACTGCATTTAATGCGATTATTTTAAGAAATAATTTAGCGTTCATTTTTTTCTATTTTATAGTCTTTATTTTGAATTGTCTGCTTGTTATTTGATAGTTTAGCAATGAAAAAAACACTTGCTTAAAATGACAAAAACTGATATTTTGTCATAGTAAATTAAAAGAAAGTTAAAATCAGCTTGAAATTTTGCTGGTTTATTATTTTAAACAGTTTTGCGTGGCAAACTGGATTTTTCTATAGGAGGCATGATAAAAATTACATCCGTGTAATTTTTATCATTACAGTTTGCTCAAGCGTTGCTTTTACAAACTGTGATTCTCGCCATCCGTAGCTTGCCGCTAACGCGGAGTTTTATAAGGAGAAAAAGATGAGAAAAATTGTTGTTACAGGACTTGGTTGTGTAAGTCCAGTCGGAAATTCTGCTGACGAAACTTGGGCTGCCCTCAAGGCAGGAAAAAGCGGGGTTGCTCCAATTGCCGGATATGATGCAACTCCTTTTAAAGTAAAATACGACGCTGAAGTAAAAGATTTTAAAGCCAGCGATTATATGGATGCAAAAGAAGCTCGCAAAATGGCACGCTTTACACAGTTTGCTGTTGCTGCTAGTAAAATGGCTCTTGACGATGCAAAACTTTCTGGAAACGAGGCTGTGCTTGACAAGGCTGGTGTTTATCTTGGCGTTGGAATCGGTGGTTTTGAAGTTACAGAAGCCGGATTCAAATCATATTTTAGCTCAAACTTTACACGCACTCCTCCAATGACAATTCCTGAGCTTATTCCAAACGAAGCTGCAGGAAATATTTGTATCGTAAACAACATTCACGGTCCGGCTCACACTGTTTGTACCGCCTGTGCTTCTGGAACAGATGCGATTGGCTATGCTCTTGATCAGATTCGTGCAGGACGTGTGGATGTTGCTCTTGCCGGCGGAACAGAATCTGCAATCAACGGATTTACAAACTTGAGTTTTGGCGTTTTGCAGGCACTTTCTTCAAAATGGACAGACAATCCTTCAAAAGCAAGCCGTCCGTTCGACAAAGACCGTGATGGATTTGTTATGGGCGAAGGTTCAACAATCCTTATTTTGGAAGAATACGAGCATGCAAAAGCACGTGGCGCTAAAATTTATGCAGAAGTTGCAGGATACGGAGCAACAACAGATGGTTACCACCTTACAGCTCCAAACCCGAACGGAATCGAAGGGGCACGCGCAATGACTCTTGCTCTCGAAGATGCTCATGTAAAACCGGAAGATGTTGTTTACTACAACGCCCACGGAACTTCAACACACTTGAACGATGCTGGCGAAACAAAAATGCTCAAAAACGCATTTGGCGACGCTGCATACAAATTGCACATTTCTTCGACAAAATCAATGACAGGACACTGTCTTGGAAACGCAGGCTCGCTCGAAGCTTTTGTCTGTGTAAAAGCAATCGAAGACAACTTTATTCCACCAACAATCAACCTTGACAATCCGGACGTAGAAGGCGGATGCGACCTTGACTATACGCCAAACAAGGGACTTTCAATCGACGTTCCAGTTGCAATGAGCGGAAACTTCGGTTTTGGCGGACACAACGGAATCTTGGTTTTCAAGAGAGCAAACTAATTAAAAAAACTCTAAAAAACGCTTATTGCGAAAATTTTAGGGTTGATTTTTTACAAAAGAGGGCGTGCCGGCTTGCGCCGTCGCGCTTTTCGCGGTTCCGCTGACGCTCCATTGGACGCAGCGAGCTGCTTACCAACGGCAGAGCCGCCGCTACAATCGCTCACGCGAGCAAAATGCCTGCTAAAAATGCAGGCTCTTTTTTTATAGGAGTTAAGATAAAAACAGCCGAAAATGGCGTCTGTTTTTATCTTTCTAAGTTTGCGTTGCAAACTTACTAATTAACTGCAATTTCTCACTTTGCTACGAAATTGCAATAAAAAGTCAATCCTAAAACTGAAGTTTTAATCTTGACTTTTTATAGGAGAAAAAAAATGGCATTTACAGATATTGAATCACTTTTACCGCACAGAAAACCTTTTTTGTTTGTAGATACAATCGAAAGTTATGACGAAAACGGCTGTGTATGTACACGCAAATTTACAGAAGAGGATTTTTTCTTTAAAGGACACTTTCCTGAATATCCTGTAGTTCCTGGGGTAATTCTTGTAGAAACAATGGCACAGGGCGGTGGAGCCGCATTGAGTCTTCAGAAAAAATTTGACGAAGGAAGCCTGTTCTTCCTTGCGACAGTAAACAACGTAAAATTTAAGCATCAAGTACGTCCAGGCGACACCGTAAGAATGGAAGTAGTAAACAAACGCTGCACTAAAAACATGGTTGTACAGGAAGGAAAAGCCTACGTAGGCGAAACCCTCTGCGCCCAAGCCGAGTGGATGTGTCTCGTAGGAAAAGGCAACTAGCAAAAAGAATGCAAAATAGCCTTTAAAAGAGGCGAGTGGGCACGATTGTGCGTTAGCGGCGGGAAGGGCGCGCTCTGCGCGTTGCGCAAGCAATGCAGGCGAAAGCCGGGAACCCTGGACAGAGTGGCCTGCCAAAGGCAGGTAACGCCCAAATTTTGCATTTTAATGAAAAAAAATTATTTCGTGATATAATTTAGTTATGTTTGATGCAGGATATATCTGTAAAAAAATTTATAAAGCTGTTTATCTCGTCAGATTGATGGGACATTCTCAAGACCCTGTGGCGTATATTCATATTAAGGCCGGGCGGGAAGCTTTTGTTGAAGCGAATGAACTTTATGAGCAGTTTGCGAAAATTAAATGGAACACGTCGCTTTCGACTGCTGATTTGGAAATTTCGCTTGATGAAAGTCTTGCGGAAAATGCCCTGAAAATCGAATTTGTTGAAGATTTTTTTGATGATGAAACTGGACGGACAAATAAATATCCTGTTCACGAAGAAGATTCGGTTATTGTTTTTTAGTTGCCGTAAATCTGAATTTTTCGAGCCCTGTTTTTTTTGAGTATTGAGCGCAAGAAAAGCAGGGTTATTTTTTTGAAGAAAGTGATTTTCTAAACTGGTTTGTTTTTTATGCCGATTTTCTAAAAGGAATAGTTTAAATTTTTGGTTTTTCTGAAATTTTGTGGGGGGGGCGGATTTTGGAAAATTGCCTTTTTTTGAACTGGATTTGAAAAAATGAATAATGTTTTTTTTAAGAAAGATTTTTATTTGCAGTTTATTGACGGAAAAATTTGCGGTTTAGGCGGAATTAAAAAGTTTTTGAGCGTTGCAGTGTTTTTGCTTGCGGCAACTTTTTTTTGTGTGGCAACGGATTATAAATGGAACGGCGCTTCGAGCGGAAATTGGGGCGAGGCTAAAAACTGGAATGTTATTGACGAAAACGGGAACGAAAGCGCTTCAAGTGTTTGTCCAGGAGCTGGGGATTCTGTGAGATTTGATACAGAAGTTACAATCACTGATTCTGTAATCGCCGGAAAAATTGTTGCAGAAAAAGGTCTTGTTTTTGAATCTGATTTAAGCGCGGCGGAAATTGAAGTTAAAAATGGAAATTTATCTGTTGGCGGAAATGTTCTTGTAAATGCAGATGTGAAGATTGAGTGCTCTAAAGTTACTTTTGAAGGAAATCTAGTAAGCCGTTCGAAGGATTCAAAAAAAGATGTTTCGATAACTGGCGACTGCGTTTTTAAGGGGACTGTTGGCTCGAAAGTAAGCGCTTCTAATAACGAAAAAATTAAGAATTTGTCAGTAAGCGGTTCTGTTACTGCTTTTGGCGATTTTTATACAAGCGGAACTTTAACTTTTAGTAAAGATGTGGTTTTGGCTGCGGACGATATTGTTTTTTCGGCAGAAAACAATATTTCGTTTAAAGGCGGCATAAAAGGAAGCGCGTCTGGAAACGGCACTGTTTATTTTGGTGGAACTACAGCAACGGCTTGCGAAATTGAACTTGACGGTTCCGTAATAGATGTGAACAATTTGGTTTTTAACGGAAATGCGGTTTTGAACTCAAGTGTTTCTGCGGCAAAAGACATTGTTTTTAATTCAAATGCAGTTTTGAACTCAAGTATTTCTGCGAAAAACGATATTCATTTTAATGGCAGTGAAGACAGCGTAAAAATCGGATGGTGGACGAATCTTTCTTCTGAGTCCGGCAGCATTTTTTTTGGAAGCGAAACTTCTCCTGTTAAGGTAAGCCTGTCTAATTCTTCTGGAACAATCAGCGTTAATACTAAAAATAGCGGAAAAACATTTTTTTACGGCGGCTTGAACGGAAATTTTGGACTTTATGTGAGCGGAAATGCAGAAATTTATGGAGACAATGTTTTTTCTGGAGAAGTAAACCTTGAAAATTGCAGCGAGTTGATTTTTAAGGGGGCAAATACTTTTGACAATCTTGTAATTGCAAAAAACTGCGGGAATTTAATTTTTATCGAAAAAAACAGTTTTAAAAATACTGTAAACCTTGAAAATTGCGGAATTGTTGAGTTTTACGGAAACAATACTTTTAGCAAAAAGTTTTTTATTAAGGCGGAAACTCTTGCATCAACTGTAAAATTTAAAAATGGTTCATATCAATCATTTTCTTCTATGGAGCTGAAAGGTTCAAGCTCTGAAAATACGGTTACTCTTTCTCTTTCTGTGTTGGATTCTTCTAGTGAAGAGAAGTGGTATGCGGTTTTTTCGGAAAATCCGGTTTCAGAAAACTTTAAATATTCAATAATCGATAAGTCTGTTTCTGTAGTTTCTGTCGGCTCATCGGAAGAAAAACTTCTCGGATTGATTCCTTCGGACAAAACTGTCAAAGATTCTGTGCCGGACAGCCCGACTTCTGAAACTTGGTTTTCGCACAAATATTTTTGGCTTGGAAAATCTGACTCAAACTGGGCAAATTCGTCAAACTGGGCTTACGACGAAGAGGGAAATTATTCGGCTTCTGTTTTTCCTTCGGTTGATGGCGGAAAAAGCGAAATTGTCGTTGCAAAGGGAAACTCTAGCTTAAGTTCTCCTTATATTTTGACGCTCGAAAAAGACGTTAACTTAAAAAGTCTTACTGTAAATAAAGACGCGGCAATTGATTTGCAAAATTTTAGTGTAACTTGCGCAGAAAATTTTACAAATAACGGAACTTTGCGGTTAAAGGGCGAAGGTCAGATAATTTCGGCAAAAATGATCAACGGTTCGGACAGCACTGTTGAATATTATGGAGATTTTTCGGATTTTGTTTGGAATGGAAGCGGCGCTGATTATTTTGAATACGAAAATTTAAAAATTACAGGCCGCGGTAAAACTTCACAGAAAATCAAGGTTTTAAAAGAAGTCTTTGTTGAAACGAGTGGAGATTTTAGTTTTGGAGCGGAGAATGTTTTTTTGGGCGCGGTGAATGTTGAAAACTGCGGAAATTTGGTTTTTGCTGAAAAAAATATTTTTTCTGATGAGGTGAATATAAAAAACTGCGGAGATTTAAGTTTTTTTGGTCAGAATGATTTTAATGGAACTGTCGCTTTGCTTAAGGTTGGAAATGCCGTGATAAACGGTGATTCTGACGGTTGTGTTCTTTCTGGCGGCGCAGAATGTAAAACTTTGAACGCGAAATGTCCTGTAAAATTGAATGGAGATGTGACGACGACGGAAACAAAAACTTTTGAAGAAATTGTTTGCGGTCAGTTTTATGAAAAATCCGTTTTTGCGGCTTCCGATGCTGTTTTGACGGACAAAAAAGCAGTTTATGTAAAAGGTGGCTTGAGTTCAGAGAATAAAAAATTAAAAATAGACGCCAGCGCATTTTGCAAAAGTTCCATTGACGGATTTTTAGAACTAGAAATAACAAAAACACTCGAAGTTGCAGGGAATGTCGGCAGCACAACGCCGCTCGGAGCAATCATTGTTTTAGAAAATGCAATTTTTTCGAGCGCAGAGCCTGTTCAAAAAGTTTTTTCTGTTGGAAATCAAAAATATTCTGGGAAGGTTACGGCTCGGTCTGGGCTTGAAATAAAGGCCGGGGCTGATGGCGCAAATGTTTCTGGCGTTGTATTTTCTGGTTTTGACGTTGCCGGCGCTCTTTCGTTGACTGCGGATTCTGCGGAACTTTTTTGTGCTGATTATATTTCTTCTGGCGAGCAAGTTTTTAATTGTGCTGGCGGAGTAAAAATCCTTTCGGAAAATACTGGAATTTCTGGAAACTGGCAGTGCAAAAATGGCAGAATTGAATTAAATGAAACTGCTTTGGTTTTAGATTTTTCGGACGGCTCGTTGGAAAATTCTTTTGAATTAAAGTCAGAACTCGAGGCTAAAGACGTTTTCTTTTATTCCGGCAAATTGACCGTTGCAAGCGGAAAAACTCTCAAAACTGGCAATTTTGCCGCTTTTGGAAAAAATTATTCTAAAAATGACTCTCGTTTTTCTGCGGAAGAAAATTCGCGGTTTGCATATTTTTGGGACGATACAGATTCATCAATTTTTAAATATAAAGAAAGCGGAAGCGGGGCGGAGCTTTCTGTAAACGGCGCAATTTTTGAAGTTTCAAAAAATTTTTACGCAAATGGACTTGATATAGAAGGTCTTGAATTAAAAATTCCGGACAATTCCGCATCAAATCCGCAGTTCAATTCAAGTTCCACTGTTACAAAAAATCAATGGGGAATTCCTTATGCGGTTGCATTCAATTCAAAAATAACGAAAACAACGGTCAAAGGCGGATGGCTTGCGGCAGGAGCGGATTCTCAAAATTGCGAGAACGGTTTGCAGAATTCAAATGTTCAGTTTGCCGTTCCAAAAATTAAAAAAGCATACTCGGTTTACGACGATGTAATTTTTGTTGAATTTGACTTGCCGCTTGAAAACTCGAATGGCGAAATTGCAGAAAATATTGCAGGACTCAAATATTCTAACGGTTCAGAAAATTTCGAAGGTGTTTATTCTGATTCTGATTGTGCAGAAAAATTGACGGCTGCAGACGGAGATGTGAGCAGTTTTTATTTAAAAGGTCAAAATTCATGGAATACAGATGCGACTGGAACTTTGGCGTGCAGTTCGGCTTTAAAATCTCTGGTTGATTCTACAGACCGAAAAGGCGTTCATAAAAATTTAACGACGGATTTGAGTTTTTTGGAAGGAATTTTTACTTCTGCTGACGGACACACAATGTGCGAAAATTACGGAGCTGGAAACAAAGATGGTTCTGTGCCAGAGCGGTATACTCTGACGGAAGACCGGGCAAGTCCTGTTTTGATTGCAGTTTACACTGGACAGGAGCTTCACACGAACGGAAAAGCCTCGGAGCAAAAGTCTTACGATTCTCACAATTTTATTGAATTTAGATATTCGGAAGCGGTGAACATTGCTTTTGACGATGGCACAATTTTACGGAGCGAAGGCGGAGATTCTAATATCCGTGCAACCGAAAATTTTGGCAAAACTACAGGAAGCGGAACTCATGACGAAAATGGCAACGGGCTTATCGTCAATGGTTTTGCTTCAATTGAAAACGGAAAATTGCTCGCTTTTTCGAAAGATGACTCAGATTCGCCTCATGCGCTTTACCGTCTTTTTAGCACAAAAGCCGGAGAAGAAGACAGCATTCAGACTCATCGCGTTCGTTTGAGCATTGCCGGGTGGACGAACGGAACTGTAAGTTTTACCGACAGTCTGAATCCTTCTTTTAACGGCGAATATCTTTATTGGCCGGGTTGCATTCAAAAAGCAGAAACCCCAACAGGAATTGTTCATTCTCTCGAAAATTCCGCAATAAGCGATCTTTTTGGCAACAGAATTGATTCAAAAGGTACGGAAACAAACCACAAGCTGCAGGTTTTGACAATAAATAACTATCCGTCAGACGGAGAAAAAGACGTTTCTAAAACTGACTCTCTTTACGGTGAATGGGACGTTCTTTGTCCTGTTGTTGCTCCAGTAATAAAGTCTGAAACTTCATGGAACAGCTGGGCTTTGGGAGAAGAACAGGATTCGTACGAAATTTTGGGAACTTCAAACACGGCTTCGGACACGACTTTAAAATTTATCGAAGTGCATTTTTTCGACAACGACAAAACTCAGGCTCAAAAATGGAATTCGTGGTGGCGGACAAGAAAAGGCTGGAACGAAGACGGAAAATTGCCAGAAAATCGTGGCGGTGCGCGTCCGGACGACAGTTTTGCAAATTCAAAAACTTTTGGCGGAATAAGGCTTTGCTCTCTTAAAAATGCAAATTCAAATTTCTCTTACAAAATAAAAAAATCTGACAATTCTGGAACCGAAGCCGAAACAGGAGAATTTTCGTTTGAAGGCGAAACCGACATTTCTCCTGTCGTTTACGGAAATATTTTTAAAGAACAGCATATAAAAACTCAAGCCGACGGACTTTATATTCGTCTTCCTTTGAAAGACAAAAAACTCGCTCTTCGGGCAACTTTTGAACTTTATTACGCTCCTCAAGACAGTTACATAACGGATCTTGCCGGCAATCTTCTTTCAGGTTCATACACGCAAAAAACAAAATTTACATCTCTCGATGTAACTCCTCCTTCAATTGTCATGACTCTTGCCCCGATTGGCGAAAATAAAATTTATGCGATTTTTTCAAAACAGCTGGCTTTTGGAAACGAAAACACATTCTTCAAAAATTTGAGCGAAGCGGAGTTGAACGAAGCATTGTCGCAGATTGCAGAAAGTTTTATTTTGGTAAAAAAAGGTTCTTCCGCAGGAAGTTCCGCCGAAGAAAACGCAATTACAAAAGCAGAATATGTTTCTTCTTCGGACGAATACACGGCGCTTTTGTTCACCCTCGAAAAAACAATAAATCTTTTAGACGTAGAAAACCTTTGGCTCAGAAATGTTGGTTATAATTCGCAAAAAGTTGAAGATGGACTTGGGCTTGCTGTCGCAGACACAAAAATCCACGACTTTTTAGGAAACTACATGACTGAAAATTCAGGACACGCTCTGAGCGATTTTGCAGTAAACGCGCTGGACGTTCTTTATGCCTATGCAGACTCAAAAGACAATGACGACTGGAACAAAAAAGGCATTTACGGCCAAAACCAGGCTTCTGTTTCTAGCGGCTACACTGTTCACGATTTTTCGGCGGAACAAGGAATTTACGATGCGCTTCTCGAACAGCGCGATATTACTCTCCAGATAAAAATAAACGGCGAAATGGAATCTGACAGAAGATTTTTACTCGTGCCTTCAAAAAAATCAGCCCTTTCTTCAGAAATGATAAGCGACAAAATAAACCTTTTGCTTGGAACAGACTGGCGGGTTTGGCTTCCAACTTCGCTAAAGGCAGTTGCAACTCAGCCGAATTCTTCTGTTATGAGCGAAAATTTTCCGGAAAGTGCGGACGGCGGCAACGGAATTTTGTGGAATTACACTCTCAAAAACGAAGATTACGATTTTAATAGCGGAGACGAGATTCAATTTTTGTTCAAATTTACAGACGCGGACGGAAACGACATTTTGCTCGACAACGACGCAGACGATTTTACAGGCGGTTCGGCAAATCCTTCTCCTCTTGTTCCTCTTTATGCGCTCAAAATGCCGCTTGAAAAAATAAATGCCGGCAATTTTTCATTTGTCGATTTGTGGTCGTTCAAGATAAAAAACATAAAGCAGCAGCGCGGTGGTGTTACAATTCTAAACAACGTGATAAACGTAAACGCGCGGGAGCAGACCGTGCTGGAGGTAAATGTGCCGGAAGGCGGAAATCTCAATGTTTTTGTCATGACTGTCGACGGAAACATTGTAAAACGCCTAAATCACGGACGCGTAGACTCCGGAACACATTATTACCGCTGGAACGGAACAAACAACGCCTCAAAACCAGTAGCGCGCGGACTTTATTTTGTGCGCGTTGTTGGTCCTGGAATTGACGAAACACGAAAAGTTTTGTGCGTAAAAGAATAAAAATAATAAAAATTTGGACGGCATTGAACTGTCAAACCGGTCTTTCGCAGTTCCGCTTTTCGCTCCATTAAAAAAGCGAATTATTTTCATAATCCGCTTTTTTAACGCTTCGCGCTGCTGCAGCCCGGCGTAAGTTTTTTTTACAAAAAGAACATTTTTGGCTTATAAAAAAACATTCCTTGACCTTAATTTTTTTATTGTTCATAATCTTACAAACATGGATTTAAATTTTCGAAAAAATATCCGCTTTAATGATTTTGGACGTGCCGAATGTACTGAGATTTCTCCTGTTGCAGGCGCTCTCGAAGATATTAGTTTGAGTGGCTGTAAAATTCATTATGACGCGCCTGTTTCAATCAATATGGAAAATGATTACGAAATTCATTTTCGGCTTTCTCGCGCTGGCAAAGATGCCCTAGTTTTAATGTGCCATCCGCAGTGGTTCAATCAAAAAGACGACGGTTCTTCCGAAGCTGGATTCCTTTTTCTTCATTCTTTGGATTCTGAAGCGTTGCAATCTTATATTTTGCAGCGTCAAAAAGAAGAAATGGTTGAAAAATTCGATGGAATAATGCCTCAAGGTGACACATGCCAGTTTGTATAACAAAATTAGAAGGAACTGCTTTTCTTGCGTTTCCTGAATGTAAAAATCTCCTTGCTTCTGAACTTTCCAGACGTTTTAATTATGGAAAAATTCTTTCTGCCGCGACAATTTCGGGTTCAACTTTTGCCAGCAAAAACTGCCAGTGGTTTGGCGATTTGCTTTATTGTCCTGATTTTTGCGTGGATTCCAGACCAGAAACTAAATCTGCAAAAAACGGAGATTTGCCGTATTGGGCGAGCGTTGCCCTGACAGAGCCGTTTTTGCTTCGTTTTGAATCAATAGGAGAAGCATCTCGCGCTCTAAAAGAAATTCAGAGGAATTGGGCGCCTTATCAGTATCAATTTTTTAGACGCGGAGCTTTAATTCAAGAAAAGCTTCCTTACATCAATTTAAAGGACAAGAATTTTTTTAAGGTTGATGAAGAAAACGGCGAAAAACATTTTTCTCTCGAAATCCCAAAGTCGCCGATGGGCCTTTACACTTTAATTGACGAAAAGACGATTTTTGCAGGAGCTGTAACTTCGAGCTCAATTCCTGCCGGACTTATAAATTTTGTAGAAGATCACGAAAATCCTCCGAGCCGTGCATATCTTAAAATCCAGGAAAGTCTGACACTGGCCCATCATTTTTTTGGAGCTGAGCTTCCCGGAAAAAACTCAAAATGCTTTGAAGCTGGCGCCTGTCCTGGCGGCTGGACTTGGGTTTTGCGCGGTCTTGGAGCGGACGTTTTTGCTGTTGACCGGGCCGAACTTGTTCCTTCACTTATGGAAGATTCCCACGTAAAATTTTTGGCACACGATGCTTTTACTTTAAAACCGGAAGAGGTTTGCGCAGAACTTGACTGTCAAAAACTTGATTGGGTTTTTAGCGATGTAATTTGCTATCCTGAGCGTCTTTTTGAATGGATAAGTCTTTGGCTGGAAAGCGGCCGCACAAAAAATATGATTTGCACGATAAAAATGCAAGGCGAAATCGACTGGGAGCTTGTAAAAAAGTTTGCCGATATTCCAAATAGCCGGGTTGTCCACCTTCATTACAATAAACACGAATTAACTTGGATTCATGTAGAAAAATAGCAGCCAGACTTCTTTGCCGCAACTCTCCTTTTAAAGGCCGAAAGTTGCAGTTTTTTTTAATGACAAAGTTTTGGTAATGCTAAATTTTTTCGAGATCGTATGGCGTGTCTTGGTAAACGTAATAGTTTAGCCAGTTGCTGAAAAATAAATGCGCTGTGCTTCTCCAAATGTTGTAAGGCTTTTGTTCAGGATTGTTTTTTGGAAAATAATTTAAAGGAATTTCTATCGGTAGTCCTTTGTTTTTGTCGCGCCAGTATTCTTTTGAAAGGGTTTCTGTGTCATATTCAAGATGTCCCATCATAAAGATCGAGCGGTTGTCTGAACTTTTGCAGAGAGTAATTTCGTTTTCCTGGTTTTCTGCTAAAACGGTCAAATCTTTTACTTTTAAGATTGAATTTCGGCTGACAGTTGTATGGCGGCTTGTCGGAACTGGAAAAATATCATCAAATCCGCGCAAGAGAGGGTCATTTTCTGTAACTTTGTGGTTTGGAATTATGCCAAATGCTTTTTTTTCGAGCTGAACTTTTTTTATGCCGTAATTATGATAAAGTCCTGCCTGCGCTCCCCAGCAGATGTAAAGCGTGCTGAAGACGTTCTTTTTTGCATAGTCCATGATGTCGCAAAGCTCATTCCAGTAATCGACATCTTCAAACGGCATTTGTTCGACAGGTGCGCCAGTAATTATAAGACCGTCGTACTTGTTTTTAAAAATGTCGCTCGACGGAATGTAGAATTTTTCAAGATGCTCTAAACTTACATGACTTGCAGCATGATTTTCCATTCTGACAAGCGAAATGTCTATTTGAAGAGGAGTGTTTCCCAAAAGCCGTAAAAGCTGTGTTTCTGTTGTTTCTTTTGTCGGCATTAAATTGACGATTGCTATTTTTAGAGGACGAATATCCTGTGCGGCGGCTCGGTTTTCCGTCATTACAAAGATATTTTCGTTTTCCAGCACTGTGCGTGCCGGCAAGTCGCTTTGAATTTTTATTGGCATAGCCTTAACTGTAGCAAAATTTTTAATATTATGCTATTGTGCTATTCTATTATGAATCTTTCCGGAAATCGCAAAGCCGCATTAAAAAAACTGAAAAATTTATTTTTCTCGTTAAAGTCTGATGTAAAATCGTTTAGAGCGAAATTTGATTCAGTTTTTACAAATTCAATCTTGCCAAACAACGTTGAATGTTCAGAACGTTCTTATGGCGGAGTTAGCTGCGATTTTTTTTTGCCGGAAATTTACATTACAAAACGGATAATTCTTTATATTCACGGCGGATGCTTTGTCGGCGGTTCAAAGCAGGCTTACCGTAATTTTGCCGCTTCTCTTGCTTCTGCTGCAAGCGCTCGTGCTGTTGTCCCGGAATTTCGGCTTGCTCCGACCCACGCTTATCCTGCTTCTCTCGAAGATGTTCAAAATGTTTTTAAGACGATTTATACTGAAGAGCTTGTTGCAAATTCACTTGAATACGATAATTCAAAAAATCCCGACGATTCAAAATCAGAAATAATTATAATGGCTGACGGTTCCGGCGCTTCGATTGCGCTTGGTCTTGTTTTGAGCCTTTCTGAAAAACTCCGCTCTTCGATTTCAAAAATCGTTCTTTTTAGTCCTTGGCTTGATCTTGGGGCTGATTCTAAAAAGTTTACAGAAAAAAAAGTTTGCGATGAGCTTTATACCGCAGAATCAATGTTCCGTGCCGCAGAAATGTACACTTTCCAAAATAACCGGAACATTCCTTTTGTTTCTCCGCTTCGCGCTACAGAAGAGCAGCTTCGTTTTTTTCCTCCTGTTTATATTCAAATGGGAGAAAATGAGTTTTTGCTTGATGACGCTGAACGAATGGAAAGAATTCTTCTTGAAGCAGGCGGAAAATGCACTTTGGATGTCTGGAAAAATATGCCGGCAATGTTTCAGCTTGCGGATGAATATTTTGAAGAATCGCATCTTGCCGTTGAAAAAATCGGACGGCTTTTTACAGTACAAAAAATTAAGGAAGGTTTATAACGATGGAATTGGTTTGCCCTGCTGGAAATATCGAAAAATTGTCTTATGCGTATAATTACGGAGCAGACACGGCTTACATTGGACTTAAAAAATTTTCATTGCGAGTAAAAGCCGACAATTTTTACGAAGACGAATACAACCGCGTAATTGAATTAAAAAAACGCTTTCCTGGAAAAAGACTTTTTTGCGCATTGAATATTGCTTTTCATAATCAGGACATAAAAGCTTTTTTGGACAACCTTGATTATTTTAAGCAGTATCCGATAGATGCATTTATCGTGCAAGATTTGGGAATGGTTGACATTTTGCAAAAGAATTTTCCAAAAGCACATCTTCATCTTTCAACTCAAGCCAGCTGCATGAATAAAGAAGCCGTAAAAATGTACAATAGAATCGGCTTTAAAAGAGTTGTTCTCGGACGCGAAACAAGTTTGAACGAAATTCGTGAAATCAAAGATGCAAATCCTGATGTTGAGCTTGAATGTTTTGCTCACGGCGCAATGTGTATTGCATATTCTGGGCGTTGTCTTATGAGCGCCTATCTTACAGGCCGCAGCGCGCAGTCGGGCTTTTGTTCGCAGTCCTGCCGCTGGGATTTTGACGTTGGCATTAAAAATCCTGAATTCCGCCTTTCTGACGGAAAAACTGTAAATCTTCTCGAAGCTGTCTCTTCTTTTTCTTGCGCAGATGGAACTCAGACAAAATTAACTCAGTCTCAGGCAAAAGCTCTTGCCCAGAGCGGAAACCTTGTTCTTCAGGAACATAAACGTCCGGGAGAATATTTTCCTGTTTTTGAAGGCGACGACTTTACAGCAGTTCTTTCTTCAAAAGACTTGTGCATGATTGATCATCTTGCTGATATGAAAAAGGCCGGAGTCGATGCAATCAAGGTTGAAGGACGAATGAAGTCGATTTATTACGTTTCGATGGTTACACGTGCTTACCGAAAAGCGCTCGATGCCCTCGAAGGAAAAATTTCTGCTGAAGAAGCGGCTCCTTTTATTTCAAGTTTAAAAGAAGTTCCTCACCGCGAAAGTACAACTGGTTTTTATTACAGCCGTGCTCATGCTGACGAGACTACAGTTGGAGCAAGCGACAGCCCTTATGATATGGCAGGTTCTATTATTGAAGAAATTACCGGAAGCGACTTGGAAAAAGTCTTTAAAAATGGCGAAGAACTCGAAAAAGCACGCCAGAAAGAACTTGAAGAAATGGATCCGCGCATGCGCTCCGCTGTAGAAAAAGACCTAGAAGAGCACCCGGAAAAAGTTGTTCACTCTGTTAAAAAAATTGACGGATACAGGCTTTATCTTTACGAGTCTCTCAACAAAACGGACAAAGGAACTGATTTGGAACTTGTAAGCCCGGATATTCTGTCAGAAAAACTGTGCGGAAACGACTACATTTTTGTAAATCCAAAAAACGGCACAATCCTTGACTGGGTAAATCCAGACCACGACTGTGCGATTTATACAAAAGCAAAAATTTCTGTTGGAACAATAATCCGCACAAAAAATCCGGATTTTGTTGAAGGCCAGATGCGTTATACAGGACGCTAAAAGTTTTGTAAAATTAAGCCCTGCCAGAGCATTATTAAAAAACTCGATGCAGGGGATTTTTTTGCAGATTTACACTTTTTTTTGAGGCAGTTCCCTTACAGCCCATGAAACATCGACCATTCTGTGCTCAATGTTTTCGATTCGCTGGAAGGTAAGACAGTCTGCCCTGTGAACCATGATTCCGTTGCGGGTGCTTGAGTATCCTACGATTACATCGCCCGGTTTTGGACGGCAGCAGCCTGCAAGTCTGTAGAATACGTTTTTCATTCCATCGACTTTTACTTCGCCAGTGTAACGTTCATCAATCTTTTTTTCTGCAAATTTCGGATTTACGGAACGTTTTTTCTTTTTTTCTTCCTGGATTGAGCGCGCTCTTTCGTTATTTGCCGCTAAATCTGCTGCTCTCTGAGCTTCTGCCGCCTTGTCCACAAAAGTAGGATCGTTTGTTACAAGCCAGCTGTGGATTCTGGAACGGGCTTTTGACGTGTGTACAGATTTTAACTGGCTTTCTGTTGGGTGAGCCTGCGGATTTGTAATAATTTCGATAATCTGTGTGTTTTTGAGCGGCTGTGTGAGAGGAATTATTTTTCCATCTGCCTTTGCGCCTACAATTTTTTCTCCAATTTTTGAATGTACGCAGTATGCAAAGTCAATTGCGTTGCTTCCAGCTGGAAGATGAATGACATCGCCTTTTGGAGTGAATACGAAAATTTCGTCAGAAAGCAGTTCTCCTTTTAATTCAGCAAAAAAACTTTCGTCCGAGAGTTTTTCATTTTTGAGAGTCTGCAATTGATTGAAAATTCCGAGATTGCTTATATCGACTTTGTCGTGATTTGTGCCTTTTTTGTAAAGCCAGTGGCTCGCAACACCGTGTTCTGCTTGTTCATGCATTTCTTTAGTACGGATTTGGATTTCGAGAGGCCGGCCTTCGCACATGACAGTTGTATGGAGCGACTGATAGCCGTTTGCCTTTGGCATGGCAATGTAATCTTTAAAACGTCCTTCCATTGGTTTCCATAGTCCGTGGACAATTCCAATCAAAGTGTAACATTCTGCATTTGTCTGGCAGATTACACGCAGTGCAAGAAGGTCGTAGAGCTGGGCTGCCGGAACGTTGCGTTTTTGCATTTTTTTGTAGATTGAATAAAAATGTTTTGCCCGGCTCGAAACCGTCACTTTTATTCCTGCTTTTTCAGAGGCCTTGTAGATTGATTGAACTGCTTTGTCGAGGTAAGAGGCGCGTTCTCCTTGTTTTTGATTTACAATCGCCTTAATTTGCTGAAAAACGTCCGGGTTTGAATATTTTAGGCTTAAATCTTCAAGCTCGTTTTTCATAGTTTGCATACCAAGACGGTCGGCAAGCGGTGCCCAAATGTCGATTACCTCAGCCGCAACAAGGCGCTGTTTTTTTTCTTCGATAGATTTTAGGTGGCGCATGCGGTCAAGACGGTCGGCAAGTTTTACGAGGATTACGCGAACATCGTCAATCATTGCAAAGAGCATTTTTCGGATATTGTCCGCTTGCTGGATTGAGCTTGCATTGATTTTCATGCCAGTGATTCTTGAAGTGTCATAAACAATTCTTTCGATGACTGTTCCGAATTTGTCTTCGACTTCTTTTGTTGTTATGTCTGGAATTTCAAAAATTGAATGCAAAAGACCGCAGACAATACATTCTCCGTCCATTTTTGATTCTGCCAGAATTGAAGCGACGCGCATTGGATGCAGATGATATGGTTTTCCGCAGGAACGTGTTAGAGCAGATGTTTTTTCGCAGAGAAAGTTCCATGCTTGTGTAAACAAGTCTTTTTCCTGCTGGGTATAATTTTCTCCAAATGTGGCAAAAAACTGATTTAACAGAATATCTTTGTCAAATTCCGTGCTGTTAGTAATGATGTCGAATGCCATAAAACATCTCCCATCAGATTTTTATGTATCTGAATACAGGCAAGTTTGTTTAGATAATATCACAATTTTCAGTCATTATAAAGTTACTACAAAATGTTAAAAAATGCTTTTTTTTGAACTGAAAAATTTAATAAAAATAAGCGTTTTCTTATTTTTGATTTTACATTTTCTAATGAAAAAACTGGAAATAAAAGATTATAATAGAAAAATAAAAATGATTTATAAGGGCGAATGTCGAGTTTTTGAAAAAACGGCTTACTAACTTAACAAGGTTGCCATTGCAGTTCTTGGCAATGCGATGTTTGCATAGCAAACTCGGTTAGCAGTCTAATGAAAATTTTCAACGGATTATCGGGTCAAGCCCGATAATGACAAAAAGCGGACAAGGGATTTGTGCGTGGCAAGCACGCTGCGAGATTTTGCTGGCGCAAAACTCGATTATCGACGTGTTCGCTAAAGCGAACGCCTTGTCCTTGCGGACAAGGGATTTGTAGTACCGCCGGAGGCGTTCCGGAGTGCAACGCAGGAATGGAGCGAAAAGGCGCGGAAGTACGGAAAGCCCGGTTTTTGCGAAAGCAAAAATGGCCCAAAAATATAAAACAGGAATGGCTTTTGATGAAAAAGACGGTTTTTAAGACAGTTATTTTTGCCGGAATGTTGCTTGCGGCAAATGTTTATGCGGCGGAAAATTCTAAAAAATATGTTCTTTCGGTGGAAGACGCAGTTAAAATTGCAAAAGAAAAAAATGTTTCGATAAAAAGGCAGAAAATTACTCTTGATGCGGCTTTGCGCGCAAAAAAGGACAGCTGGAATTCTGTGAGTCCGAGTGTGGCTGTTGGCGCAAGTTCGGCAGTTCCGGTTGATTTTTTGACGGGTGGCGACCAGTCTTCTGACTACAATGCGAGTTTTGGCGTTAATGCGAGCGTTTCTGTTTCGCTTTCGGCAAATCTTTTTACTTCGATGAAGAGCGCGCAGCTTTCTTTTGAGCAGAGCAAAATCAGTTTTGATGAGGCTGTCAGGCAGATTGAACTTTCTGTCCGCCAGTCTTATTACGGACTTTTGTACGAAAAGGAAAATATTGGACTTCAGGAAGAAAATTTAAGAATTGCAAAGCAGCAGTACGAAAGCAATCTTCAAAAATACAATGCCGGCAGGTTGAGCGAAGTTGACGCTTTGAGCGCGGAAGTAAACTATAAGTCGAAAATTCCGACGGTTGAAAACGCTTACACGGCTTATATCAACGACCTCGATAATTTTAAGCAGATTTTGGGACTTGCGGTTGCAGATGAAATTGAATTTACAGGTTCTTTGGACGATTATCTTTATTTGGGCGAAATTACGGTTGAAGAAAAAAATGTAACTTCGGCAGCTCTTCAAAACCTTGAGTCTCAGCTCGAAAGCGCAAAAGTTTCTGTAATGGACAAGCGTTTTTCGGCTTTTGTGCCGTCTTTGAATGCAAATTTGTCCTGGAGAGATTCTTCTTGGTATGTTGGAAAAGATGATGCTCCTGATCCTAAAAAAACGGCTTCGGTTAGTTTGAGCGCGTCAATTCCTTTGGATGGAGTTTTGCCGTGGTCGCAAAAAAACAATGCGATCGACAGCGCAAAGGATAAGGTTTCTGATCTTGAGCTTCAGATTGATAACGAAAGAAAAAATTTTATCCGGACGATAAATTCAAGCCTGCGTTCAATAAAGCAGAGCCAGGAAGCAATAAAATACAAGCAGGCGAATGTTGAGCTTGCCGAAAAAAATTACTCTATGACGAGCGAAGCGTACAATCGCGGAACAAAGGATTTGCTTTCCTTGCAGAATTCAAACAATACGCTTTTACAGGCAAAGGTTTCTCTTAACAGCGAGATTTTGACTCTTGCAAAAACTATAATGAAATTAGAAAGCACAATCGGTGCTGATTTCGGGAGCTTGACAAAATGAAAATACGAAAATCGTTTATTGTTGCCGCTGTTGCGGTTCTTGCAGTCGTTTTGACGGCAGTTTATGCAAAAACTATCGGAAAATCTTCTGGAAAACCTGCTGGTTTTGATGGAAGAGGCGGACGAGGCGGAAATAGTGCCGTTGTTTCTGTGCGGACAATGACGGCAGAAATTACAACACTTCACGGCTATGTAAATACGAATGGAGAGGTTGAAAGCCAAAATTCGGTTTCGGTTTATCCGGATATGGGCGGAAAAGTAATTTCGACTTCTGTAATGCTTGGTTCTAGCGTAAAGAAAAACGACATAATCGCCTATGTTGATCCGAGCGAGCCGGGAACAAATTACCGTTCAAGTCCAGTTTACGCGCCGATTTCTGGAAGCGTGATTTCGACTCCTCTCAAAAACGGCAAAAAAGTTACTACGAGCACGGCAATTGCGATAATCGGCGACATCAACAATCTTCAGGTTACGGCAAATGTGCCGGAGCGTTATGTTGCGGTTTTAAAAAAGGGGCTGAAGGCTGAAGTTTCTGTCGAGGCATATCCTGGCGTGATTTTTGCAGCAACAGTGAGCAGAGTTTCGCCTGTTGTCGATGCAACAACACGAACGAAAGAGGTTATTTTGACTTTTGACCGCCACGATGAACGCATAAATGCCGGAATGTTTGCAAAAGTAAAACTTTACACGGAAGATTATTCAGGGGCGGTCGTAATGCCGTCGGATGCGCTTGTTCAAAACGGAGATGACTTTTTTGCGTATATTGTAAATTCTTCTGGTGGCGGCGAAACCGTTTCTAAAGTAAAAGTCGAAAAAGGAAAAACCGTTGACGGATATGTTCAGATTTTAAGCGGCGTAAAAGAAGGCGATAAAGTTGTTATACAGGGAATGGCGAGCTTGGGCGACGGTTCAAAAATATTGGATATTTCCAGCCCGACAAAAAAGAACTGATGGCTGCGAAAAAAAAGCGAGGAACTTATGTCTATTTCAAAAAAAACTCTTGAGCATCCTGTTTTAACGTTAATCGTTTTTGCTCTGCTTGGAACAATCGGAATTTTTACTCTTAAAAACGTTGCTGTAAGTTTGATGCCGGATGTTGACTCTCCTTATATAAATGTTCGTACGACTTATAAAAATGCAGGTCCGGAATCTGTCGAAAAAACGGTTACGAAAGTTTTGGAAGGGCAATTAGTTTCTTTGAGCGGATTAAAATCTCTTACATCCACATCTTCAGAAGGATCTTCTTCAATCAGCCTTGAATTTAACTACGGAACAGATTTGGAAAGTGTTACGAACGACATTCGCGACAAAATAAGCCGCGTAACGCGAAATCTTCCGGATAATGCGAGTTCTCCTTCGATTTTTAAAATGAATGCGGATTCAATGCCGATTATGAGAATTGCAGTCCGCGGGAACCGTTCAAACGACGACTTAAAAATAATCGCCGAAGACCAGATTGTCGATCTTCTTGAGCAGGTTGACGGAGTTGCAGAAGCGAGTGTTTCCGGCGGACGTGAAAAAATTCTGAGAGTTGATGTTTCTCAGAACAGGCTTTCTGCTTATGGGCTTACGATGGCAAATCTTTCGGCTGCTCTTTCTAAACAGAATCTTGAACTTGGCGGCGGAAAAATCAACGAAGGCGAAACAGATTACACTATCAGAACTACAGGAGAATTTTCCAGCGTAGAAGAAGTTGCTGGCACTATAATAACGGCAAAAAACAATTATGTTGTGCGGCTGAGCGATCTTGCAAACGTTTACATGGGTTACAAAGACAAGTCAAGCGAAGTTTACATTAACGGACTTCCGGGCATTTACGTTTCTGTTACAAAACAGTCTGGAAAAAATACTGTTACTGTTGCGAAGGCGACTCGCGAAAAAATTGCAGAAATTCAAGATATTATGCCAAGCGATGTAATCCTCGATGTAATTTCTGATGACTCAGAATCAATTAACGATACAATTGCGACACTTTTGGATTCGGCATATTCAGGACTTGTACTTGCAGTTTTGATTCTGTTTTTGTTCTTGAAATCCGGAAAATCAACCTTAATAATTGCAATTTCAATTCCTCTTTCAATTATAATCACTCTTTTAGCAATGAATTTTGCCGGAATCACGCTTAACATGATGACTTTGACCGGTTTGATTTTGGGCGTTGGAATGATTGTAGACGCATCAATCGTAATGATTGAAAATATCTATGTTTACAGAAGCCGTGGCGCAAAACCGAAAATTGCCGCTGTCTTAGGTTCGCAAGAAATGCTCATGAGTGTAACTTCTGGAAACCTTACTACAATCTGCGTGTTTTTGCCTTTTATCTTCTTTATAAAAGAGCTTGGAATGATGGGACAAATGTTCAAGGGAATTATTTTTACCGTTGTAATTGCTCTTGTTTCTTCTCTTTTTGTTGCAGTGTTTTTGGTTCCAGTTCTTGCAGGTGTATTTTTGCCTCTTACAAACAGGGCAGAAAAGCCGATTCGGTTTAAGCCGCTTGCTAAATTCTACGAAATCTTAGAAATTCCAATGACAGTTGTTACAAAAGCGTACAGAAAAGGCTTGAAATCTGCTCTTGAGCACAGAGCTTTGACTGTTTTTGTCTGTATTTGCGCGCTTTTGATGTCGTTTATTTTGATTCCAACATTAAAAGTCAACATGATGAACAACGGAACTGATTCGAGCGTGACGATGAATTTGACACTTGCAAACGGAACTCCGCTCTCTGAAACCACAGCTGTTTTAAGAGATTTTGAAAAAATTGTTGAAAAAGAAATTCAGGGCTATACGACTGTAATCACTTCGATTGGAACAGGCCGAAATTCAAGCACAAACAAAGGTTCAATTCAAATCAATTTGCCGGAGGATTCTAGCAAACAAATTGATACTTCCGATACAGTGCAGACTAAGCTCAGAAAATACTTTAATTCATATCCGGGCGCAAGATTTACTTTTAGCCAGGGATTTGGACGGCAGATGACAGGTTCTGAATTTAAAATCCGTGTGCGTTCCGACGATTTGGACAAGGCGATGAATGTTGCCTCTCAAATCCGCGAAGTAATGGAAAAAATTGATGATATTGGAGAAGTTTCAATAGATACGGATCGCGGACTTCCAGAAATTCAGGTTGTAATTGACAGACAGCGCGCTTATTCTTTTGGAGTTGATGTGACGACGGTTGCAAAAGAAATAAATTACGCAGTAAATGGTGTTACGGCGACTACTTACCGCGAAAACGGCAAGGAGTATGATATGATTCTTCTTTATGAGCCAGATGACAGAAAATCTACCGCAGACCTTGAACAGATTTACGTAAAAGGCACAAACGGCATGGTAAGCGTTGCAAATTTTGCGGAAGTAAAAAAAGGTCTTGGTCCTGTAACAATCAGACGCGAAAATCAGACACGGCGAGTTACTGTGACTGCTGACAAAAAAACAGACCGAAATTCGACAGAAATTGTTCAGGAAATAAAAGATGGAATTGCAGAAAGTTTTATTATTCCAGAAGGAGTTTCTGTTGTTTACGAGGGAGCATGGAAAGACACAAAAGATCAGGGAAGAACATATCTTTTGATAGGAATAATGGCGATTCTTCTTGTATTTGGCGTAATGGCAGGAACTTACGAAAGTTTTAAAGCGCCGATAATCAATTTGACGACAATTCCATTCCTGATAATTGGAGTCGTATTCATATTTAAATTTGCGGGGCAGGCGTTCAGCATGACAAGCGCAGTTGGAATCATCATGCTTGTTGGAATTGTAGTAAACAATGGAATAATTTTGGTTGACTACACGAACTTGCTTATAGACCGCGGACGAAAAATGAAAGATGCGTGCCTCGAAGCTGGAGTAAGCCGTCTGCGTCCAGTATTGATGACAACTTTAACAACAATTCTTGGAATGATCCCAATGTGCTTTGCGACAGAAGGAAGCGCGGCTATGGTTCAGCCTATAGCAGTCGCTGTTGTAGGAGGACTTACATCGTCAACTTTTGTAACGCTTTTCTTTATACCGGTTTTGTATTCACTTATAATGAAAGAAAAAAAGCGCGAAAAAAGCCGGATCGAAGTGATTTTGACGGGTGAAAAATAAAAACAAAATTGCATCCTTGCAATTTTGTTTTTACGAGAAAAATCTGTTCACCAAAAGGCAAACAGAATTTTCTCTCTTTACGTTTTTGCGCCATCCTTGGCGCACTAATTTAGGAGCTTTGCATGATTCGCTGTGAAATAATTGCCAATCAGTCGGTTCAGGAAGAAATAACGGTTTTGCTGGAAGAAAAAATTTCTGATATACAATATACAATCGTGCCACTTGTGACTGGGCGTGGAAAAAATAGTTATAAACTTGGAAATTCAACTTGGCCAGAAACAAATTTTCTTTTGATTTCGTATATTGACGACAAGGATTTATCCATGGTCAAAGCCGTTGTAAACGCTGTAAAACAAAAATTTACTGGTGAAGGCATAGAGCTTTTTTGCGTAAAATCTTTGACATAAAATTACGTCCCTGCAATTCAAGGTTTTATTATGCGTAAAAAACATATTCCGAAAATTAAATTTTATTTTCTCATGAACAAAAAGTCTGGGGTTGTCTGCTCTACGGTGAGCGACAGACGGCAAACTGTTTATGAGGTTTTTCCAAAAGAGATTTTGACTGACGAAAATGGCGCAAATCTTCATTCTATTGGCAGGCTTGACGCAGACACGGAAGGACTTTTGCTTTTTACAAATGACGGCAAACTTTCTGACTTTTTGACGCGTCCTCAAAACAAAATCGAAAAAACTTATCTTGTTGGTCTTAAAAATCCAGTTTCCTCTTCTGAACAAAAAGATTACGTTAAAAAAGCAGAGTTTGGGCTAGTTCTTCCGCCAGAAAAAAAAGCAGGCGAACAAAAAAGTTGTGGAGCAAAAATCGACTGGTTAAACGAAAATGAATGTAAAATCACCCTGACAGAAGGAAAATTTCACGAAGTAAAAAGAATTTTTTGTGCGCTTGGAAACGAAGTTGTTTTTTTAAAGCGGATAAAAATGGCAGGACTTTTTCTTGACGAAAATTTAAAACCCGGAGAATACAGGACTTTGACGGAAGCAGAAATTGAAGTTCTTTATGCAATGCTATGAGTTTTTGTTCCGATTACATCTCTTAGCATGTTGTTAAGGTCTTTTTCGATGTGAACGTTTTTAAAACCTGTCTTTTCAAAAAGTTTTGCGGTCTGTTCGGCATTGTATTCTCCTGTTTCCATTATCAGAGTTCCGCCACAGACAAGATGCTCAAAACACTGGGGAACAAGTCTTTTTATCAAAAAAAGACCGTCTTCTGTTCCCGAATATTCTCCGTCAGAGCAAACATCTCCGTCCAAAGCAAGCAAAGGTTCGCTTCTGCCGTCTTTTAAAAGTTCGAGACTCTCAGAATGAGGAACGTAAGGCGGATTTGTCAAAATGTAATCAAAAGAAAAAGGTACGTTTTCAAACAAATTGGACTGAATGAGCCGGATTCGCGAAAGAGCAGAAGTTAGGTTTTCTGGATTGCTTAGTTTTTCGCCTTCGCCCAAAAGCCTTTCTGCATTTTTTTTGGTAATTTCCAAAGCGTCCGCCGAAATATCGACAAATGTCATTTTTGGCAGGCAGTTTACCTGAATTCCGTCATTTTCTAAAAGCGCCTTGAGGACAGAAATTCCAACGCAGCCGCTTCCGCTGCACATGTCGCAGATTTCGGGAATTTTCTTTATACTTCCGTCTTTATTTTCGTTTTTTGAATAAAAAAGCGCGAGTGAATTTAATGCCTGCTCAATGAGGATTTCAGTGTCTGGTTTGGGAATCAAAACTGCCGGCGTTACATAAAAATCGTAACCGTAAAATTCCTTGTGCCCGGTAATATAGGCAACCGGAAGCCCCGTTTTTCGCCGCTGAACTGCATCTAAAAAGTTTGATTCCTGTTCTTTTGACAGATTGCAATCCCGTTTTAAAAGGAGCTGCGTTCTGTCAAAACCTGTAACAAACTGCAAAAGAACAGAAATGTCCAGGTCGGGAGAAGGAGAGTTTTTGAGCTGCTCCTTTCCGTATTTTTTTGCCTCAAGAATATTCAAGCTTGTATTTCCGTTTTATGCTTCAAGCTCTTTGAACTGTTCTTCTTTTGCGTAAACGTTCAGAGCATCGAGCATTTCGTCCATATTTCCCATCATAAACGAAGGCAGGTTATGCAAAGTCAAGTTGATTCTGTGGTCAGTTACGCGATCCTGCGGATAATTGTACGTTCTGATTTTTTCAGAGCGGTCTCCGTTTCCAACCATACTTTTGCGGGCAGCAGAGCGTTCTGCATCGAGTTTTGACTGCTGAAAATCAAAAAGACGAGCGCGCAAAACTTCCCACGCTTTTTCTTTGTTTTTGATTTGCGATTTTTGATCCTGCTGAATTACGACAATTCCGGTCGGAATATGAGTAAGGCGAACAGCAGAGTCGGTAGTATTTACACATTGGCCTCCAGGACCGCCCGCACGCATAACGTCAACGCGAACATCCCCCGGATTGATTTTTACGTCAGCTTCTTCGGCTTCCGGCAAAACCGCAACCGTAACAGTCGAAGTCTGCAGCCGTCCTTGAGATTCAGTCTGCGGAACACGCTGAACACGGTGAACACCAGATTCCCAGCGCAAAGTTCCAAAAACAAACTTTCCCTGGATTTGAGTTACGATTTTGTTAAAACCGCCAACTTCAGTCTCCTGTGCTTCAAGATTTTCGTATTTCCAGCCTTTTCTTTCGCAGAGATGGCAGTACATTTCCCACATATCGCGCACAAAAAGCGAAGCCTCGTCGCCACCAGCAGCAGAGCGGATTTCCAAAATAATATTTTTTTCGTCGAGAGGATCAGGCGGAATCAGTTTGAGCTTAATCTGTTCTTCAAGAACTGGAACTTTTTCTTCAAGTTCTTTCATTTCTTCACGGGCCATTTCCTTCATATCAGGATCATCTTCGGCTGTAATCATCATTTTGGCATCTTCAATGCCGGACAGACATTTTCTATATTCGTTTCCAACTTCAAGCACATCAGACAAATGTCCATGTTCACGCATAACATCCTTGTATTTTTTCTGGTCTTTAACAAGGTCTGGATCTTGAACCATTTCGTTAATTTCTGCAAAACGTTTGTCCAGTTCATCAAGTTTTTTTAATAAATCCATTCCCACATATTACAAAAAACACGAGGATTTTTCAATTATCGCGCAATTTTAAGCAAAAAAAACAGGACGGCATTTATCTTAAAAAACGGAATTCAGACAGGCTTTGTGTAGCAAATTACCTAAAAACCGGCTGCTTTGGGTTCGGTAACCCTCATTGGCGCGGAAAAACAGGTTAGTTTGGCAACCAACCCGTTTTTCCGCGTCAACTCCGCCCGCCGCATCCGGCGTAAGCTTCGGCCTCAAATCAAAAAAAACAAAATTTGACAAATAAAACAGCTTGTTATAAAGTTTAGAAAAAACAAGGGAAATGAATTTATGAAAAAAATCTATTCAATTGTTTCTATATTATAATTATATGCAAGACAACGGCGCAGATGGCACAAATTTTTACGAAAATTCAAAAAAATTAAATCAAATAGGAGCGGCAAAAGTTGTTAAAAAGTAAATATTTTTGCATTGCGGTTTTTGCCGCTTGTCTGTGGCTGTTTTTTGGCTGTAAAAAAAATGATGTGCAAGACTTTCTTGCTCATTCTCAAAACGAAAATGCTGTTATGCTTGCCGTTCAGTCTGGAAATTGCGGTGTTTTAAAGGAACTTTTGCTGGACGGGCAAAAACCGGACGCTTTTTCGAGTGGCAGAATAACGCCTTTAATGTGGGCTTGCCGTTGCGGAAATTTAAAACAGGCTAAACTTCTTATAAAATATGGCGCAGATCTAGATTTGGAAAGCAGCGAAGGAATAACACCTTTTGAATATGCATGCATTTCTAAAAATCTTTCGCTTGTAAGGTTTTTGCTAAAATTCAATCCGGATATAAATCATTTTAACAAAGGCGACATGACTCCTTTAATGACTGCTTCTGCCCAGAATTTTTCTGCGCTTGCAAAACTTCTTATAAAAAAAGGCGCAGATGTCAATTTGCAGAATTCAAACGGCGACACTGCTCTTATGTTTTCGGTTTATGCAAATTCTTTAAAAACTACAAAGCTTCTTTTAAAAAATGGGGCAGATCCGTTTCTAAAAAATAACGATGGATTGTCTGCTTTTGATGTTGATGGCGAAAACTGCGGGAAAAATGAACTCAAATAAAAAAGTCCGCAAATGCTGCAGGAGGAGAGGCATTTGCGGACAGAAAGTCATTTGAAATTCAGATTAGTATTTTGTTCTGCTTGAAATTTGACCTTCTTTGTTGTTCTTTACAGTGCAGTTTGTAATTGTCTGCTTTGCGGTGTTTCCGTTAGCATCAATTCCGTACTTGAGGTTATATGTTGATTTGCATGAAAGAACTCTGTGGCTTACATTTTTGTATTTTGAACCTAGTTTAAATCCGTTTCCATCGCCGTCAGGTGTTGTCTGGAGCGAAGAATTGATATATCCGTTGTAAGAAGCTTCGCAATTGTTGAGAGTTACAGGATATGCCTGACTGTAAAGATCCCAGCCGTCATCAGAATTATATTTTGCAACACAATAGTTGAATTTGATGTTTTTTCCGCCCGAAAGTTTTGCTGCAAAACCATCGGCATTTTCGCCTTTCGTCGCTTTGTCGTAGTTGTAGTAAGATTCACATCTTGTAATTGTTACATCGTGAGCCGAGTTGTAAACCTGAAGTCCTGAGTCGCCGTTATAGGTGAATTTGCAGTATTCAGCGCGGTTGTTTCCTCCGAGCTGGAAAACCATTCCGCAGTCTGAAGCTTTTGTAACTGTCAGTTTTCTGATTGTCCAGTAAGAGCCGTTTACTTTTACGCCCCAGCCTGTAAATGCAGAGCAGTTGAGCGTTTTTCCGTTTCCGTCAAGTGTGATCACTTTTCCGGAAGATCCGCTCCTTAAAAGCTGCAGCTGCTTTGTAAGGTTGATGTTCGCGGTCAGTTTGATTGTGTCGCCAGGATTTACCTTGTTTGCGGCTGTGTACAAATCAGAAGCTGTTCCTACAGAATAAGTTGTTCCCGATGAAGCTGCGCGGCTTGAATCAGAAGAAGATTCTGAGCTTTCGCTTAAATTGGAACAAGACACGAACATTGCTGCAGCCGAAACCAAAGCTGCCGCCATTAAAAATTTGGTTACTTTCATAAATAACACCTCACTTTTTTTAATAAACGTCGCTCACGTAAAATAACTATATATTATAAACTGCGCAATACTTTGGATTAAACAGACGTCGTTTTTGGATAAAAAGAAGTTTTGAGCATATTTTATAAAAAAACAGAAAAAATATTACGAAGAAATAGCGATAAAAATTGATTTGCAATATACTGTGGTCAGAATTTGTAAAAATTGCTGATATTTTGAATAAAAAAGATGCAAAAAAGCAAAAAAATGCACCAGCCCGGAGGAAGACTGGTGCAAGGAGCAAAGTAGGAAGTTTTTTGTAACATAAAGAGATTGTTTCTTGTCGCTCTATACTTAAAAAAACAGCGTAAAAGGAAAAGGTTACAAAAAAATACTTTTTTTTCAGAATTTTGTTTTGGATTTGATACAGAACTTTGATTTCACTATAATTTTCGTATGTCTTTTTATGATTCATTTGATGTTGCTGTAATTGGCGGTGGACATGCTGGAACAGAAGCTTGTCTGGCCTGTGCCCGAATGGGACTTAAAACTCTTCTTGTAACTCAGACAATTGATTCGATTGCGCGCTTGAGCTGTAATCCTTCGATTGGCGGTGTTGCAAAAGGAAACATTGTCCGGGAAATCGATGCTCTTGGCGGCGAAATGGGCAAACTTATAGACAACTCGATGATTCAGTTTCGTATGTTGAATAAAAGTCGCGGTCCTGCCGTTCAATCGCCCCGTTCTCAGGCAGATAAAATTCTCTATGCGTCTTTGGCCCGGCAGACTATCGAAACAACGCCAAACCTTTCTACTTTGATGGATACGGTCGTTGATATTTTGACAACGGCTTCTTCTTCTCCTTTGCCTCCAGACAGCGACACTGCCGCAGAAAAAGGCTCGATTCCTGGAGAATTTCGCTCCGAATGTTTAACGGAAGCTGCCCGTTCTGGAAAAAGACAAAAAGTTACTGCGATTGTTACAGAGCGCGGAAGAATTATTCCTGTTCGTGCTGTTGTTCTTACTACCGGGACTTTTTTGGGTGGACGCATTTTTATTGGCGAATACGATGCTCCTTGCGGAAGAATTGGCGAAGCCGGGGCTTTTGGACTTACTCATTCGCTCAATCGTCTTGGCTTTACAACTGGCCGCCTAAAAACTGGAACACCTCCGAGAATTTTGCGCCATACAGTTGATTTTTCAAAGGCTGACTTGCAGGAAGGCGATGAAGAAGTAATTCCTTTTAGTTTTGATGATGAAAAAATTGACCGTCCGATGGTTCCGTGTTATTTGGTTTATACAAACGAAAAAACTCACGAAATTATCCGAAAAAATATAAATCGTTCTCCTCTTTATTCTGGAAAAATCAGCGGAATTGGACCTCGATACTGTCCTTCAATAGAAGACAAGGTAATGCGTTTTGAAGAACGCGACAGGCATCAGCTTTTTGTAGAGCCTGAAAGTTTGCAGACGGATGAAATTTATCTTAATGGCTTGAGTTCAAGTTTGCCGGAAGAAGTTCAGGATTCGTTTTTGCGCACAATTCCTGGCTTTGAAAATTGTACAGTAAGCCGTCCTGGATATGCAGTTGAATACGATTATGTTGAGCCGACTCAGCTTTATCCGAGCTTGGAAACAAAACGCGTTGCCGGGCTTTTTGACGCCGGTCAAATAAACGGAACTTCTGGATATGAAGAAGCTGCTGGCCAGGGGCTTGTCGCAGGAATTAACGCCGCTCTTTATGCCAGGGCGCACAAAGAACTTTGCGGACCTCTCTGTTCTCCGTCTTCCGGAATGGGCCAGACTCCGGCAAGCATGGAAAAGGGCGCTTTTCAAAATAAGCCTGGCATGACAGACGAAGAAATTGCGGCTTTTGCAGAAATTTCTGCGAAAGAAACAAAGGCAATAAATTCAGCTTTGCAGAAAGCGCAGAGCGACAGCGGTTATGAAAATTTTGATTCAATTCCTGAATGGGAACCTCTTGTTTTAGGACGAGATGAAGCTTACATCGGCGTTTTGATTGACGATTTGGTTACGCTTGGAACAAAAGAGCCATACCGGATGTTTACCGCTCGCGCCGAGTATCGTCTAAAACTGAGGCATGACACAGCCGACCGCAGGCTTAGCGAAAAAGCCTTTGCTGTTGGCTTAAAAACAGAAAAGCAGATTCAGTCTATGCGCGCAAAATATGCTTTGATTGATGAGGCCGTGGCGCTTTTGTTAAAGAAAAAAGACGCTCAAAATCCAGGTTATGCGCCAGAAATTTGGAAAGTCGCCCAGGAAGATTTTAAATACAAGTATTATATTGAAAAACAGGATGCCCGCGTTGCAAAGATGCACAAAATGGAAAATCGCAAGATTCCGGCAAATTTTGATTACGGAGCAATTCCTGCTTTGAGCGCCGAAAGCCGCGGAAAATTGGAAAAAATCCGTCCGTTGACACTCGGTCAGGCAAGCCGGATTTCCGGGATTAGAAATTCAGATATTATGCTTTTGATGGTTTATCTTTAGCAGATTTTTAAGATAGAAAGCATTTCTTCTTTTGTAAAAAGTCCGGTGTTGCAAAGTTCGCTTGCAAGCTGGCTGATTGATTTATTAAAAAGAAGGATGCTCTGCGTTCCGAGAAAAGTTTCTATTCCCGCTTCTAAAAATGAACGCATTTTTTTTGCCTTTTCTGAAAAATCCATTTTTTTGTCTTTAAAGTGAGTTTCTGGCGTTATAACAGTTTGAATTGATTTTTTTTTGAGAAAAGTTAAAATTTCGCCAAAATTTGCGGCGTTGTCTGCGTTGATTAGAACCTGTGGCTCAAAAAACTCAAAAACCCTAAAAAAATCATTTGCCGAATCGACAGAACTTAAATCCACTCTGATTTTTAAGCCGTTTTTTTTGACAGTTTGAATCAGTTCCTTAAGTTCTGTTGAATTTTCTGTCAAATTGAGGATGTTTTTTCCGTAAAAATAAATTCCCTTGAATAGTTCTTTTGAATTTTCGTTTAATAAAAAGGATTTTGCGAACTGCAAATTTTTTTCTCTAAAATCGGCTGAATCGGTATCAAGCGAAAAAAAAGCGTCTGATTTTGTATGATCGCTGTATTTTTGAATTTTTGTCTTTAACAGCAGGAAGAATTCACAGTTTTTTTTGCAGTTTTGAAAAAGCTTGCTGTCGATTGCTGCGTTTGTTTGAATTATGTTATCGGCAATGTTTTCAGAAATTGATAGAAACAGAAGTTTTTTTATGTCGTCTTCTGTTGCAATTCTCATAGAAGTGTATTCGTGGACTTGGTTGCGCATTTCGATTTTGACAGGCGATCCATCTTCTGGAAAGCCTGGAACATAAAATCCTGCCCAGGTAACAAAAGAAGGATAGCGCATTCCTAAATCAAGGCTTGAATGAAAATCTTTTTTTGGAAGCTTTATAAAATCTGCAACTGACGTCATTTTCTGTTTTTCCAGTTTTTTTCAACTTCGGAAAAGGCTTTTTCTTTTTCTGTTTGGCTTAAGAACGACGCTTTAAAACTGTTTAAAATGACTTGTTTTAGTTCTTCGTGCGAAAAATTCATCTGGCTGTAGGCGTTCCAATATTCGTCTAAAAGTTCAACTCCAAAGAAAAGCGGATCGTCGGTGTTGAGAGTTACGAGCATTCCACGGTCAAAAAAAGCGCGGAATGGATGTTCTGAAAGTGATTTTACAAATTTTTTTGTAAAAACGTTGCTTGTCGGGGCAATTTCAAACGGAATTTGCCTTTTTGCGCAAAAATCCATAAGTTTTTCGTCCTGGATTGCAGAAATTCCGTGTCCAATTCTTTGCGCATGGCAGATTTCGAGTGCGTCCCAAATTGACTGCGGCCCCTGGTCTTCTCCTGCGTGTGCAACAGCATGGTAGCCGGCGTTAAGTGCTTTTTCAAAAACAGGGCCGAAATCTCTTGAAGGACCCTTTGATTCTGCGCCTCCAAGTCCGATTCCTATAAAACCTTCAAATGGATTTTCGCTGAACATTTTAAAATTGTTTTCAGCGTTTTCAAGTCCAAAAGTTCGGCTTACGTCTCCAGAGAGCCAGACTGTAATTCCTGTTTCGTCTTTGATTTTTTTTATATTTTTGGCGAAATTTTCTGTCATTTCTTTATACGAAAAACCTTTTTTTATAAAGGCTGAAGGAGCAAAAAAGGCTTCGCAGTGGATTATTCCATTTCGCAAAAGATAATTTTTTAAATCTTCAAAAACAAGATCAAAATCGCTTACTTCCGTAAACAAATCCTGAACTTGCAAAAACGCGGCGATAAAACCGTTCAGATCCGAGTATGAAAATAATTCTTCCAGCGAATTGTCAGAAAATTCAGTTCCGTTCTTTTTTAGATAGAGCTTTTTAATCGATTCTTTGCTTATTACGGCTTCGATGTGAATGTGAATTTCTGCTTTTGGAATGTTTCTGTAGAATGAATAGAATTCTGTTTTTTTCATACTTCTGTTCCTCGCAAATTTTTCTGTCAAAACGCCATTGAACCGTTGTTTTCAATGAACGTTCCGGCAGGCACAGCAAAAAAATTGTTGTACCAATGCCGCTAGATTATCGGCAGAAAAACTGCCGTTCTTTAATAAAATCCAAAGTCCGAGAAAAAAATTAGAGTTTTTTTAAGTCGTCTACAATCTGTGCAAAAGTATCCAATGCGTCTTGTACAGGCTTTGTCGAAGACATATCAACTCCGGCAATTTTTAAGCTTTCGAGCGGATAACGGCTTCCGCCAGACTTTAAGAATTTAAAATAATCTTCTTTTTCTTTTTCACCGCCATGCGTAACTCTTTTTGCAAGAGCGAGGGCTGCCGAAATTCCGGTCGAATATTTATATACATAGAAAGAATTGTAAAAATGTGGAATTCTCAAACCTTCCATGTCGCTTTCTTCTTCAAAAATCATTTCCGGGCCAAAATATTGAACTAAAAGCTCGCGGTAGATTTTTCGCAAAATTTCGGCGTTAAGAGGAGTTCCGTTTTCGACAAGTTCATGAGCCTTGAGTTCAAATTCTGCAAACATTGTCTGCCTGTGCAGGGTTGCAAGAATGTCGTCGGCGCGCATTGCCAGAAGGTAGGTTTTCATTTCCTTTGTTTTTGCGTTTTTTAAGAGATATTCAAAGACAAGCTCTTCATTAAAAGTTGAGGCAACTTCCGCTTCAAAAATCGTGTAGTCGTAGCACATAAACGGATTGTTTGTCTTTGAAAAATAAGAATGCATTGAGTGTCCGCCTTCGTGGGCCATTGTAAAAACGTCTCGGATTGCATCGTCCTTGTAATTTAACAGAATGTACGGATAGCCGCGGTAAGCTCCAGAACTAAAAGCGCCGGAACGCTTTCCTTTGTTTTCGTAGCGGTCAACCCAGCCATTTAAAAGACCGTTGCACAAAATGTCGGTATATTCTTTTCCGAGCGGAGCGAGTGCGTTGCGGCAAATTTCTACGGATTCTTCATAGCTTGTTTTTGTTTCAATGTCTTTTACGAGCGGAACATAAACGTCGTAATGGCGAAGTTCGTTTAAACCAAGCATTTTTTTTCGGAGCGAATAATAATCGTGTAGGGCTGGCAGATTTTTGTGAACAGTGCCGATCAAATTTTTGTAAACAGCCGGTTCAACTTTGTTTGAATAAAGGCTTGCTTCGAGGCTGGAATTAAAACCTCTTGCGCGGGCATAAAAAATGTCAGAATTTACATTTCCGGCGTAAAGCGAAGCAATAACATTTTGATGTTTTACGAACGATTTATAGAATTTTTTGTATGCGTTTTTTCGGACATTTCTGTCAGGGTTTCTGATTAAAAGTGAAAATGTTGACTGTGTTAGAGGTTCTTCCTTGCCATTTACAGTCACGCTTTCAAAATCCATGTCAACGTTTTCGAGCAAACTGAACGCATTGTCAGGAGTCTGCAAGGCTTCGGCGGCAAGCGAAAGAATTCGTTCTTCTTTTTCGCTTAAAACATAAGGTTTTTCGTGCAGTTCTTTTTGAATAAAAATTTTGTAGTCGGCAAATTCCGGCAGGTTAATCCAGTCGTTGAGTTTTTCGTCAGGAATTGCCATTAGTTCTGGAGAAAAAAATGAAGCTTCTGCGCTGGCTTTTGCATAAGCCATCATCGCTCTGCCTTCCATATCCTGAAAAGAACTGTCGCTTTCGTCGGAAGTGTGGCAGAGGCTTGCGTAGCAGTAAACGGTTTCGAGGGTTTTAAAAAGCTCTTCGTAGGCTTTGAGCGCATCCAGAAGCGATAGGGAAGAATCTTTGAGTTTGCCTTTAAAACTTGCAAATTTTTGTGTAAGAGAAGCAATTTTTGCAAGATCAGCCTCCCACTCCTCGTTAGTTTTATACAAAGTAGAAAGATCCCATTTGTCAGAAGCCGGGATTTCGCTGCGATTAGGAATAAAAGAATTAGACATACAATAGATAATAACACAAATTTTGTAAAAGTAAATGAATTGCGCTTTTCGTGTTTTGCGGTAGGGATTGGAAGGGCGGCGAAGCCGTTGCGGAGCAATGCCAACCCTGCAAAGCCCGACGGCACTTTGTGCCGGACCGCCCGAATTTTTCTTCTTATTGAGAAACTGAGCGTAATTTATTATAATTTTGGCTTATGGAAACTCGTAACATTTTTGAAAATCTTTCTTGTATCGACCACCGCTATTCTATTTCGGAAAAGGCGGTTTTTGACGGACTGTCGCAGTATATTTCTGAACAGGCTTCTATCCGTTCTTGCGCTAAATGCGAAGCGGCTCTTGTAAAGGCTCATTTGAAGGTTCGCGGCCAGCTTACTGACGAACTTGCTAAAAAACTCGACGATGTTGCTTCTGCTATTGACCCGGAAGAAGTTTATGCTGAGGAAGAAAAGACTAAGCACAATATCCGCGCTCTTGTTAACGTTATGAAGACGAAGGTTGATTCTAAAATCGGTCCTCTTATTCATCTTGGAGCAACTTCTGTTGATATTTTGGATACGGCTCTTTCTTGTCGTATGCGCGATGTTACTAAAAATGTTGTGCTTCCTGAACTTAAAAAACTTGAAAATTATCTTTGCGATATTGCGGAACGCGAAAGCGCGACTCCTCAGGTTGGACGCACTCACGGACAGCACGCTGTTCCTATTACTTTTGGCTGGGAAATTGCAGAATTTGTTGCCCGTCTTGGTAAATCAATCTTAAAAATCGAAGAGCTTTCTGACGATTTAGTTGGAAAACTTGCTGGTCCTGTTGGTTCTTACAACGGTCCTTCGATGATTGTAAAAGATCCTGAAGAACTTGAGCGCATTTATACTGAATTTCTGGGCCTTAAGCCGTCTGAATATTCAAATCAGCTTGTAGAGGCAGAGCACGTTCTTCGCCTCTTGCTTGAGATGAATGTTGCTTTCGGTATTATTGCCAATTTAGCGGACGACTTGCGCAACTTGCAGCGTTCAGAAATTGGTGAGGTTTTTGAATATTTTGCTGCAACTCAGGTCGGCTCTTCGACAATGCCTCAGAAACGCAATCCATGGAACAGCGAGCACGTTAAATCTTTATGGAAGGCTATGTGTCCTCGCGTAGTTACTTTCTATATGGATCAGATTTCTGAACATCAGCGCGACCTTTCAAATTCTGCAAGCCAGAGATTTATTACTGACTATATTGCCGGCTTTACAATGGCAGTAAGCAGAATGAATTCTGTCGTAAAAGGATTGCAGGCTGACCGCGGCAATATGGCAAAAAATCTTGAAAGCGCCGGCGGAAAAGTTAAGGGCGGCGTTCTTGCTGAACCTGCATATATTCTTCTTGGCGAAGCCGGATACAATGACGGACACGAAATTATCCGTCAGATTACGCTTGAGGCGGAAAAGTCTGGAAAAACTTTCTTTGAAGTGCTTAAAACTCACGAAAAAGAATATGCAGATATTACAGCCCAGCTTGAAAAACTCGGCGTAGAAAATCCTGCAAATTTCTTTGAACATCCTGCGAACTACTGCGGACTCGCCGCAAAAAAATCAGCGCGTCTTGCAAAAAAATACCGCGAACTGATGAAATAATCCGCGCCTTAAACGGTGTATTTTTTTGTTAACAACTGGATAAATTTTTTTCCGAATTTGAGTGAATGTAAAATCATCCGCTTAAATTCGGATTTTTTTAAATTTGTGCGGGGCGTTTTTATTTATTTTCGTTTTGAACTTCCGCCTGATGTAAAAAATCCTTTAAGTCTTCGATAACTTCGTCTGCGTTTAAACCGTGAACCATAGCCGCTTCTTCGAGAGTTTCCATTTGAGAAGCAAAACAGCTTATGCAGTGCATTCCCATGAGCATGAGAGGTTCTGTAAGTTCAGGATAAAATGCTACAAGCGTGCTTACGAGCATGTCTTTTGTAAGTTCCGGTTTTTTTGCTTTTTCCTGATTTTGTATATCGTTTTGATTTTCCATTTTATTTTTATCCTCAGTTTTTAGATTGAATTTTGTTTGCGTATTTTGTCCGAAATTTAACCTTATAAGAAAATTTTCTTCAATAAAGATAATAATAAAGATAATAATTTTTTTTTGAGATGTGTGCAAATCTTGCATAAAAATAATGTTTTTTTGATATAGTAATTATATGAAGAATTTTGGTTTTTTGCGTGTTGCGGCTGTTTCGCCGGATGTTGTGGTTGGAGACGTTGAACAGAATGTGCTGAATATTTGCCAGTGCATTGACGAATTAAAACAAAAAGGCGTTCAAATTGCAGTTTTTCCGGAGCTTTGTATTACGGGCTACACTTGCGCTGACCTTTTTGAACAGAATCTCCTCCTTGAAAGCGCAAAAAATGCTTTGACCGAGATTTTGGCGCATACTCAGGGAATTGCGGTTTTTGTCGGTTTGCCGTTGCGTTCATTTTCTGGTTCTCTTTATAATGTTGCGGCGCTTTTGAGCAATGCTGAAAAAATTCTGATTTATCCGAAAACTTTTATTCCAAATTACGGCGAATTTTACGAAAAACGCTGGTTTACGCCTTTTGAAGCAAATTGTGGCTGCAATGAGCAAATGTTTGACTGGCCGGTTGGTGGACTCTTAAAAATAAATGACGATTCAGGTTTTACAGGTGCGGTTTTGGCGGCAGAAGTCTGCGAAGATGCCTGGGTTCCTCTTTCTCCTTCGACAGTTTTTTGTCTGAACGGAGCAAATGTGATTGTCAATCTTTCGGCTGGAAACGAAGTGATTGGAAAAGCTTCTTACAGAAAAGACTTGATTTTGGGAAACAGCGCAAAGAATGTCTGTGCCTATGTTTATGCAAATGCAGGAATGGGAGAATCGACACAGGATTTGGTTTTTTCGGGACATTCATTGATTGCCGAAAACGGAAGCCTCCTCGCAGAAAAAAAGCCTTTTGACGAAAAAAATAAATTTATTATAAGCGACATTGACATTGAAAAAATAAATCACGAACGTATAAGAATAGAAACTTTTTCGCAAAATAGCCGGTTTTTTAAGAATTCTCAAAGGTCAAGCCAGTTTTTGCCGGCAAAAATTCAGGAAATAACTGTAAAAAGCACAGATTTTTTGAAAAATAAAAATCTTGAGCGGAAAATTGACGGGCATCCTTTTGTGCCTCAGGTCCAGAAAAAAATGTGGGAGCGCTGTGCGGAAATCACGCAGATGCAGGCCTGGGGGCTTGCAAAGAGAATAAGGCATACTGGAGTTGAAAAAGTTGTCGTGGGAATTTCTGGCGGACTTGATTCTACCCTGGCTTTGCTCGTTGCCTGCCGGACTTTTGATATTCTAAAAAAAGACCGAAGCAATATTGTTGGAATTACGATGCCGGGTTTTGGAACGACTGGGCGCACTTACGAAAACGCAAAAATGCTTGTAAAAAGTTGCGGGGCTTCGCTTGAAGAAATTTCCATAAAAGAAGCGGCCGGCGGTCATTTGAAGGATTTGTCTCATGCGCTTGATGTTTACGATGTTACTTACGAAAATGCCCAGGCCCGCGAGAGAACTCAGGTTCTTTTTGACTGGGCTAACATGCACGGCGCAATTTTGATTGGAACTGGCGACCTTTCTGAACTTGCGCTCGGCTGGTGCACTTACAATGGCGATCAAATGAGCAATTATGGAGTGAATAATTCGATTCCAAAGACTTTGGTGCGCTGTCTTGTTCAGTATTATGCGGATTTTGTTTTTAAGGAAAACGAAAAACTTGCAGAAACATTAAAGGATATTATAGACACTCCTGTAAGTCCTGAACTTTTACCGCCTGACAAAGACGGGAAAATTGCGCAAAAAACAGAAAATACTGTCGGTTCGTATATTTTGCATGATTTTTTTCTGTATAACTGCGTGCGAAACGGTTTTTCGCCTGAAAAGATTTATTTTCTGGCGAAAATTGCGGTTAAACAGAAAAATCTTGAGCCGTTTAGCGACGAAACGATAAAAAATACGCTTAAAATTTTTTATAAAAGATTTTTTGGCCAGCAGTTTAAGAGGTCTTGTATGCCTGACGGTGTAAAAGTTGGAACTGTGAGCCTGTCGCCGAGGGGCGACTGGCGTATGCCGAGTGATTCGTCGGTTGCGCTTTGGTTAAAGCAGGTTGAGAATCTGAAATAAAATTTGGAAAGACTAAATCGGAGAGTGCAAAAACTGTTTTTTACACAGTTTTTTGTTTTGCTGTTTTGCTTGAATTGAACCGGATTGTGTTTTAAAATCGAAGAATGTTTTATTTTATAGTGAATGAGCACGGTGGCTCAGGACAGGCGGTCGGAGTTTGGAACAAGGTTCAGAAAATTTTAGATGAACGCGGTGTAAAATATCAAAAATTTGTGCCGGAAACAAAAGGCTATGCGGCGGTTTTGGCGGAACAGATTAGCGAAAAAGAAGATGATGATATTCGCCTGATTGTCGTTGGCGGTGACGGAACGATTAACGAAGTTTTAAATGGAATCCGCAGCTTTGAACGGCTAAAATTTATGGTAATTCCTACTGGTTCGGGCAACGATTTTAGCCGCGGATTGGGGTTGCCGTTAAAAAATACAGAAAAAGTTGTCGATATGATTTTGAATTCGACAGGAATAAAAACAATTGACCTTGGAATGGTTGAGTCCGGCGGAAGACGGCGGATTTTTGGAATTTCATCGGGATTTGGACTAAATGCTCTTGTCGGAACGGAAATTAACCGCTCAAAAATCAAAAATATAATGAACAAGCTGCATTTGAATTCTCTCAGTTATGCCGTTATGACGGTAAAAACGCTTTTTACAATGAAGACTTCGACTTTTAAAGTGAGTTTTGACGGCGGAGCGTTTCAGGAATTTGACAGGGCGATTTTTCTTGCTGCAATGAATTTTCCATGCGAGGGCGGAGGAGTTCCAATGGCTCCAAAAGCAAATGCAAATGACGGAAAACTCTCGTTTACTCTTGCGGCGAGAATTCCAAAATGGAAGTGTTTTATTGCGTTTCCTTTTTTGCTTGCGGCAAGGCAGGATTTAATAAAAGGATTTTTTATGAAAGAAGCCCGGACTGTCGATGTGTTCACCTCTGAACCAAACGTTAGCCACACTGACGGCGAACTTTTTGGAAAAGTTAATAAAATCCACTATGAATGTCTAGCGCAAAAACTAAAAATTTTACTTTAGTTTTTTGTTGTTTTTTTAAGGCGAAAGCGCGGACTTTTTGAAGTCCGCGTTTTTTGTTTTAATTGCCGCTAATTTGCAGGCTGTTGCTCTTCATCCTGCGGCTGTTCAATTTTTTGTTCAAGGTCTTCGGTTTTTACTTCAAAAATAGAACGCAGGTTTCTGTCAGCAAGCAAAGTTTCCGGTTTTTCGTCGAGCCTAATATAAGAAGAAAGATTTGTTTCGGAATTTTTGCCGATTTTTAAGGTTCGGATTGTTTTTCCAGATTTTTCTGCTTTGACGGTAAGTGTCTGCGAGTCTGTAAAACCGTACCTGTCGAGTTCGGAAACGGCCGAAGAGCGACTTACTGTTCCGAGCGTTTTTATGTTTTTGAGGGCGTTTACTAAAGTTTCGATTTTCTGGTCATCTCCGCTGATTTTTTCTTCACTTACGTACCACAGCCCGCCTTCATAAAAAAGTTTTACGGTTTGCGAAGAGTTTTCGATTATAAGTGTGTCCGGTTTTTCCCGCAGAATAAAGTTTTTTATAGGAGAACGCGAGCCGGTTACAAGTTGAACAGCGTAAATCGCTGCAAGAATGACGATTGCCGTCAATAAAACGATTTTTCTTATTTTTGCATTTTTTAAGTTCATTTTGTTTCCTCTGTCTTAATTTCGCGCTTGTCGTCTGGATTGTATTTTTCGCGGATTGCCCTTTTCTTAGCTGTAGTTTTTGCAAGAACTGCAAGACCGCACAGCGCAACCAAAATCACAAGTCCAAATTCGTTAAAATATTTTGCAATGTCTGCCGAAATGCCTTTTTTGATTTTTAAAGTGTTTAAGCTTAAGCCTTTTGTCCGCATTGAGCACAAATCAATTTCGCCGTTCATGTAATCGATGACGTTGCGCACAAACATTGCAACTGGCTGTTTGCCGCTTTCGTCCATAACTTGACCAGTCGTGATTTTTGAAGAACCTATTACAAAAATTTTGCCGTTTTGAACGCTTTTTGCGTAATGGTCGGTAAAATTAAATTCACCGTTTTGATTTTCTACTGGATTTTTTTCAAAAGCGCTTTTGAATTTTCCTTCTACAAGAACAGCAAGATTTTGGCTTTGCATTGCGCTTTTGTCGGTTGGTTTTCGAATCATCTGAGGAATTGCTGTAACGTTGTCTTTGACGAGCCAGCTGTTTTTAGAAGATGAAGCAAGAATTGTAACTTTTGCGTCTGCATTTTTTTGAGCGTTTTCTGCATTGATAGAACTGTTCTGAAGCATAATCACGTAGCCAAGATTTTTTGTAATCGGGCTGTTTTTTGCAAGATTTGATTTTTGAAGCACTGGAGCAAAGTAGAGCGGAGTTGAACCTGAACGCTGAGCCTGATTTACATAGCAATTTTCGTCCATAACGTAATCTTTTCCGACAGAAATTCCGTATTTTGAGAGAATTGTTTCAAGACCGTTGTCGACAGGTTTGTACTGCGGAATCTGGTAATATGCGTTTTGTCCCTGCGGATAAACTTCTTCAAACTGGTCGTCGAAAATAATTAAATTTCCGCCACGAAGCAAAAATTGGTCAAGCTTGTAAAGTTCAATTTCTTCGAATTTTTCTTTTGCGCCGTTTATAACGACACTTTTTATGCCGGAAGGAATTTCATCATCTTTTAAATTTAAATCCTTAAATTCGTAGCGGTCAGAAATAATTGAATTGAAAACCGCTGCATTTGCCTGCGACTGTGCGTTTTTGTAGTCGAGTTCGCGGTGTCCTGTTACATAGCCTATAATATTTGGTTTAGAAACAAGGCTTTTTAGGTTTTCATTCAATTCGTCTTCAAGGCTGTCTGTGCCAGAAATTATGTTTCCAAAAAATGAACGCGACATTTTTACGTTCAAAAGCCTAAATTCCTGTCCGTATTCAAGAACAAGCCCGATAACTCCAGTTTTTTCTCCGTCGGCGTCCTGCCAGCTCAGGCTTTGAATTCCGTATTTTTCGACGAGTTCCGGAATTTCTTGCTCAGAAGGATCTATTGTTTCAAATTCGATTCTATCCATATTTTTTGAGTTTACAGATTTGTATGCGGCAGAAACTGTTTTTTCAAGATTTTTGAGGCCGTTTATATTGAACTGTTCGAGTTTTTTTGTCAGATAGAGAGAAAGTTTTGCTTTTCCCTGCAATCCTGCAAGAGCCGAAGTTGTGCTTATAAGACGGCTCATTGTGGTTGTGATGGTGTATTCAAGGCCGTCGGCAGAACTTAATCCGTCGATTATTTCCGTTCGGTCGGCATAACTTACAGTCAAAGCCATCCAGGCCTGCTTAAAACCGACTTCGTTGTTCTTTAATTCTTGAATTTGAACTTGAGAGATTCCGTAATTTCTTGCGATTTTTTGATTTTCTTCTTTGTCCATGTCAAAAAATTCAGCAGAAAAATTTGAATTTGCGGCGCCTTTGTATTCAACCAGAAGATCGCGGATATACTGATCGATTGTGTTGTAGGGAGCCGGCAGATTTTTTGTAAAAAATACTTTTATCGAAAGCGGTTGTTCAAGATTTTTAACAATCTGCCTGCTCGACTGTGAAAGCGAATAAGATTTTGGGGCTGTAAGGTCAAGGCGGAAAAATGCCTTTGAGCATACAAGATTTAAGAGAAGAATTGCAGTTAAAAAGAGAAAAATGTCGCTTTTTGGACTTTTTAACCATTCAATAAATTTTTTCATATTGTTGTTTTAAACTCCAGTCTTATAGAATTTTTATTTTTGTCCATTGTTTACAGAGCGGACAGTCAGCGCAAAAAAGATAACCGTAAGCGAAACAAAATAAACAATGTCGCGGCTGTCGATAATTCCGCGGCAAATAGATTCAAAATGGCTTAGCGAAGAAAGGTAAGTTACCGTTCTTACAAGAAAAGCCGGCAGAAAAACCGCAAAATTTGAAAGCAGAGTCAGAATTATGCAAATTGCAAAAGCCTCAAAAAAAGCAATAATCTGATTTTTCGTTGTGCTCGAAGCAAAAATTCCAATCGCGCTAAAACCTGCTGTTAAAAAGATTGAGCCGAGATAACCGCCCAAAATCGGGCCTGCATCAGGAGAGCCAAAAATAAAGCAGGTTAAAACGTAAAAAAGAGAAGGAATTAAAAGCACAAGACCAGAAATAAAGACAGCCAGAAATTTTCCTTCGACAACATCAAAAACTGTTACCGGAAGGGTGAGCAAGGTTTCGAGAGAAGTCGATTTTTTTTCTTCGGCAAAACTCCTCATAGAAAGAGCTGGAATAAAAAAAGAAAAAAGTACCGGCAAAAGCCCAAAAAACTGTCTTAATTCGGCGCGGTTTGCAAGAAAAAATGTGTTAAAAAACAAAAAACCGGAAGCGAGCGTAAAAAGTCCGGTAACGATATAAGCAATCGGGCTGGAAAAATAAGATTTTAATTCGCGGCACATAATTACAAAAGCCGGATTTTTTGTTTTTGCTTTTTTCCTTGAACTTATCTTTGCCATTGAACTTGCGTTAGAGAGCGGATTGTTAGATTCTAAAATATCAGTCATTTTTGTATCCTCTTTAGTTTTTTTGTGTTAATGCGTTTTCCGAAGGCGAATCTTCCGTCAAAGTATGGAAAATATCTTCAAGACTGTTTCTTCTGAGCGAAAGTTCATAAAGCTCAAAACCAGCTTTGTTCACGGCCGCTGCAATCTGCGGCCTGATTTCCATATTATCTTTAACCTGAACAAGAGCTCCGGCAGTTTTTTCGTTGTGTCCCAAGTTTGCATTTTCCGTTTTTTCTGCCGTAACAGCACCAACACCGTCAATTTTTTTCAATATTTCAGAAAGTTTTTCAAAACCACAGCCAGAAGCTTCAACAAAGACACTTGCGCTGGTTCCGTATCGTTCCCTCAGTTCGCCGGTCGGACTGTCGGCAACGAGTTTTCCGCCAGAAATAATAATAACTCTGTCGCAAATCATTTCCACTTCGCCGAGAATATGTGTCGAAATAATAACTGTTCTTGTTTTTCCGATTTCTTTAATCAAGGCGCGTACTTCGCCAATTTGGTTCGGGTCAAGACCAGAAGTCGGTTCGTCCAAAATTAAGATTTCCGGATCATTCATCAAGGCGTGCGCAAGACCTACTCTCTGCCTGTAGCCGCGGCTCAAATCAGAAATATTTTTGTGCATGACTTCTTTAAGTCCACATTCCCTGCACAAAACCGGAACTTTTTCGTCAGGATTCTGTCCCTGAATCTGGGCAACATAGCGCAAATAATCGTCAACAATCATTTCGCCGTACAAAGGCGCGCTTTCCGGCATATAACCGATTTTTTTCTTGCATTCGACGGCATTTTCTTCAATATTTTTGCCATCAATCTTAATCAAACCGGAAGTCGGCTGCAAAAAACCGGTAATCATTCTCATTGTCGTCGATTTTCCGGCGCCATTTGGTCCCAAAAGTCCAACAATTTGCCCAGTCGGAATCGAAAAACTGATTTCATCGACTGCCTTAAAAGTTCCAAAATGCTTTGAAAGCTTAAAAACTTCAATCATTTAATTTTACCTTATCTCCTTTTTTTTGGACGGCATTCAAATTTTAAGCCGAATTTTGCCTGTCTTGGCGCTGAATTTTCAAGAAATTCCGGCTGCTACGGGTTCGGTAGCCCTCATTGGCGGCTTCGCCTCCAACTGCGCCCTTCGCATCCGGCGTAAGTCCACCGTCAACTTTTGTAAACTACAATAAAATATAACAAAAAAACAATATTTTAGTTACGCAAAACTACAGAGATAAAAAATTACAAAATTCACCACTTTTATAAAAAAACATTGTCCTGTATATTAGGACAATGTTAAAAATTTTTCTTATTGTTTTTGTTATTTCGATGATTCCGCTGATTGAGCTTCGGGGCGCTATTCCTGTCGGAGTTGCGCTTGCTTCTTCTTTTTTGGGGCTTAGCGAAGAATCTCTTTCTGTAAAATATATTGTTTTAATAAATCTTTTTTCAATGCTTGGAAATATGCTTCCAGTTCCGTTTATCTATTTTTTTGCCAGAAAATTTCTTGAATGGGGAAGTTCAAAAAAATACATTGGAAAAATGTGCAATTTTTTTCTTGTAAAAGGTAAAAAAGGCGGCGAAAAACTTGAAAAAAAGGCTGGCAGCGGTTTGTTTTTTGCACTTTTTTTATTTGTCGGAATTCCATTGCCTGGAACAGGCGCATGGACAGGCACTTTGGCTGCCAGCCTTCTAGACATGAAGCCGCGCCAGACTGTTCTTGCAGTTTTGGGCGGAGTTTTCTTAGCGGCAGTTGTAATGACTCTTGCTTCGTGCGGAGTTTTTGGCGCGGCTGGAGCGATTTTTGGAAAATAGCGGCATAAAAGTAAAAATAATTCGCAAAAATATGCGGTCAATCCGTCTTCACGTAAACCGTTTTGGCGAAGTTGTCTGCACGGCGTCTTTTTTGGAAAGCGAACAAAAAATTCAAAAATTTATCGAAGAAAAAAAAGACTGGATTGAAAAAAGTGTTCAAAAAGTAAAAAAATCAAAGCAAAACAGCATTTTTCTAAATCCGGACGGAGTTGCGGCAAAGTCGGGCTTTTTATCTTCCGACAGAATTTTCGGAAAAACAAATTTTAATTATTCAGCCTTGTGGAAAAAATCTGCGCTAAAAAAATTTATGCAGAGCGCAGACATGCTTTCTTCGTTTTTTGAAAAAAACGCATTGCCGGAATTTACTGTAAAAGGGCGTTCAATGCACTCAATGTGGGGCAACTGCAACACAAAAAACAAAACAATTACTTTATCCTGGGAACTTTTTAATTTTCCGCAGGAATGTATAGATTATGTTGTTTTTCACGAAATGACTCATTTTCTGTATATTTATCATGACAAAAATTTTTATTCCTATATAGAACGCTTTATGCCTGATTTTAGAAAAATTGCAAAAAAATTATCTTAAAAAAATTCTAAAACGTATTTTTCTTCTTTCCTGCTAAACAAAAAAAATCAATTGCCGAAAATATAATGAAGAATATCTCTAAAACTGCATTTTTAAAGATTCTCTTCTATAAAAATGTGGGAGGCTGAAAATGGGATTCATGAACAATGCTTATACGGCATATAAAAACACAGGAATAAAAACAGCGAGTCAGGGAAAACTTGTTGTTTTGCTTTACGAAGGCGCTATAAAAAATTTAACCAACGCATTGGAATGTTTTGATTCAGATTCAAAAATTGAAGCAAAAAATATCGAAAAATTTGGAAATTATATAATGAAAGCGCAGGATATAATCAGCGAGCTTCAGGCGAGCCTCAACATGTCGGCTGGCGGAGAAATTGCTTCAAACCTTATGTCTCTTTACATTTATTTTAACCGGGAACTTATGTCGTCAAATATCAACAAAGACAAAAAAAAGATTGAATTTGTCCTTAATATGCTCAATCAATTGTCTGCTGCTTGGGTTCAGGCGGCAAACAGTCAGTCAAATGCTGTAAACACCGGTTTTGGTGGCGGTCTTAATATCGAGGGGTAATTTATGGAATTAACTCAGGCACAGATTGACGAAAGAATTGCTGTTTTAAAACGTTTTAGAACTTTGCTTGAACAACAGCGCAATAAATTTAGAGAATATCTGCATGTGCTTGAGTGCCAGCAGAATAAGATTGAAGAAGAAGATGGAGATGCGCTTGTAGCTCATGCTGAGCTTGAACAGCAGATTGTTTCAAATATTTCAAATTTGCAGAAAGTGATTGAACCTATGCAAAGCATGTACAATGCAGTTTCGCATGGAACGGAACTTGGCGCAGAAGATAAAATCAGCGTAAAAAAAATGCAGGCGGAGCTTGCAGACTTGCAGAAAAAAGTTCTCGCTCAAAATGCACGCAATCAGGATCTATTAAAAGAACATATTGAAAGCGTAAAAAAACAGCTTGCAGAAATTCATAATGCCAATCCTTATTTTGGAAAGCGTTCAGTTTATTCAACAACTGCCGCCGTAACTGGAAATTTTGTTGCCGAAGCTTAGTTTTTCTGTTTGTATAATGATGCAAATTTTATTATATTTATAGCGTGCCATTCTAAAATTTTCCTTTGGTAAATTTTTAGAAAGTTTGGCAAGTTTTAAGACGTTACGATACAACGATTTTATCAACACTATAAATTTTTGAGGAATAAATGAGCGACGATCAGAAAAACGAACAGGACAAACCGTCATTTGTGCCGGAACCAAAAGAAAAAAAAGACGAAAACAAGCAGAAAAAAACGTCAGAAAAAAAGCCTGCAGACAAAAATAACGAAAACAAACAGAATTCTCAGGATTTTGATCCGTATAGTTTTTTTAAACTTTCAATTGATGAGCCGGAAAACGGTGACAAAAACGGTGGAAAAAAGCCTTCGCGCTTTCCTTTTTTTACAATGCTTGCCGTTACAGTGCTCGCGCTTGCATTCATCAATATGTTTTTGCTTCCAAAAGCCGACAACACAATTCCTTTTTCGGAATTCCGTAATCTTGTAGAAGATGGAACAATTGTCTATGTCGAAATGGGCGAAAATTCATTTACAGGCTATGGAGTTCCTGTTGCTGAGAATACAACTGCAACTCAAAATGATTCTTCTGATTCAGTTTTAAAATCGCCTCAGCTCCCATGGAACAAAATTCGCAGGGTTCAGAGCGAAAGTCGAAAAGTTTACCGGACAACTGGCGTTTTAATGCAGGATTTTGTTTCTCTTTTAAACGAAAAGCATGTTGAATATAAATTTATCATAAAACAGACAAATTGGTTTGTTCAGCTTCTGTTGAATTTTGCATTTCCGATTGGAATCCTTCTTTTAATGTATTTCTTTATTTTCCGCAAAATGGGCAGCGGAATTGGCGGAATGGGTTCCCTTTTTGGAGCAGGCGGAAGCCGTGCAAAGACAGTTGAAGAAGGCAAGGTAAAAACGCGCTTTTCTGATGTTGCCGGCGTTGACGAGGCAAAAGAAGAGCTTGTCGAAGTTGTTGACTTTTTGAAGGAACCAAAAAAATATACTGACATTGGCGGTAAAATTCCAAAAGGCGTTTTGCTCGTTGGTCCTCCTGGAACAGGAAAAACTCTTCTTGCGCGTGCAGTTGCCGGCGAAGCTGGAGTTCCGTTCTTTAGCATTTCGGGCTCTGACTTTGTAGAAATGTTTGTCGGTGTTGGAGCAAGCCGTGTACGCGATTTGTTCCGTCAAGCCCGCGAAAAAGCTCCGTGCATTATTTTTATTGACGAAATCGATGCCCTTGGAAAAAGCCGTATGAACGGTTATGGCGGTGGAAACGACGAGCGTGAACAGACTTTGAACCAGCTTTTGGTAGAGATGGACGGTTTTGACAACGAAAAAGGACTTATCATTCTTGCTGCTACAAACCGTGCAGATATTCTTGATCCTGCGCTTTTGCGTCCAGGCCGCTTTGACCGTCAGGTTCCTGTTGAAAAACCGGACGTAAAAGGCCGCGAAGACATTTTGAGAATTCACTCTAAAAATGTAAAGCTTGATAAAGACGTTGATTTTGTTTCTGTTGCCCACGGAACTGTAGGCTTTGCGGGTGCAGACCTTGCAAACGTTGTAAACGAAGCTGCGCTTATGGCAGTCCGCAATGGCCGCAAAAAAGTAACAATGGAAGACTTTAATGAAGCAATCGACAAAGTTAGCATTGGTCTAAAAAAGAAAAGCCGCAAAGACAACAAAAAAGAAATGCGCCTTGTTTCTGTCCACGAAACTGGACACGCTCTTGTTGCTGCCTTTACTCCGGATTTTGCCCCTGTCAATAAAATTACAGTTGTTCCGAGAAGCCATGGCGTTGGCGGATTTACACAATATCGCGAAGAAGAAGAAAAAAACTTTATGACTCGCAAAGATATTATAAACGAAGTTGACAGTTGTCTTGGCGGACGTGCTGCGGAAGAAGTTGTGCTTGGCGACATTTCTACTGGCGCTTCAAACGACATTGCCCGCGCAACAGACCTTGTAAAACGCATGATTACAGATTTTGGTATGTCTGCAAAATTCAGAAACATGACGCTTGGAAAAGGTGTTTTGGGGCATCAGGGCGCAGATCCAAATATTTACCGCGAATTTTCTGAAGAAACACAGCGTTATGTCGATGAAGAAATTGCCCGCGTAATGAACGAACGCTATTCTCATGTTGTTGAATTGATGAAAGAGCACAAAGATTTGCTCGAATTCATTGCAAACCGCCTCCTTGAAATCGAAACAATGGACGGAAAAGAATTCTACGAAATTGTAAAGAGCGAAGTTCATTGCCGTGAGCTTGCAGAACAGGCAAAACTAAATGAAGAAAACACAGCTTCAACTGATGAGGAAAAATAATGAAAAAAATATTTGTATTGACAGCGTTGATTTTTACCTGTTTTTCCAGATTTTCTGTTTATGCTCAAGGAATTTTAACTGCGGCGGCTTTTTTTCAGAATGTTTCAGCTGAATATGGAAAAATTGAAGATTATGAGGCTGATGTTTCAATTAAGGCTGCAAAAAAAGTTATGGAAGGGCATGTAAATTTTAAACGTCCGAATCTTTTGCGCATTGATTTTACAAAACCAGACAATCAGGTAATCTGTTTTAATGGAGATTTGCTTACGATTTATCTTCCTGAATCCGCCGCAATCTTAAATCAGACAGTTGAATCTTCGGGAACAGGAAGCGCTGCAAACCTTGCGACTGCACAAGGGCTTTCTTTAATGAGCAGGTATTATTCTGTTGCGTACGAAAGCGGACAGGAAGCGGTTCCTCTCGAAGACGGAAGCACGGAAAATGTAGTAAAATTGGTTTTGAGCCGTCGCAATACTTCTGAAGCGTTCCGTTACATCAACCTTGCAATTTTGCCCGAATCAAAGCTTATCCGTAGAATTGAAGCAATTACGCCTCAAAACGAAAAATTCCAGTTTGATTTTTCAAATTACTCGATAAATCAGGGAATTTCGGATCAGCGTTTTATTTATGATCCGCCAACTTCTGCTAATAATTACAACAATTTTCTGTTTACTGAACAGTAATTTGTAAAATTTTAAGTTATCGCATTTTTTTCAGGTTGCCTTTGAAAATGTATTTTTTTAAGGCAGCCTTAAGATTTTTTAAAGTATATTTTTCAGGGAAGAACAAAAATGGAAAGTTATGGCACAATTCTAAAAAACAAAAGGGAAGAAAAAGGACTGGAACTTGAAACTATTTCCAGAGAAACTTCAATTACTTCCACCTATTTAAAGGCTCTTGAAGACGAAAATGCCGTAATTTTTCCTGGTGAGCCATATCTTGTCGGTTTTTTGAAGAATTATGCTGAATACCTCGGACTTGATTCTCAAAAATTGCTCCAGCTTTATCATGCAAAAACATTGCAGGAATCTCCGATTCCAGACGGTTTGATTGTCCGCAGGCGGCCGAAAGTTTTAATTACTGTAATCATAATAATTTCGATTCTTGTTTTTGCAACTGGAGTTACTTTTGCTGTTCTTTTTATGAAAAAGAAAGCTGAAGAGCATGCAGTTCTTGCTGCTTTACAGAACGATTTTCAGTCAAAAAAATACGAACTTACGGAAAAAACTCTTGCTACAAGAATTTACAAAGGCGACCAATTGATTTTGGGAACTAGTGGCGGAGATGTTGTCGTGACTGTTGCAAATACTGTCGGTGATTTGTGTTTGGAAACTCCTGCTGGAATTCAGCATATTGAACTTTCAGAAGAGCTCGAAGTTGATGTTGACGGCGATTCAAAGCCAGAGCTGATTGTCTATGTTTCAGATGTTTCCACTGGAACAAATGACCGTGGCGCTGAAGTTAGAATTCTTCTTAAAAATGCTTCGAATGCTGTCGCAGGAGAAACAAAAGCTTCTGAAATTCCTAGCGTTGGTGAACTTCCTCAAAACCAAAAACGCACTGTTATTCTCGAAGATACAAGGGCTTATCCGTTTACGGTTCGTGCGGACTTCCGTGCAGGCTGTCTGTTCCGTTATCGTCTGGACAGAAAAGATGCTGTCGAAGATTATCTTGCAAACGGCGACACTGTAAATATGACTGCAAGTAACGGCGTGCGCTTGTGGATTTCTAACGGAAATACTGTAAAACTTCAGGTAATTGTTGCTTCAAAAACTTACGACATTGGAGTTACAAAAGCCGGAGAAGTTATTGTTCAGGATATTCGCTGGATAAAAGATACAGATGGAAAATTCAAGCTGGTAATAAATGAACTCGATTAAATTTTTTATTGATCAGCACGGTTGTGCAAAAAATCAGGTGGATGGAGAAATTTTAATTTCGCATTTGACAGGAACTCAAGAGTGGGAACAGACTTTTGAACCTTCTGAGGCGGATTTAATCATCATCAATTCGTGTGGCTTTATTGAATCTGCAAAAACCGAATGTTTGAATGCAGTCTTAAACGCAAGAAATAATTATCCGAACGCAAAAATTCTTTTGGCAGGTTGCCTTGCTGAGCGTTACGCAGAGGACTTAAAAGAAAATTTGCCGGAAGCAGACGGCTTTTTTGGAAACGGTGATCTTTCAAAAATCGTAATCACTGCAAAAGAAGTTATGCAAAATAAGCGTCCAGTCCATAAATTTGCTCAAAAAGGAGTTTGCGGCGCAAACCGGAATCTGCTTCTTTCTTTTGCTGGAACCGCCTTTGTAAAAATTACTGAAGGTTGCAACAACCGCTGTTCCTTCTGTGCAATTCCAATCATCCGTGGAGAATTGCGTTCTCGTCATGCTTCTGAAATTATTGAAGAAATTAAAATTCTTCTCAAAAAAGGCGTTTACGAAATCAATTTAATCGGACAAGATTTGGCAGCTTACGGAACAGGCAGTTCTGACAATGTTTTTGGAACAGGGCGCACTTATCTTCCTCTTGGAACTCCAGGAAGCGATGCTGAACTTGCTTGCGAAGACAAAGGCGAATCTGGACTTTGCCGTTTGCTCAAAGAAATTTCAAAAATCGAAGGAACTTTCCGTCTTCGGCTGCTTTATATTCATCCAGACCATTTTAATCCTGACATTTTGCCTGTGATAAAATCCGATAGACGCTTTTTGCCTTATTTTGATATTCCTTTTCAGAGCGGAGATGACGAAATCATTCTCAAAATGCACAGAACCGGAAATCACAAAAAGTATGCGCAGACAATCGAAAAAATCAGGAGCTTTTTTCCAGACGCAGCGATCCGGACGACTTTTTTGGCAGGTTTTCCTGGTGAAACAGATGCTCAGGCAGAAAATACTCTTAGCTTCTTAAAAGAAATTTCTACAGATTGGTCAGGCTGCTTTCCGTATTCAAGGGAAGATGATACTCCGGCTTACAACTTAAAAAAACAGGTTCCTGCAAAAAAAGCAAATGAACGTGCCGAAAAACTGGTTGCGCTTCAGGAGCAAATTACAGCACAGCGCTTAAAGGAGCGTTGCGGCAAAGATTACGATGTTTTGATTGAAGAAGTTCTCGCTCAAAACGAAGATTCTCCTGAAGAAGGAATTGCAATTGGAAGGGCATGGTTTCAAGCGCCGGAAGTTGACGGTTCGGTTGTCGTCAATTATGACCGCTCAAATCCAGAAGAGCAAAAAGCGGTTCTTTCCGGAAGACTTGTGCGCGTTCATATAAACAGCGCCGGCACTGTTGATTTAAACGGCGACTTTGTCTGCGACAGTCCGCTTAACGAGACAATCAAAAGAAGCAAGTTGAAATTTGCGCAGGAAATAAACGGTTAAAACTGCAAAGGTGGCAAATGCAAAATGAATGAGTTTTTAAGCGTCTTGAATCCTGAACAAAGGGCGGCCGTTGAACATGAAGGTTCTCCTCTCTTAATTCTGGCAGGAGCAGGTTCAGGAAAAACACGCGTAATTACTACAAAAATTGCTTATCTTATTTCTGAACGAAACATCGATCCGTATCAGATTCTTGCAGTTACTTTTACAAAAAAAGCGGCAAACGAAATGCAGCAAAGGGCTGTTGCTCTCGACAGCCGGGCGCGTTATTCACAAATCAGGACGTTTCACTCTTTTGGCGCCTGGTTTCTCCGTCTTTTTGCAGCGCAGGCTGGAGTCGACCCGAATTTTACGGTTTATGATGACGACGACATGGTAACTCTCCTTTCTAGGGCAAATCCAAATCTTGCCAGAAAGCAGGCAAATCATTACGCGCATTTAATCAGTCTTTGCAAAGATTACGCTTTAACGCCGGACGATTCGGTCGAAATTGCCGAACTTATGGAAGAACTTGGCGAAGAAATTGACAGCGAAGATGATTTTGCGCAAATTTATTCAAACTATACAGCCCGTCTGCGCGAAACCGGCAATGTTGATTTTGGAGATTTGATTCTTCTTCCAATGCTTGTTCTTGAAAAAAACGAAGCAGTCCGCACAAAAATCCAAAATCGTTTTCGAGTAATAATGGTTGACGAGTATCAGGACTCAAACGTGGCGCAGTTTCGGCTTTTGCAGGTGCTTGCCGGAAAACAGACCTATGTTTGTGTTGTTGGCGATGATGATCAGTCGATTTACCGTTTCCGTGGCGCTGAAGTAAAAAATATTCTTCAATTCAAAAATCATTTTCCGGGAACTCAGATAATCCGTCTGGAAAGTAATTACCGCTCAAAATCAGAAATTTTGACGGTTGCAAACGACGTTATAAAAAATAATTCGGCTCGTCTTGGAAAAGAACTTCGTGCCGAACGTGGAGAAGGAAAAAAGCCTGTACTGATTTTTTTGCCTGATCAAAACGAAGAATGTCAATTTTGCGGAGATTTAATCGAGCAGACACACAAAACAGGAATTCCATACAGCGACTGGGCTATTCTTTACCGCACAAATGCTCAGTCAATGGGATTTGAATCAGAATTTTTGCGAAGAAAAATCCCATACCGCATTGTCGGCTCTCTAAAATTCTACGAACGCGAAGAAATAAAAGATATTCTCGCTTATCTTGCGCTGCTTGCAAACCCAAAGGACGAAATCGCATTCAGAAGAATTATAAATAAACCTGTGCGAGGAATCGGAGCAACGTCGCAGGATAAACTTGTAGAAGCCTGCCGCCAAGAGATTTATAACTCTGTTATGGAAGAAGATAGCAGCCAGAACGAAGAAACTTCTCAGGAGCAGATTCAGAGTGTAAACTATGTAGAAATTTGCCGCAAAAACGGAGCGTCTTTTTCAAAAAAGGCAAGGGAAGGAATTGCTTCTTTTGTCGAGGCGATGGACGCTTTTTACGAAAAAATAAAAGAAAATATTAAGCAAAAAGACGAAAACGAGCGGATTTTAGCCGAAAAAGCAAAAATTGTAAATCCAGTCGAAAAACTTTCGGTTTTAATAGATTTTATTGCCGAAAAATCAGGCTTAAAGACATATTATTCAGAAAAAGACGAAATTGCCGGAACTCAGCGCGATGCAAATATTCAAGAACTTTCAAATTCGGCAGTTTTTTATGATTCGACACGAGAAGGTCTTCTGGAATTTCTGGATCACATTGAATTAGACAGAACAATAGAAGAATCAGACGGGGAAGAAGAGGCAGACAGCGTAACTTTAATCACTCTTCACAATACGAAGGGGCTGGAATTTAGCCGCGTTGTAATTACCGGAATGGAATATGGAATTTTTCCGAGGCAGGACAAATACGGAAATGAACTTGAAGAAGAGCGCAGGCTTTGCTATGTTGGCATTACCCGTGCAAAGGACGAGCTTTATATGACATCTTGTTCTAGGCGTATTATGTACGGCCGCTCTGAATATATGGCGCCAAGTCCGTTTTTGCAGGAAATAAACCCTGACAATATAAAAATTTTAGGGCATCTTCCGTTCGGATTTAAAAAAACTTCTTCACAAAATGCTTCTTTTTCGCATAACGGCGATTTTGGAAATTTGGGCTTAAGCCATCCTGACACAGAAACCGACCCGATAAAATTAAAATATCACCGCGGAGCAAAAATCTATACCGATGATTATGGTTATGGAATTATAACTTCAGCAGTTACGACAACCGAAGGCGAATACGCAGTTACAGTCAATTTTGAGAACGGCGGAATAAAAAGATTCTTGCCAAAATATCAATACAAAAATCTGGAAATTATAAAAGACTAAGCAAGTGAAAAAAAATTGCTCCGCAGTTTCTCGCAATGACGCTGTACAGACCAAGGTCTAATCGTCATTGCGGGCTAAAAGCGAAGCAATTTACGTTTTTAAGCCTGCTGCTGAACAGACATGGCTTTTTCTGTCCGCTTTTTAATAAAAATCAAAGTTGCAAACAAAAGCACAAGGCCAAAGCAGAGCGAAATCGCAGAGCAGAGGGCAATGTTAAGTTTTGAAGTAAAACCTGCCACGATAAAAGTAAAGAACGAAACAACCGCAACTGTCATAGCATAAGGAAGCTGAGTCGCAACGTGGTTTACGTGGTCGCACTGAGCGCCAGCGCTTGCCATAATTGTTGTATCAGAAATTGGAGAAACGTGGTCGCCGCATACAGCGCCGGCCATGCAGGCAGAAATCGAAATAATTCTTAACGAGCCTTCAGGGAAAGCCGCAATACAAATAGGAATCAAAATTCCAAAAGTTCCCCAAGAAGTGCCGGTCGCAAAGGCAAGGAAACATGCGATTGCAAAGATAATCGCCGGAAGAAGCATTTGAAGCTTGTCAGCGCTTCCAGAAACAATGCCTGCAACAAAGTCTTTTGCGCCAAGACTGTCAGTCATAGATTTAAGAGTCCAGGCAAGACAGAGAATCAAAATGGCAGGAACCATAGCCTTAAAACCGTCCGTCAAGCACAGCATCGCCGACTTAAACGAAATAACTTTGCGTCCAAGATACCAAACAAGAGAAACAATAAGTCCAAACAAAGAACCGATTACAAGTCCTACAGAAGCGTCAGAATTTGCAAAAGCGTTGACAAAGTTAAGATGAGAGTCGCCTTCGCTAAAAAATCCGCCGGAATAAATCATGCCGAGAACGCAGAAAACAATAAGAATAGCGATTGGAACAACCAAATCAGCAACAGTTCCCTTCTTTTTTCCCTCTGCAGATGATGATTCTTCAGGTACCGAAACTTCTTCATCGTCTTTTTTCATAAATTCTTTTGCTTTTTCATACTTAGACATTTCGCCGTATTCAAAACGCATAAAAACGAGGGCAAAAAGCATTACGATTGTAAAAAGAGCATAAAAGTTAAAAGGAATAGCCTTGCAGAAAAGAGCAAGACCGTTTTCGCCTTCAGTTACAAAGCCAGAAACCGCGGCCGCCCATGAAGAAATCGGGGCAATAATACAGATAGGAGCCGCAGTAGAGTCGATAAGGTAAGAAAGTTTTTCTTTGCTTACACCGTATTTGTCGGTTACAGGCTTCATAACAGAACCAACAGTCAGACAGTTAAAATAGTCATCGATAAAAATCAAAATTCCGAGACAGATAGTAGCAACCTGAGCGCCAAGTTTTGTTTTAATGTGTTTTTTTGCCCAGTTGCCAAAAGCGGCAGAACCGCCAGCCTTGTTCATAAGGGCAACCATAGTTCCGAGAATTACAAGAAAAGCGAGAATTCCGACATTGTAACTGTCAGAAATACACGAAATCAAACCGTAAGAAACAGCATCATCGCCTTCGCCGACAGTATTGTTTAAAAGATGCGAAATAAATCCCGCAAAACCCGAGCCAACGCTCACAGAATAAAAAACGGCGCCGATTACAATGCCGATAAAAAGCGAAGAATAAACTTCTTTAGTAATCAATGCCAGCGCAATAGCAACAACCGGCGGTACAAGCGACCAAAAAGTTCCAATCATATTCATTTTAAGCAAAATCTCCTAAATTACTTTTTAATGGCAGAAAAATCAGTGTTAAGCGGATCTTTAACGCCTTCTTTTTCCAGTTTTTTCAGAACTTCGATAGCGTAGTCGAGTTCGTCGAGCGAATTTGCAGAAACATAGGTTTTGACCTGTTCCAACGCCTTGATAGCTTTCTCGTTATTCATAAATCCTCCAAAAAAAAGCGTAAACAATCTCCTGTAAAAAATATTCTATCAGTAAAAAAAACGTAAATAAATATTCAACTGCACAAAAATAAAGATTTTTTTGATAAATCGGGGCCATTTTTTCGTTTTTACAAAACGAAAAAACCGGGCTTTCCAGGGTTCCGCGCTAGCCGCGCTGCATTTGCGGCTGCCGGCAGCCGCAAACGGCTCCGCCGCCCTTCCAATCCCTTGTCCGAAAGGACAAGGGCGTTCGCTTTAGCGAACAGTAAAAAGACCG
>ERZ808277.54-NODE-54-length-81190-cov-12.184088_pt1 | contig 81190 bp, 87 predicted proteins | sample MGYA00521240_ERZ808277 | MGnify/ENA primary metagenome ERZ808277 (study PRJEB31516, sample SAMN03275599) | gut metagenome | biome: mammalia-associated habitat; material: feces | host: Papio cynocephalus | place: Kenya | collected 2012-07-17 ... | reverse complement strand
ATAAATATATAATATATATATAATATAATAATACTATAACGCGCGTATGCGCACGGGCGCGCGCGCGAGCGAAATGTAGTTGACAAGTAAAAATAAATATGCTATAATACGTTCGTATCAAAAACCAAAGGGATTGAAATTTCTCTCAAAAAATATTTTTTGAAAAAAGTAGAAATTGAAAGAAACCTGTGGTATAATATACACGACAAGAGGGAAAGCCTCTTGAATAAAAAAATTTTAGAAAGGGTTATTATGATTACCAAAAGAAAAGTCGTTCTTGACTACGACGATACGATTATAAAGTCAAGAGAAAGAATTGTAGAATTGCTCAACGAAAAGAATGGGACGAACAAGTCCGTTAAAGATATTGTCACGTGGGATTATAAATCCATAGACGAGAATATCACGCCCGATGAAATTAACGCTCTGTACGCAAGCGAAAAATTCTTTAACGAATTAGAACTTTACGAAACCGTAAAAGAGTTTATTCACGAAATGAAAAACAAGTACACCTTTGTTGTTTGTTCGGTAGGTTCAAAAGAGAATCTCGAACGAAAAGAAAATCACATCAAACAACTTGCAAAAGAACTTGACGCTGATATTCATTTCGCAGGAGTAGAGTTTAATGCTGCGTCAACAAGCAAGCACCAAAAGTCTTGTTATAATTTTTCTGATTGCGAATGCGCAATAGACGATAACACTGACGCATTGCTTTCAACAAACGCTAAAATTAAAATTCTTTTCAAACCGAACATTGAAAGAGAATGGAATAGAATTCCTCGTTCGTCAGAAAACTTTTATGTTGTTAGTTCGTTTGAAGAAATTTTAGAAATTTTCAAATTCAACGAAAAGCTCAAAGAGGAGGGAATAGAACTTGGAACACTGTAAGCATAAATGCTCACCCAATTGCAGATATTTTCCTGTGAATAGTTATGTGCTAACGGACGATGAATACGAATATGACGACGATGAGTTTTGTAACAAGCCTAAGTCGCCTATTAGACCGATTTGTTATCATACAGAGAAACCGATTAAAGATTGGTCGTTGTGTCCGTGTTATTCTCCTAAGCGCACTAATCAAAAGAAAATAATAATTTTCATTGGCAAGTCGGCAAGTGGAAAAGATACTGCTTTGAATTACCTACAAGAGAGATACAACATTCAGCCTATCGTATCACTTACAACGCGTCCTATGCGTGAGGGGGAAACTAACGGCAAAGAATATCGGTTTATAACCGAACAAGAATTTTTGCAAAAGCGTAAAGATAATTTACTTGCCGACTCGCGAGAATACAGAACGCTTGTTGATGGTAACGAAGAAACTTGGTACTATGGCATAGAGAGAAAAGATTTACAAAGCAATGAAATTCGTTCCACTTGTGTTGATATGACAGGATATCAAAATCTTGTTCAATGGTTTTCAAAAAGAGAAATGCTTGTTATTAACTTAACGGCAAAAGAGAAAACGAGAAAAGAACGAGCAATAGCAAGAGGGTCTTTTGATGAAATCGAATGGAAACGAAGAGCAAAAGATGACGAAAAGAAACTTAATGACAAAACGGTAGGGATTGTTTCGGATTATGTGATTGAAAACAACCAAGACTTGAATAATCTTTACTTAGGCATAGACGAAATACTTAAAGCAGAAAAGATTTAACAAAAGGGGTGAGGTTGTGAGTCAAAAGAAATCACGACAATTTTACTGCTACAAATTCACAACAGACCGAATAGAAGAAAGCCGATACGAAATCAACGATATGTGCTTCGACAAGGCAAGAGAGAACGATGAGATAATTGCGATATCAGATAATCAAATCTTACGAACGATTAGAGATATCAAAGGAATCGAGTTTGACCCTGTTATGGTTGAGCAACTTATCAAAGAACGAAATGGCGTAAAGAAACTTCCTAACAGTCAAGAGAACTGCAAACGGTTAAAAGAGTTGCAAGACCGAATAGACCATTTGCTGTTTTATCCTGAATACGTAGCGATATCAATTTGTTCAATGTCTCAATACGACAAGATATCGAAAAAGGGATTCAAGATAAACGGAATGACTTATCGCAGACTTTCTTGTTCAGCGGGGCAAGCACGAAGCAGTACGGTGCTGATGTGTTCGGAAGATATTCTTGACGAAGTAAAAGCAAGGCTTGATAACGGGCGCGATAAAACAGTTCCTATTGCGCCGTCAAAGTTAAACGCTTACTTTGGATTATATTCAAGTGCAACACAAGTGGTGAGCGAACCAAGGTTCTGTGTTGTTAAAGATTTTGAGAATACGGTTAAGTTCAAAGTAAACTATGTAACGGAAACGAACGACAAAGAAGACGATGTTGTTGACCAACGAGAGATTGAACAAACGATTGACCGAATGGACGGTATGGGATTGATTAGTCCTCGTATGGCAGAGCAATGGGCAAAAGACCTTGGGCAAGATTATATCCCCTCGCAGTTTATCATTCGTCAAAGTTTTATGAAGGGGTTGCTGACTGTATTTGACTTTCATCAGTTCTGCGAAGAAAAGAACAACGGCAATTATTTCGTAAAGACGATTTACAAAGACGAGAATGGCGATTATATTTATGAGGACTTACGTGAGTGTGATATCATCATCAGCGAAAGTCAATTCAAACTGTGGAACGCTTACAAGTCAAAGCAAGAGTACATTGACAATTATCACAAGAACAACATCAAGTGGGGTGTGACCCAATTCTCTCCGAGAGAATACGAAAACGTTGTCTTTCTGAATTATCAGTTTATTCAATCGCTTGAATTAAACAAAGAACAGATACAAGAACTTTGTTCAATGTTTGTCGATTGGATAAACAGAGTAACGATAGAAGATATCAGTTACACATTGCTTTATCTTGTCGGGCAGAATACAACGCCTGACCGAATAAGAGAGTATTTGAAATCGTGGGATATCTATTGGATAAAAAGTTTGATAGTGAACAAAAACCTTTTGTCCGATAAGTTTATACGAGAAAAGATATATGCTTACTTGAAGCAAAGCATTAAACGAGCGTGCTTGGGTGGAATTCCTGTTTATGGAAATTATCAGTATCTCATAAGCGACCCTTATGCGTTTATGGAATGGGTATGTGGTAAAGAACCCAAAGGTTTGTTAAAAGAAAACGAACACTACTCAAACTATTGGAATCAGCGAAATGTAGATACTGTTGATTGTATGAGAGCGCCATTGACGCATTTCAGTGAACATACTGTTTTGCATTTTAAGAAAACAGACGAAACAGAGAAATGGTACAAATGGTGCAACAACGGAATAATATTTAACTGGTTCGGATATGAAGTAGATAAACTTGCGGGGAGCGATTTTGATAAACGAAATTGTCACGAAGCGAATGAAATATTCGTGGAAATGTGGTGAACCTACAAATGTAGGGTGTGATAATCAAAATAAAAAATAGATTATTGCTAACAGGGGAAATCTAAATCTAAAAGACAAGATAATCCTGTGCTTGTGTGTTACAACAAAAAGAAAGGAGGGTTTAAGAATGTGGAAATTGTTTTTATTTGGTGAAAAAGAATATCTTGTAAGCGAAACTGGTGAAATAATTAGCAAAGCGTCGGGGAAACTGCTAAAACCTCGGTTAAACGTCGATGGGTATTTGTATGTTACGTTAGGGAGTTCTAAAAGCAAGAATAGAAAACAGAGTCGGACTGCTTGCCCTGTCCATAGAATTGTTGCGCAATTGTATGTGCCGAATCCTAATCCCGATATTTATGTAGAAGTTAATCACAAGGATTTTAATAGGGCAAATCCTAACGCTGAGAACTTAGAATGGAGTACACATGCAGAGAACATTCAGTATTCTATAAAAAACAAAAGGATGTATGTTCAGAACAATGATTGTAGTGGTGCGAAAAATTTCAATGCAAAATTAACAGAAGAGCAAGTAAAAGAAATTCGCGCATTATCTCAACAAGGTTGGACGACTTACGCAATTGCAAAAAAATATTCGCGTGGTTGGACTACTATAAAACATATTATCGATAAAGATACTTGGAAAAACATATAACACACAAGTTAATCGACTATCCCTTGGCTCGGTCGCTAAAATATAAAAGAGCAATAGGAGTAGGGGTTGGGCGAAATTCCCAACTGGGTGAGAATCCCTTAAATCGAAGTGCCACACACAGAGATGTGAAGATATAGTCAATTCCGACATTTGAAACAAAATGTGTTAAAGTACTACGAAAGTAGCGGTGCAAAAGGGTGATATTGGTGCTACGACATCAAACAAAGTAATGCTAAACGGAATACGGCATAATGAGTACCCAGTCGTATGCGAATCCGCAAAGCCAAAGAAGATAATCCCAACTGAACTTGATTTAATAACCGCAGATAAGTTTGGAATGGGAAGTATTATTGGACAGATAACAAACCGAGGTGCAAGTGCATATGCACTTTTGGCGAACATGGAAAAAGAACATGGCAAAGAAAGCGAACAGTATAAACTTCTTGAAAGTAGATTGAAACAAACATGTAAAGCACAAAGTAAAGAAATCGACAAAACTAAGGTAGGAAATAAAGTTAAGGGAATTCCCGCTTGTTGGCAAACAAGAAACTTTTATGCAGAGTTTGAGGGTATGGAAGAAAAGAACGAAATCAACAACGAATGCTTACTTGACCGTCGTCCTTACTTCTTCCGCTACCTTTATGACGAAAGCGAAAAAGAAATGAAAGCCTACGACAAGAAAGAGGGCGCTAAGGCAAAGAAGATGTTTAACAAATCTCTTGAAGAGATTGTAAAAGAAAGCGATGAAAATCTTACTGACGAAGAAAAGGTTTTCAAAGAATCTTACTACGAGTGGTGTCCGTTGCTTGTGAGCGACAGTTGTATGAATATGCTTTGTCGTTATATCGAAGATACTAATTTCAAGTTAAAGCAAAAAGTCAAAACAAAGAACAAAGACTTTGATTATCATTTGCTTATGAATAACGATATCAAAATTTCTGATGATGACAAAGAAACCGTAGAACTGTTTATGAAAAAACACATCAAAGACTTAGCAGAAAAAATATCAGAAGATTGTTCGATAAAGAACGCAACGCCTGAAAAAAAGAAAAAGTTAATTCAGCAAGGCGATATGAGCAAATTTAATTTGCTACGTCCAAAAGCAGAGGAGTATTTCTCAAACGAAGATGTTTTCGTAAATGCTTTTGTGGAACTTGCTTACACCGAACACGACACTTGGAAGAATCAATTGTGGGGTTCGTATGGAAGAGTAATCTTTGAAAACTTAAAGAGAAATTCAGGAACGATTTATTATCCATTCAAAGACGATAATGGAACAATTGAATACCTTGGCGAAAAATTTGAATTAAAGGAAGTGCAAGAATTTGAACAAATGGTTTGATAAGGTTGATTATTTCAACAGGATATATCATCAAAAGACTTACGTAGAAGAACTACTCGCTAATCCTGAAAAGTTTAGCGAGTACGGAAGGACGGCAACGGATATGCGATTGATATCTTTGTATGCACGTGACTGTTTGAATTTGAAACAGCAACAAAGAAAAGATTGGTTGAAACAATGGTTGACTGATAATTGCTCTGCGTACAATGAGGTGCGTTGGCTTTATAGAGTGCGTAGAGCAATAGCGACAACGAAAGATGGTGACCAAAAACTTAAAGACTTTGAACCGCCCGTAATAAAGCAAGTCGAGTATGATTATATTAAATCGCTTGGGCTTGATACGTACCAAGAACGATTGCTTATGATGATACTTGTAATTTATAGGTTCGGCGTTACGAAATGCGGACACGAAAATAGTGGGTATTATATCCCTCATTGGGTATTCAATCCTACTGACCTTGAAACATACTACAAAGTTCCCAAGGTAAGGCAGAGAGCGTGGAATATGTACGGCGACCTTGAACGAATGGGATTGCTTGGATACACAGACGCAAGGGACGGACAAATAATTGCACCGTTTATAGGCAATATCGATTACTCAAAAGAGAAACCGAACGATAAGAATCTAACCATTTGGAACATAGAGAACGCTTATCTTGTTTACGATTACTTTGAAAAAGAACGTAGCGTTGGTTTCTGTAAACATTGCAATGATATCTTCCCACAGAACAAAACAGGACGACCCAAGGGATTTTGTAAGCATTGCCAACCTGTCGTAAAGAAAGAGCAAGACGACAGACTGAGAGAGTGTGTTGATTGTGGGAGAATGTTCAAAAGAAAACTGCACGACGTAGAGAGTGTAAGGTGTGAAGAATGCAACAAGAGATACCAAAAGGCACGGGACGCAGCAAAACATCGTGCAGCTTACGAACGGAAAAAGGCGCAGAAAACCGTGTAAAAAACGGTTTTCTCACCATCGGTTGTTTTAACTCATAGCCCCAAAACCCAGTCGTGGTGGGCGTTTTCGGGTTTTTTCAAAAATGTTCACAATAAAGGTATTAGGACAAGGGTATGGCAAGTTCCAATACCAAATTTAGAATAAAAGGATTGATAGTTTTGATTAAAATCACAAGAACACAGAAAGATGAAATGGTAAAGGCTGGTATTCTTAGAGATAAGAAAACCAAGAATGGCTTGACAGTAGAGGAGGCAAACTATGTTGTTGCCAACAAAGAGCATTGCGGACGGGACAAAACCTATTATGTGGTGGAGGAATACAGAGTTAAGAAATTCCTTGGATTGATAAAAGATAAACCGCGCAATCAGAAGTTCAAGCCGAATAAGGGCGGTGGCAAAAAGAATGACCGACAAGGCTTTTCTAAAAAGACTTTCTAAAAGTTCTAAGTACCCTATGAAGGACTTAGAGATTATTCTTGATTTAGCAGAGATTCAGTTAAAGCAAGATTTGCTAAACGGATATCAAAAGTTCCGAGTATGTGATTTGATGTTCTCAACGAAACAGTTTGCGGAAAGACGAACGAAGTATTTCGGTCAGCAAGAGATACTTATTCCGCCAATGATTAAAGTGAGAATATCTATGTCCAAAGATTGGACGGATTTGTTTGCTCACAAAGAAGAGTATGTTGGACAGAATCTCTTTGCTTTGAGCAACGAACAAAAATAATTTTTACAAGAGGTGTTTTTTTATGACAGATTTATTTTTCGACGACTTTTTTGACCAGTTCGCATTGGGGTTCGGAAGACCTCAAAAGAAAAGATACAATACAGGACACACGCAAGATATGTCGCCCGTGTATTGGCGCGAACTAAAAGATGACGAAGGCAAGAAAATTGGGTATCGCGCAACGTGTAGAACGGTGGGCGTTTCGCCTGACGATGTAAAAGTGTCTCTTAAAGACTATTCGATTATCGTTCAAGGTAAGACAGAATTTTCAAAAGAGTGCATTTACGATTGCTACTATGAGATTCCTGTTGCGGAAAGCATAGTAAGCGACATAGAAAAAATCAATTTCAAATCAGAGAACGGATTGACCTATGTAACCGTTCTTGTAAAACAGCCTGTTAAAAGTGATATTTTAATCACGAGAGAATAGGAATAGATTGGGGTAGAATTTCTCTACCCCTTTTATAATTTTCAAAAAGGAAAAAAATGATAAAAACAATTCGAGTAATGTTAATTCCAAATAATAGACAAAAGACAAAATTATTTCAATATGCTAATACTGCAAGATTTGCGTATAACTGGGCTTTAAGCAGAGAAAAAGAAAACTATAACAATGGTGGTAAGTTTATATCTGACAAAGAATTGAGAAAAGAATTGACGCAGTTGAAGAAAACAGATGATTATTCTTGGTTGAATGAGATTTCAAATAACGTGACAAAACAAGCGATTAAAGACGCTTGTGACGCATATAAAAGATTTTTCAAAGGAACTTCGAAATGCCCAAAATTTAAAAGTCGAAAGCATTCTATACCATCTTTTTATCAAGATAATATGAAAATTCAATTTACGGAAAATTTTGTAAAAGTGGAAGGATTTGCCACTTCCAAAAAGAAGAATAAGCAGAAAATAAATTGGATTAAGCTTGCAGAGAGTAATAGAGTTCTCTTAGAAGCAAAGTATACAAATCCTCGTATTAAATATGATGGATTAAACTGGTGGCTTACAGTAGGAATAGAATATGAAGAATTCATTATTGTCCCGTCTAATGACGGTATTGGAATAGATTTAGGAATCAAAGATTTAGCAATATGTTCTGATGGCAATAAATATAAGAATATCAATAAAAGTCAAAAAGTTAAGAAAATAGAGAAACAAAAACGCAAATTACAGCGTAGCATATCTCGTTCATACGAGAAAAACAAGAAAGGAGAAAGTTACTGTAAAACAAACAATATAATTAAAAAGGAAAAACTTTTATTAAATTTAAATCATAGACTAACGAATATTCGTCACAATTATTTACATCAAATAACAACAGAGATTGTAAAACGAGAACCAAGTTTTATTTGTCTCGAAGATTTAAACGTAAGTGGAATGATGAAAAACAAACATTTATCCAAAGCCATACAACAACAAGGATTTTATGAATTTAGACGGCAGATTAAATATAAATCATTACGGAGTAATATTCAGGTAATAATTGCAGACCGATTTTTTCCAAGTTCTAAATTATGTAGTTGTTGTGGTAATATTAAAAAAGATTTAAAATTGTCTGACCGTATTTATAAATGTGAATGCGGAAATATAATTGACAGAGATTGTCAGGCAGCTTTAAATCTAAAACGATATGGAGAAAATGTTATAAAATTTGTAGTATAACACTTTCAAGTTATTACAGATGTGTACGGATACGTTAGTTCGGAATTTACGCCTATGGAGAGTACAAGAACTTGTGAGTAGTATCTGCCTCGACAGTGCGAAAGCATACTCATTGAAATAGGAATGAAACATAAAAGTTTATAACTTTTTATAAGTTTTCAGTAACGGGAAAGAAGATGGGATTCTACCGTGTGGATTTAACGGATAAAATAAAAGCAAACGAAATAATTGAAACTAACGCAACGCATAGTTCGTTGCTTAAAATACATTCTTTGGCGATTACAGAGATAACTGCGTATATAGACGAGGACGAGACAGCAAACAAAATTACGACAAAAATCACTAAGGGCGTATCTGATGGTACGCTTGCTGTGCTTGACCTTGGGTCGGACGACACGCTTACGGTTGATATTACGGGGTATACGCATATTGCGTTTAATGGCGTTCCTGCTGAAACTGAATTCGTATACTTGATTACGGAGGATAGGTAATCTTATGGCAGTAGATAGTTATGCTCGGCAATTAGCCAAAGCCGCCCTTAGTAAAGAGGGTGGAGGTTCAGGGGGAGTAACACCCGAACAATTACAAGCGGGACTTGACCGTAAAGTAGATAAGACGAATTCTGTAAGTCAGATTTATGGAACAAGCGAAAGTGGCGAACAGACGACATTCAACAAAGCAGAGTTTGCGTCCGTCGATTTTGTGAACGATTCGCTTGAACCGATAGAAAAGAATACAAACATATTATCGGGGAGCTTGGACGATAATACGAATACGTATTACCCTGACAAAGCTGACGAAGAAGCATTTAACGCAGCAAGGAACAGTATTTCAGGAATGGAAAGTACTGTCGGTTCAATGGGATTCAAGCTGACCGAATCAAACTTTCATTATGGTTGCTTGGGACTGTTTGCGCTCAAACAAGAAATTAGTGAAAATATATTAGACCAAATAGCGACAATGACGTGTGAAAGATATGGAAGCGCACAAACTTTTACTGTTCTTAGTTATGCGGTTGGATTATGTATTGAAACATTAGGCGTAAGAACGGCAATAATATCGGTGCTTACGCAAGAAGCTCCATATCTGTATTCCGAGGATATATACAGCTTTTCTAAGATTACATTCAAGAACGCGGACGGAGTTGAAATTGCTGTAATGCAGCCCGAAACGGGGAAGCCCGCAGATTTAGTGCAGTGGTATGGCTGTGTTACACAATGGACTAAAACGCCGTCAACGAATATTTACGATTACGTAGAAATTGAATCGCCGTATTATATGCCAAAAGAAGAAAATATTGGTGCGTTCTATTATGTGGATATTCCTAATGACGTTATCACGGAGAACCTTACAAACGAGCCTACTTGCATAAAGATAGACGCAAACTACGATTCGGGATTACGGCAAAATTACATTGATTGGGGTGATGACGGTACTTTAACGTCTGATATTGCTGACCAGTGCTTGAAAGCGAACTATACAGTTAGTGATAATTTCTTAACACTTACTCTTAAAAAGAATAAAAGAGCGGGACAAGGGCTTGAACAAAAGCCTACTTTTGGAACTTACTCTTGCATAAGATTCCCCGACCATCCTGAAATTGGCAATGTGGTTGTCGGAGCAGGATGCAACAACGTTTTCGGCGATACAAACAAAGGGTTGTTCGATTTTTGTTTTGCAAGTGGATATAGTGACACATCAATTGGTAGATATAGTGTAACGGGTGGCGCAAGAAACACAGCAGTTTATGCGGGTGTAGCGCTCGGCAATCATAATATTGTTCTTGGTCAGAGCGGCTTTGCCGCTGGTGCTACAAACTTTATTAGCCGAAGTGGCAGTAATGGCGTAGCGCTTGGTTCTGAAAATGTACTGAACGGAAAGAATAATACTGCGGGTGGTCGTGCGAACAATGTGAACGGTCTGTACAGTGTTGCGTTCGGCTATGGTAATAAAGTAGAGGGTGACAATGGTGTTGCTCTTGGATATAACAACAACGAAAGCGACGACCTTGAATTTGCTGTTGGTCTTGGAAACACTTTAACTGGTGAAGGCTCAATAACATTGGGCAGAGCGAACCAAGCATATGGAAATTACAATGTTTGCATAGGATATGGAAATGTCACGAACAATGCAACTTATGCAACAGCAATAGGGCACGTAAATCACGGATATGGAAATTATTCTTTTATCGCTGGCAATAATAATACTTGTTATTCTGACGCTTCGGGTGCGATAGGTATAAATCTTAAAGTAAATATTTCGGACGAAACAGGTGTTTATAATAATTCGGGACATCTTGTGGGCGGAAACAATAACGTTGTTAATGGCGGACGAAACTTAATCGTTGGCGGTCAATCAAACACAGCATTGCTTCATGATTCAATTGTAATAGGAAACAACCTGAAAGAAACATCCAAGGGTTTTGGCAAGGCTATATTTGGTAATTTTAATGATAGTACATCGGGTGCAAGTATTGTTCTTGGCGCAGGTAGTAGTGATACTGCACGCCGCAACGTTTTCGAGGTTTATAATGATGGTGCTGTGAAAACACCAAATGCGAGAACGTACAAAACAGACGGAACGGACGACAAACGTCTTACAACAAAGGAATATGTAGATAGCGTAACATCACAGTCATTGTATACTATTGAGCTGACAGAAACATTTAACGGAGAAGACTCTAATTATTCGACAACAGCGACGTTTGCAGATATTCAAAAAGCATATAAAGCGAAACAGAACATTCAGGTTCATGTAACATCAACAAAAGATGATATCACATACGACAGTATACTTCCTCTTATGCACGCAGAAGTTAATGATAATTCAGCAAGTATGCGTTTTGGATACACTTCTGTATTCGTAGACGGCGATTCCGTTTCGACGAGAAGCATTGATTATGTTTATACAGATACTAACGGTTCGATAGAAGAGAGTTGGACGGACAATAGTCATATAGGCGACTATCTCAAACTTAACGGCGGACAGATGAGTGGCACGATAGATATGGCTACTCACGACATTATCAACGTGGAAAAACTCCATGTGAATGGAAATGCGCCTATTTATTTTGGTTCAACAATAGAATCTTCTGACCCGAACCAACCTCGTCTTACGGGAGTAGCTTTGAACACTGCTGAAGCGGCTTTTGTTCGTTCGGGAAGTCAGTCTGAATACATTCCTGTTCGCGTTGGACTTGGAACTGACGATAATGCGGCAACACCGAGAAATTATGTTGACGCGGAAATAGATAAGTGCGTTCCGAACACAAGAACAATAAATGGCAAACAATTAAATGACAACATTGAAATTACCGCCGATGATATTGGTGGTATACTTAAATCAGCGTTCTCGTTTGATGAAAGTACGGCGACACTCACAATAGATTTGGGGTGATTTAATGTTGAAGATAAATAATTCCGAAGTAGACAAAGTACAAGTGTACGGCGGCAATATCATAAATTATCCATTAAATTCTTTATTTAGTAGCGGATACACGAACAACGGAATAACATACACAAGTCAGGCAAGCGGTGCTGTTTTAGTAAACGGCACTGCAACCGCCGACTCTTATGCTAACCTTGCGCTGACAGAACCTTATCCGCACGGGATACCAAGTGGTACTTACACGATATCGGGTTGCCCTAATATTAGTGGAGTATCTTTGGTGTTGGCGGATAGAAGTACAAGTGAAATAATAGCAGGGAATAATTATTCGGGACAAATAAGCGTTACTGATTCTTCCATTATTCCCATTATTAGTATCAGGGTAGCAGTGGGTACTGTTTTAGAAAATATAGAGATAAAGCCTATGTTTAACATAGGTGGAACGGCTTTGCCTTTTAAGACTTATTTTGAAAAACAAGTATCAAAAGTAGTCGTAAAACAAGGTGAATCCGAAACAACGATATATGAAAAAGCGTAAGGAGGTAGGTTATGTATTCGCGACAAACATATGTAAATCAAATGCGTGCGTGGATAGGGCGTAATGAGTACGATGGCACGCATAAAGAGATTATAGATATTTATAATAATCACAAGCCTCTTGCGCGAGGTTATAAGGTGAAATATACCGACAGCTGGTGTGCAACAACAGTATCAGCGGCGGCAATAAATGTGGGGTATACAGATATTATTCCTCTTGAATGCTCTTGTGGGAAAATGATTCAGCTTGCACAGCAAATGGGGATATGGCAAGAAAATGACGCTTATATTCCTAATACAGGTGATATCATTATGTACGATTGGGACGATACGGGTAATGGTGATGACACAGGGTGGGCAGACCACGTAGGTGTTGTTGAAACTTGTGACGGTAACACAATTACGGTTATTGAGGGAAATTACAAAGACCGAGTAGATAGACGGAATATTGCCGTAAACGGTAAATATATCAGGGGCTTTATTTGTCCTAAATTTGATAGTAACGAAGAGGAACAAAAGGAAATGAGATTTCAACTTTTACAAAATATGAATATGAGAAGTACGCCTAACGGGGATCTCGTTACGAGTATTCCACAGGGTACGATTATCAAGGGGACGGAGCTTAAATCAAGCGGAACAACGCAGTGGCTTTATACGGAATACAATGGCAATAAAGGCTATGTTGCTGTTTTACCTGAAAGCAAGGGATATGCTAAGCAGCTTGGCGAACCCAAGTTCACGTGCATAGTAGATTCTTGTAACGAAACAGGATTTAGCGGATGGTGCTATGATGGTATTTCCGATACCGAATATGAATTGCATTGTTATATAACTGGTGCAAATGGAAGAAGTGTCGGCTATCCTAACATAATGGCTGACATTTATCGTGAAGACTTAAAAAATGTAGGCATAGGCAATGGCAAGCACGGTTTTAATTGGGAACATAATTTGTACGCTGATTTAGGTGAAGGTATTTTTGATTATACTCTTTACGCAATTACTGATGATGGTTCTAACCCGAGTGTGGCAACAGGTAAAGTTACAATAAACAAAATTGTAGAGCCTGAACCGATACCCGACCCCGTTCCTGAACCTACACCCGAAGAGCCGAGCGATATTGAAAAATTGCAAGAGCAGATAAATTCTCTTACCATCTCTTTGAATCAGCAAGAAGAGCAGATAGGGCAATTAACGCAAAGCGTTGATTCTTTGGCGAAAGAAATCGAAGAGATTAAGAAGCAAATAGATATCAACAATTCCAATGATGGCGTTTTAGCCGACAAAGTGAATAACCTTGAAGGTAAGGTGAATGTTAATACTGGCTTCTTTGATAAGTTAAAGAACATATTCTCATAACAGATAGGAGCGATAGTGATGGGCGATTGTAATTGTGGATGTTCAAAGCAAGATGCAACGGTCACCCGTGGCGACCAGTACTGGTTGCAAGTAAAGGTTTTAAGTGACGACGAAACGCTGAATATCGACAACGTTAGCGAAGTGGAAATCACTATCGCTGACCTAATAAAAAATGCGACTAAAACTTCTATGGGGTTTGAAGGAGAGCTTGTTTATGACGACGAGAACAAGCTCTTTCTTTTCCCTTTAACACAAGAAGAATCTTTTTGGTTGCCCAAAAGGGCGGAAGTTCAAGCACGTATAAAATATCAAGATAATAGCGTGGTAGCCTCTGATATTTCTATTTTAGAAGTTGATAAAAGTTTATCAAAGGAGGCGTTGTAGATGGCACAAAATACCACGTTATTTCCCAAGATTAAAGTGAATATAAAAAATCCGCCTATTAGTGGCGTAAATCTTGGGAATTATAAGTTTGATGGAAACAAACTATATTTACAAACTGACGATTATGTGTTTGCGATAGAACCCAACGAAGAAAATACAAAGCTTTTGATGACATATAAAGATGGTGAAAACGATGTTGTCAGCGAAAGTATAGAAAACATAATAAAAGGGTTTTCTTCTTTTTCAGAGGAGCTATCACAAATAAAATACCTTATCGAGAGTTTGGATTTACAGAATATAGTCACAAAAGAAAATTTATCGAATATTATAAAGGTTAAAATGGGGGACGAAGAGCCAACAGCGTTGAACGAAAACACAATAGTTATTCCCATGGCGACAGAAGATGTTGCGGGATTAGTAAAAATTGCTCCAACGGAAAAGGAAAATGGCGTTAGCGCGGATGACGAAAATATTTTAACTGTTAATTCGGTAAGTTTTGAAAAAATTAAAGAAGACGAAGGAACGGAGATTTTATTTCAATCTAAATAGTGGGGGATAGTAGGTTTATGGCAACAAAAATATTTCAAAATGTTCGCATTCAGCACAGAACAAAAACATCAGCTGAATGGCTTGCAATCACAAAAGCACCGCTTGAAGGTGAGCTATGCGTTGAGCTTAATGTAGATGAAGCTGGTAAAGGTATATCTACAAAGATTAAGATTGGCGATGGCGTTACACTTTTCAAAGACCTTGCTTATGTTGGTGGCAATGAAGCAAATGTAATCGAGACAGAAGTTCTTGAAAAAGGTGCAGACCATCTTGCAGCAATAAATGCGCTTGCAGCAAGTCTTGAACTTCATGCGGGCGATATCGCAATTGCAAAAGAGAAAATTGATGATACTACAAATGGTAAACTTGCTTACACAGCATACGTTTATGACGGTACGGCTTGGAAAGCAATGGACGGAAATTATTCGGCGGATAATGTATATTTTGACGCTGACCTTACCTATACTGCAAACATAGGAACAAAGACTGTTCCTTCAAGTGGTTCAGGTACAATAAGTGCAAAGGGTAAGAATGTTAAGCAAGTACTTGCAGATATTCTTGCACTTGAAAAGAATCCCTCAAAAACTGCTCCCGCTGTTTCGTTTAGTGCACAGGGCGGTTTTGGTACTTTTGAAATAGGTACAAAGAAAACCCTTACTTATACTGCTGCTCTTAGTGCTGGTTCTTATACTTACGGACCCGCGACTGGCATTACTGCTCAGTCTTGGAGTGTAGTTTGCGATGGTAAGACTCTTACAACTGCGTCAGGTAATTTTGCTGATGTAGTTGCAGAAAGCACTGCTAAGAATATTGTTGCAACAGCTACTTATAATGAAGGTACTGTTCCCAAAACAAACCTTGGCAACGATTATCCTGATGGTAAAATTGCTGCGGGTACGGCTTCAAAGACTTCTAATAACCTTACTGGTGTTAGGTATATGTTCTATGGACCGATGACCACTGATGCTGCTCTTTCAAGTACTACAATTCGTGCGCTTGGGCATAAAGAAGCTTCAGCGAGTAAAACTATTACCACGTTTGGCGCAGGTGCGGGTGCTATTAAAGTTGTAGTAGCTGTTCCTTCTGGTAAGAAGATTACAAAAGTACTCATGCCTTCTGCTATGAATGCTGATGTAACAACTGCATTCGTTCAGCAAGGTGCTACTGTTGATGTAGAGGGTGCTGAAGGTTATACAGCTGCTGCCTACACTGTTTACGTATATCAGCCTGCTTCCATCGATGCTGGCGAGACATATGCAATTACAATAGGTTAATAGGAGGTAAATAATATTATGGCAAAGAAAGTAAATTCTCAAGCAACAAGCTATAAGGATTACATGGGCTTACCTATTAACATTAAACGTGGTAACCCTGTTCCTCTCGATACAACGGCTGTTTGGTATGACGAAACAGCTATGAAAACATATGCTAAAACAGGTGCAACTGCTTATGTGGGTCAGATACTCGTACTCGCACTTGCTGATGTAACTGAAGCATATGTAATCAAAGATGAAGCAGGTACTCTTATTAAACTTGCAACGACCACTGCTTCTGGTGACCTTGCAAGTGATGTGGCTGCTCTTCAAGGTAAAGTAACAAAACTTGAAAACGCAACAATTGAAGCTGCTGACGGTTCTGTTACAATTACAAAAGACGCAGATGCTAATAAGACTACTGTAAAAGTAAATGTATCCAGTGAGACTGGTAACTCACTTTCACTTAAAGAAGATGGTCTTTTCTCAGTTGGCGCTGAATACGGTATCGTTAAGAATGAAAATGGTACTTATCAGTTAACTAAAGACGGTGAAAAGGTAGCCGACGCGATTATTGAAGCTGACCAAGTAGTTAAATCTGGTACTGTTGAAACTTACGAAGAAGCAGGTGCTTGGGGTGAAGCTGGTACTTACATCGTACTCACAATTGCAAACGCGACCTCTGATAAACTTTATATTAACGTTGCTGGACTTATTGAGTATGTAGCTGCTGGTGAACCTGGTACTAATGAAGCAGTTAAGATTTCAGTAAGTAAAGACCATAAAGTAACTGCTGACCTCATTGAGGGTAAGGTACTTGGCAAGCATCTTGCTGATAGCACTGTCACTCTCGGTAAACTTGCATCGGGTGTTCAGGCTTCTCTTGGTAAAGCGGATACCGCCATTCAATCTGTTACTGAGTCTACCGCTAATGGCAAGATTAGCGTTGATGGTACTGATGTTGCTGTTTACGGTCTTACAGATGCTGCTTTTGAAACAATAGAAAATATCCAAGCAGGTGCTGTAAGCACTGCTGACAATAATGCTGAAACTAAAATAAAAACTGCTATTGGCACCCTTCCCGAAGGTACAGCTAATGTTATAACTTATGTAGATAATAAAGTAAAAGGTGTTTCTGATACTGCTGAAGGACTTGATACAAGACTTACTGCTGCTGAGGGCAATATTAATGCTCTTGATGGAAAAATAGAAACTGCTAAATCTGACCTTACTACTGAAATCGGTAAGAAAGCTGATTCTTCAACAGTAACAACCGAAGTTGAGCGTCTTGGCGGTCTTATTGACAGTCTTGAAGCCACACATGCTACTAATGCTGATGGCTCATTCAAGACTGTAAAAACAGAAGCAGAAGCGGCGGCAAACGCAGCGATAGACGAATTAAATCTTTCGGGAACATATGCCGCAAAATCGCTTGAAGGAACTGTATCAAATCACACTTCTGATACAACTGTTCACGTTACAGCAGATGAACGCACTAAGTGGAATGGCGCAGTAACTAAGGCAAGCGCTAATGAAACAGCCATTACCACACTGAATGGCGATAGTACTGTTAGTGGTTCTGTTGACAATAAAGTTAAAGCTGCTATTGATAAACTTTCTGTTGATGATGCAGCAGTAGCTAAACAGTTTGTAACGGCTATCGACCAAAAGAATGGTAAAGTAACTGTTACAAGACGTGCACTTGAAAAAGCTGATATCCCTACAATTGATATTAGTCAGGTTTCAGAACTTCAAACTAAATTGGATGAGAAACAAGGTACTCTTGGTTTTGCTGGAACTTATAATAAGTCAACAAACCCTGTTGCTACTAAATCGTATGTAGATGACCTTGCCGCCAATGCTATGCATTATATCGGCTTATCAACAACTGACCCCACAAGTGAAGGGGGTCCGACAATTGCGGGTTATACAAAAGCCTTCAAAGCTGGCGATGTTGTTTCATATAATAACGGTGATAGCAAGAAAGAGTTTGTCCTTGAAGCAAGCGGAACTTGGCGTGAACTTGGCGATGAAGGTTCTTATGTACTTAAACATACAATCACAGAGGATGATTTCGCTAATGGGGCGACTCTTAGCCAAGCAAGAATTAAGAACCAAACTACTGACGCTAATGGCTGGATAACGTTAGCGATTAAAGCTGCTACCGATGCTGCTGCGGCTGCCGATACAAAAGCTGGTAATGCTGCTACCGCTGCGGCAAATGCTGATACTAAGGCTCAGGGCGCAGTTGATAGGCTTGATATTCTTGAAGGCACCGATACAGTAGAAGGCTCGGTTGAAAATTCAATCAAGGTTGGAATTGAAGAGCTTTGTAAAGAATCAGATACAAGACTTGCCACAATTGCAAAAACTGGCAATGTAAATGACCTTATTCAAACTGCTGGCGATGTAATCGTATTCGATTGTAACTAATTAACCTTTGGAGGAGGAGAGAATACCTCTTTCTCCTCCTCTTTTATTATATATTAAACAGGAGGTAAATGATTTTGTCAGACGCAAAAGTTTTTAAGACAAAAATTAGACAAAAGTTAATAACATCAACAAGCGAAGAAAATACTTACTTAGCAAGCATTACGCCAGCTAAGGGAGATTCATATATAACAACTGCAAGCGGTAAAGCAGTATTGAAAATTTATGACGGAAGTAAATGGGTTGAACAGGATAGCGGATTAACAGAAGAACAGGTTGAAACAGCAATAGAGTCTGTAAGGTTGCAAGTTACAGAGTCAACAGATGGGAATCTTGTTGTTAAGTCATTAGGTGTTAGTCCTGTTAGTTATGTAAATCAAATACAAACACAAGCAATTAACTTAAATGCAATGCCTGTTGCAACAGAATTGCCGACAGACTATATAGGCAACGAAATCCTTATGTTTAACAAGGGTATTTGCATTGGTGACGATAGTACAAAAGGATTTGATAAATATAATTATCCTCTTGTATTAAATAAGAGAGGTGTTGAAGTTACTAATGCTGGTATAGCAAATGTAACAGCAAAACAGTGGAAAGAACAAGCGCAAGTAAATCTTAGTGAGTATGATTTTGCTATTATCTTGCTTGGTGAAACTGACAGTAAGAATAATGTAGACATAAACACCTTTGCGGCAAGTGTGGGTTCAATTCTTGGGACAATAAAAGATAAATCAATTTTTATTTGTACTATACCCAATGGAGATAGTTCTTATAACGAGATAATTCGCGCGCTCGTCCCCGCAATGAAAGATAGTATGAATATACATTTGATTGATTTAGCACAATATTCAAAATGCTTACCTAATACGGCATATGTAAACGGGCATTTAACGGCATTAGGATATACACAAATGGCAAATGAAATATATGCAATGATAAGTTATACCATAAATCAAAATCTTGATGATTTCAAGAATGTACAGTTCAGTGGAACAAGTTATAGTATATAAAGGAGGTTTTGATTAAATGGCAAATAAAGAATTAAAGAGTATTAAGTTTGAGGGGTTAGATGATACTTATACTTTACTTACAGAAGAAGATGTCGATAGTAAGTTAAGTGAGTATGCTAAGACCTCTGAATTAGATAAGAAACTTGACGCCAACGGATTAAGTACAGAAGAACAATCTTATTGGAGCAGTGAACAGAGTCAAAGCTCATCAGAAGTAACTACTAAAATAAAAAGAAATTCAAAGGCAATTCTTAATCTTAATACAGACAATGATATAAATGGATATAGTAGAGAAAGTGGTTGGCACATATCACCTAATGTAATAAATTCATCCACCAGTTTTTCTGAAACGCCTGCAAATGTATACTTAAAGGGAAATGACGGTATTATAGGTGTAAATACTACGGATAATGTTCCCTCAGGTGAAGTAAGTATAGGTGCGACTTTCGATGGACATGGCTTGCATTTAGATAACGGTTTACAACAAGCGGCGGCTACATTAGATATTACTCGTGATAGTGTTAAACGTAATGATAAGACAGAAACATGGGAAAATATCATTGCTGCTCCCTCTAAGATAGATTCAAAACAAGCTACCCTTGAAAGTGGCACTAACATAAAAACAATCAATGGCGAATCAATCTTAGGTAGTGGAGATATAGAAGTAACACCTACTATTGATTCTGCTTTAAGTGATAGTTCTGAAAATGCTGTTCAGAATAAGGTTGTTAAGGCTGCGATTGATGGTAAGGTTGATATAATCACTCGTTCAGGATTAAACTGCTATGGTATTTATAATGGGCAGCAAACACCGATATTGATGACCGCTAATGCAGACAGTAGTAGTGCAATGTATCGTGATAGCAATGGGCGTTCCAAGGTAAACGCTCCTGTTAACGATTTAGATATTACTAATAAATCTTATGTAGATACAAACCTTGCTAAGAAGTATGATAAGGTTGATGATATTACAATCACTTCGACAGGAATCAATATTGGCGGTGAACCTACTGGCGATAATAAAGTTACTACTTTATCTAAAACGGACTGGACTATAATAGATGGGCAAACTATACGAATATATGGTGTGGACTCAATAACAACGCCTTTTGGTGGCGATATTTACTTAGATGATTTAGCTTCTCTTCAATCTGCGATATCCATAGATGATTCTTCAAGCGGCGTAAAAGCCTGTGTAGAAACACCCACAAAAGACGAACATATCGCAAATAAAGCTTATGTCGATTCAAAATCATCAACCACAACAATAGTAGACAATCTAACATCAACATCAACAACATCAGCATTAAGTGCCTATCAAGGTAAGGTGTTGAAAGACGCGGTTGACTTAAAATTCAATATTACACAAGATAAGAATGGCATTAAACAAGATTTTAGCGAAATAGGAAAACTTAAATTTGAAGCGGGATTAACTACTACGACTTTTGAAATGGCTCCAACCAGTGGGCGTATTGTTGTTGGTAGTACGATGTCGGGAGTGGCTTCCAAAGAAGCAACAATAGTAAGTATTGTGGACGCTGCAAATAATATAGATAATAAATACGACTTAGCAAGTGGTGTAGGACTTAATGATTATGATGTTAGCGTAATAAGTGAAAACGGCGATTTAATGTCCGATGTGTACGCTGGTGATATTAGTGTAACACAAGTCAATGGTAGCTCGGGATTAAGTGGTGGTATTAAGATAGATAATTCTGTACCTGTGCTTTATTCAGGTAGTAAGAATGAGACTATTGAGAATGTTATTGATAGTGTCAATTCGAACAATATTAACATAGAAATAGCAAAAGATTATAATATAGTAAGTACAAAGAATTGGACGAAGACTTCAAGCGGCGGTGAAGCAGCGGGGGAAGCACAGTACAATAAGTATTATCCTCTTGTATATAACCAGCCTGTTAACGAAGAAGTAATAAAACTTGCTAAGATTATAAACGCCGAGACGAATGCGGTTTTAGCTACGTTTACAAGTGTGGAAGAGTTAGATTCCAATACACATACAACAGCTTATCATTTTGGAGATAGTTTTACTATTATTGTAGTACACGAACAAGATGGTGATTACACGCAGTTGTACGATGGACGAATACCTCCTTATTCTTGGGCGCACGGTTTCAGCTATGGCGTTTACTTATGTGGTGCATTATTAAACACAAGTGGAGAATATTGGGACGCTGAAAATATCCCAAACACTGCTAACTTGCGGATTGATTTTCCAACACCCTTAATAGCTCCAAAAGGTTCAAGAACAGCAATTGGTGGAACTTATTTTACAAGAGAAAAATATATTTTCTATGATGACGGGAGAAGAGAATGCGAAATACTTGCTTGCGCAGAAAACGTAGCGATAACTTCTTCGTGGGGAACTTTATATGAAGGCTCTCTCGGTAGTTTTTCTTTTTTAGCAGGGTTCTTTACCTCTGAGCCTGAAATGTCTGTCGAAATGTGCAATACTCTTAATGGTGAAGAGAGTGGTGGTATAGCTTGTTTTATAGAAACAGGTGTTAAGCCTTCCACTACAAGCACTGGTGCTTTATACGCTGTTAGACCTAATGGAAGTGCTACGGCAAAAAGAATATATTTCAAAATCCACGCTAAACAAGTATAAAGAGGTGACAATATAATGAACGAAATAAAAATCTATACCCTTGAAGGACAAGAAATACAAGAAAAAGATTGTGACCTTACCATTGGACAAATATCAGCTGGTGGAACGATAGAGATAGATGGGAAAATGGTATGTTGTAAATACTATATTCCATACACTAATGAGCGACTGATAGAGATATATAAGGGAAAATTAAGAGATACAGATTATGTAGTGGCTAAGATAGCAGAAGGAGTTGCCACAAAGGAAGAGTATGCTGATGTTTTGGCTGATAGGGTTGAGTGGCGGAAGATGATAAATGAGTTGGAAGCGAAATAATCCTCTTGTAAAATAAATCTGAACGAAAGGGGCAAAATGAGTACGGTTAATATAAATTTACAAGCAAAAGACTTAACTGCTTCATTGACGGGCGCAGTAGACCCTACGCCCGATACTGTTGCACAAAGAAGTGGTACTGGTACGTTGAAAGCGACTACACCGAGTGCGAATAATGACCTAACGACAAAACAGTATGTTGATAGCGTATCAAATACAAAAGTTTCTGCGGTGGCAACGGCGAATAAAATATACGGCACAGACGCGAACGGAAATGCATATGTATATACACAAACCGCAGGACAAGCGACACGATTTACGGTTGTATTGCGCGATACTAATGGATGTGTTAAATGTGCAACGCCGCAGTCTGATAACGACGCAGCAACAAAAGCGTATGTTGATAATGCGGGAATATTGACTTCACCGAATGGAACGAAATATAAAATTATAGTGAGTGACTCGGGGGCGTTATCCACGCAAGTAGTCGTTACGCAAGCGTCGGAGTCGTCAGACGAAGAAAATTAAATATAGAACGGAAGAATGGGATTAGAGTAAAAACAGAAAGGTGGGGATATTATGGAGATAATGGCGATAATTATGAGCGTTTCCGCTCTCTGTTCCGCCCTAATCCCTATTATTACCTTTGGGACGATGACGATTCCCAAGATAAGAAAAAAGATTGCTCTTGCAATGAAAGAAGATATGGGAATAGATAGCATTAGGGAGTCTATCAATGGCGTTAAAGACGATTTCTCTGACTTTAAGCAAGAGTACTATGACAAACATCAAGACTTAACAGACAAAGTGAATGAAGTAGAGAATAAGATAGCGGAAAGCAACGAAAAGATGAATGTTCATTTGCAGAATAGCGAAAAGCGTATGCAGACAGATTTATGTTTACTTCGAGAAACTTTAATTACCAAGTTTAAGTATCTTATTGAGCAAGGTTATGTTACTTATGACGAATTAGAGTCAATACAAATAGCGTACATTCAATATAGAGAAATGGGCGGCAATGGTGTAATTAAGCACAAATGGGAAACAGAAATACTTAAATTACCAGTAAGGTAAAATATATGAGAATGAAAGGATTGAGTATTGGCAATGTATAATAAATATACAGAGTACAATAACGAAACAGAGGAACAATATTTATGGAAGGTGGGTCAAGCGAAAGATAGTGGGCTTATCGACCTTAGTTGGGACGATATAGCCGACCTTATGAACAAGCAGTTTCGCACAGATGAAACTGAATATCGTACAGGTTCGGCTTATCGCAAACCTTATCAACAGGCTAAACGATTCTATGAGATGGGCGTATTTAACAACTTAGATGAGGACGAATATCTTAACAAACTCAAAAAAGCCAAAGACGATGTGCGGTTTGAGAAATATAAGTTGCAAACCGAAAAAACAGAGTATGCTCGTTGGCGCAGAGAAGAAGCAAGAGATGAGCTAATCGTCGAGAAGATTGTTGACGCAATAAATAAGTTGCCTGAGATAAAGATTCCTAAATTTGAGCCTCTTAAAGAAGAAAAAGAAAATAGCGAATATTTGCTCTGTTTTGGTGACGCTCATTTTGGGATAGAATTTGAAGTTCCTGATTTAACGGGACGAAATATAAACAAATATTCTCCCGAAATATTCTTTGAACGAATGGAAATATTGCTTAATAAAACGATAGAAATCGTCAAAAAAGAGAATATATCACATTTGAGCGTGTGGGAATTGGGCGATGGACTTGACGGTATTCTGCGATTGACTTCGCAGTTGCAAAAACTTCGTTACGGAATAGTTGACGGTACAATTATCTATGCCAATTATCTTGCCGATTGGCTTAATAGGCTAACAAAATATACAAGGGTATATTTCCAAATGGTAAAAGATAGCAATCATAATCAATTGCGTATTTGTGGTGCGCCTAAAAATGCTTTTACGGGCGAGAATATGAGCAAGGTTATGATAGCACTGATAAAGGCAAGACTTGAAAATAATGAGAGATTCTATATTGTAGAAAACCCGACAGGCAACTGTTTTGCGGAACTTGCTGAATGTAATATAATGGGTATTCACGGCGAAGTTAAAAATCTCTGCCGTAGTGTAGGCGATTTTAGTGTCGCTTATAATATGCCGATTCACTATATAATCGGAGCGCACGTTCACCACGAAAAATACGAAGAAGTAGGCAAAGGCTTTGAGGCTCTTAATATACCGTCCATAGTGGGAGTAGACCCTTATGGAATGAGTTTAGTTAAGACATCGGCTTCTGCTGCTAAAATGTTTAAGTTTGAGCAAGGCTACGGAAAAACTTTGGAGCATACGATTCGTTTGGATTAAAAAGGAAGTGGTAAATTGCCAAGGATAGTACGACCCGACGAAACACAGCCGCCTAAAATAACGTGTTTGTGTTGCGGGAAATCTAATCAATTAAACTTCTATGAATCAGCAAACCCTTTTAATAAATATTTCGGTAAAATACCTTATTGTAAAGATTGTATAAAAGGTGTAATGTGGGATTATTATTGCAAGAAATATCACGATAATTATCAGATGGCGTTGCACTCTTTGCTACGGTCACTTGACTTGCCGTATATACATTCTATTTATTTAACAGCGGTTAAAATGATGGAGAACGAAAATACAACCTTTGACGCAAGCAAAAGTTCTTCTATCATAAGCAGTTATTTAGCGTTTTACGGTTCTAAGCGTGCTAAGAGTGGTTACGGTTGCTTTTACTCTGATAGCGAAGGACTAAACGAAATACAAGGGGTTGCGGTTTACGAAGATACGATAAAGATAAAACGGAAGCGTAAACAAGAGGACATAAACGACAGAGACACAGAAAAATACGAATATCTTGATTATGACGCTGACGAATTAGTAGAAAAATGGGGCGAATTCGAAGACGACAAACTCATAAAATTGGAATTAGAATGGCTGGACTGGTGTGATAAATTAGGCGACTATATAAACGATAAGTCAACCAATGTTTATGTTAAAATGGCTTGCTATCAAACAGTTGAGATACAAGAGAAATTGGAGCGCGGAGAAAAAGTCAAGGATGAAGTAAGCGCATTGCAGAGTCTTCTTGTCACAAGTGGGCTTATCGAGAAAACTCGTGAGAAAAATGCGGAAACGGTTAAAATAGGTCAAACTATAAAAGAGATAGAAAACAGCCATCCGATAGACACTCCTCGTGAAGAGCTGATAGATGTTGATGGTTATAATAAACTTTTAGATACTTTTATTGGAGCAATGAGTAGAACGCTCGGAAAAGAAAATGTGTTTACTGAGAAGTTTAACGAATATTATAAAAAGTATAGCGTGGACTTTGACAGAATAACAAAGAGTCAAGAAGGCACGGAAAGAAAAGAGACTCCCTAATACCTGCGGGCTTGCCCGTGGAGTTGCGGTAGCAATGCCGCAGCCCTTAGAGAGTAGCCTAAGTTTTTTGTGAACTACGTTAAGAGAGAATATATAGGTACTTTGGGATGTAGTACCAAGTTCCAAACACTACGGTCTGTGTTTAAGCAATTCTGAGGTATAGGAATAGTGATGCAGATATGCAAACCTCTCATTAACATTGGCGATGGTACATTAACCACTCTTCGGAGTGAGTAATTAAAACCTCAAAAGGTTTTCAAAAAGGAGAATACGCATGGTTTATGGCTACTGATTTTTCAAGAAAGATTACAATTAAAAGGCGGAAGTCTTTAATACGAAAAAATTCAGCAAGTCTTATGAGCGCAATAGAGGAATGGACTTCTTATTGGAGAGCAAATCCGCATAGGTTTATATGTGATTACTTGGGATTGAAGTTTAAGGGTGATTTTCAGCCCGCACTTGTTTGCGCAATGGATAGGCAACCGAACTTTGTGTATGCCGCTTCTCGTGGTTTGGGTAAGAGTTTTATGACGATGGAATACTGTGTTATGCGTTGCATTCTTTATCCTGATACACAAATTGTTGTTGTTGCTCCGACAAAGAAGCAATCAACGAATTTTATTCTTAAAATATACGAACTAATAAAAGTGTCAAAAAATCTACTGAAAGAAATTGCTGACGACGGAATAAAGACGGGACAGAACGATTCTTCTATTCTGTTTAGCAATGGGTCTAAAATATGGACGGCAACATTTTCGGAAAACTCTCGTTCTGCTCGTGCAACAATTCTTATTGTAGATGAGTTTGCACAGTTAAAGGATAATAAGCTACTTGTTAGTACCTTTATCCCTATGCTGACTGCACCTCGTTCGCCATTATATCTGAATCTTCCCGATGAAGAAAGAGAAAAATATCAAGAGCCTACTCGGCAATTGTATTTGAGTTCTATTCGTTCGGAAGCGGAATGGAGTTGGGTTTATTTCTTAAAGTATCTTAACTTTATGACGAATGGCGACCTTGATTATTTTGCACTTTCTTTGCCCTATCAATTAGGCGTAGAAGCGGGATATATCTTGCGAAAAAATGTAGAACAGCAATATCTTGAAAACGAATTAAAGCGTGCGTTATTGCTGGCAGAATATGAAGCAATTCCTATTCGTTCTGATGATGGAGCTTTCTTTAAGTATAGTGCATTACAAAAAAGTCGCGACCATTGCGAAGTTTTTGTTGCAAAATCTGACGAAGAATATTTGAAGTTCAAAAACAAGAAAGATAAGTGGGATTTCTATATCCCTAAACAAGAGGGCGAAATTCGTATACTTTCAATGGACGTGGCGTTAATAGAATCGCCAAAGAACGATAATACTATGTTTTGGATAACGCGACTTATTCCGAACGGTAACAAATATTATAAAAGCATTGCCTATGGTGAGAGTTTGCACGGATTAAATGCCGTTATTCAGGCAAAAAGAGCCAAGCAAATTTTTTATGAAATGGAATGCGACTGGTTTGCCATAGATAGTTCAGGTGTGGGTGCGGGGGTATGCGATGTTCTTATGGGGGAAACCTACGATGAGGCACGTGGAGAGCTTTATCCTGCGTGGATAACTGCTAATCCCGAAGATGATAAGATGGCAAGGCGTGCGTTATCACGGGACGCTGTTCCTTGTATGTACGCTATGAAAACATCGTCGTTGGATAAACACACACGATTTGTTACTATGCGTGATATGATTGAAACGGGTGAATTACATCTTCCTGTTTCTGATTTAGAAGCGATAGATTACTATAATAAAACAAAACATTATTACAAAATATCGGACGAAAGTTTGAAAGCGAGAATGTTGAATACATATGTTCAAACGGAACTTATGATACTTGAAGCAATCAACCTTGAAACCGTTATTTCAAATGGTCTTTATAATCTTAAAGAGAAGCCTTCAAAGAGAAAAGACCGTGTTATGTCTTTGTGTTACAATCTTGATATTGTAAAACAAAAAGAAAAACAATATATAACAGAGCAAGAACAAGGGGAAAATAGTTTTCTTGACTTTGTATTCTTTTAGAAAGGAGCGTTAAATGAGCGAAGAAAAATTGACAAGTCAGCAAGTAGAGCAAACGTTACAATACTTTGACGCTTTTAATCAGAGTTTTTCGCAAGCGGGTATGCCGTTGTACGCATTACAAAATCGGTATTATACACCTGATATGATTAACTCCGCCTTAAAGTCTTTGAACACGAATCCCAATGCTCCTTCTTCTATGAATAATATTTTAGGGGCGTTAGCGAACCCTAACGATAGCGAAACCATCTTGCGTAATTACGCTGTTTATTTTGAGATAAACAATATTTTCTACAAACGCTTGGTAAACTACAATTCAGGTTTGTTGGCGTGGAATATGACATTTGATTGCACAAATGCTCGTACAACGGAAGACTATCAATCGGAACAATTCAAAAAAGATAGTGAATTAGTCGACGATTTCTTTTCAAAATATCCTCTCAAAGAGCAAGGACGCATAATAATGAATCAAATTTTGCGTCAGGGTGTTTATTACGGTATATTCCGTGACGAAGGAAGTACTTATTGTTGGCAAGAATTACCACCTGATTTTTGCAAAATAACGGGCAATTCAAACGTAGGACGATTATTCGACTTTGACTTTACTTATTTCATAAATAATGCGGGGTCGAATATTGATATGTTCCCGAAAGTATTCAAGAAACTCTATCGTGAAATATATCGTCAAATAGCAGATATGTATAACCCCAAAGGAAAAGTTGACACAAGACACAGTTCTTGGGTTTATTGGATAAATGTTTCGCCGAGAGACAACTTTTTCTGCTTTACTCTTGATGATGGGATAAATGCTCTTATTCCTTATTACAGTGCGTTGTTCCCTGATATGTACTTACAGCCGATGATGAGAGAACTTGAAAAGAATAAGGCTATGATATCGGCGCAGAAAGTGCTTGTGAACCTTTTAGATACTTACGATAAAGCAAAGAGCGGTACAGTACCCAACCAATATGTGGTGACCCCGAAAGATATCGGTGCGTTTATGAATTTAGTCAAGTCCGCCTTGGGTGATGTTATTAAGGTTACAGCGATTCCTGCAAAGTCTGCACAAGTAGTAGACTTTAATGTAGAAGCCGAGAATAGATATACGACTTATCAAGAGAATATTTCTGCTAATGCAGTTTCATCGTCAGCGTCATTATTAAGTGAAAATAAATTGAGCGTATTTGAAGCGGAACTTGCGTTAAATATTGATGAGAACTTTGCGAAAGTATTCTACGCACAAATGGAGAAATTCTTAAATTATTATATCAATAATAGAACAGAAAAATACAAGTTTAATTTCAAACTGCACGATACAAATACAAAAATGGACAGAACACAAAGATTCGACCACTTCAAACAAATGGCGACGATGGGTCTTGTGGACTTGAACTTGTATGCAAGGTGTAATGACCAAAATATATTTGAAGCAAAAAGAGCATTGCAAATGTCAAAAGCGTTTGGTGTGGAAGACTTGCTTATTCCGCTTATGTCGTTGAATAACCAAACAGCGGAGACGGGTCGCCCGTCGAATCCTGATAGTAATAACGAAAATACTGTTGCGAGTATTGAGCGTGGCAGTAATGATTTAACGGAGTAAGGTGGTGAGAAGATGTTTAACAAAGAAATGTTTATTAGCGAAAAGATAGCAGACAAAAATTCAGAGATAATGAACGCTTATTTTGTACTGAACAAGAAACTTGATAATCTAATGGACTATGTTGACATAAATTGTGTTATGCCTTTGTTTTCACAAGGCTTACATAAGATTGCTCACCGTGCGCCGTTAGACGCAGATAGATTCAGAGATTATAATGCCTTGTACAGTTTTCGTACAAAATATAATACGATAGATGGACAATACAGAGATTTTGTGAATCCGTTAGAGGGTGTTGACGATATTCTTGATTTTCTGTGTGATATGGATAATATGTTGGCAGAAGCTAAACTGTTAGCCAAAGCAGAAGAAAATTACGATTACGGACGATTCCTTAATAAAGAAATAGTTTATTTAAGAGATTACAAAAAACAGTTTGTACTGTTGCACGATAAATTTGAACAGTATCTTAAAGAGGGCAATACTCTTCAAGATTATGATTTCAGGGCAGATAAATATTTTGATATGCCATTGGAAGTAGGCGATGATGAATGATTAACAATTTTTTAAGTTTCGCTGATAAAGAAACAATAGCACAGAGATATGTTCGTGTAAAAAGAGATAAGGTCGGGATTTTGTTGAGACAAGGCTTTTCGCCAATTTGTGTAGATGAAGTGACGAACGAATATCTCTTTTATTTTGATGATAAACTAAAAGCATTTATGAAAGGGGACGTTTATGCAAACACTTAAATTCGGACTTGAAGAATTTGAGCCTGTGACCCCCGAAATAAGCGAGGATTATGAAGAAGCAAAACAAGACCGTTTTGCCAAAGTAAAAATTCGCTTGTTCGGCGATGGTGATAACGCTCATACCGAACCCGTAGATTTTGAAGTATTGAAAGCGTCTGCCGATTCAGCTTACGACATTCCGTTGATTGCTGAATTGAATCCTTATGATAATGAGGAAGATTTTGGCGGACACGGAACTTTGACGGGGAAAGAGTTTTCTTTCGGTTTCGTAAAAGAATCGAAAGAAAATCCGATAATATTTGAGAAAGACGAAAATGGCAAAACCTTTATTACTTTGTATGGTTTGATATGGAAAAAGTATTTCTCAAATGTAGTAGATATAATTAAAGACCGTGGTAATGAAGTAGAAGTATCTGTTGAGTTGGACATTGTAAAAGGCAAAATGTCGCCCAAGGGCAAACCGATAATGAAACAATTTGTTTTGAATGCGATTACTTTCTTGGGTAAAATTACAACGGCTGCTTGTCAAGGAGCAGAAGCGACATTGTGTTTCTCCGCAGAAGACAAGTCTGCCTTTGATACTGATAAACAAAACTACTTGCAGAAACATTTTAGCAATATTACCATAGACAATTCCAAAGAAGCGGCGATAGATGGTAAGTGGAGTAATCCGCGCCAAAAATTGCTTAATCCTATTTTGAATGCTTCTAATAAAACTGCTTTGTTAAACGAGGCTTATTTGTTTTGGGATGATAAGGGTGAAGAGGGCGTTACATTAAGTGATGTTTCCTATCCTCATCATCTCGTAAAAGGCAACAAACTCGTTTTACAGATACGCGGAGTTCAAGCGGCTTTCGCTCGTCTTGCTCAACAGGGCAAAGTAGAGGGAAAAGCAAAAGCGCATTTACTCCGACATTATAGGGAACTTGGACTTAGTACAGAAAATTTTGAAGAATTTGGGCTTACGAAAGAACAGTTTGAGTTGCTTATGGAACTGACAGGAAAGGAGGAAAATGCAGTGATTTCCGAAGAGAATGTAATCAAAGAGGAACTCGACGAAATTAAAGAAGAGGAAGTAGAGAAAGATTGCGAAGAGTGCAACGAATGTACCGAACCCGAAATTAAAGAGGAAGAAAAAGAATCCGATTGTGAAGAATGCGTCCACGAAGAAAAGTGTGAAGATTCTGAGGACGAGGATGAAAAAGACGACGATGAAGACGATAAAAAAATGTCGTCTGATGATGGAATTCCTCCGCAAGAACCTCTTGAAACAGCAGACGAAGTTACCGTTGAAGGACTTCTTGCACGAATAGAAAAACTCTCGGCAGAGAATGAGGCGTATCTTGAAAAGATAAACTCAATGTGCGACTATGAAGAATTGAAGACTTTCAAACTTAATATAGAAGCACGTGAAAGAGAAGAGAAAGAAATGGCTGAAATGGAAAAAGTTCTTTCCGCAATGGAAGACAGGGGAATCGGAATGTCCGAGGAAACGAAAAACGAACTTATTCAGAACAGGCAGAACTTTTCTAATATTGACGCTTGGAGCAATTATGTAAAAGCCTATGCTTTTGATAATTGTGAAGTTGCGTCAGACGGTATTGTAAAATTTGCAATGCCTTATAATAAAGAAGAAGATACTAAGAAGATGGGTTCTTGGGCTTCTCTTGAAAAGAAATATAAATAATTTGGAGGACTAAATTATGGCAAATGTTGTTATCAAAAGGCATGTTGCGGCTTTCAATATCGATACTTATAATAGAAGTGTTATAGCGGCAACTGACCTCGAAAACGGAAGTGTATTTACTCTTGACGCAAAAGACGCGAATGAAAAAATGTGTTGGACTCCCACTGCTCCCGCCGCTAATGCTACGGGCTTGTGGATGGCAACTTCGCCCGAAGTTGTATATGTAAACAAGACACAGGGTCTGACGGTTGACCCCCGTGACTTTGTAAACAAAGCGGGTCGTGTTATCGACGCTATTTTCCTGAATGTTGGCGACCTTATTGAAATGACTGGCGACGGCATTGCTGACATCGCTACGAATGGTTATCTTGTTCCCGACGCTGACAAGTTTGTTCTTAAATCGGCAAATGAAGCTCCCGCTGCGGGTTGCTACCTTAAAAAGGTTGAGACAAGCGTACTTCATATCGGTGAGGGGGGCATTGCTCCTACGGCAGTTCCCACCTATATCTTTGAAGTTAAAGCTAACTAATTTATACAATATATAAGGAGGACATATTTATGTTCGTATTTTCTAATGAAACTGGAATCAATTTCAAGGATTATATGTTCCAGTACCTCACCGAAGTTGAGAAGAGAGAGGGCTTCTCTTATAACAAGAATGTAGATTTTGCTACAAAAGAGAGCCTTATTAACAAGGCTATTCTTGCCGACATCGAAAAAGTTGCTGGCGTTAAAATGGAAATGGACGGCATTGCTCCCGAAGTAATGGCTAACCACCCCAACATTCGCTTTGCCGCTTTTGCGGTTGTAGGTCAGCTTATTGACCAAATCGTTCCCGAAGTTATTGATAAAAACATCGGTCTTTATACTGATACCAAATATGGTCAGTTCGGTGATTCGTTCCGTTTTGATATTGAACCCAACGACCTGTTCTATGTATCAAAGGCTGGACGCGACCAGCGCACTGTTGAGTTCCAGAGACAGTTCAACGGAACGCAGTATATCGTTCCTGAGAACCGTGAAATCACTGTATTCGTAAACTTGTTCAGAGTACTTTGCGGTATGGATTCTCTTGCTAAATTCGTTATGAAGGCTATCCTTTCTATCGAAGCAAAGATTACGACCGAAGTATTTGAAGCTATGAATACTGCTATGGCTAACCTTCCCACGACTCCTGCGGGTGGTGCGCTTAAAATTACGGCTGCTGGTGGCGTAGTTGACAAGACTGCTGCTATCAAACTTGCGCAGACCGTTACGGCTTATAATGGCGGCGCAGAGGCTATCTTTGTTGGTACAAAGGTTGCTCTTTCACACCTGTTCCCCGACGCTGACGCTGGATTCCGTTATACCGACGCTGGTATCGCATACTTCAAGAATGTATGGGGCGTTGACACGATGGAACTCCGTCAGGTTGCAAATTGGCAAGATAGATATAAACTCGCTCTTGATGATACCAAGATTTATGTTATCTCGCCCGCTTCACAGAAACTTGTTAAACTTTGCTACGAGGGTGCTACTATGTCGAACACCGTTGGTGCTTACGACGCAGCGAATAAACTTGAAGCAACGACTCTTAACAAGTCGTGGGGTATCGGTGTTTGCACCAACAGCATTGCTGGTGTAATCACTCTTGCTTAATTGAATATTGAATAGTTAAGAGGGAGAGTAATCTCCCTCTTACATAGAATGAAAGGATTACCAAAATGGAAGAAAGCAAAACAAAGAAAACAACAAAGCCCGTTTCTTCGACGGCGAAAAATACACAGACTCAATCGAAAGATTCGCAGAAAATTGCTGAACTTGAAGCAATGGTTGCAAAGCTTTCGCAGATGATAACCGAACAGAACGAACGAAACGCGTCACAGACGACCCCTGTTGTGGTGACAGAAACTGTTCGACCCTTGACGAGAAAGACGAAAGTTACTTCTCTTAACTATGGCGAATTGAGTCTTTACGCCCCAACAAGAGGGTTTGTGAGATTTTCCAAGTTTGGGGAAACACTTACCTTGTCCTATGAGCAGTTGTGCGATTATGTGAATAACTGTCGTACAGCAGCAGAAGAGGGAAGGTTTTATATATCAGACCAACAGATGGTTGATGAGCTTGACTTGACAGAACATTACAAAAAGATAATAAATGTAGATGTAATAAACGCAATCCTTAGTGGAGAACTTTCCGAAGATAAATATGATGGTATTTTAGGTGCGGTAACACAGGCACAGAAAGAATCTATTAGCAATATCTTTATTGATAAAGTATATAAGAGAGAGTTTGTTGATTTGAATAAAATAGACAAGTTGTCAAAAGTGTTGGGAATAGATATCATAAAAAAGGTTGATGAAATAAAAACTGTTGAGTCTGCACAGGCTCACAAGTAAAGGGGGCTATTGTGGCTACTCCCACAGAATTTTCACAAATATATAGATTATTTCTTAATTCTATATCAAATGATTACAGGTTAAAGCAGTTATTTGAGGACGCTCCCAAAGTTGCCAATGATTTATTGAATACTTGGCTCGTAAAGGCAATGGCAAAATTTGTTGATTGCAAATATGACTTGGGCAAGGTATCTGACACACAGACGGAAACTTTTTCAGTAGACCTTTCTTTAACCGAACAAGTTATTTTATCTGATTTAATGCTCCTCGAATGGATGGAGTATAACATAAATAATATTGTGCAGATGAATTTGTCTGTGCAAGATAGAGATTTCAAAACACACGCAGAAGAAAGAAACCTTTCGGGAAAAGTGGAATATCACGACAAACTTCGTGAGAAAGTATATCACGAAATGTCCGAGTATACTAAGCAGTTGTATCCTATTTCCTCTTGGGGATTGGGGTAAAAGTATGATAGAATTTAACGGAATTGAAATACCGACACAACTGCATAATAAGTATATTGACCGCTTAATATCAAGCGTGTTTAAGATTTTGCCGATTTACGAAGATTGTGCATACGCTCTTAATAAACCGTTTGAACAATATCAGACTTATCTTGATAAAGTTATAACAACCCTAATGGGTGCAGAGCAATTGTATAATGGTACAGTATTTATAGAAATTGCTACAATGCTTAAAGGCTTACAAATTCGTGAGGATTTATCACAGAAAGAAGTAAAATCAATGGTTTTCCATTGTATTGAAATGCTTGACAAATTAAAACAGGAGGAATAAACTATGAAATATTACGATAGTTTTATGGCTACGACAAAATCCCCTGTTAAAACTTGGCGAGAACACACGCAACAGTTTTTGAATGAGAACTTTACTAATGCTTCTGATTTTACTTGCATAGGGCGAGAAATAGAATTCGGCACGTTAGAGTTTGAGAATATTCCCGCTCGGGTAACATCTGTTCTTGATTCTAAGGTTGGTGATAAAATTAACGACGACTTTAAGACGATATTCTTTGATAATATTGATTATAAGCCACCATTGGGTTCGCGATATTGCTTCGATAATAATATATGGATTGTATACTCAACGCAGAATATTAACGACTTGAATTCGTCTTGCTATGTTCGTCGTTGTAACAATACCATAAACAGTCTTGATGAAAACGGGAAACTTCACGAAGAACCTTGTGTTATTGACATCAAGCCTACTCGTTCGGGATTCACGGACGATGAAACTATGTGGACACCGAACAGTCGTCAGATTATAATGTATCAAGAGAACAAGTGGACGAGTCATCTTGATGTAAATAGTCGAATAATGTTTTCTAATAAAGTGTATCGTATTGGTGTGTCGCTTGACTTTAACCGAACGGAGACATTCTCGAAAGAAAGCATTACTTTGATTACTGCTTATCTTGATAACGATTTGCTTAATGAGTTTGATAATCTTGAATTGCAAATAGCAGATTATAATCCGCCGTCACAAACGACGGGCGATGATGTTACGCAAGAAGAATTGTTCAAACTTGCACCCGAAGATTTCTATGTTCCGATGGGCGACACAAAAGAGTACAAACTCTTGTCGTATTACGATGACGAAAAGACGGTTGAGATAACACCGACTACTAATAAGTATGTTGAAGTAAATTATGACGCAACGACAGAAATTATTTCTATCAAAGCAATAAAGCAATGGGATAATGGCGGAGTGGAAATAGTTGTAACTCGTACAGCGACCGACGAAAAGCGTTCATTCTTCATTGAGATAGGGGGACTTTTCTAATGCCGTTTTATGAAGATTTAGAGAATATAGTTTCTAATGCAACTGCACAAATAATGAGCAATCAAAATATTTGCAAACTGCTTTATTATTATCCTAAGAATACTGATTTGCGTTACGACCCTTATGCTCAGCCTGATGTAGAAAAGCCGAACGAATTGTTACTGGCGCATATTTTCCCAATACCCAAAACACCTGACGCACAGACGAATCAGATTTGTTTTGTTGATGTTACGGTTAGTGGCGGAGATAAATATCGTGATGGTAATACGGGATTTAGGAGAATACTTTTGCATTTTGATATAGTCTGTCATCTTGACGCTTGGTTTATCAAGGGCGGATTCAGACCTATTCGGATAATGTCCGAAATAGATAAAATGTTTAATAATCAACAAGTTCTGAATGTTGTAAATTTACCGCAACCATTGCCGTTTTACGCCAAAGATTATTCTAATAAGTTCTACGGATATCAATTAACTTACGAGTTGCTTGTTAATAGTAATATTCCTTGTGGAGTAGAAACAACGAATGGAAATTGATGAGTTAAGACTTATTCGGGGCGGTAATTATAATCTTGACGGGATACGAGTAATTCATCCTACATTGGGACAAATTACCGACTTAGGATTATCAACATATCTTGAATATGTTTCTGTTTTTACTACGGGAATAAACGACTGGGCAGATGTTCTATTCTGTGAAGCCGATATATGGTACGAAGATTTAGAATCTGACTGGAAATTGTTTCTTGAAAGAGAAGCCGTAAGAGGTGTTCCTGTTTTAGTAGAAATGAATGGCGGTATTTCGGAAGGTGTAAAGGTTAGCGAAGAAATACGAAAAGCGTTGAATTTTGTTTTCTTAAAAGATTCTGAATGTGAATATGTGTTCACCATAGCGAACTTAGAGAATAACGAAACCGATACATTTTTGTGTGAGGCTGAACTACAAAATCAAAGATATCTCTTGAAAGATGATGGGTTTAGGTTTACAAAAGATTTGTATGATAAACTTTCATTGTATTTATGTAAGATAAACTGGATAAAAAGAAAATACGATTTCTTAAAAGGCGGAAATAAAACCGCAAAAAAAATGATTCTAAGGAATTCTTATAACCAACGAAAAAGACGAAAGACCAAAGAGTTTTTTACTTTTGAAAGTATGATTTCGTCTGTTGTCGCAAAAGGTGTTCCTTATAAAGATATTTGGGATTATCCTATTTACTTTGTATACGACCAATTCTATCGTTATACAAAAATAGAGGATTATCAAAATACAATGTCTGCGTTATATGCGGGTGGCATAGACACAGACAAAAACCCAATTAAGTGGGAAGAAATTAACTGGTCATCAGTTATAAAAGATTAAATAGGAGGAATTTTTTATGGCAAATACACCTAAAAAGTTTTCTATGCAGCAAGTATTTAGTATTCTTGTTCGTGACCCCGCAACTAAAAAGATTATAGGTTTTAGTGATACACTTAAAACTTCGGGTCTTGAAAATACTGTTGAACTTGTTTATCCGACAGGTTCTGCGGGTAACGTATATGTTGGTGGTGCGTGGGCGCATAGCCGTCGTGCTACTGTAAACGTTACGGACGCTCTGTTCCGTACTGAAATAATGGCAGCACAGAACGGCACCGAAATTGTTGAATCGGCAGCGGGTACTCCCGTAAACGTTGTTGAACACGAAATTCTTGAAGCAAAAGAGAACAAAGTTACGCTTACCTATACCGCTCTTGGAACTGCTGGTAGCGAAATAGGCTATGTTTATACTCTCGATGAGTCGGGCAATAGAGTAAAAACTCTTACGCAGATGACGGGAACAGCCACTACTGGTAAATTTACTTATGCGGCAAAAGTCATTTCTTTGTTCGCGAGTGATGTTGCTGACGGCACTAAGGTAGAAGTAGTTTATACTCGTGCTACCGCAGAAGGCGCACAGAAGATGGAAGTTCTTTCGGATGGCGTTCCGAAGCTTGCTCTTGTTACTCTGTTCGGCGTTGCTGCTGACGCTTGTACGGGCGACCTGTTCAAAGCGCAGATTGACGGTCTTGGACAGATTGACGGTAACTGGAATCTTGACGTTTCCGCTGACGGCGATGTTGCTTCTCAGGACTTCAAGATTGAGTTCATTAAGAGATGTGATTCTAATAAACTTTACGACTTCATCGTTTATACCGACGAAGAGGGTGCGGGAGACTAATAGAGAGAGGGAGCAATCCCTCTTTCTTTCTTTGAGAAAGGCGGTGTTGTAATGAGAAAAAACAATGCAACCTGTGTTTATTGCGGAAAACCTTATTTTGTGTGTCGTAGTTGCGTAGGGCTGTATTCGTGGAAACAAATTTGCGATACGCCCGAATGTTATCGTAAGCATATAGAAAAACTTAACGCTCCGCAAAAAGAGGAGAAACCTAAAATCTCGAAACAGCCAACTAAGGTTGAAATTGAGAGAAAACCTATTAAGATAGAAAAATCACAAGAATTACAAGACTAATTCTTGTGATTTTATTTTTAATCAATTTGGCATAAAACAAAAATTTTATGCTAAGAATGGAGGTTACTATGAAAAAACTCAACCTCAAAGGCGTAAATGCCGAAACTGTAACGGGCGTTCTTATTCTTGCTCTTGCCCTTGTTAATGCTTGCCTGAAAATGTTTGGGATAGAGATGTTGCCGATAGAGAATCAGGAAATTTCTGATATTATCTCAGCTGTATTTCTTATCGGTTCTGCCTTGTATAATACTTGGAAGAACAGAAACCTTACTTCGGCGAGTCAAGCAGCGCAGAGTATAACTGACGCAATCAAACAAGGCGAACTTCTTGTTGACGATGTAGAAGAAATCGTTCAGAAATTCAAGGACAAAAACAAAGAAGCCTAAAAAGAAAAAGGGAGGCTTCGGCTTCCCTTTTATTTTTGCTTTGGAGGATTCTATGAATTCAGGAAAAAAATTAGAAAAAGATATTAAAAGTTCGGTAGCCAAAGAACCGATTTACTATTTAAGACTTAAAGATAGTCCGTCCTCGTTCGGACAAGATAGTAATTATGTTCGGTTTACAGGGGATAATCCCTACGATATTCTTATGTTTTATCAAGGATATCTGTTTCCGACAGAACTCAAAAATACGAAAAACACATCTTTCTCGGTTCAGAAAGATAAAACCGAACCTAAAAAGATGATTAAATATAATCAGATAAAAGGACTTACAGAAGCAAGTAGATACGAGGGCGTATATGCGGGTTTTCTGTTTAATTTTGAAGAGGGAAAATGTTATTGGGTGGATATTCGTAATTTTGTTGGTTTTATTTCGCAGTCATCAAAGAAAAGCGTAAATGAGCAAGACATATTACAAATGAACCCGATAGAAATAGAAAAGAAAAAACTGAAAGTAAATTATCGATATTCGATAAAAGAATTACTGGATAAAATAGTAAGAAAGGACGGTGCTAAAATTGCCACGACGGACATTTAGAAATATTATAACGTCGCCTGAAACACTTGCGAAAGTGTTGCCTGAAAACAGGAAAATAGTAGAACGATATATGAAAAATTTTGACACAAAAAGGTCGGATAAATCTGTAAAGGTTAGAAAGTCTGATTTGGATATTTTCTTGTGTTGGAATTGCTTATATAACGAAAACAAACTTATAACCGAAATAAAGAAATACGAATTGATGGACTTTTTTGATTACGGTGTAAAAGAAATGCAGTGGGGAACATCACGGTTTTACAGTATGCACTCTGCTTTGAGTACATTGTTTGACTTTATTGTAAATTTCCTTGATGATGACTATCCGCGTTTCGTAAATAATATGGGTAAGATAGAAAAACCTGTCAAGACTTTCGCAAGAGAGAAAACGGTTCTTACCGAGGAGCAAGTCAATTCTCTTATTGAACATTTGAGAGAAACTAAAAAGCAACAGCAACTTACTTATCTTTTGTTGTGCGTAGGAAGTGGCGCAAGAATAAGTGAAACCTTGCGATTTACGACGGATATCATAGATGAGAACAATGTTGCTTTTGACGGGTTCTTTTTGAAAACAACGGAAATGATAAAAACAAAAGGATTCGGTAAATCGGGTGCGCCCAAGTACAAGTATATTTACAAACAGTGCTTTTGGGACGATTATCAGAAGTGGCTACCCGAACGAGCAGAAATATTAAAGGCAAAAGGGAAGAAAGACCACAAAATGGTATTTCTTAATGGGCGTGGCGACCCCGCTACACTCGATACGGTAAACGGTTGGGTTCGTCAATGGGAGAAGTTTTTGACTAACGATGAGAAAACGAATCCTAAGCATAAAGAAATAAATCTTTATGTTCACTGTTTGCGTCATTATCTCGTAAGTTTGTTGGCTCGTAAAGGAATCGGACAAGAACTTATCGTCGCAATATTCGGATGGAAATCCGCCGATATGTACAATGTATATTGCGATTTAGACGAAGACGAGAGGAAGTATAAAGACACATCAAAATTGGGTGGTGTTTTCTAATGAAAACAGATATCAATGGTTTTGACGCTGCTTTACACCAAATAATAAATGGAATAAATAGCAAAGTGGAAGAAGTAGGTAAAGCAGCAATGTGGGAAGCATTGAAAGAGATAAAGCCTTTGGCACAACAGAAAATACGGGAGATTATATGGGAAAAATTCTATAATAATCCCGATATCCCAAGTTCAGAGTATTATGACCGAACATATCAGTTTGTTAATTCATTAGAGGTTGGTATAACGCAAGGACATGGACAGTATGTTTTGTCGTTGTTCTATGCTCCGCTGAATTTACATTCTAACAGCACAGGTGAGGGGCATCGTCCTCCAAAAGGAAAGTTTTGGAGTTATGCTTTCTCGTGGGGTAACGAATCTGTTGTGGGACGACCGCTTAAAGACGCGATGTTGGTATATGTAATGGAAAACATCCTTGCGGATATAGACGACCATAACACTGAATCGGTTGAAGAGGCTTTTGAAAAATGGGTAGAAACCACTTTCTATGCTCTTTATGAGCAGAAATTCTCTGTGAGGATGAACCGAATCAGAGGATATGATTAAGGAATTAAAGGAGATTACTATGAGAAATAAATTTGTAGAAAAGTGTGAACAAGTAAAAGAGGGTAAACTTTCGTTAGAAGAACTTGTTTCAGAATCGCTAACGGGAACTTATGTTAGTATAAATATAAAAGAACTTGTTGCGAAATGGATAGAGGATTCCTTGCTCTACGAAATGGGCGTTGAAAAGATAGATAGTTCAAGAACATTCGTAGAGAACTTGTGCTTTGAAGAAAGAGAAAGCACGGACACTAATATGTTTATGGAATACGAAGTTTGCAAAAAACTACTCACACTTAACCAATATGTGTCAGCAAATTTTTACCCCTATGATTGCTACGCATACGACCTTATAAATGAAATAGGTCTTATAGGATATATAAATGAAATAACCAAAGGGGATTACAATAACTTTACGAAATTTATTGATTCTGCGACACAGATTTCTTCTTATAGTGCGGTTAAAACGACTTTGATACACTTCAAAGATTTGCCGTCACAGAATACTATTGACGAATTCAAGGAAACCTTGAACGATATCAATCCTGATACTATTTCAGGTCTTTTGCAGATTATGAACTTCAATAATCCCGCAGAAACAGCTCTAAACGAAGAGCTTAAAAGTACAATTTTATCTGCAACAAATGAGATTATGAAAGAAAACTTGCAAAAAGAAGAAGAGAAAAAAGAGGAAGATTCAATCGCAGAAGCGTAATATAAAGTAAAGGAGGGAAATATTTATGGCAATGAAACCAACTCTCCAAGTTGATATTAGTATGGTCATTGGGCAGATTTTGGGACTTGAACACGCGTCAGAGTTGAAAACTCATATGCAAGACATAGACGCTGTTGCTCGTCAAGCTTCAAAAGAAATCCAAGTATTTGCTAATTATTTGGGAATTGCTTTTAATTCTCAAAATGTAAGAAGTGCGCAAGACCTTGAAAGAGAACTTGCAAAAAGTGGAATGTCGGCAAGGTCTTTTGGCGACCAAATACAGATAGTAGCACGAAACATAGATGGACTGCGTGGTTCGTTGAATCTTGTAAAAGGCGTAAATGGACTTGAAGGTTCGATGGGTAGTCTTTCTGTTGGACGAATGGACGCTATCACCCAAGTTAGCAACGCATATAAACAGATAGTAAGTGCCGAAAGAGAAGTAGCGTCTTTACAATCAAAAGGAATTTCAGGTGAGCCTTATCGTCTTGCTACGGAACAGTTAAAATATTATCAGCAAGAACTTGTAAATGTCAAAGCGAATCTTGGCGTTGTAAACACCGAAGAAGATAATGCCGTTGGGAAAATAACACGCAAAAACGAACACATCATAGAGGGTATTCACGCTAACAGAGATTATAACGAAGCGATAAATGCGGTGCTTGAAACTCAACGCCAACTTGCCGATGTTGAAGCAAGAATAAGAGGCGTTAGTCCCGCAGACCAAAACAGTGAGTACTATCAAACGCTTGTTAAACAAAGAGATATTCTAAAAGAGAATCTCAATACTTATAGCGAATATGCAACAACGCAAGCGGGCGTTAGCAAACAAACAATAAAAAATCTTAACGATGAGTATAATGAAAACCAAAAGATTCTTAATCAAAAAGCAGAACTCGACCAAAAGAAAGAAGCTGAAAGAATTGAGAATCAAAAAGCGGCACAAATAAACCGTGAATATCTTTCGTCTTTACAGCAGCAACATCAAGCCGAACTTGAATTGCTTAGATTACAACAGCAAGCGGGTTCAACGCCCTCAGCAACTCAATCAAAAGCAATTTTGTCGCAACAACAGTATGTAAATCAGTTAAAGGCAACAACGGCTGAATTAGATACGCAAAGACAGCAATTTCAACATAACGACGCACAAATGGAGATGTACAATAGTACGACTCAAAAAGCGGGATTACAACAATCGAAGTTTTCTGCCCAAGTAGATAAAACTACTATGGAAGTGCAGAAGCAAACAAGTGCTTTTTCAAGTGCATTGACTTCGATGAAGCAAATGTTTACTAATGTTATGTTCTCGGCAGTATCGTGGAAAATTGTTTCAGGTATAATAAATAGTATCAAAAATGCAATTTCTACGGTAAAAGAACTTGACAAAGAATTAGTAAGTTTGCAAATTGCAACGGGTGGTACTCGCCAAAAAGCAGAAGAACTTCTCGATACCTATAATAAGTTGGGTAGGCAGTTGGGTGCAACTACTGTTGATGTTGCGAACGCCGCCGTAGAATGGATTCGACAGGGTTATTCTGTCGCAGACACCAACACTCTTATCACTAATTCAATGATACTTTCAAAAGTAGGTCAGATAGAAAGTGCGGAAGCAACCGAATATTTGACTTCGGCGATGAAAGGTTACAAAGTTTCCGTTGAAGATTCACTGGGCGTTATTGATAAATTTACGAAGGTGGATTTGTTAGCGGCAACGTCTTCTGCTGACTTAGCCGAGGCGATGAGTAGGACGGCTTCATCGGCAAACCTTGCTGGTGTTTCTATGGATAAACTTCTTGGTTATCTTGCGACAACACAAGAAGTTACGCAAAAGAGTGCAAGCAGTATTGGTGAGAGCTATAAATCAATTTTTGCTCGTTTTGGTCAAATTAAAGCAGGAAACTTTGTTGATAATGAAACAGGCGAAGATTTATCAGATGTTCAAAAAGTCCTTGCTAAGTTTAATATCGAACTTTATAATTCCGAAGGTGAAATGCGGAATGTAGGCACTATATTAGATGAAATTGCGGGGAAATGGGAAACATATAAAGATGTACAAAAGAACGCATTAACCACAGCGCTTGCGGGTAAAAGAAATGCCCGAACATATAGAAATATATGGCACATACGTGTAGAAAATGACTATATCGGTTAAAGTTTGGGAGCAAATAAGACCGAGGTAAGATTGATGATAAGTCAGTTACCGTAACGACTGCGATGACTTTGGTAGCAATAACAAAGTTTAAGTCATTCCCTGATAAAGGGTAATATACAGTCTGAACTTACTTTATAACTCAATTATTACGAAGAGTAAGAAATAGGAAGAAATTCCTATTCGCCGTAATATAATATTACGGTCAGTAGCCGACGGGCGAAAGTAACAGATTGACAAAACAGCGCGAGAACCTTATTGTTCTCTTTGAAAACTATGGTAATGCATTAAAATACGAAGAAGCAGCGTTAAATTCGGCGGGTACAGCTTCACAGAAATTTGCTGTTTATCAGAATTCTCTTGAAGCAGCACAAGAAAGAATCACAAACGCTTTTGAAAAATTTTCGCAAACACTTATTGATGGTGGGACTATAAAAGGATTGTCGCAAATAGCAGAAAAAGCTATTGATGTGTTTACTGCGATAATGAAGATACGACCTGTGCTGCAAGGACTATTACAGACGTTACTCGTGTTCAAAACGCTTAAAGTTGTAGCTACTTTTGCAAGAGATTGGAAAGGCTTTCAGAGCCTCAAAATCGTACAAAATCTTAAAGATATGATTTTCCATACCCAGCTACTTGAAAAAGCAACACGATTAAGAGCGTTCGCAGACAGAGAAGCCGAGAAATGCGCACAAGGACTTGTAACAAAACAAGCAGTGTTAAGGGCGGAAACAAAAGCGACAGAAGCGGCAACGAAAGCGGCAGCGGCTACAATGAATTTTTGGGTCGCAATTGCAACCTTGGCAATTTCTTTAATTACAGGTGGAATACAGGCTTATAAACAATATAAAGAAGCTGCGTTACAAACTTCTGCTACGGCAAGACAAACCGCCGAAGATTATAAAAAGACAGCTGAGAATATTCAAGAGGTCGGTGACGAATACTTAAAATTATCTAAAAAAATGACTCTTTCACAAGAAGAAGTTGATAAGCAAAAACAATTACAAGACCAATTACTTGAATATGCTGATTCAATAAACGTTCCTGAGAACACTCGTATCGGCATAATAAACCTGCAAAATAAGAGTTATTCTGAACAGCTTGCAATAATTCAAAAGATTAGAGGCGAGGCTGTTCAGATGTCCGAAGATGAAGCAAAGAGGGCGGTAATTGAAGCTAAAAGGGGAGTACAAGCTTCAGCAGCAATAGGAGTAACAGGAACGGTAGAAACTCCTTCTTCTTTAACAGTGTCTTATAATATTACCGATGAAGAAAGAAAACGTTTAGAAAAAGCTGGTTTTTCTAAAGAGGCGTGGAGATTTTACGAGGCAAAAGGAGATTTTGCAACAGAAGCAGAAGCAGCTGGACAAACATATTTACGACTTCAACAAATTCTAAAAGATATGCGCTTAGAAATGGGAACAACTGCCGCAGAAGGGAGTGCGCTATATAAAGATATTACCAAGTGGATGTTTGCATACGGTAATACGGCAAAAACGTATATAGAAGCATATCAAAATCTTGCGGCTTCTGCTTCATATGTTCAAAGCGCAATAAAGAGTGCTGATGTCACAGACGAAGCTTCTCTTGAAATTTTAATCATGCAAGTTCAAGACAAGGCACGCGAAGCTGGGGAAGATTCTGAAATTTATCTTTCTGCTATTAGTGATTATCTTCGACAATTTTATGCTGATGTTATAGCGAAAAGTAAACAAGATACAGAAGACGGGACGAAAGCCAACACCGCTTTCAAAGAGTCATTTACTTCTTTACAGAAAGAAATGGAAACCGTTCGCAACGCGTATTCTACTTTAACTTCTGCGATAAAAGAATATAATGATAGTGGATATATTTCCGTAGATACTTTTGAAAAGTTGCTTTCGACTTATCCTGAATATCTTAAATATCTTTTTGACGAGAACGGGCATATTCAAGACAACACAGACGCTCTTAAAGAAAATATCAAAATCAAAATATATTCCGAAGCATTATCTTCTGCTAATGACTTAATTAAAAAAGCAGAAGCGGGCGACTTGTCCATACTAACAGACGCTATTCGTGAAGATACTGACGCTCGTAAAACAAACTTAGAGATTCAGCTCAAAGAAATCTATACACGAATAGAAGCGATGGATATCTCAAAGCAGCAAAAACAAATGCTTTGGGAAGAGGTTGGGTATCGTCTTAAACTGGCAGACGCAACTGTTGCAAGCCTTAATTCTACGAGTTCGGCAACGTCGTCAGAAGATAAATATGCCAAAGCGGTTAAGTATGCACAACAAGTGCTTCAAGACAAAATCGACGCTCTTAAAGAAGAAAAAGAGGCTATTCAAGACCGTAACGAAGCATTGCAAGAAGAACTTGACCTTATGGATAAGGCTCTTGCTTATGCGAAAGACCTTGCGAACGATAGAATAAAAGCACTTGAAGAAGAAAAGAATGCTCTTAAAGAGAAGAATGATGAAAAGGAAAAAGAACTTGAATTACAACAGTTAGAGGAAAATCTTGCCAACGCTAAACGCCGTAAAGTTCGTGTTTATCGACAAGATATCGATAAATGGGTTTGGGAAGCTGATGAATCGGAAGTTGCCGAAGCACAAAAAGCACTTGACGATTTTAAGTTAGAGCAACAAACCGAAGCTATTGACGCTGAAATAGAAAAGTGGAACGAATATATTGAGAAATTAGGTGAAGTAACTTCTGTTTATGAAGATGAACAAAAGAAACTTGCCTTTGAACAAATGGCTCAATATATCACACAAGAGGGCGTAAATAGTAGAAACTTAAAGCAGTTAGAAGAATTTGCAAAAGCATATGCGAATAAACAACGGCAAATGGCTGAGAATACTACTGACGAAATTGACAAACAAATAGATAAATACGAAGAACTCAAAGATAAATGGGGACAAATCAAGACCGATTATGAAAATGCTGAAAATGCTCGTATTGCGGCTCAACTTTTGGGTGCGGGAGCGGAAGAAGCGATTCTTAATGGTAGGTTAGACACCTATGAAGAATTTAAGAAAAAATATAATGCTTATTTAGACGGTCAAGCAGATAAAGCCAGTTCAACAGCGGATTCGATATCTGAATCATTTAGTAGAATAACCGATATATTCAATCAAATGAAAGATTTTGATGTAGAGAATACGGTAACATCAGACGAAAACAAGCTGTGGGAAAATTGGATAAAGAGATTTGCGGGTGGAAAAGAAATCCCTCTTGGTAAAATGAGCCAAGGAATAGAATATTTACGGCAATTAAATGCGCAAGGGAAATTGATATCCTTAGAGGATATTCAAGCTGCTGTTTTAAGCTTCTTAGATGGTACTTACAGAGGAAAGAACATCTCTTCTGTTGGAAACGGAGGAGGAAGCGGTGGCGTAAAAAGGTTAAAGCAATATTATGCCTCGGGTACAAAATCTTCCGCTCACGGCATTGCTTTGACCGATGAAAACGGTTTGGAGTTGCGTATTCCTAATAAAGGCAATCTTCGTTTCCTTAAAGAGGGAACGGGCGTATTACCGAGCAATCTCACGGAGCGTGTATTTGCTATGGCAAGTAATCCTGTTTCTTATGCGAGAAAAGTTGCCGAAAGTATGTCTAACAAGACCGTTAATAATACAAGCAAACATATTACAATCGGAAATGTAAGTTTACCGAATGTGACAAATGCACAATCATTTGTAAAAGAATTAGAAATTATAACACAAAATAGGTAAGGGCTAATAACCCTTACCTTAGAAAGGAAGGATTATGGCGTTACCTGATTTTGCACAGGTTCTTGCTTCAACAGAAATACTTAATGTTGTATCAACAGATACTTCCTCAAAATTCAAAGCGAGAGTAATTTTTCGCAAACGAGAATTATCATATGAGGGCGGTTATTATACAATTGCTCTTCAAGGGAAATATTATTCGTCGCTTGCAACAAAAGTAAATTTCGGTATTACTTACAATGTAGATTGGGCAATACCGACTAAACAAATATTTAATAAAACAGTATCTCCCGTAGGCTCTAAAAATGGTGAGAATTTCCAATCGACTGCTATTGGCGGCAGTTTCAAACCTAACTGGTACGGTTACGAATACGACACTTATAACTTACAAAATTGTCCTTTCCTTGACCCGACATTAGTAACATCGGGGAAAGTGTCAATTAAATATCCCGAAACAGGCAGAAGTTATACCATTGATACTTATGCGCCTTGGACGGACGAAGGCGATTCAAGCATTACGGGGTATCGGTTCTATTCATCGACGGGTGGTGGAGACTTTTATATTGCGACAACGGGGTCGAATATAGGAGCGATAATTTTCCCCGCAAGTACAACTCTTGATAACTCTATGCTTGTTGTATTCGACAATATTGAGTACGAAACAACGAATCCATATCTTTCAAAAGTATCATATGATTATACGACAGGCGATTCGAGTTCAGTAACATTTGCTCCGTTATCTCTTGAAGATTATTCTCGTGATGATGATTATGAAACTTGGACGAATTTACCGATAAACGATATGTCGGTAGCGACTGTTCTTTTAGACCCCAATTTAACAGCGACAAATACGCAGACAAGTGGACGACTGATAATTACACCCGTTATTACAAGCGAGGAAACTCCTATAAGTAAGGTTTGGGATTGGAGTGAGACAGGAAAAACTATCAAAACTTTCCCACCTATGCCCTACATACAATATCCTCTCGACTTATTCCCGAACGGTAATGCTATTAACGATAGCGGTTCTACGGAATTTTCTTTCAGATTTAAGGGCGAGAAACTTAAAGCGTACAAGATAAATTTCTACGAAGGACAAAATATTGACGATAGTGCAAAGCCGATTTATACCACGAATAATGGCGAATTAACTGTACTTCCGAATCTTGCTTATAACAACGATTATATCAACACAGGAACAGTGGTAAATATCGGTTCATTAAGAGCGGTTTCCGAACAGAGATTATTCTCTTACGAAATCGTTATGTATGCGGATTATCAAACATCTACCGAATACACAGAGCAAAATTATGTGTCGTTTACATCTCCACGGTATTATTTTGAAACATATACAGAGCCTTTTGTGAGTATGGAATTAGAAGGACACGAAAGCGAAGAACAATATACTTCTATCACGATAAACGAAAAGAATATGACGGTTCTTGGATATTATAATCAGGCACAAGATATCCCGTTGAAATATTATTCAATGACGATAACCGACAAACAAGGAACGGTTGTTCATCAAACAGGGAAGATATATTCTGCGGATATTAAAGAACAATGGGACAATGGACTAAGTGGAGAGCAGTATTTGATAAATCTTTTTGTTATGAACGAAAAAGAAATGTCTGCTGAATTTGACTTGTCCGTTACTGTCGATTATAAAACTACTTCAACGGGACAAGACGCATTGTGTACTGTTGACCCTGTTGAGCAAGGAATATCTATTAAATGGGATCGTGGTATTTACGCAACGGCTAAGCCCGAAGATGAAGAATGGGATTATGTAAAGAGTTTCTTACAAGACGAACAAGAATCCAACCTTTCCGTCGATGTTTCTGATAAACAAATTACCTACGATAATTTATCAGGTGAAGATTTGAAAATCAATTCAAATAATTTCGGAACAGCGTTTAGATTCGCAGCTTATCCATATACTTATCGTAGAGATTTTGTTGGAGAAACACTTGCTTTTGATAAAAATAGTCCGATAACTATTCCGTCAACAAGAAGTGTTGATTTTGAATCGTGGTATATCTCACATAGCGGTGATTTAAGTGGGTATATAAAAGTAGACGGGAATTATAATTTTGATGACACGGCTGACGCATATCGTTTTGGGGATAGTGATAAAAACTTTTATAGCGGAGGGATTCCCAAAGACCCGCAAGCCCCCATATACGGCGGGAGTTCACTTAAAACTTATATAAAGACTGATAATGGTGCACAAGAAGTAACTTATCCAATAGATTCTGTTATGCAAAAAACTTGGACTTTTGAGAGATGGGAGTCAATTTATGGATATTCTCAAATTTCTCCTACTCGTACAGAACATGTTTCTTCTTTGTATTTGTTCAATGAATCGGGTTATGACACATATTTACAAATTCCCAAAAACATTCCCCTTACATCGCAAGCAACGGAATTCATCAAAAACAACATTGTACTTCGCAACACTAATTCAGGGGAAGAGTTTACTCCTACGACCGTAGGAACAACGTCCACTTATTTTCTTATTGATTTTTCAGGGCAGTCGCTTCCGTCAGGAAACGATATGCTTATAATGGATACGAGATACGCAACATCAAACACATGGGTAATAGGAACGCTTGACTACCTTGGGAGCGGTTGGACTATCGAGTGGGCAACGGCAAAATATAATTATTCCGTTGCTACAAATATGTACTATAATAGTCAAAATTCCACAATGTTAGATACAGGTCATCCTTATGCTGCGATAGAGCAAGTAATTTCTACCACTTGTCCCGAATTTAATGTGGGCGAGTTATACAGTATTTCTGATGACTCCGACAACAACTATAACACTCACGGAGTAACTTTCAAATTTGTTGACGACGATTCTACATCTTACTTAAAGACAAGTACCAATATTGATTCAATGTTATATCCGTTGTTATTTGAGTCACAGGGGATGACTATAATTCAAGAGAACGCTCGTTTGCAATTTAACAATCCCGTGGTTTCGTTTACTTCTACGGGAGGAGGAATTTCTTTTGTTGGGGAAATTAAAGATGGTTCTCGTTATTACGGCGTAGAAAAATTGTTTCGACAATCGTCAACAGGACTTATAATGAGAGTGACTCCGCCATCGAATCCTCTTTTACCTATTATATCAGGAACTTCTTCTTTGAATTTAGGAATAGCAACAAACAGTCAAGATATGTGGGGCGACTACAACGGTTCTTCTTTATCGGCTCTTCCTTATGCCCAGTCGGTTTTATATCGCACTTATGTGGCAGACAAAACTTTTGATTCAACAGTACCCCTTTATTATGTTCTCAAAAACGCGACCATAACTGAACTGGACAACGCTTTCAAAAACGCGACCATAACGTCGTTACCACAACAAACTTATGTTTTTGAATATCAGACTTCTGAAATACTAACATCTATTTCGGGGCTTACTTGTTACCACGTAACGTTCAAACAGACTTCACCCACTACTTTATTAAACGTGTTGGACATCTATTGTTATACGAACGCAACAGGAGAATACGCTGATTATCAAGGGCGTTGTTATATGAGTGACCCGTTTTTTGAAATCACAAACTTACACGTAACTCATAATCCGCCTATTTCTTCAATGGAAATAAACACTTTAATGAATGGGACAACCCCTGCGGAAAGAACTTTATATGTTGTCACGCCTGACGGTTTAGAAAATTCGTATCAGACCTACTCTATCAAGACGAATCAGTATGGGGGGCAATATAGTACCACAAACGATGAATATCTACTTGAACTCGTTGTGGAAAGCAACTATACAGGGTTGCCTGTGGGCAGTTTAATTAGAATAAATAATGGCACAAAAATAGACCAGTGTACTTTTAACTATAACAAGTATTATCCTGATGTGAATTCGACCATAACGAACACTTTGACCACTTCTTCAATAACATTGAGTGAATTGAATGTAGAGGGAACAAAATTCTCATTGACAAGTGCGACTCTTTCTCCATTAGACGAATCGCCGTTGCCGAGTGTTATTTTTGTAACTTCGTCGCAGAACTCTCAAATACCTGTGGGAAGTTTCTTAACGGGGAATATAACTGAATTAGAGGGCGTAGATTGTCAAAATCTCTATGTGACGAACAAGGTCAATACGGGAGAGATATGGAGTCTTGCTACGAATAACAATAAAGACATTTATAGTTTAACAATAGAAGAAGGACAACTTACCTTTAACGCAAGTATAACAAGTGATACGGGCGAGGTTACAACGAAATCAATAACATTGCCTGAAATTATGCCCGAATCGCAAGAATCGACTTGGGCAATTTCTTTGGGCGTAACAAAAACCGACGATTAAGGAGGCGTTTTATGGATAGCATAACTTTTAAGAAGTGTAAGGTAGATACTTTTGTTTATAACAAAAACGCCTTTACAGACGCAGAAACAACTGCCATAACGGAAAATTTATTTGAGGATATACAATGGGATTGGGGAGATTTTTCTACTCCCCAAATCCTTTGCAATTATACGAACACGGTAAACAGTGACGCTTCATCTGCAACAGGAACTTCGATTACAGGGTATTCTGTATATCGTAAGAAATACGGAGAAAATTTTGAAACCGAAATTGCGACGATTGATATTACGGACGAAACACAACAACAATTTGAATTGTTTGATAGAGACACGGAAAGCAATACTACATTTAACTACTCCGTTTATCCTAAGACCGCAACGATATTTGAACAACCTTTTATCGGAATTGATACTTCGTCGCCTGTTAGAAACACAAATGTTCAAACTCGTTGGGAAGGCTATTCTCTTATTCCTCTTTTGGAAATGGGCGATAATCAGTACGGGATACGAAACACGCCGACAGAAGAATTTCCCGTATGGAATTTCTTTATAGGTGCTGACGAGGGCGACTTGACCCAAAATCAGGATAAACAGTCATATACAACATTTGCAGAAACGCCCAAGATAATGAGCGGACGATTGAATTATTTTACGGGTAATTTGTCTTGTTATTTAGGTAATGTTTTGTGCAGTGGGCAGTATTACGAACCTCTTGAAACCCTCGTTAGATGGACGAACTTTGTTGCTGATAATCATATTTGCTTATTAAAGAATCCGAAAGGTGATTCCTTTATCGTATCGATAGACGCTAACTCAACGCGAAAATACGATAACGAAATAGCAAATTATTATTACGGAACAAACTACGATGTAACTTGTCGCCCCACGACTTTATCTTTCTCTTTTACGGAAGTTAAAAAGAAAAAAGATGTTGAATTGAAGACGGTGATAATATAATGAGATATATAAACAAAATCACGAACGAATATCTGACAGCATTAAAATCGCCAAGAGTTAAACCGATTGTTGTTATCGAATTGCTTGATTGGTTTGAGAGGGTTATCGCCGAAATCGAAGAAGACTTGTCAATTTCTGACGCGGGAAAGATATCAATAAACTATCAGCAAGGCGTTCGTCGCAGTTGCAGTTTGACTCTTTCCAATATTCAAGGACAATATATTCCGTCCTCTGTTAAACTTGTGTGGATGAACACAAAGTTTAAGATATACGTGGGCGTTGAAGTTTACAATTACAAAACGCAAGAAAAAGACGAATATTTATTTTCGCAAGGTATCTATGTTTTAACTAACCCCGAAGTATTAAGAGATTTGGGGACAAAAACGGTAACTCTGTCGGGCGTAGATAAATTCGGTGTATTTGGCTCTGAAACAAACTTCCGAGAAACGGACGGAACATATCTTATTCCCGAAGGTACTACGGTGGGTAAAGTTATTCGTAATATACTTACCACTGACCGAGGTAATGGTGTTCCGTTCGACCCCGCCTACCCTATCATAGACGCGTCAGTAGAAAATGAAATTATCCCACAAGAGATAAAGAAATCACCGAACGAATATTTTGGCGACATCTTTACTGAAATAGGGAATATGTTCGCTTGTGATGTGTACTATGATGTTGACGGACATTTTACTATGAAGAAAGACGACCGTGACGCTTTTAGACAAATGCGATTTTATCCGTCTCTGTGGGATTACGCAGATGTTTCACCTGAATACTTTTCAGCGGGAATTTCTTACGATTTTGCACAGACTTATAATGTGGTAAAAGTAGTAACGAATAATTCATCAGGATTAAATTACGAAACCGTGTTAAAGAATGTTGACGCTTCAAGTCCTACAAATATTAAACTAATAGGCGAAAAAATTAAATATGTAGAAAGTTCGTTCTGTTTTTCACAAGAGAGAACAGACGATTTTGCTTTTTATTTATTGAGAAAATATTCTATTGTTCAGCAAGCAATAAGTTTCCAAAGTTCATTTATCCCGCATTTAGAAGTAAATAATATTGTAACTCTCACAGATAGTTATTATAACTATAACCAAGAGCGGTTTGTCTTACAGTCGGTAAGCATTCCTCTTTCCGCAAACTCGCTTATGGATATAGAAGCGTCAAACTGTGCTAATATTCCTTATTACGGATATTAAAGGAGAATAAAATGGATTCAAAGGATACTCAAAATTTATTAAGAATTATTGACGACCGTGTGAATAAGATATTGAACAACAGTAAATATAGTAAAATTTACACGGGCGTTGTTACTGGAACAGATGTTTATGAAGAAGGGAATATATATTGGGTAAATGCTCGTCTACTGGGCGAGGATACTATATTCACATTCCCTAATCAAACAGGAAAGCCCCTTAATGTCGGTGATTCGGTTTATATACAAACTATCGGTGGCGACTTAAACACGGGCATTATTACACAAAGAATAGTTAGCCGTGATAATTACGAAGTGAGCGGATTCTATCCTGTTGGCTCTATTTATATGAGCCTGAACGATACAGACCCTCGCTATATATTCGGCGGAGTATGGCAGAAACTTAGCGCGGGACGATTCCTTATAAGTGCTGATATAGAAAGTACAACATCTACTTATATAGCGGGACAAACAGGCGGCGAAGCAACGCACACTTTGACAATAGATGAAATGCCGTCGCACGGGCATAGTTTATGTGGTGCTTTGACGGGGGAAACGAAACAAATAACTAACACAGGAAATGATTGGGCGCAAACGACCACTAATTGGAACGCAGAAAAATGGATTACCACTACTGGTGGTAGCCAACCGCACAACAATATTCCTCCGTATCTTGCTGTTTATATGTGGCAAAGAATTAAATAATAATTAAAACCCCTCTTAATTGAGGGGTTTGTTTTTGCTTTTTCGCTTACAAAAAGTGGGTAAAAACTGTTAAATTTCTGCCCCTGTGAGTAAATCTTTAAGCCAAGTTTGCTTATTTATGACCGAACAAGTGTTAATTGCGTGCTGTAAAGCCTGATTTTGGGCTAATAAAAAACACATTTTACTCGCACGAGTAATTGCGGTATAAACGAGTTCGCGTGTGTTCATAATGTAAGAGGTGTTGTCTATGAGATAAATTACATTTTCCACCTGTGAACCTTGAAATAAATGCACTGTTAAGGCATAAGCAAGCTCCAAATTTTTCAACTCACCGTAAGAAAATACAATTTCTTCGGGAATGAGGTCGAATTTTACCACAATTTGATTCTTCAAAACCTTTGTTATGAATCCGCAAAATCCATTAAATACCTCTGTGGTCTTTGTTTCTTCTTCATCATCGTGTTCTTTTTCATCGTAAATAGTTGCCCGATAGTTATTTTGTCGGTTAATAACTCTATCACCTAAGCGAAAACAAAGCGGTTTCCCGTTCATTGTGCGTTGTAATTGTGGCACGCCAAACTTTGGCGGATTCAAATATTCTTGAATTTCGTTATTTATATCGAAAGTATTGCAATCGCCTTTCGTTTTTGTTGCTAAAATTATCTGTGTTTTTGCCGTATCTTGCAGATTTTTAACAAGTTTTTTGTAGTAATCCATCAATTTTGGACGACTTACAAGTTTATCATCGTACACATCAAGGTAAAAGTCCTTTAATTCACTTTGTATTTGACGACCTACATAGTGCGACGGGACTAATTGTTTACCCTCTCGTACATTTTTACTTGCTACTATTATACCACTTTTCTGTGCCTGACGATGAATTTTTGTCAATCTCGCAACATTTATCTTGTGAGAATTTATCATATCGAAGAAAATATTGCAACCGCCGATAGGTGGCAACTGTTTATCATCGCCAACAAGCAGTAATTTTGCGCCATCGGGTATCGCTTTGAGTAAACTTAAAAATAATTCACCGCTCAAAAATGACGCTTCATCAACGATAAAGATAGGTCTGTTCAATTTATTTGTTTCGTTAAACTCAAAAGTGCCTGTTTCTTGTGAATAAGCAAGCGTTCTGTGTATCGTTTTGCCCGCAAACCCCGTAACTTCGTAAAGACGAGCCGCAGCTTTACCCGATAAAGCACACAGAACTACCTCTTGTCCTTGCTTTTTGTAGCAATTGCACAATGTTCTTGTAAGGCAGCTCTTGCCACATCCGCTATAAGCAGTCAGAATTGACACCTGATTATTCAAAATTGACTCTATTGCATTTATTTGTTCATCAGTAAACTCGAATCCTAACTCTTTTTCACTCTCTTTAATGGCTTCTTGTTCCAAATTTATATCTCTTTTGTAGTACTGTTCGGGGCTTTTTTCTATTCTTTGTAGATGATTGTATATACTTTTTTCAAGATTATAATAGTAACTAAGCCCTATTCTTGTCTTATTCTCATTCCAATAGATAACTTTCTTATCGTGCAACGCATATAACGCTTCTTTTAATTCATCGTTGCTGAATTTTACGCCCAATGAAGCGGGAATTTGTTTCCACATTTCTTTGGGCTGAATCCACGAATTGCCATTTTGCCCTTGGTCTAAGAGATAAAAACGCATAAATGCTTGTAGTCTCTTTTGGTCGTTTAACGCCATACCTTTTGAAAGTGCTATCTTATCCGCCTTCAAGAATCCGATTCCGTTTACATCTTCGGCTAAAATATAAACATTTTCATTTACTACTTGAATAACCCGTTCGGGTGTCCCATAGTGGTCAAGTAAAGCGTCCATCATTGCTTTTGATAATTCATATTCGCTTAGAGCGATAAGTAAGGGTGTGTAACGCTGATTTGCTTCAAACTTTTTATATATTTTCTGAACGGATTTTACTCCGATTCCTTTTACTTCGACAAGTTTATCCGTATCTTTGTTTTCGATAAGAGTGTACGGGTCGTCGTATTGATTATAAAGAGCAATTACTTGATTTGGTGTAAACACAGATTCGATAAAGGCTCTTTTTTCCGATTCAGAAAGTTCTCGTTTTTCCTCTAATTCAAGCTTTTTAAGAACATAAGTATACCCGTATCGTGATTCCTCTTCTGTAACTTCTGCTGTATATTCTTTGCCCATTATAAATAACATAGGAGTATAACACGAAATAACGAAATTGTTGTAAGGCTTTTTAAGTTTTATAGCCGTTCCCGAATATTGGTCTAATAGTTTGCAAGCCAAAAGAGAAAACTCACCGACTTCTAACACACTCGATTTCGGATATAACACTTTATCAATAGAAAATTTTACTTTCATAATACTCCTTTCTAAAAGTATAAAGCATTGTTTTATTTGATATAAGAATTATACCACAAAAACAATGCTTTGTCAACTACTTTTTAATTACGAATAAATTCTTTTTCGCCGTATCTTAACTCACGCAAAGTCAGTATTCCGTCATCTCTAACGCCCTCGATAAGAGCAACACTATGTCTGTAAATACTATCTTTATAAGTTTTGGGCTTGAACATATCGCCGTTTCGATAGCCTGTTATCACAAGTTTTGTTCCTCGCTCAAACCAAGACCGTTCTACAACAACATTTTTGCCGTCTTGTTCTTCTTTAATAACGGAATTGTAATGGATAAACGCACCCGCATAGAACTTACATTCGACGACTTCATTGTCGGGGGTAAGTAATTTAACGATATGTTTTGTCCTATCTGAATCGATTACCGTGCCACAAATACGAGAAATTTTGTACTGATAATATAACTTATCTCTGTAATAATTCTCGCTTTCAATTATTGGTGTTTCGGATAAATCATTAAAAGAACTTATATTGTATTTACTAAACTTAACATTCCCTAATGCGTGTTTGTTCAAATAGAAACAAATACTATCAAATTCCCAATCCTCTTCCGAACCCGAACAATACTTATTCCATTCTTCTGTGAATTTTTGATTTCTAATCGTCCAATTTACCTTATCTATAAACTCTTTTGTGTTTGTAATTTCAAGTATATTGAACATTTTCTGCTTATATATTTTCTGATAAGCGGAATTAGAGAATAAAATACCACCGTTTACATATTTATATTCGATTTCTTCTTTGAGAAAGGGTATATAACGCTGTTCAAAGAATGGCACTGCTATATCTTTTGCTATTCGCCATACTTTATTTTTTATCTTATCCGCCTTAAACTCATCTTGCTGAATATATTTATTGAAGTTAAGATAACGCAAACAAATTTTATATTCTTGTGGCAAAAGATTAAGTTTATCCACTAACGCAATGTCATTTGCCGTTATTTTATCTTTCTTTGAAACGCTATCCTGTATTGCAACATTCAAGAAAGTAGATAACATTTCTTTACGCGAAAGACCAACAAAATCACACGCACCCGACTTTACGAGAGATATCGCTTGCACTTTTGTTAAACCATTGCGTTCAACAACTTCTTCTAAGTCATCATAAGGACGATTATTGATTATTTTCTCTGCTGTTTCGGTATTTATTCCGCTGATTCCCTTTAAGCCCCAATAGATAAGATTCTTGTCTGCGTCAAGAGAGAATCCAATATCAGCCGTATTTACATTTGCGGGAGCAAAATTAGCACCCTGTTTCTTTGCGTTGAACGCGGCTGCTGCTATTTTGCCGTAATCAATCTTATCCGAACTATTATCTTCTGTTGATGAAGAATTTACCAAAAGACTTGCTACGGTTGAATAAATGGGCGGATAATGATACAGCAGATTCAACTGCTGCAATCCTATACACGAATAAGCAACGCCGTGCGAAAGAGCGAATGAGTACGAAAGAGAAAGTGCTAATTGTTCGTTCCATACATAATCAAGAAACACCTTACGAACACCATTTTCTTGTCCTCTTTTGTAGAAAGTATCTTGACTTTGAAGGACTAATTTATGCTTTTTTTTGCTTACAGCTTTGCGAAGCAAGTCACTTTCGGCGAGGGTCATTCCACTTATCTTTTTATCCATAACCATAAGCATAAGTGTCTCTTGTGAAAGGCAAAGACCGCTGCTTTGCATAAGATGTTTTTCAAGGACTCCTATTTCGTGTTCCGCTATTCCATATTCTTTAAGGTCTTTGTACCATTCGTTTATATCATTCTTATATCTTACATATTTGTCAGTAGGAGATTCTTTTCCTTGCTCACCCGCTAATCGGATAACAGAATTTACAAGCGTCATTTCCATAAGCGATTTAGGCTTTAATGCTTTACACGCTTGCATACTCATATTTGTTGATAATTGGAAAATATTGGTCGCTTTGTTTGTCCCCAATAGAGCAAACATTTCTGGTGTAGTATAATCCAGCACATCAGGGTGTAAATATGCATTATAGGTATCTTTCAAAGAACCTTTCCACTCAATTCTACCATCTTTCAGTAACAAATTTAGCGTAGTATGAATTTCGTCAAGCGTACTTACGGTCAATAAATCATATTTAATAATGCCTGCTTTTTCACAATCACCCAAGTCGAAAGCTGTTATCAAAGTTCCGTTTGGTGCTTTCATTGCCGACGTTTGGTGTATATACTTATCGTTCGTTATGGCAACACCCGAAGCATGTATACCTACGCCCGATATAAGCCCTTCTATTTTAAGACAAGCCTCTAATAAACCATCGTAGCCATTGATAACCTTTTTGAACAAAGGTGTGGGTTCTTTGTCGTCACTACCGTACAAACAATCGTTTATTGTATAGTTCATTCCTCTTACTTTGGGAATCGTATCGGCAATCTGCTGTGCTTCTTCCAAAGGAATATCCATACCACGACAACAAGTAAGTATTGCACTGCGACTTGTTTCCGTTTTGAAAGTGGCAATATTTAAGAAATGTTCTTCGCCAAAATAATCAACCATTGTTTGCAGTATTTGCCCACGCTTACAACTCTCTGTATCAGAATCTACGTCCGCCATAGCGCCCGCTCTTGCATAATTTAAGTGCCTAAAATAGGGAAGATTATATGTTATTGGGTTTATCTGCGTAATTCCCATAAGATAGAGAATATAGAACGCTGTTGCTGACCCTCTTGCAATACCTACAATAGAATCGCCTTTTGTCCACATCAAATCGATTATAACTTGCATAAGGTTATAATATGCGCTCAAACGCTGATTTAATTCGTCGCTTATATGATTGATAACATCAAGTTCTGCTTCTATTCTCTTTACATTTACATCATTAAATTCTTGTTTTCTGAATAAGAATCCCTTTTCTATTTCGCTTAAAATAAAACGGTCTTGTTCCTCATTCGTATAAGCAAATTTAGCAATGGTGGGACACTCTGAATACCATTTTGAGAACAAATGTTGCACCTCAAAAGGCGGCAATTTACGCAAAGGAACAATTGTTGACTTTTTCAGCAAGTATGATTCAAGTGAGTTTACAATATCCACCGTGTTTTGACAAACTTCTGCGAACTCCGAATCGCTTAAATAATTCATTCTTTCCCTTAATTCTTCCTCAGTTTTAAGGTAACAGCCCTCGTAGAAGTCTTTTGCGTTATCATCTTCGTTATTGTTTGAACGAGCAGAATTTACAAAAGCTTTGTGAATTTTGCTATCGGCTTTTGTTAAATAGTGAACATCTTCGGTAAGGACGACTTTTATTCCCATTGCATTTGCTATTTGCATAGCCTTTTTGTTGTAAATAACCTGTTCTTCGTTAATAGAGGATTGTATTTCTATATAGAAATAATCATTACCAAATATTTTTTGACACCAACGAACAAAACTTACGATATTCTTTTTATCTTCTATATCGTCAGTTTCAATATATTTATTTGTAAGATACGCAAATCTACTACCCAAGCAAGCGGACGACGCAATTAAATCGCCTTGCGTTTTAACAACTTCCTCTATATCCGAATAAAAAGTGGGTACTCGGCGTATGCCTTTAACCACTTTACTTCGTTTCCAAGCCCTTGTCGAGAGTTCTTTCAAATATTCATAACCTTGTGCTGTTCTTGCAATTAGAAGAAAATGATAGAATTTGCGCACTTCTTCAACAGGCTGCTCATCAACAAGATAAATTTCGTTACCCAAACCAACTGTAAAATTTGGATTTTGTTGACGAACTTCTTCTGCTTTTTCTAACGCTTTGATACTTCCACTCAAACAATCGTGTTCAGTAATAACAATTCCTGAATACCCAAGGTCAGCACTTGTTTGTATCAAGTCGTCTAATTTGGTGATTGCGTCTTTCATTCGCATATTTGAATATTCCGAATGATTATGCAATCCCGCAAATGGTGTTTTTCTTTGCATATTGTACTCCTTTCAAAATATAAATGGCAGGGCAGGCAGGTTACGCTCCTACTCTAACGCGGTCAAAGCGCGTTGTACTACTATTATACGACTGCCCTATATATGAGGAATGCTCTCAATTCCTCTGCGCTGATTTTTTTGTCGCTCACCGACTGTCGAGCCATTACTTCTCGCTGGACGGTACAATAGTTAAGAATTAGCGGGATAATTCCTATTGTACTCTTCACAAGTTTAATTGCGAAAGTGCTTGCCACTTCTGTCTTATAAAGACACCGCATTGAGTTAATAAGATGTCAGCTCATTGTTTCACCCAAGACGGAATCGAACCATCATCGACTTCTTGACGGAAGCCATTTTACCATTAAACCATCGGGTGATATTCAGATACGAAGCGGTACTAAATCGGAGGTCTTAATCTAATACCGCCTCTTGAAAAGATATTGCCAACCACTGTTCCTAAGCAATATCGTGTCAGTCCAAACTTAACTAACTTCCATTACATATATAGTATACTATATTATTTAAGTTTTGTCAACTACATTTTGTCTTTTTGTTTATTTCAACGGTCATATTTATCCCTCCTTATAAAACGCCCTTGTTAATCAAATTCGCAACCGCACCATTCTTCAAAACAAATAATTTTTCCGTGTCAAACTCCGTGCGTGTATTATGGTTTAGCATTTGCTGAACCTTGCCTTCCCAAATGCATTCAAAGTCATTGGGGGCTTCGCGTTCACTTATAAAAACGTAATATCCCATATAACTTATTTTTCTCACCCAGTTCCAAAATTTTTCGGAATCGAATTTTTCTTTCCCGTACTGTTGTGAGTTTGCATACGGCGGGTCACAATAAATTACTTTTTCGTTAAACATTCCAATGGGAATATCCGTGTAGTCGCAACATATAAATTGCAAACCCTTATCAACCGCTCCTGTTTTCTTAGGTAACAACTTGGGTGCTTGCTTTTCTAAATTGCGTTTCGCTTCCTGATAGAAATTTCCACCTGTTTTCTCATTGGGACGAGCGTACCCCCCCCGAATCCTTTTGAACAGTAAGACGCAAGATAACCGCAACAGCCAACAAACCAAGGTTCGTATTTATCTTTATTATTTTTTACATCGTTAAAAGTTTCTCTTGATACATCAACAGGAAGTTCGTGTCCGTTTTGTACGTGCTGTAATAAAGCAATAAGATAGGGATTATTGTCACAGCCAAACTTAAAGTCGCAATTTATCTTATCAATTATGTTTGCCCCACCGACAAATGGCTCTACATAAAAATGCGTGTGTGTTACATCTATACATTTTTGTAAAATAGGAACGATATCTTTTGCTATTCGTGATTTTGAACCCATATACTTCATTTTATTTCACCTCTTCGATTTATTTATATACTTATTATATCATACATCGCTTAATTTGTCAACTACATTTTCGGTATAAAGCTAAAAATATGTGCTATTACATCAACTGTCCAGCCACTTCAAACAGCCTTCATCGCAATACATTTTATCATTATAAGAACAATCCTGTCCATCATAAGCACAAAATTGACAATCACCGTCAAACATTTCAGCAAGTTCTTCTATATTCATAGCCTTTATGCGTTCAAAATTTGTCATTTATTCACTTCCTCTTCAATCCATTTAGAATTATCCATAAACTCTTTCCTTGCTAATTCTATATCTTCAATAGCAATATAATCACTACCCATATAATCCATTTTACTTACTTGTGTTGATTTAAGATAGTCTACAAACTCTTTTACTGCTGCGTCTTCAATTTGTTTTTTGTGGCGAAAATAGTCAGCTCCATTTAATGCTTGCCTGTACTTCTCCTGAATATTCGCATCTTTACACATTTTAGTTAAGCATTCCATAATTTTCTCATCAATAAATTTTTCGACAGTCATTCTTTACACTCTTTTAATGCTTTCTCCGCTTCTTTGCGGGTAAGGAATATACTTTTACCAATTGCCATTTCACCAAATATTATATCGTTCGTATGATAAAATATGTGTTTTCTTAGAACATTAACTTTGCTTATAACGCCTTCATATATCTTGACGCCATCAGTTTGATATATTGTGTCACCTGTTTTACATGGCAAATGCACCCATTCAGATTTATCATTGAAAAAAGGACAACCGCTAATAATTCCATTTTTACTATCGGGACATACTAAATAATGCAAACAATCCTTACACTTGCTCGTTCTCTATATCTCCTTATAGTATCTTTCAAAGTCTTTCCTCGATAATATGACTTCACCTATATGAACCGCTCCCCATTTTGAAAATCTATCAATAGTTACAGAATCTTTATCTTCGCTAATAATTCGTGCGTAAATAGCAAAGCAAGAAGGATATGTTTCTTTATCAGATTTACAAATATGAGTAAATGGTTTTTCTTCTTTTCTATGAGTATCTAATATAATATCTTTTGCCCAACAAGCGTCAATCACTTTCATATTTAATCCTCCCAATAATTATATAATATACTGAAATCAAAAGGTTCTGAATTAGAAATATTTTCTTTCTCATCTAATTTCCTATCTATTCTTTCTTGTACTTGACGATGTTTTTCTCCCATCGTTTCAGAGTAGCCGTTATTTTCATCAGTTATCATAGTCATCATATTTATGTTTACATCTACCTAAATATTTCGCTTTCATTTTATCCTCCAACACTTACGGGAACATCGTATCATAAACTAACTTTTACCCTGATTTCTATTATATTATATAACAAAAGTAGTTGTTTGTCAACTACTTTTTAGATATAAATAACCTCCACTTGACATTTCAAAAGTTCTTTTACTGCGTCCTCAAAGTTATTATAACAATCTTTTATATCGTATTCGGCTTCGTAGTTATAGTCAACTACTTTATTATCTACTATATCATTTACGCTTATACCATAAATTGCTTTTAAGTCGCGCCAATTGTCTATGACGTAAACCAAATCGCCGATTTTAGGATTCTTTATCATTACATTCCCCTATTTAATCATTATACTTCCTATACCAAACATTATCCAACCAATAGTAAACACCATTCCACTTATTATCTTTTCTCTTTTCTTTGGTGGCTTATTGATACTTGCAAGAGCCATAAGAAGAATGCCTGACGGCGTTAAAATAATGCCACTAATTATTAGTATTGTTGCTATTAGTTCCATTAATGCACCCTCTCAAACTTAATCCCGTTTATTTCGATACTATCTATACTTTTTATTGTATCATTGTCTACAATCAACTGAATGCCGCCGTTTTCCAACACTATCTTTTGTGCGTTAATTGTTAGTTCTGTTGGCTGGTTAAGCGTTGAGCCTAATGTAGGTACAGCCATTGTTATATTATCAAAAGTTACAGATGAAGTGTAGGGAGTATCAACAGTAAGAAGCCTATCCCAATTCTGTTCATACCTACAACACGGACAAACTGTTTCATTTACGTCCCAATTGCTAAAACTACGTCCGCAAATTCTACATACTCCCGTCGCCATCTTCAATCACCTCAATTTCATCAATATAGAAACTGTCTATATACCTAAAATCTTGATAATCTACACAATGCAGATAACCATTAGCGTCCATATAATGGTGTCCAATAGAATTAGGGCAACGGCGATTCATTGCGTCGATAATTTCCTTACTGCCACCGTTAGTAAAATCTTCGCCATAGTTCTCCCTATAAGGACATTCTCTGCAATAAACGTATTGCGCAATTCTTTGCTTCTCTTCAAGCTCAAGTTCTTCTTTTCTCTTCTCAGCAATATCCTTATTAGTATGCGCTTCGACGAATTGAGTCACCGTATCTTCGTAGCAACCTGTTATTGAATAAATTGCATACGCTTTCATTCTTCTATCTCTCTTTCTATTACTTCGTATTCCTGATAATTCCAAATTCGATTTTTAAAATCATTACATATCGGTATATCATCTATTATATAATGATGACCTTGAAAGCACTTCTTATCCATTTCGGCTAACACTTCTTCCGCGCTCTCATCTATCCAATTGCTATAAAGACAATTTTCACATTTTTTCGCTTGTTTTTGTCTTGCTCTAATTTCGTTGTTTAATTCTTTACATCTTTGAACGGCTAAATCTTTGTCTTTGAAGATACTTTTTACTGTTGTTTGGTAAGTGTCATCATAAGCGTCACTATAATTTTCTATAATTATATATGCTTTCATTCTTCCTCCCAAGACAATTTCTGACCGCAATGTGGACAATATTTCTGACTCGGTTCTACTTGACAATAAGTCGAACAATTATTTGGACATCTATAATATGAGTAATCTTCACCATTCTCATAGAAGTGATGTAATATAGGCTTTTTCGGTTTTTGTTTTTCCATTGCCCGATAAGTCGCAACCAATTTTATAAATCCTTTTGAATCATAAGGTTTCATTTCCAATTACCTCGTTTCTTTATTATGATTGTATTATATCACATTTTCATAATATTGTCAACTACATCGCTCTCCAACCAAATCTTAACTATATCATTGCCGCTACCTAAAATATCCTTATTGGGGAAGAAACGACATTTACCCTCGCCATTCTCTTTCTTATACAGTTCGCAATAGGCACACTCACAAGTTTTGTCAATGCACTTGCAGATAATTGAGGGACACTTCTCTGAATTACAATATTCTGCGTTAAACCACTTATTCCAAGGTGCGTCCTCTGTGCTTTCTATCGAGTTAAGGAAATCAGCGAGGTCGTCTACATCAAAAGTTTTAAGCATTTCAAACTTATTCATTCCCTTTTACCTCTTTCCATACATAATCTACGAATCTATCCCAATTCGCCATTACTTGCGAATAAACATCAACCTTAGTCGCTGTCTTTTCATAGTGGTCATATTCTCTAAGTTTATCTCCATCGGTAGTGTCAGGATAAGTCCAACATAAATCACTCATTGCTATCTCGTAATCTCTACGACACCAAAAGGTATACATAAGAATTAACTTTAACTGGCGCTCAAAGTCCTCTCTTGTGGTATTACCTTGTTGTGTATACTTAAACTTTTCAAAATCCCCATTAAAAGTTATGGACATCTCGAACAAATTTCTTACTATGATTTTTTTCTTGTTAACGTCAAAATAAAATACATTCCAAATCATTACTCTTTCTCCTGTAAAATAAGTTTAGCAAGTTCTTCGTTTTCAAAATTGAAATACCCTTCTTTTATATATGTTATAGTTGCTTCAACAACGTCTTTACCGTAATACACGTCTATTTGCTCACCTATTTCTTCTATTGTATTTCCATAACAAAGAGAATAATCTGTTCTTTTTTCGGTGTCACACCACCAAGTAACTTTTGCTAACCAAGTAAATGTATTCATTCTTTCACCTCGTATTCTTTCATCTCAAAATCAAAAAATCCGTACTGATTATTCAGCCAATTCATTTGTGCGATTGCTTTGTCTTTTCGTGCAAAAACATCGTGGATATAAATTTCATTTGAGCTTTTAGAAACCTTTGCCGTTATCACATATACTTTCATTTGTTATTCCTCGTTTCTTTTATTTTGCGATTGAATTATATCACAAAGAAAGAATATTGTCAACCACATTTTTGATTATTCGTATCGCCACATTTGTTTTCCGTATATTTCGTTGCCGATATCAAAAACTTTCTTCAAACCAAGTCCTTCTTTTGACGGAATCCATATCTGTTTCGGATTCCAATTTTTCCATTCGCCTGTGTATTCAGGTAAAAACTCATCATAGTCGGGATTATCTATCCACTGTCCCCCACCAAGAGCGTATTCATACTGACGAGGATGTGTTTTTGCTAATCTTTGAAATCTTGTTTCTCCCTTTTCAAGGCGCATTCCAAAACAACAAAAAATACAACCCGTCCTTTGGCAACCAGTACATTGTAGTTTTCCGTTCTTATCTTCTATAATATCTCCATACACAGAACAAATTTTTACATCATACTCTTTAATATATCTTAAAATATCTTGTTCTGTCCAAAAGGATAACGGTTGAGAAGATGGTGTTTTACTATCAAAAGCATTACAACCGTGTTTTAACCATGCTTGTTGCCGTATTTTACTTTCTTCGGTCGTTGTACCTAAATAAGGGACAAGATGAGACTCTCTTTTATATTTCGCAATAGGTAATTTTTTCATTATTGAACAGCACCCCCTCCCGATTCTAAAAGGGGCGTACTGACATAGTGGCAGCCATTTCTTTTTGTTATAGCCACTGCGTCCTTTTTCTTGTAACAATGCGCTATCTAACAGTTCTTGTCTTTTATTAAATGTTGATTTTCCTTCGTCTTTGTTTCGTCGTGCATAAAAAATAGCATCGGCGATTTCTTTGCTTACCAAAGGATATCCATATTCCATCACAACTTGCGGAAAGGGTATTTGGGGATATAAGAATTGCGCATTGTGTTCTTTCGCTAATTTTTGAATTTCAGGATATTCAAGTCCTGTATTAGAAAATACACAAGGAACATCAGGGTAAACTCTATGTACCAAATCACGAAGTACCGCACTATCTTTCCCGCCACTGTCAGAGATAAAAACCTTGCCATTAAATTTAAGATACCATTCAATTACTCTTGCTTGTGAAATTTGAATTTTACGCTCTAACGGCAAGGCTTGTAACTCTTTAAGTCGCTGTATATCGTGAACATCATTCATTACCAAATAAACTCCTCTTCCTCACTCAATTTTGTACCTATTTCATACTTTTTATTGACCGAAAATGTCTTATTGTTCGGTGTCCAAAGGCTATAATAATCGCAAAGGCATTTTACCTTGATATCTTTTTTGTTTCCGTTGCAACAATAATCGCACCAATAACATAATGGTGACGCTTTTTGCGCAAATAATTCGCCCGTTTTGTCACTATATAACTCGTTGCGTAAAGCTAAGATTTTATCAAGGTTTTTAAGTCCCTTTTCGATACTTTTTGCCCCTATCATCGCTTTTACTTTCTCTCCGAGCAAGATAAAATCATATTCAAAATCAATAGGATATCGTCCATACATATCTTTTATCGCCAAAGCATAAATTAACATCTGCAAAGGTGTTCTTAAATCCTTTTCATCGTATACCGCGTCACTTGTCTTATAGTCAGTAACCTTATAGTCGCCGTTTTTGTTTCGGTCTATTCTATCTATCTTTCCAATGATAGTAATCCCGCCGTATTCAATCTCAAACGGTACTTCGCAACCTATTACTTCCCATTCTGTATTATTTATCGGCTCATCTATCTTTTCCTTAAAGGTTTTTATTTTCTCTTCATAAGTCAACCCTGATTTTCTGCCCGCCATCAACCATTCGTCAAAATATTCTTTCTGAATCGTATCAAGACCTTTAATCTCCTCTTCATCAGGATACCCCGAATACAATTCTTTTTGTAAATCAATATTCAATCCAAGGTATTTGTTTTCCATTATTTTGTGACAAAGATTACCTATCTCCAAAGCAATGCTTTTTATTTCAGCACGCTGTCTTTGAATATAATGTAAATAATATCTGTACGGACACTGTTTCAAAAGAGAAAGAGAAGAATAACTCTCTTTTCTCTTAAAAGCCGTACTCATTAACTGTTGTATCTTGCTCTTGTCCAAGTATTTCACCTCTTTCTAATTTATCTAATTTATCTATCAAAACAGGAAGTTCTTTTTCTATCTTCTCTTGCGTTATTAACTCTTTTCTTTTCATCATTTCTATCAATTTTTCTTTTGGGAAGTCTGTCGGCGAATGTTTATAATCAAGAGTATTCTCGTCAAATCCGCAAATGTTATATACTTCAAAGTAGGGTATCAATTTCTTTGCCAATTTCAACGCCTTTATTCTATATTTTAAGTATTCTATGTTTTCGCCGATTTTATGAAAATCAAAATCCATACCAATCTGTACTTCGCTTACACCCAAGTCTACTAATAAACTTATTTGATTAAAGCTAATATTACTGCCACAACAAGCCACGACAAAGTTATTATCAGGAAAATAAGTTTCCGCTTGTAAAACAGCCTTTTCGCCCTCTGCTATAAACGCTTTTTTGAGTCTGCTTATCTGCGTTTTGTTGTTATTTAATCCATAAAGATGATTAGAAAGTGCGTGGCAAAACCATTTTCCATCTATTTGAATAGGACAATATTTTGCATTAGTATAGGGATTCAAGTTTCTACACCGAACACCTATCAATTCACCATCTATATTATAATGCGGAATGATGATTCGTTCGTTCACAATATCATATTTGATGTTGTATTTCTTCATTGAATCGACCGATATATGTTCATCAATCCACCCCTCGTAATACAAGTCGCTATACAGATTCAATAAATTATTATTATAAACTTGCTCTTCTTCTTCGGGGAACTCAACAGGCGTGAACCGTTCCAGTATTTCCCAGTCGTCAGTGGCGTAATAATCAAACATTCTGCTATGTGAATTATGATTTTGTTTAGGGTCATAATTCGTTATTTCGCACACAAACTTAAACGCTTGCTGAAAATCGCAAGTTTTTACTCGCATTACAAGCGAAAATAAACTGAACGCTTCCCACTCTTTATAACAAAAGAAAGTCTTTGTTCTCGGATAATAACAAAGTTTCCTGCTTTGTGAGTTATGACAAATCGATTGAAAAACAAGATTCCCGTCTTTATCGGTTATCGGGTCTGCTGAACCTAATGCAGTAATTATCTTTATTACATCGGATTCTGTGATATTTTCTATAAATCGTTCCCAAGGTTTAGTAATATTTTCCATTTAATCACCTCACCACGGAACATCTTGTTCAGAATTACTTATTTGCTCTATTGGTTCATCGGGGATATCACTTTCAGATTCAATCTGTTCGATAGGAATACTTGTATCATCAAGGATTTTTTCTATATTTGTGCCATTTATTTCAAGATATTCGCAATCGTTATTCGTAGCAAACAGTTCTTCTGTTCGGCAAGTTCCCGCGTCAAAATGCATAAACAAACGCACTTTATTGTATGTTCCTCTACGAACCTTGTATATATGATAAACCATATTCGGCTCTTGATACATTCCTTTGTCAAGAATAGGTTTAATAAGAGATAATTCCTCTTTTGTCGGTGGCAAGCCTACATACGCAATATCCGCTTTGTCCGCAAGACTTTTTGCACCGCGAATAAGTGAACTATCAGGGTGCTTACTATCTTGCCATCCATCAGAAACCTGTGTGCTTGTTGAAAGAAAGATATTTAACTCATTGCAAAGGTCTTTAAGAACGGTTATTATGTTCAGCAAAACCATATCAGGACGCAAAGATATTCCTCGGCTTTGCGACGAAATCTCTTGTAGTAACCTTGGCGTAATAAACAAATAATCAAAGTATACATAACCGACATTATGCAAAAGCGAGTATTTCTTTATCGTTCGCACTACATCTGCCGTAGTATAATTCGGCAAATGAACGATATACATATTACTACCCTGTATATATTCAATCGCTTTTACTACTCTCTGCTCTTCATCTATTGAGAATCGTCCATCAAGTATCTTGCTTTCGTTTACGCCTGATACATACGCAACAAGCATTGTTTGTATTTCATCTACTTCAAGTTCCGTTGTTATGAATAGCGTCGGCTCATCGTAACCTGTGTTTTCCCACTTATTTATTTCTGTATTATAATAAAACGGAATTGATATTCTTGCACAATCAGCAAGCTTTGCTCTTGTTTTGTAGTAACCACTTGGACGAGAATCAAGATACAACTTTTTAAGTCTTGTGCCACGACATATAGTGTTCAATATATTCCCGTTCAACGGCACACCTATTTCAGGAGTTTCTTTTAGTGAATCTATCAATGCAGACAAGCCGTCACCAATATGTTGTTCGCTTTCATCACATCCTTTGTAGAATTTGTCTTTAAGGTCTATTACTTTCTTTTCGGTGTTTACTATTATATCGTTTACAGAAAGTTTGTTAAACTTACTCATCATTTCATCTATCTTTTTAGGGTCAACAAGATTAGAGTCAATGTAACAAGTAGTATCGAAACCCTCTGCGTCCAACTGCCGAAGTAGGGTATACTTCTTTAACTGTTGATAATAATAGTCAAAATTTTCCACTTTTGCAAATCGAATAAGGCTTTCTATGTACCCAATTCCGTTATTCGCGTCAAAAATCTGCTTTTGTGTCGCAAAATTAGACAAATAAAGGTCGATTTCAATAGGTGAAATGACCTCCGTCCCTTGCAAAAATAGATTTTTGATAGAAGAAAATACGATTTTATGAAACCTATCATCAAAATCGGTATCTTGCAAATCGTATTTGTCTTCCATAAAAAGCGACGGTTTCTTTACCAAAGACCCTAAAACTTGTAACGCAACGCTTTTATCGTACAACATTTTCTGTTCCTTTCGTATTTGTTTTGTATATTATAACTCACTTTTTGAAGTTTGTCAACCACTTTATAACTTTGATATATCAATTAAAACTTTATTTTTTCTCTTTTTTGGCTTAATTTTCACATTTTGAACCGTTTTTTTGATTTCTTTTCTTTGCGTATCGGTGCTTATTTTCTTCTTTTTCTCAAAAAACTCTCTTGCTTCTTCGTAAATATAGGGAATAATACCTATTCCATACTTAATATCCGCGTCTTTTTGCTGAATTTCTACATAATAAATCAAACTTGCACGCATACCGTCATAGGTAAATTTAGGGTTCTCCGTGCTGATTTTAACCAATTGATTCCTCAAAAACGGCGTAAGTTCATTTATTCTAAATATTTTACAGATATATTCCTCTAATAATTCTTGTGGCGTTTTCTCAACAGTTTGTTCAGAAAAAGAGGGAGCGGATATCCCCGACCTCTTTTTCTCTACTTTATACGCCTCATCGCACATTTGTTTGTAACAAGAAAGATGATAAGTCTTTTCTTTATACTTCTTTGACGGTTGATTTTTTATATCAACCGCTTGCTTACAATAAGGGCAAATAGGAAATTTAGCCATAATATCCGCTCCTTTTATATTATTTCGTCGCTTCTACAAGACCGTCGAGAATTTTTACCATAGTGGGCAAATCCTCTACCGTGCAATCCATAACTTTCTTGTTGGGCAAGAACAACTCAACGACTTTTTGATAGTCTGCTGACCGTCCCTCTTTGTTCAACGCAAGAGCAATCTCTTTTATTTTTTCTCTCGTTTCGGCGAACAATTTTTCCTGTTCTGCTTTATTTTCCTCTGCGTTTTGAACCACATAGTTTTTTGACGGAGCAACCTCCGAAGAGTTTGCCCAAGCAATAATTCTTTTGCCATAATCTTCCGAAAGAATCTCGCCCGCACTACCTTCAAAAATATGCGTATTGTCTTTTTGTGCTTGTGCAATATGTGTTTTTTGGTCTATTGAGAAAGTACAAGAGAAAATAAACTCAAAGCCGTCACGCTGTCTTACGCCCAATCCAAGCTTCTTGACGCTAACTTTTCCGTTTGCGTCTTTATCAATTTCGTAGGCATCTTTCCCTTTCAGTGTTGCCACTATATGAATAGGACTCTTTTCTATTGTGTCAAGGAATTTATTGTGACGCGGTGAAATATCTTTCCAGTCCGTTTGCCGTCCGCCGAGCATAGTGTGAAGTTCAAGACAACCGCCTTTGCCGTCCCATTCGGGCGAGGCACTATCAAGTATAAGAATATCGTAACCCGCCTCAACAGCATCGTTAATCAATTCTATATATGTTTCAGGCGAATACGGTGCTTCTATGTCGCAAATATCATAGTCAAATTCATTTGCATAATAAACGCCACGGCTTCCCTCTGTGTTCGCCATCAGGATTTTTGCGGGGCGACCTAACTGCTTTGAAAGTGCTTCCGCCATTCCTTTCGCAAGTCTTAATGCGGAATAAGTTTTTCCACTTCCCGAACTTCCCATAAGAGCGATTTTAGTATATACTTGTTCTCTGACTGCTTTTTTAATCTTTAATGCCATAATTCATTCTCTCCTTTATTATTGTTTTATGTGTGCTTAATTTCTTATATTAAAACTCAATTGCTTCTACTTCTTCATTGGTCAAAGGTTCTATTTTACTATCGAAAGATGTTGCTGTTGCGGGAGCATGTGCATAACCACCACTTGCCTTCGCCCTCTCGTCAGCAATTTTCTTATCGTTCTTTTCTTGTCTGTACAGCATAGCAGCCTTTATTGCGTTCTTATCATAAGCTTTGGGGTCAGTAACAAGATAAGGCTTCGGCGAACTTCCTGAATTGAGCCAATATTCTGTCTTTACGGATTCAAAAGTCTTTGTTTCTGTACCGAACATACCCTCACGAGTATAGTCTTTATGTGTAATGGTCGAAATAATATCACCTCTTACTGAATACGTCTTACCCGCTTCATAGTTTTCGAGGATAAACTTACCAACATTACCCTTTTCATCTTCCCCAGCAACGAATTTAACGGGTTCTACTGCACCACGATACAAAGGAAGAATACCCTCAACAATTGTTCTGCCTGTCGGAACACCTTCGGTTTCCTCTGCTTTAACACTTTCGACAAAAATTTCTGTCATAAATTCTGCTTTGGGTTCTTCTGTCGTTGTTCCTCTGTTAAAATAGTTCCCTTTAATATACATAGGTGTATAAACCTCAAAGGTTCTGTTATCTATCTTATCGTAAGGATTTAATTCGCCCTGAACCTTGACTATTGACGCAAGAGATTCGTCACCTCTTACAAGTGCCTCTGCGCGAGTAATATACTCGTCCATAACCGTTTTATATCCCGCGTACATTCCGTTAGGCGCACCCGCCTTAGTAAGCTCATTAGCACGCATAGATACCTTTATTTTACTACCCTTTACATCAAGAGTAATTGTCCCCGATATTCTATTTGTGGGAAACTTTTCACCCGTAGATTCGTTTACAAATTCGTACTGTTCAATCTTAATATCTTTTTCTTCAAGAATACCTGTAATATATACTTTGTTAAACGCCTGTCTAATACTTGATACTTCTACCATCTTTTTTACCTCTTTCAATTATTTTTTGTTTCTGATTCTGCTTTTTTATACTCTTCTACGGCTGCCTCGCCTATATCTGAATGAAAATATCTGTAATTATTTGCAAAAACGCTTGCGTGATTTATCCACGCCACAAGGTCTTCATAAGTCAATGACCGTAACATAACTTCATTCGGAACAATTACGACATCTTCAAACAAGCCACTTTCTTTGATTGTGTCTACGATAACTTGAACTGCTGCGGGTGTAATTTCTTCAATATTGAATTCCACCAGTCCTATTCGTCCTTCGAGGGGTTTGATGTTAAAACTCTTTGAAATCTCTTTATTTTTCTCTAAATATTCGCTGATTTTTGTTTTATTCACTGAATTTCTTCCTCCCAAAAACTGTAAATTTTACTTCCTTCGTTTAATGTTTTATAATTATTCAAAGTAATTTTTCTTGTGGCGTAACAATGAACCATTTGAGAACATACATACACATTTTCTTCCAATGTTCTTGTTTCTTCGCCTCTATTTTTCAAACATAGCCGATTCAAACTCCCTCGTTTTAATCCTAAGCACCCCTCAATTTCCTTGATTTTGTCAAAACCCGCTATGTAATTATCTTCGTTGTCGTAAATAGCATAAAATAAATTCTGTCTTTTACTTTTGTTCTTCATTTGTTTTAATTTCCCATCCCAACTTTTCACGGTCTTCCATAAATAAAGACCTGTCGTAATAAATAGTTACTGAACGAACCTTTTCATTGTTAGTTTCGTCATATCTTGTTATAATGTCCGTTGCTTCTTCTGTCCACCAATAATGAAAATACTTTTTGCCGCAAAAAAATCCCATTACGAACGCAAAAACCGCACAACCAACTGTTACCCAAACCATATAATACCCCTTTATTTGTTTTCTTTTAGTATATCACATTTTTTGTATTTTGTCAACTATATTTTGTCTTCCTCGGTTACTAATTCAGATAACATTTGATATCCGTCTTTTGCCGTTTTATCAGGATTCTTTAATTTTTCGTAATTCCCCATTACGCAACCGCAGTGAGGGCAAATTTCTTGTATGCCCTCTTTATACGACGGTTCGTAAGAACAATTACTGCAATGCGGATAGTATCCGTCCCAAGAAATTCGCCATTCTGCTGTCTTGTTCATTGTTACCCTCTGCTAAAATATTCTGTTCCGATATGGCAATAAGGCGTTCCCCATCTACCATATCTTTTGTAGTGAAAATAAATTACATCTTCGGGTAATGTTACACCGTTCCGTAATAAATATTCAACCACATCTTTTTGCATTTGCGTTGCTTTTGTTCTCTTAATTCTGTGTGCTGTACTAAACTGCCCTCGTGCATAAACAATTCCGTGTAGCGTTTTCTTTCCGCCGTATTCTTGTTTAAGTCGGTTCAGCACAACCGAACCAACAGCGCACTGACATTCCCACGACTGGTCGCCCGCTTCTAACTTTATAAGTCGTGCCAACAGGTCTTTTTCCTCGTCGTTAAGATTAAAGTTATGAACTTCTTGTGCAATCTCTTCTATAATCTCTTCAACCTCTTCTTCGGTTACTCGTCTATCGTCAATAAGCTCATATACTTGCGGAATTTGTTGCTCTTCTTGTTCTTTTAGTTTCAATATTTCTATTTCATAAAGAACATTATACGGAATTTCATATTCTACTGAATTGTGGTAGTTACAGGGAACTAAATAGGGTATTTTAACACCTAAAAGTTCCCCAAAACTAAACACATAGAACAAAAGCAAAAGAATTGATATCGATTGTTTTAACTTTTGAGTTATTAGTTCTCTATCTTTACAAATCTGCCACAATGACATACGCCTGATTCCTGTTCTCTAAAATCTTTGCAAGGGCATTTTGTATCTTCGTTTTGTAAAAGAGAACAAGGACAATAGCCGTTCTCTTCTTTTATCTTTTGTGCAAAAGAAGAGTGTTCTTCTTTGCTCCATTCGGGATTTTGTATAATTTTCATTAACTAATCCTTTCTGCGTATTGATTGCTACTTGCTAAATTTACCCCTAAAACGCTATCAAAATGACTACTTTGATTAGGGATATACCTACCAAATTTTACAATGATATTTGCATACTGTTTCAACCAATCAATTTCATTTGTTATTTCTTCTTTATTGTATCCTGTATAAATAACTATGTCGTCGTTCGTCCTTTGACGCAGAGAGATTATAAGGTCTTGTAAGTCCACCCAACTATCAAAAGGCTCTAACCCACCACAAACTATTGCATGGGTAATAGAATTATTTATATATTTACTAACCACTGTATCTATATTCAAACGAATATTTTTTGACATAACCAAGGAACTATTTTGACATATTTCCATTCCGCATTCTTTTTCACACTTAAAAGAACAATAGGGAAAGATGATAAACATACTTGGTTTTTTATAATTTATGAAATCTTCGTATTTTATATCTTTTACTATCATTGCATAGTCATATCATTTTCTAAAACAGTATACCATTTCCTAAAATTACCTTCTTTGCGTCGAACTGCTTGCCAACTACTAAGCGGAGTGTAAAAACCAACAACGCGAAGATATTTCTCGGAAACAGGTTCGCCACATCGAGGACAGATTTCTGCACCAATAAATGCATGTTTATGCTTACAAGTGTTGATTTTGGTGGTAAACGCAGAATAGATAACCTTATGTTCGGCTAAATAGTTTAGCATTCGCCAAGCCGACTCCTCTGTTGGGAAACGATTTTCAATATCTATATGAGCAATTGCGCCACCACTACACAAAATATCAAGTACACTACTTACTCTACATTTCTCTTCTATGGTGCATTTTTCCATAAGAGGAATCCATTGATTGGAGTAGATAAAGAAATCGTTGTTGTTATAAAGTAGATTATCTGCTTTGCACATTACGCCCGCGCACGTCTCGGCTGGTATTGATTCGATATTAAAAGTAAAGTCACATTCAAAAGAATCTTTTACTTCGTTTATAACGTTAAATATTTCTTGTGCAAATTCGAGACCTTCGTCGGAATATGATTTATATCCTAATTCATCTGTCAGAATGTATCCGAACTTAACCATTGTTTCGTATAGACCTAAAATTCCTATTGTACAGTATTGTTTGTCTAATTCAACTGCTCCGTCTTGATAATTGGGTAATAGACCTTTTTCTATATTCCGCTGCAAAATATGGCGCATTGCTTTTAATGCCTGACAGTCAAGAATAACTTTCTCTTTCAATAAGTCAAGATATCGTTTTCTATTGCATTTCGTTTCGTAAGCAATACGGACAAGGTTTATTGTCGATACACGACAACTTCCAATAGAAAGAGCCGTTCCACCTATACTATTTTGAAACGCAGAAAGCTTTGTTGTATCTGATAAAAGACGACAATTGTGAGTAATAACGCCGTTTGCCAACATAAAGACATTTTCTGTGTTGGGAGTTAAAACTTGTAAACAGTAACTTTTTGAACTGCCGTTTGAAATTTCTTTTATAGTTTTTATCCTAAACCAAAAATTATTATCTTTTATTCGATAAACATCTTTGAACTGTGTTCTGTTTTGTGGCGAATACCATCTTATTGTGTAAACAGTATTACTTCCAAGCCGTCCCTCTCTGTTATCCTCTTTTACGGTTGAAGGAACTCCCATTGTAGCAAGTAGCAAAATCAAAGAATCTTTTAATGCTGGCGAAGCAGTGTATATTCTATTACTGTTTCCACCATCAGTAGCATAAAGTCCGTCTAAGATACCTCTTCTAAAAGCCAACGAACAAGAAAGCACTTTCAAGTCAATTTCTTTTGATAGAGCATTTTCACCGATTATAAACTGTTCAATCAATCCTCTTAGGTATTTTGACCGAATTCTTATATTGCTACATTTTGCCTCACCGCTAATTGTGCTTACGCAAATCTCTTCTTTTGTTGTTGCTCCGAACTTCTTTGCTGTGTAGTCGCGAAGAAATTCAATGTCTTCTTTACCTGTCTCATTATTCATTGAGAAAGTTATTCCGTTTTTATCGAGAAAACTACCGTTACCTAAGTACATTCCAACAATTTTGCCTTCTTCATACGTCAAAGAGTCACTCTTTTCATAAGGTACAAGCGATACAGGAAGAAAATCTTCGGTCGTCAAGTCTTTTGATTCTACATATCCCCGCAAAGTTTTATTCAAGTGATTAGCACTTGTTTTTATTTTTGCCCCGTTTGTTAACTCTATTTCATATTTAACAGGAACGTCAAATTTGTTTATTTTACACTCTATTTCTTGCCCGTTACTTAAAACCTTAAAATGTTTTTCACGTCCCCTGTCATTGTGATACATTGTATCTATGGAAGAAACTATCCATTTATTGTATCTATCACTCCAATACGGTATTTTTGTGTCTCCGCTCAAAGGGCAGTTACTCAAAATTCCTACGTTATCGCTAATAAATAGATTACTATCTGCCCATTTCATGTTGTGCTTGCTTGCCCATCTTGCAAATTCTTCATCTTGAAATTTTCCATCTTTATAAAGAAGAGATATTGTCAAAACAGGAAAGGTAAACATTTGTTCGGAACGTATTTCGGAAACAACGCGCATAAATTGTTTCTGAAAATCTATAATTTCTTCTACTTTATCAATGGCAAAACTACCGTCAGGGAATTCCATTCCTCCAAACAAAGCCTCAATATAATATCTATCGAAAATAGACATATTCGTAAAAGCACTTTGGTCTATTTTCAAAAAGGGCTGATTAAGCCTGAATACTAATTTTTGGAAGCATTGGTCACGATAATACTCGGGACTTTTGATATAAAAACCGTTTTCACAATCTTTTTCCCAAAACCAATACATCCATATCAGTATGTTAGGTAACCCAACAGCCCCTGATTGACGATTTGACAAAAAGGAAACAAATTCAATTGTGTCGTCCAAAAAGGTTGTCAAATGCTTTGGAGGAACATTGTTGTAATTTTTTAAGAAAAATAGCCCTTCTTTTGCAAGCCGAGATAAATCTTGTGCCCAACAATAAGGATAAAAAGAAGCCGAAGTGCTATCATTCAAGTAAAAACCTTTACTGAATTCTTGTTCGAGCCACTGCTTTGCCACTTTTAGTCCAAACATTTTCTTTATTTCTATAAAGATTTTGTTAAGTCCGAAAAGTTTGTCTGCACTCTTACTTTTTTCCGTCATAAAAGACCGTATATCTTTGTGGCTTGAATTAGCGTTAGGGTCAACAGATGTATCCGCCAAATTCCCCGCAGATACAAAATGTTGCAAGAATTCGGAATAGTCAAGTTGTGATTCGTCAACACCATTTAAGACTTCAAAATCGTTTCCGTATTTTATCCTTAAAACATTAAGTGTTCTTTCAAAATCTTTGTTTAATTTAAGTTCAATGTCCATAGCTTGTGTTCCTTATAGATTGTTTACCCATTTCACTGCGTCGTGAAAATTCATAAATTGCCCTTCTTCCACCTCTAAAACGGGAAGATTGTAAAAACCAAGTTTTATTAGCTCTTTTTTATCATTTTTCGTCAAAAATTTAACATTTTTTTCATTTAATTTCTTTTCAAGTACCTTACACATAGGACAATCTATGGTATATAATGTAATCATATCCCTCACTCCTTTCGATTACAGTATAATTATATCATATTTTCTCGTTTTCGTCAACTACATTTTTGTAAGTCTTATTATATCCGCAAGGATAGAATTCTGTACAAATTCCGCCTCTATAATAACAGTTCGGCACAAGTAACCCCTCAAATTCAGGATTAACTTTGATAACTTCGTCACATATCTGCCGAACAAGTTCTCTTGTTTCCGTTGCTGCCTGTCGGCAAAGTCGTTTATGTGCAATAGTTATCAATTCTTCTGCATTCATATACCAACACATTGTTACGGGTGCGTCTTGCGGTGCTTTTCGCCTATCGTAATTGCTTTGCCTATCATTTCTTTGCGTAGAAACGAATGGGGTCGAAAAAATATGACGACATAAATGCACACTTTGGTAATACGGAATATCGGTCAACTTAAAACAAAATTGTAGCGTTCTTATCGGTGAGTGATTCGCTTTTAGTATTTTTCTTTTCCATTCATCAGTCGGCGGTTTATCACTATCTTTTGAAACCGTCGTCAATGTTACTTTTTTACACAACATCCAATCTTCATCAGTAGGATGTTTGAGTATTTCAATTTTCATTCAAATAAACCCTCTTGTTTTCTGCAATATCTCTTTTAGTTCGTCGATTAGTTTATTTATATCGTCTTTTGTATTCTCTATTCCGAAAGAAATTCTTATGCTTCCGTATTTATAATTTTCAGGCAAGTGCAAAAGTTCTATCGTAGGTTCTACACCTATTTCATCACCGTTACACGCTGCTCCCGCCGAAACCATAATACCTTTACTATCGAGCCATAAGGCAAGAGTTTCACCGTCTACTTTTTCAAAAGTAATATTTGCGATACCGTCTACGCTCCAAGAGGGAGAAAGAATTACATAGTTTGTAAATTCATTCTGTAACCGCTGATACAAAAGTGTTTTGAGTTCGTGGCAATGTGGAAGAAAATCACGCAAATATTCAGTATCATTTCTCCCTTCTATACCATAAGTAAACCCCTCAATGAAGGCAAGGTTTTCAGTTCCCGCACGCAAACCGTGCTGTTGCTTGCCGCCTTTAATAAGGCTTCCGTGGGGAGCGTTTCTCCTCATCACCAGCACACCAATACCCTTGGGACAGCCGCACTTATGTCCGCTACACCACCAGTAGTCAACCATACCGTCACTCAAATCAACCTTCATCTTACCGA
>ERZ808277.52-NODE-52-length-85995-cov-5.098767_pt1 | contig 85995 bp, 67 predicted proteins | sample MGYA00521240_ERZ808277 | MGnify/ENA primary metagenome ERZ808277 (study PRJEB31516, sample SAMN03275599) | gut metagenome | biome: mammalia-associated habitat; material: feces | host: Papio cynocephalus | place: Kenya | collected 2012-07-17 ... | reverse complement strand
AACAAATACTTGGTTTTCATTTCTTTTAGGTTTTTTGTTAAACTGTGAGATTAGCAACAGAGAACGTAATCCATGACACCTCCGGAAAACCATCATACATTGTGCGACATCCAACAAAACAGCCAGACAACAATCAAATCACCTGAGGGCGGCCAAAAAGTCTTAGCCACCCTCTGGTTCTCTGACATTCAGTGCATCCTTACCGCTGCTCGCGGACTATCACTCTCTCAATTCGGCGAGGAACCGAAGCCATTATCTCGTAAGGGATTGTGTCCAGAATTTGAGCAAGTTCGCTCACGGTAGGATCATCACCGAATATTGTCACGGTGTCCCCTACCTCGGCCGGAACTCCGGTCACGTCTACCATGCACATATCCATGCAGATGTTGCCGATTGTGGGCACACGGTGGCCGTTCAGCGAAAAACTCGCGTGACCGCAGCCCAGACGACGGTCGATTCCGTCGGCATAGCCCACAGGAATAGTCGCGATCCGGGTGCCTTCTGGCGCGATAAGCCCATGCTGTCCATAGCCGATGGCACCATCGCCAGGTTTCAGTTCCTTGATCTGCAAGATCTTCACTTTCAGGGAGGCGACAGGTTTCAGACGGACATCAGGCAAGGCGCTGATTCCATATATTCCCACCCCAAGACGCACCATGTCATGCTGAAAGCTCGTGAAACGCTCTATTCCGGCGGAGTTAAGAATATGCCACATCGGGTGGTAGCCCAGAGCCGCGTCAATCCTGCCGGCGTTGTTCTCAAACATCGAAATCTGCCCAAGCGTGAACTGATCCATAGCGGGGTCCTCAGCGGCGGCAAGATGTGAATATACCGACTTGACCCTTACTTCAGAATGCGTCCCAAGATATTCAATAAGTTCATCTAATTCGCTGGTCATGAAGCCGAGGCGATGCATTCCGGTGTCGAGTTTGATGTGAATCGGGAAATCTTCAATTCCGCGGCTTTGCAGTGTGGCGACAAGGGCTTTCAAGGTGTAGAGGTTCGGAATCCCTGGCTCAAGATGATTGTCGATGACCTCATCGAAATAGTCCGTTCCGGCTGTCAGCACCAGAATCGGCAGACTGATTCCGGCCTGACGCAGCTCGATTCCCTCAACCGGAAGAGCCACCGCAAGATAGTCCGCTCCAGCGTTCTGCATCATCAAAGCAAACTCCACGGCTCCATGGCCATAGGCGTTGGCCTTCACCAAAACAAGCAGTTTGGTCGCCCGCTTCAATTTGGAGCGGAAATATCTGTAGTTGCCCAAGCAATTCTGGAGATTCAGTTCCAGTCTTGAGAAATCTGTTACGCCGTTTGACATCTTCCAAACAAAATTCTGACAAAATTACTGTTTTTCTGTCAAATCTCTGCCAAAATCTCTATATTTGAAATCTGGCCTGATGCTTGATGATATGGCCGAGGGCGGGCAATCGCCATCTAATGTGAAATATACCGCAGGTAATTGCCTACATGCAAAAAAGTTGAATTGAATTATTAGTTGAAAGTATGAGCACTGGTTTAATCTGGATTATCATGATAGTGGTCATGATTCTCGGCCAAATCGTCCAAAGCATGCTTCAGAGCAGATTTGAGAAATATTCCCGCGTTCCGACAAACAATCGGATGACGGGAGCCGAAATCGCCACCAAGATGCTGGCAGACAATGGCATAACTGACGTAAAGGTCACTTGCATCCCTGGAAGGCTGACTGACCACTACAACCCGCAGACCAAGACAGTGAACCTCAGCGAGGCGGTTTACAACTCAAACAGTGTCGCTGCCGCTGCGGTGGCGGCTCACGAATGCGGCCACGTTCTTCAGCACGCCAAAGGTTACATGCCGCTGAGACTCCGCACGGCTCTCGTCCCGGTTGTAAGTTTTTCCAGCAGAATCGTCCAGTGGGTTCTTCTGGCGGGTGTGATAATGGTGTCCATGTTCCATAGTTATCCTGTGTTGGTAGCCGGCGTGGTTCTCTTCGCTTTGACCACGTTGTTCAGTTTCGTGACCCTACCCGTCGAAATCAACGCCAGCCACCGCGCGGTCAACTGGCTTGAGAACGCAGGGATCACCAACTACGAGACCCGTCCGATGGCCATCGACGCTCTCAAATGGGCAGCCTACACCTACGTCATCGCCGCAGTCGGCTCCCTCGCCACCCTCCTCTACTACCTCTCTTTCCTCAACGACCGGAGGTAATACAACAATCATGATGAATATGCCGACCGATGTGACCCTCCGCATCGGTCGTTTTTTGTTTTCAAAACGGAAATCTGAAGGCGGCTTCTGCCGACCGGCGGATGGCCGTTTGTCCCCCTCAAAGGAGGCGCAGGGGGTTGGAGGGTCGGGGAATCCGACGCTGTTCGCTAGAACCTCAGGAGCGGAGCGACAAGGCGGCTTCTGCCGACCGGCCGGATGGCCGTTTGTCCCCCTCAAGGGGGTGCTGGGGTTGGAGGGTCGGGGAATCCGACGCTGTTCGCTAGAACAGCGTCGGATGGCTGTCGTCCAGCTGGGCGAGGATGCGCTCCATGGCGGCTTCGCGGAAGATGGTTGAGCGTTCCTTGACACCGAAGCGGTCACAATACTCCTTCACGGCGGCCAGTTCCTTATCGTTCAGGTATATGACCTGACGATGAATGCGCCGGAGAGAGACCTTGCGCATCTTAAGATACTCCGGATCAGGAGCCGAAGAGCTATGCTTTTTCCTTGCCAAAACCGTCTTTCTTTAGACAATATACAAACCCGAGAAAGAAGCGTTATCTCACACAAAAGAGACACAGGCAACTTTCCCGGCTGCAAAAATAAGCATTTTTAATGAATTAGCCTACAGACAACGTTTCAGACCAGTCCTGACATTGAATTTCATCACGGAATCACGGTAACGGATCTTTACTGTGCCGGCTTTGGAAACATCAACACCAGTGTCAAGAGACGCTGACCAGACATGAGGCGAGTTCACCTTTCTCATCGGAAGATATTCAGGATTCCGGACCTTGCCGATTTTCCGTGGAATTGACTTGTTCCTCTCTATGACCTCAAGGGCTTCAGGAGCCAGTCTTTCCTTGCGGACAGCGGAAAGCCATCCTTTCCGCCCGGGAATCCTGACAGAGACACTGCCATCCGGCGCACCACCGAACACATTGACGATCAGCGTAGAATCACCCGACACCCAAGCCGATGCGACATCTTGTCCCAAGACTTTCTTGTAGGCCAATGAATATTTTCCGTTCCGTTTGAAATCCGCCACAAAGTAACCTCTCGGAGAGCCACAGACCATAGTGGCGTCCGGGAATCCATCCTCACCCTTGACACCGAGCCAGAATGTTCCGCAAGTCGCACCGGCCTGAACCTCACGAATTTCCACGACCTCGCCATCGGGCACATCGGCAGAGAAGGCACGGGAATATTCATCCGGACGGATTTCAAAGACATCCCGGCAAACCTTGTGCGTGTGTCCGCTCATCAGAAGCAGGTTCGGATGGACTGCCAGAATGGCGGACAGAGAGTCCTTGTCGGTGAACTGGGTGAAAGGAATATGCGCGGAAAGCACCGCGAGCATATTTTTTGGAGTGGCACGAAGAACAGAGTCAAGCCAATGCTTCTGCGAATCCCGGAAGCCGCCTTCATATTCCTTGCCCCCGAGCCGAACATCGTTCATCAGGATGAAGCGGATCCCACGCTTGACAAAGGTGGTGTCCTCGTAGCCGATGACCTTGCGGTAGGTGCTGATGTCACGGGGCCGCTTCCGGCCGTCAACCACCGGATAGACATTCCGGTCATGATTGCCCGGCACGCAGAACCATGGACAAGGCAGGGAATCAAGACTGGCTTTGGTAGGTTCCAGAAGCTCGACCTGATTGTTCACCAAGTCTCCAAGAACTATCACCAGATCAAGGTCTTTCCTTTCACGGAGTTCCTTGTAGACGGTTTTACGGCAATATTCAAGCTGCCGCATCCCGTCCGCCTGCGGATCCCCCACGAAAGCGACCCTAAGGGGACGTGAATATGAAGATGGCGCCGCCCCGAGGAACAGCGCCACCATCAAAACAGCACAGAGACTATCTGTAAATGAACACTTTCTCAGCATTGTTCTCGTCTGTGAAAGCGACGTAACCGACTCCGGAAGCGGCGAAAGAGATGCAAGGATCCTTTGCTTCCTCATTCGCTACCAGCAACGGATTGCTCCACTGCTTTGTGCCTGAGTCGAACCATGTAAGATTCAGCTTTCTGCTCTTGTTATCCAGATACAGAAGATAAACGGTTCCGTCAGGAGCGACCGCGATCTTAGCCCTATCATGGGAATCAGCGTGCACATACGGATAGAAAGTGCCTCCAACCACAGACCAATCCTTAGATGCATGATTGTACTTCTCGACGACAAAATGATAGGTAGATCCGTCTGAAGCATTGTCTGCCGTGACAATATAAACGGTTCCGTCATCAGTGGCAGTGATATCATAGATGTTAATGCCTGTCTGTGTAGCACCCTCTCTCACATAATTTGAACGTAGGGAAGACCAATTGCCACCATTATAGACCAAGACATCGTGACCATAGCTCACACCGTCCGATTTTCCTCGGCGGATAGCAAGTACGTAAGCCGTCTCACCAGCCTTGCAGGATGCCTTGGCATAAACCTGTGTCTTTGCCAGATTGGTTTCCTGATTGTTCCAAGATCCATTAAAGACAGATGCCACCAAGGTACGGTTTGAGAATGTACTCTTAGCATTGTTGTTTACCTGAGTCACGACAACATTATTGTCAGATATGGCTGCCAAACCTATTTTCGTGGATTTCATGTCGCTTGTGTTTTCATCACCGACTACCTTCCATCCAGCATCATATTTCATAACCTGAGCACAAGTTGGAGAGGCTTCCGCATTTGAATACGCAACGTAAGGAACCCCATCATGCGTAATGTCAAAATCATATTCAGAGCTGTTCACCTCCTTGCTGAATCCTGCGCTTCCGACAGTGCTCCAAGCACCATCAGCATACTTGACCACAGTCATCTTCTCAGCGGATGCAGACTCGGAATCCTTGACCTCTCTTTCCTTGAATCCGATGTATGGAGCCTTGTCAACAGGATTGATGCGGAGCACAGCACCTGAATAAAGCGGACGCTCCGAATACGTCACTATCGGCTCCAGTTTTCCGTTAACCGTCCTGATCGACACGGAATAGAGCGCACTCTTGCTGCCGTCGCTGTTGGTGACAATGTAGTCAACCGGATTCGTGAAGTCATTGGCGGTCTCACCGCTGACCTGAACCGCATCGCCGACTTTGACGACATTGGTAGGAGTGGTCGTGAATGTGGCCACGAGTTTGGTCTTGTCGGCGGCCTTGATCATCGGCACGGAGATGGCGTCTCCGGAAATCTCACCTTCGATGTCCTCTCCGACGGCCTCAAGATTATTCACCAACTCGAACTTGAAAGATGTCAGTTTCGGATCTGAGTCCGGATTGAGGCTGACTTTGACCGTATAAAGCACACTGGCCTTAAGTTCCTCATCCTCAACTTTAAGGGACACAGGGGAAGAATAGTCCTGAACAGTCTGTCCGGAAATCAGGGCGACACCGCCGACCGACACGACGTTGCCTTCGTTCGTGGTAAAACGGGCCACAAGCTCACTGAGGTCGGTTGTCGGAGGCACTCCAATGGTTATATCTGTACCAGAGACCGTTCCAACGCAGTCCGAATCGATTCGTCCGGAATTGTCAGAAGCATAGAAACCGAAACTCTTTACGAGAGGTTCAGGGATGTCCGGGTCCTTTTCGCAGGACACGAGCGCAGTCAACGCGGCAAGCGCGGCGGCGCACAGAATTTTAGCAGTTTTCATAATGATAAACCTTTAATGATTAATTGTATAGATTCTTCTTTGTGATGACCAGCCGGCTGAACTTGGCGTCAGGTCCTGGCATCCCTAGGCAGAAGCCGTCCGTGCCGCCGGTCAGGGCTATGGTCAATGTGTTGTCGGCAGAGTCATCCAGGACGTGTTCCTTCCAGCGGATGCGGATTGGCATACGGTATATTCCCGGCAGGAATGTCAGTGAAGTCCCCTGAGTGACCACCTCATAGTCAATGCCTTCCTTCAAACCGGAGCCTGGAGTTACGGAGAAATCCACGACTGCGTTCCCGTCTCTGGACACGGAACTCATCGTCACATAGTAGGTGTTGACGTTCTCGACATCAGAGCCGACAACGGCGGTCGAGGCTCCGTCCTGTGTCGCGATGTAAAAGAACGGGGTGTCGTAAACCGGCAAATCCTTCGTGCAGGAAAGCGCCAGAACGGCAGACAGGGCTATCAGCAAAATATTCTTTTTCGTATTCATTGTCAGTTAAGTAATCCTTAAAAGATTCAACGTTAATTTGATGTCGGATTCTGTTCCATCTCCGGATTCGACTCCAGTTCAAGGTGCGGAATCGGAAGGACAAAACGGTAGTCGGGATATTTCAGGAACAGGACGGACGAGGTCGAGTTGCGGGAGCGGCTGAGGTTCTCGTGCCTTCGGGTGATGTCGAAGAGACGATGCCCCTCGAAGCAGAGCTCCTTCATCCTCTCGTTCTGGATCACCTGCTCCAAAGAGGAAGCATCGATCGCGACTTCCGAAGCGTCAATCCCCAAAGCCCTGGCTTCCAAAGCCTTGATGTCATCGATGGCGACAGAGGTGTTGCCCAGTTCGTAATTCGCCTCGGCGTTGATGAGGTACATCTCCGAAGACCTTAGGATGAACGGATCAAAATGCCTGTCCAATTTGTTGGTCGTCTCGTCGGTGCAGTAAAACTTCATGCAGATGTCGTCGTAATCCACCACCTTGCCGGACAGATCATTATAGGCGCTGTGGCGGAAAAGCGTGAGCCGCACGTCACGATCATCGGTAAAGAGTTCCTTCAACTTGGAGGACGGCCTCGCCGAAGGGCTCTCGAAATAGTAAAGGTCGCTGATGTAGTCCGACTGGTCGTAGCCGTTGAGCCGGAGGATGGACTCCCCACCCCTTGTCGCCACGTTCACGAACATATTCCTGTACTTCTCGCGCGGCGTAAGCGGGAACTCCTTCATCACTTCGGCGGACAGGGAAGCAGCGGAGGAATATTCATTCATGTAGAGATAGACCCTCGCGAGAAGCGCCTTGCAGGCGGCTGGGGAGGCGAAATATTCATTGAATGAATAGTCCGGCGTGAAGGTCGAGAGAGCCTTCTCCAAATCAGCGACAATCCGGGAATATACCTCCTTCACAGTGGCGCGCCTCATCTTGTCGGTCACGACCGGGATACTCGTCATTATCGGGACGCCGAGATGCGATGCGTCTGAAGTGAACGTGTAGTTCTGGGAATATGTGAGGCAGATGTCCAGATGCGTCAGCGCCCGGAGGAAGTAGGCCTGGGCGAGGATATTGTCGATCTCAGAAGCGCTGCCCGGGTACTTCTTCCTCAGGTCCGGAGCGTAAGTGATGATGTAGTTCACGTTCTGGATGACGGTGTAGCCAAGTTTCCAGATGTAGCCCACAGCCGTTGTCTCCTCCATGTAAGTGGAGATGAAATTGTACTGGTTCGTCCATGTGGCGTTGCCAGAGGACAGGTCCAGCAGGTCACCGGCGACCTCAGGATAGGCCAGCATCTCCCTGTCATAGAATGAATACAGCAGATGGTAGCATCCGTTCAAGGCCGGCTGGAGGGCCGAGACCTCAGAGAAATAGGTGTCGATGTCGCTCTTGCCTACCTGCTCGACCTCAAGGAAGTGGCAGGAAGCGGAAAGCGTGGCCACGGCGGCCAGAGTCATTATCTTTGAATATATTGTCTTCATCATAGCGCCTTTCATCAGAATGAAACATTAAGGCCGAGAGTGACCGTACGGGTCACAGGGTAGCCGTTGCTTAGAGTCTTGTACGAGTTGTACTTCCGGCTCTGGCCCGGAGTGAACAGGTAGAGGTTGTCGCAGATCAGCGAGGCCGTGGCACCCTCAACTTTCAACTTGGAAATCACAGACTTAGGCAACCTGTAGGACAATGTGAGATTGCTGAGGTTGAAATTCGTCTTGCTGTAGAGGAACCTTGTCGAGTACCTTGCCGAACTGGTTGTCTTCTGCGAGGCGATCGGGTACTTGGACGCCTCTCCCGGTGTGGTCCAGCGGTAGTAATAGACCTCGACCGCCTGATTTCCGGAGGTTATGTCGTAGCCATCGTTGATGAACCTTGAGGCATAGGTAGGAACAGAATATCCACCAATCAAATAGTTGATCTGGAACGAAAGCGACCAATTCCCGTAGGTGAGGTTGTTGATCAGCCCGCCGAACCCTATCGGAGTCGTGCTCTTGTCCGCCACACGGTTGTCTGTGGAATAGGTCTTCGTCAGATTCCCGTCCTTGTCGTACCACATCGGCATTCCGTCAGATGGATCCACACCAGCCCAACGGACAAGATACCAAGTGTTCGAGTCATAGCCTTCCTTCCAGACACTGTTGGTGAAACCGGTCTGGATGCCGTTGTACAATTCGAGGATCTTGTTGGAGTTGTGCGAGAAATTGAGTGTAGTGCTCCACTCGAAATCCTTGCGGGCGATATTGTGACTTGTCAGGTTGATCTCGAATCCAGAATTTCTTATCCGGCCGACATTGGCGTAGATTCTGTCGTCAGAGATTGTCCTGGAGACATAAATCCTGCTGAGAAGATCCTTTGTGACATTGTTGTAATATTCAACCTCGATGTCCAGCACTCTGCCGATCTGCGCGTCCAGACCGAAGTTGATCATCCTTGTCGTCTCCCATGAAAGACCAGGATTCGGAACCGTCGAGAGCGTAGCCCCGGTCACACCAATGTAAGAATATGAGTCATCGTAGGAATATGACCCAGCGGCGACAGAAGTGTCGATCCTGGAGTTTCCCGAGGTGCCGTAAGTGGCCTTAAGTTTCATGACTTTCAGCCAGTCCACATCGTAGAACGCCTCCTTGTGGATGTTCCACGAAGCACCGACCGACCAGAACTGAGCCCATCTCTTGTACTTGCCGAAAGACGAGTTCCCGTCCCGCCTGTAATTGGCCGACAGATAATAACGCGAGTCGTAGGAATATGTTCCCCTGGCGAAATACGACATCGTTCTGGAGACGGAGGTCGAGCTGCCGCCTGTACGGGTGTCCTTCTCGGCGTAGTTGATTTCCTTGATGTGGTCGTTCATAAAGCCCCTGCCGGAGGCATAGGCCGTGTTGTAGCCGGAATGATGGAGTTCAAGACCGGCGTAAACACCGACAGAGTGACGGCCGAACTTCTTCGACCAGTCCAGTTTGTTGGTGTTGGTCCAGTTGAAGTAAGTGGCGTTCTCCCGACGGGACTCTCCGACCGGCTTGCCGTCCTGCATTCCGGACAGTGTCTGACGGGAGTAATAAATGCTTCCGCGATGGTGCTGGTACTCGACCCCGAACACGCTTGAGAACTTGAGCCCGTCAATGATGGTCCAGTCCAGCTTGAAGTTGCCGATGGTCTTCAGGGAGTTCTGGATGTTGTCGTTGTACTCCCTGTCCGGCAGTTTGTTGCCGAGGAATTTCTTCATCACGAACTCTTTGCCGGTGTCGCTCCAGATTTTGTTGTAAAGTCTGTAGGTCTTGCCGTCCTCCAAGTAAGGTGAAAAGATCGGCAGAGTCTCAAGGTACTCGTGACTGAGCGGAAACAGGTTGTCATTGTTATAGGTGGCCATCAGCGACACTCCCATCTTCAGACGTTCCGTAAGGTCATAGTCCTGGTTCATCCTGAGATAGTACCTCTGGGATCTGTCGGTCTTGACGGTGTTCTCGTTGCGGTAATATGACCCGGACACGTATGTCTTGGCCTTCTTGGTGCCGGTCGAGAGGGACAGAGAGGCGTAAAGGGATGAACCCAACCCGATATATTCATTGAACCAATCGGTCGAGGTGGTGCTGTAGGAGTTGTAGTCGTTGTCCTGATAAGGGAAGTCGGACATCAGGTTGCCGCCATTGACCCAGGCCTCCTTGGCCACCTCAAGGTACTGTGACGCGTTCATCACCTTGACCATCGTGCTTTTGTCCGGTGACGAGACGCCATAGTTGACTGTCGCTGAGACCTTCAGCGGCATATTCCCGGCCACTCCCCTCTTGGTCGTGACGAGGATGACTCCGTTCGCGCCGTTGGCTCCGTAGATCGTGGTCTGGTCTGCATCCTTGAGGACAGTGATGCTTTCGATGTCGTTGGGATCGATCATAGAAAGAGGCGAGACGGATGTGGACATTCCGGGCATAAGGTTGGTTCTGCCTCCAGTGTAGGTAGGCACGCCGTCAATGATCCAAAGCGGCTCGTTGGATGCCGAAAGCGAGGCGTTGCCACGGACCCGCACGTTCAGCCTTCCTCTTGTCGAACCAGCGGCGTCAGTGTTGTTTTCCACAAGCAGTCCCGGCACCAGTCCGTTCAGGATGTTGTCGATCCTGGCCTTTGGCTTGTCCTTGAGGGCGTCTGAGTTGACCTGGAAGGCGCTGCCGATCATGTCCTCCTTTTTCTGCTTGACTCCGTAGGCTCCGACTATAACGGCCTCCTCAAGGCTTGAATCATCAGCGAGTCTGACATTCAGAGTCTTCGGCCCGCTGACAGCGAACTCTTTCGTCGTCATTCCAAGAAACTGGAACACAAGGGTGTAGCTCTGTCCTTCCGCCGGAGCGGCGATCTCATAACGTCCGTCGACATCGGTGTTGACTCCCTGCTTGGAATTCTTCACATAGACAAACGCCCCGACCAAGGGCTCTCCGTCCTGGGACGTGACGGTTCCTTTCACGAGTCTCTCCTGCCGGCTCTGCGTCTGCGCGGAAATATTTCCGCCACCGCTTAACGCCGGCAAGCCCCAAGCGGAAACGGCAAGAAACGCCGCAAGGATAGTTGTAAAACTGATATTCATACAAATTCTTAAAATGGGTGGCTAATATAAAATAATTTTTTAACACTCAACACTTGCGCTAAAACGTTCGACTCTTCCGAACAGAAAAAAAAGTTAGAGAATCAGGACTTGTCCACTCACATTTTCATAGAAGATTCTGAACTTTCCGCAAAAAATGATACCTTTGCAGCCACACGAAAATATTCATGAGTCAAATGAGCAACAGAGTACTGATTTTCTCCGCCCCGTCGGGATCCGGCAAAAGCACGATAGTGAACCATATTCTTGGAATATACAAGGATCAGATGGAGTTCTCGATCTCCGCCACATCAAGGGCGCCGCGCGGCACCGAGCAGGACGGCAAGGAATATCACTTCGTCACTCCCGAGAAATTCCGCGAGCTGATCGCCAAGGATTCATTCGTTGAATACGAGGAGGTTTACGAGGATCATTTCTACGGCACGCTCAAGTCCGAGGTCGAAAGGATCTGGGCTGCGGGGCATGTGATAATATTCGATGTCGATGTCAAGGGAGGGGTGAACCTCAAGAAATATTTCGGGGACAAGGCTCTGTCCATCTTCGTCCAGGCTCCGTCCGTGGAGGCGCTTCGCGAAAGGCTCGTCAAAAGAGGGACCGACTCCCCGGAGGCCATCGAGGAGCGTGTCGCCAAGGCGGCCGAAGAGATGACCTACGCTCCGAAATTCGACTATGTGCTCGTCAACGACGACCTCAAGACGGCGTTCGCCGAGGTCGAGAAGGTTGTCGAGGATTTTCTTGACGACGGGAAACTGAACTATTCGACATTCATCTAAGAGATCCGTGAAGATAGCCGTTTACTCGGGGTCGTTCAATCCCCTGCACATCGGCCATCAGGCCATAATGGAGTACCTGACAAAGGAGAAGGAATATGACTGGGTCTACCTTGTCGTGTCCCCGAAGAACCCGCTGAAGGATTCCATCAGCGCTGATTCCGGCGAGAGACGGTACGAGGCCGCCGTGGCCGCCGTGAAACGTCATCCGGAACTGCACGTCTGGGTGGACGACATCGAGCTGAAGATGGATCCGCCCCACTACACCATCAAGACCCTGGACGCTTTGAAGCAGCGTGAGCCTGACAATGATTTCACGCTTGTCATCGGAGCCGACAACCTCCAGAGCATCCGCCGCTGGAGGGATTTCCCGAGAATCCTTTCTGAATATGGCGTGACGGTCTACCCGCGCAAGGGATTCGACGTGGACAGCATCAGGCGTCAGCTGATCGAGGATTGCAAGGACTTCCCTACCCCTTATGTCCTTGATTCCGAAGAGATTGTTCCTGACGGGATGCGCAGCCTTGAGGAAATCCTTTTGCGCTCGTACAACATCGAAGTCATCGACGCCCCTATCGTGGACATCTCCTCAACTGAGATACGTGACGGACTGCTCGCAGGTAAGGACATGTCGGAATATCTTATGTGAGTAGTTATTTTGGTTTCTTTGAAATGTTCTTTGAGGAGACAGATTCTATCATAAATTGATTAAATTTGTGACCCGAGAACGGACATTGACCGGGAAAAACAATGCAAGGCGACATCCATTACGAGGAAATTGAGTGGTTTGCGATGCGCGTCACTTACCACCGTGAACTGGAAGCCAAAAGACTTCTGGATGAGAGAGGCGTGGAGAATTTCATTCCCATGAAGTACGAGAAATCCGTCAGAACCGGCAAGAAGCGCCTTGTCCCCGTAATCCACAACATCATATTCGTCCGCACGACTGCTTCCAAAATCCAAGAGTTGAAGAAACCGACCTGCGTTCCAATGCTGCAATACATGATGGATCAAAGGCTTGGCAAGAAAATCACTGTTCCTGAAAAACAGATGAGGCAGTTCATAGCCGTGACAGGGACATACGATGAGACATTACGCTTCTTCGGGCCATCGGAAATCAACTTCGCCAAGGCTCAGAAAGTCCGGATCACTGGCGGGATGTTCGAGGGATGCGAAGGTGCCTTCGTCAAAGTCAAAGGCTCCAGGGCCAAGAAAGTTGTCATTGAGATCCAGGGCGTCGTCGCTGTCGCGCTGGTCTCCGTCCACCCCGACTTGGTCGTACCGATTGAATAGCACGGCCGCCACGATAGCAAGTCACCTGAATTTTTTCTCTAATTTACACCAATATATTTGTCTTTTAGGACTGGATTATATATTTTTGTATTCTATATGAGTTGGCTTGGCTGTAATGGCCATTATTGTGGACAAACGATTGCCATTCCGCCAACGCCGCGCCTAACGATTTGACACTCAACCTATTGAAAAGAGTGCCAAGCCCCAAGATTTTCTCGTGAACACAGCGATTTCTTAAAGGATGATTATTGCAGTTGACTTTGATGGTACTATAGTGGAGCACAAGTACCCTAAGATCGGCAAGGAAATTCCATTTGCCGTGAACACTCTCAAACGCATCCAGGCCGACCATCACATACTTATACTCTGGTCGGTAAGGGAAGGCGCGCTGCTGAGGGAAGCCGTTGACTGGTGTCACGAGCGAGGTCTGGACTTCTATGCGGTCAACAGCAATCATCCGGAGGAATATTATGATGGAGATGAGCTTCCTGCCGGCCCCCGCAAGCTGAAGGCGGACTTGTTCATAGACGACCGCAATCTTGGAGGTCTTCCCGACTGGGGCGAAATCTACAGGATTGTATCAGAAGGATTGACATTCCGGGAATACTACCTGAAGATGTCAGGGGACGATGCCTCCAAAGGCAGGAAATCCTTCTGGGATTTCCTGAAGACATCCAGATAAGCACGATAAACAATACGGAAGGAAAGGGAAAATTTTGTTAAAGTAGCCCTTTAACAAAATTTTGGCGGCCGCTCCCAAAAGCCAAGGAATCCCTCCGCCGCACCCAATTCCCACAAGAAGCGCAACGCTGAGCAACTTGAATATATTCAAACACATAGAAGATAGTACCTCTGCACATCGCCCCCCTGCAAAAGCCCCGAAAGGCCCTCGAAAGCCCTTCGCCAGCCAGTAACGCCGACTAAAATGTTTAGTAACGCTGGATGCCGGATAGCCTTTCGGAGGCAAAAATGGAAAATAATGCCGCCCAGAAGCACAAGGCAGCACCCTCGGGAACCAAAAAGTCCGAAAAACGTTCCCCAAGAGTGCATCATGCACTCTTGAGAATCAAATAAGGCCGAAAGTGCTGCCGAAAGGATCAAGCGCAAGCCTAAGTTCACAATCCCAAAAATTTTTGACTCTGCCATCCTATTTGTGGATTCGTGTGAAAATCACTACCTTTACAGCAAAGTGACTATACTGGCAGTAAGTTTTGTAGTCAAAGATTGATTTAAATGGACACAACATGTTTGACCATATTAACATATCTGGATTCAGGGGAATAAAGGAAACCCAAATAGATGGACTCAAACAAGTGAATCTATTCTTCGGGAAGAATAATTGTGGTAAATCCTCACTGCTCGATGCTATTTTTCTGATCAGTGGGCTGTCCAATCCAAAACTGCCGTTCAACATAAACATATTGCGGGATTATCGCCGTTTGGGGAAAAGCGACATAAACCTTGATTTTTACAATCTTGACACAAATGTGCCTATCACCATAACAGCCAATAACGATGAGTCCAGAAAACTCAAAATCAGATTACTTGAGGTTTCTGATCAAGAAGTTGATTTGCTGGGCAGTGGGAATAATGTATCCTCCAGCCAATCTGACAGCAAGTATGGTTTGGTGTTGGATTACAATATAGATGGTGTCACGCACCGTTCAAGCATAGTGTTCACATCAAGTGGCGACAACGAGATAAAGCAAGAAGTTCGCCTTGACAAAGAATACGAAGAGAAACTGAATTGTAGGTACTTGAATTCAAAATTTGACTTTTACGCTTCAATCTCAGGTTTAGTGAATATTCTCAAAAACAAGGATGAACATTTCTTGATAGACTCGCTACGTTTCATCGAGCCAAGATTGGTGGATTTCGTGCTGTCCGAAAATGAGGTTTTGGTGGACATCGGGCTAGACCAACGCATTCCAATCAACATGATGGGCGACGGCGCCAGAAAGATGTTGGCTATATTGACCTCAATCTATGAATGTGAGAACGGTATCGTGCTTCTTGATGAGATAAGCAATGGCTTTCACTATTCCGTCATGAAGGACATGTGGCTGGCCATATTCAAATCGGCGATAAAGAACAATGTCCAGGTTTTCGCTACGACGCACGACAAAGATTCCATAAAAGGGATGCGTGACGCAGCCTTGTCATTGAATGGCCATGGAGCCGATCTTGTCGCATCTTACAAACTGCAGAAGAAACAGGACGGCATCCTGAACGCATATCATTATTCCCTTGATAGTCTGGATTTTTCCATTAACCAAGAAATTGAGGTAAGGTGATATGAACAGGTTGTTTATCGAGGCACGGCATGAGAAAACTTCCGAATGTTGTTTCCTTAAAGCTTTGGCAAATAAGTATTTTCAGTCGAAAGAAATCGGCTTCGTGTTTATGGATGGATGTGGGAATCTGTTTCGCGAACCGATTGTCAACCAATTGAAATCATCTGAAGATAATGGTGATAATTGCTTGGTGCTTCTGGATGCGGACACCTCTGATAAGGGAGGTGGCTTTGCAAGGAAAGCCAAGTGGGTAATGGATAATAAGTCAGAAGTAGGGGTTTCGTTTTCATTTTTCATATATCCGAATGATTCTGATGACGGCGACATTGAATGCCTGATGGAACAAGTAGCAAGACGAGATTTGCACGAGGGTTGGTTTGACTGCTTTGAGGACTATGAAAAGTGCGTCAAAGGAATAAAGGATTCAAGAGGAATGATCCGTTACAACATACCTAACCGAAAAGGGAAGTTACACACCTACATCAGTTCGATGAATTTGAGCGCGGCGCGGAAGCAACGACTTGGAAATGGTGATTGGCTCTTTGAACAGCCAGAGTTTTGGGATCTGGAAAGCATCAGCTTGAAACCTCTTCTGAATTTTCTCGGGAACAACCTCGTGTGACACAAATGGCCGCGCCGGCCTCCGCCCGGATGCCGGAATCCTTTCCGAAGCAAAATAGGGAAATAATGACGTCATGAGTGCTCGGCAGCATCCTTGAGAGACGAAAAGCCAAGAAAACGCTTCCCAAGAGTGCATCCTGCACTCTTGAGAATCAAAAAAGGCCGAAAACGTTACCGAAGGGATCAGGCGCATGCCTAAAGTTCCCTATTCCTCAGAACGTCCCAATGCCAAGTTCTTTCTTCCCATTGCGGAACCTCACGTAAGGAGCCACTTTGGTTTGCTTGGCCTTCTCGCAGTCTAAGCGAATCTCAAGCCTGACTATAATTACCTTGTTCATGTATTATAAGATGATAAGTTGAGTAATAGTGGAGGGTTGAAAAGGGCTAGACATCCTGCTGTAAAAACAAGAAGAGCAGCCGTAGAGGACAGCCGCTCTTCATAGAGTCCAAGGTAATCATGTCCCCACAATCTCTCAACCTATAATACATCACAAATATAGTCATTCTCGTTGAATTTCAAAATACTGGCAATGAAAAAGGCCAAGGGCCAGAATAAACATGCGATCACCGACAACGCTTATATTATTCGAGCAGCAATCATCCTATTCGCATTATATCGAGCAAGCGTATGAAGCATAGGCCGTCTAAAATGTTTGGCAACGCCTGATGCCGGATAGCCTTTCGGAGGCAAAAATGGAAAATAATGCCGCCCGGAAGCACAAGGCTGCACCCTCGGGAGCCGAAAAGCCCGAAAAACGTTACCCGAGAGTGCGGAATGCACTCTCGGGAAGCAAAAGAGGCCGAAAATGCTGCCGATGGGATCAAGCGCAAGCCAACTGTCTCAGCCTTGAGGAAAAGGATACGGATAATCAATTCGGACACATTCGCAAGAAGGTGAAGATTGCACTATTAGAAATTTGTGATAGAGTCCGAGGGTTGATAGTGTTAGAACATCCTGCTGTAAAAAAACAAGAAGAGCAACCGATAGGGACGGCCACTCTTCATAATGATAAGGTAGTTAAAGTCTGCCCCTCAATCCTTACATAATAATGCAAGAGCAAATATAATCATTTCCCACGAATTACGAAACCCCTATGTGGAAAACTGAATGACTGAGCAAGAATCAAATTTAAAAGAAAAGACGGTTAAAGGAATGTTTTGGGGTGGAATAGACATGTTCTTCACCAAGGGACTGAACTTTGTCTTTAACCTACTTATCGCCAGACAATTGAGCCCAGACGATTATGGAATGGTATCCATTGTCGCTGTAATAATGGCCGTATGCCAATGCTTTGTTGACTCTGGATTTGGAGCCGCGCTTGTAAGAAAAGGCAAATGTACAGAGGATGATTTTTCTTCGATATTCTATTTTAACATAGCGGTTGCCTTGGCTTTATATATCCTATTATTCATAGGATCTCCTATTATATCAGAATTTTACAAACAACCGTTATTAAATAGTGTCACAAAAATATATTCAATAATTCTTATAATAAACGCCCTGGCAATTGTTCAGAACTCTAAACTTACCATTGAGGTTAATTTTAAGGCGTTTGCAAGAATATCCATCATATCATCCCTGGTTTCCGGCTCAGTCGCTTTATATTTTGCCCTCAGAGGATATGGAATATGGTCGCTCATCATTCAATCTTTAGCCAATGCTGCCATTCGAACCATCATGCTATGGGTAATTAGCTATTGGAGGCCAAAGGCTATTTTTTCGTTGAAATCCATTAATGAATGTTTTTCATTCGGTTCAAAATTACTTGGGTCATCAATTATTAACACCCTATACAATAATATTTATACACTTGTAATCGGCAAAGTGTACTCTCCAGAGTCACTTGGAACATATACCAGAGGAGAAAGCATAATAAAGTTTCCTTCCGAAACAGCGACAACTGTAATTAGTAATGTATCTTACCCGATCTTGAGTTCGATCAAGGAGGACAAAGAACATTATACAGAGGCATACAGGCAATTAACAAGAATGGCCTCATTCATAATATTTCCTATGGTAATAGGATTGGCGGCCATAGCGGATCCATTTATTCGAATCTGTTTGACAGACAAATGGGAAATGTCCATTCCAATAATGCAAATATTAAGTTTCTCGCTATTGTGGGCTCCCGTCACAAGCATCGATCTCACCATTCTCAAAGTAATAGGACGTTCAGACTATTTCCTGAAGATAACGATAATAACAAAAATAATAAATATAGCGATACTGGTATCAACAGTTCCATTCGGGTTAATCGCAATGTGTTATGGCCAAATACTAGCGACGTTGATACACCTGATTGTTGATGCATATTATACCAAGGTATCATTCGGCTATGGGCTGAAGGAAAAAATTTCAGATTGTGGCGCTAATTTTCTTATAGCAATGGTTATGGGCACCATAGTTATTCTTGCCCAAAGCGCTATGTCAAGTCCATTGTCGAGACTGTGCGTCGGGGTTCCCAGTGGCGTACTCTCGTATATTATTCTGGCCAAAATGTTTAAGATCAAAGAATTGAACAAATATGTCGAAATAATTGTAAAAACAATAAAATGGTCACATTAATAGTACAAGCGCGAGTAGGGTCAACTAGACTTCCGAATAAAATTCTGCTACCATTCTTTGAGCAGAAAAACATAATTTCCATTATAATAGAGAAACTCAAGTCGCTGCCAAATACGGATATCGTTTTGGCGACTACAACCAACGAAAAGGACACGATTTTGGTTGACACAGCCAAATCTCTTAATGTTAAGTCTTATCGTGGTAGTGAGAATGACGTTCTTGCAAGATTTACCTGCGCCGCGAAACAGTGCAATGCAACAAAAATCATTAGAATTTGCTCAGATAATCCTTTTCTCGATATTACTTCATTAAGGGAATTGGTTGAAATCGGAGAAAAATCCAATAATGATTATGTCAGTTTTCTTGTCAATGGCAAGCCGTCTATTAAAACGCATTTCGGTTTCTGGGCTGAATATGTCACCTTGGAGGCCTTAGAAAAAGTGCAGGCGACTACGCAAAAGAGCCTCTATCACGAGCACGTTACAAATTATATCTACACTCATCCGCAAGACTTCAAAATAAAGTGGTTGGAAACACCGAAAGTGTTGCAGGGCAGGGAGGACATACGTCTGACCATTGACACACAACAAGATTTCATTGATGCGCAAGAAATCTACAAACACTATGTGGACAATAATATGACAATTGAGGATCTTGTCAGCTATATAGATCAGAATCCAAGTCTTCTGGAAAAAATGAAAAAGGAAATCAAACTGAACTCCAAATAATCACAACGATGAAAAGTACTTATATTATCGGAGAGATCGGACAAAACCATAATGGTTCTGTAGACATAGCAAAATTGCTGGTTGAACTTGTCGCACGCCCCGTGCATGAAGATTTATTCAACCTTGACTTGAAGCCGATGGATGCCGTCAAAATGACCAAGCGTGATTTGACCGAAGAACTCTCCGCATCACAAATGGCAAGGCCATACAACACACCTAATTCATTCGGGAAAACATACGGAGAACATCGTGAATATCTTGAATTATCTGACGAAGACCATTTTGAAGTGTACAAACACGCTAAGAAATTCGGGCTTGATTTTGTGGAAACCCTATGCGCAAAAGGATGCCTGTCTTTGCTTAAGTTGTTCACCCCGGATTATCTTAAGGTGGCAAGCAGGGATCTTACAAATCTTCCTCTTCTTTCAGCGATGGGAGAAACAAAGATCCCTATCATCCTGTCAACTGGGATGGCGGGGAAAAAAGAACTTGATGAAGCGTTGGAAGTGATTACAAGATACCACTCCAACATTTCAATACTTCATTGTGTCTCCCAATACCCGACAGAACCAGATAATCTGAATCTGAAAACCATAACGTACTTAAAGAAACATTACGGACAATACAGGATTGGATTCTCTGACCATACAATAGGAATCTCCGCTCCAGTAGTTGCAGTTGGAATGGGGGCGGAAATAATTGAAAAGCACATCACAATTGACCGGAGGATGAAAGGAACGGATCAAGCTGGTTCTCTAGGGCCAGATGGTGTTAACCGTATGGTGAGGGACATACGTGTGGCAGAACGATGGATGGGAACAGAGGATCTATATATTGACAAATGCGTGGCCGCTTCCAAAGTCAAACTCGAACGTTCCATCGCAACCAAAAGACGCATAAGCAAGGGAGAAATCATAAAAGAGACTGATTTACATATGCTGAGTCCTGGTGATGGATATAAATGGGATCAACTGGCAGAGGTGGTTGGAAAGACGGTAAAGGAAGATATCCCCGCAAATGAAGTGATTTACCCTGACAACATAGAATAAAATGTTTGTACCCAAATTGATCCTTACAGACATCGATGGTGTGTGGACTGACGGTGGAATGTATTATGACCAGACAGGCAATGAATGGAAAAAGTTCAACACCTACGATAGCGCGGGAGTGTTGTTTGCCCATCAAAATAATATTCCAGTCGGCATCTTGACAGGAGAAACAACAGAAATAGTAAGGAGAAGGGCCGATAAACTTAAAATCGACTTTCTGTATCAAGGAGTAATGGATAAAATGCTGATGGCGGACAAGATATGCAAGCAGATCAATTGTGAACTATCTGACATAGCTTATATAGGAGACGATATGAATGATATTAGTCTTCTAAAGGCGGCTGGTATTTCGGCATGCCCAAGTTCATCTCCTGAGTATATTAAGAAATACGCCCAATTTGTGACAAACAAGAAAGGAGGCGAAGGTGCATTCAGGGAGTTTGTGGAACGTATACTAAAGATTGAACTGTAATGGAAAGAAAAATAGTATGCATTAATCAATACCCATTGAATCCACGGAGCAAGCGATTGTCCTATGTCGAGACGTTCATACGCACAGGGATAAAATTTGAGTATTGGGATACCACCAGAATCTTTTCACAATCAGATGCTTTCGTTGATTCTCAGGAAGAAGCGGAATATGTGAAAAAATACTCCAGCTACGGTGAACTAAATGAAGCTCTGTCACAATGTGACTGCAAGAAATCACTGTTCTTCATGGGAATTCCAGAAAGATTGGAAGACCGGGCTTTTTTCAAATTGCTGTCCGAGCATGGATGCAGGATGGTCAAAGTAGATCAATGTGCGAACACCATACGAATACCCAAGAATGCAAAGGACCTTGCATCTTTCATCAGTTCCCCAACAAGGATTTGTAACCATATAAAAAGGGTATTGCTCAAGTGCTATTTCCAAGTTAAAAATATTCATTACTTTGACTTTTTTTCGTCTTCCGTTCTCAGCGGCAGGACGCGTCCCATCAATCATCCTGATTATGATGATTATAAATTGATGGTCAAGGATAAGAAAAACACTTTGGTTGAAGGTAGATATGCGGTGTTTTATGATTCATATTTTCCTTTGCATCCTGATTTCAAGTATATTCATAAACTGAAAATGGATGTCGACTACCAACATTATCTTAACTCCATGAATTCGTTTTTTGATTGGATGGAGCGTGCTTTCAACCTCAAAGTGATAATCGCTGCCCATCCGAGTTCAAACTATTCTTCTGACGATTTTAATGGAAGAAAAATAATTAAATGGCATACATGTGAGCTGACAATCAATGCTCAAATCATCATAAATCAGAGCAGCAACAGCACATCGTTCGCTCTCTTGGCGAACAAACCTATTGTGTTCATCACGTGTGATGACATTGAGAAATGTGATTATTTGAGTAAATATATCAGCACTTTAAGTAAACTGCTTGGCAAAGAGAAATTCAACATTGACAGTATGGACTACGACAAACTGGAGATATCTCCGGTAAATGAGCAGTTACGACAAAGCTACATATATACATTTTTAACCGATAAAACCACAGAAAACAAAACCAACGGAAAAATCTTCACGGAATATGTCAAAAGCCACATTGGTTGATCTGCCCAAAATATTGGACAAACGGGGGAATCTGTCCTTCGTGGAGGAGTATAATCACATTCCTTTCAAGATAGAGCGTGCCTACTGGATCTACGATGTTCCTGGTGGAGAGGCGCGAGGCGGGCACGCCTACAAGCAGAATGCGGAGTTCATTGTCGCTCTTTCCGGCAGTTTTGACGTGATCATTGACAATGGCTCTGAGAAAGAGACATTTACACTTAACAGATCCTATTATGGTCTCTATGTGCCAAAAGGGTTATGGAGGGAGATGAACAACTTCTCAACAAACTCGCTTGCACTGGTGCTAGGATCGGCTCCTTACGAAGTGTCCGATTATATCTTCGACTATAACGAATTTAAAGAGTTCATCAACGATGAAAGAGTCAACAATATATGATTGCACAATTGTAGAGTTGGACAAGCACCATAGCGATAAAGGCAATCTTACCGTTGTGGAAAACGGCATAACGGTTCCGTTTGACGTCAAGAGGACTTATTATCTTTACGACATTCCTGGAGGAGAATCTCGCGGGGCACACGCCCATAAAAGGCTGAAGCAACTGATTGTCGCGGCCAGCGGAAGTTTTTCTGTCACTTTGGACGATGGCAAAGTTAAAAGGACCTTTCTCCTGAACAGGCCATATCAAGGGCTGTTGGTTGTGCCGGGAATCTGGAGGGATCTTTATGATTTCTCTTCCGGGGCGGTTTGTCTTGTTCTTGCTTCCGAGCCTTATGAAGCAAGTGATTACATCAGGGATTACGGTGAGTTTTTAGATTACAAAGGATGTTCGAAATAAAAAGATACACAGCATCTGACAAGCAGCTGTGGAATGAGTTTGTCAAAGGGGCAAAGAACAGCACTTTCCTCTTTGACAGGAATTACATGGATTACCACTCTGACAGATTCGAAGATCATTCTCTTGTGGTATACCGAAAAGGAGCCTTATATGCCTTGCTGCCTGCGAATATATCCGGGGATCATGTGTATTCGCATCAAGGACTGACATACGGAGGGTTGATAATGTCAAAAAAAGCATGTGCGTCTGAGGTGCTTGAGGTATTCAGTTTGATCAATGCTCAATTAAAATCAGAAGGTGTTAAATCCGTGATTTACAAGCCTACCCCGTACATTTACCATTCTATACCATCGCAGGAAGACCTTTATGCGTTGTTTCGCTTGACGGATGCAAGAATCATTGGAAGAAACATTTCTTCGACAATATATCAGGGAAACAAGATCAAGTTTGTGGAATCTCGAAAATCCGGGATAAGAAAAGCAAAGAACCACAGCCTTAAAATTCGTCAATCCGAGGACTTTTCCCGCTTTTGGGAAATACTCAGTGAGAACCTTATGACAAATCATAACGCCAGACCGGTTCACAGCATTGAGGAAATGACATTGCTCGCCAATCGTTTTCCGGACAAGATCAAGTTATATCTGGTAGAATCCGAATCCTCGGGAATTTTGGGAGGTACAGTGATTTATGAGGCCAATGATCAGGTGATTCACACGCAGTATATTTCTGCCAGTCCAGAAGGAAAAGAACTGGGAGCTCTTGACTTGTTGTTTGATTGCCTGATCAATGAGGTTTATGCAGACCATCCCATATTTGACTTCGGACAATCAACAGAGGAAATGGGTAAAGTCCTGAACGACAAACTGATATTCCAGAAAGAGGGATTCGGCGGCCGTGGCGTGATCTATGACATCTATGAGTACAGCCTTTAGATACACAATCTCCCCATACAACGACGAGTTGTACCGGAAAGAGTCTTCGTCAAAGGAAAATATCATCAATCTCAGACTATACCTTGACAAACGTTTCGGGAACTGGTGTTACACAGAAAGAGGACGAACAGCAATATTTCAGGCGCTATCATGCTATAACCTTGAACCCGATGATGTTGTCACTATATTCACGACATCTGGGAATTTCTATATCAGCGGCTGTGTCACAAAGGAGATTGAGAAGTTCTGCCGGTGGTCAAGGAAAATGGAGCGCGACACGAAGCTTATATTTATCAACCATGAGTTTGGATACCCCTACAAAAATCCAGAGTCCCTGTTGAAATATGATTTGCCTATCATCGAAGACTGTGCATACGGCTTTTTTACTGAAGACCCCGATGGCAAGATGGGTGAAATCGGTGATTTCGTAATATATAGTTTGTCCAAAGCATTTTCTTCGGACTTTGGCGGTATCCTTAAGTGTAATGATAGTAATTTCAAACTGAGCACTTTGCTGCCTGATGAAGATGTTGCCAAGCTTGATACCCACATCTCTGCCCAAATTCAAGACATCGCCCATATAAAGTCAGCCCGGTTAAAGAACTACAAAATGTTCTTCGAGAACCTTCACGAGATTGGTATAGAACCGTATTTCAAACTTGAAGATGGAGTTGTTCCCGGCGTGATATTATTTCAATGGAAAGATACTATCGATTATCCTAAGTTAAAACAGTATATGCAGGACAATGGTGTGGAATCAACGGTGTTTTATGGAAAACCGGCATTCTATCTGCCAATCCATCAAAACCTTGATGAAGGTGACATCAACAATATATGTGGTATGATCAGTAATTTTCAAACGAAGAAGATATGATATATTCCAACATATCGCTTGGAGACGGAGTCGAGATTGATCCTTCTTCATCGGTCAATAATATCGCTATAGGAGATAATGTCAAAATAGCCAAGAGAGTTTCTGCGTTTGGCAGCAAGAATTGTCCTTTAAGGATAGGAAAAAACTCTTATATCGGAATGAATTCCATTCTTAATGGTTACGCAGCGGAATTGTCAATCGGGGAATATGTAAGCATTGCTCAAAATGTCAACATGATGACCGACTCTGGGCCGAATGCGAGTGAAATATGCCAACGGATATTCCCGATTACCCATGGGGCAATAACAATAGGAGACCATTCTTGGATTGGTGCGTCTAGTATCATAATGCCTGGTGTCACTATAGGAAAGTTCTGTGTGGTGGCCGCCGGATCCTTTGTCAAACAATCGTTCCCGGATTTTTCCATAATCGGTGGTACTCCTGCAAGGTTGATCAGAAAATTGAATGATAACGAGATTAAAGAATTAACAAAATGATAAAATTTCTTGATTTGCAGAAAGTCACAGCCGCTCATCGCGATGAGATTGACATTGCGGTCAAGCGCGTGCTTGATAAAGGATGGTTTCTTCATGGCGAAGAAACTGAACGTTTTGAATCCGATTATTCACAGTATATCGGGACAAAGTATGCGGTAAGTTGCGCGAACGGACTTGACGCATTATATCTAATATTCCGAGGATATATTGAATTGGGTGTCCTGAAAAAGGGAGATGAGGTTATCGTGCCGGCAAACACTTTCATAGCGACAATATTGTCAATAACGGAAAATGGGTTGAAACCGGTTCTTGTCGAGCCATCTGTCACCACTTATGAAATAGATGAGAACGAAATAGAAAAAGCGATAACGGCAAAGACTAAAGCCATTTGCATCGTTCACCTTTACGGGCAATGTGCCTATACTGACAAAATTGGAGAGATTTGTAAGAAATATGACCTGAAATTGGTGGAAGACAATGCACAGGCACATGGCTCTAAATTTAACGGCCACAGAACAGGATCTTTAGGTGATGCCGCAGGACATAGTTTCTATCCCGGCAAAAATCTTGGCGCCTTAGGCGATGGCGGTGCCGTCACCACCAATGATAAAGAATTGGCGGACGCGATACGCTCACTTGGCAACTACGGCTCTCAGAAGAAATATGTGTTCAAATATTCAGGGCGTAACAGCCGGCTTGACGAGATTCAAGCGGCAATACTCGATGTCAAACTCAAGCATTTGGATGATGACATTTCTCTGAGGAAAAATGTGGCGAGATATTATATTGAAAACATTACCAACCCTATGGTTGTGCTGCCTTCCGTCAAGGACTGGGATCAGCATGTGTTCCATATATTCCCGATCAGATGCAAAGAACGTGACCGACTTCAGGTTTACTTGACAGGGAAGGATATCCAGACCATAATACACTACCCTATCCCCCCTCATAAGCAGGAGTGTTATAAAGAATGGAATGGATTGTCATTCCCTATTACAGAGTTGATTCATAATGAAGAGTTGAGCCTTCCTATCAGTCCGGTCCTAACAAAGGATGAGGCCAGGACTGTAGTTGAGGCCATCAATGCGTTTAAGTAAAGTATGCAGCCTAAAGTTTCGGTTGTAGTCTGTACCTACAATCAAGAAAAGACAATCGCCCGCACCCTTGACTCAATCCTTGCTCAAAAGGGAGATTACTCCTACGAGATAATTCTTGGTGAGGACGGATCAAAAGATGGGACAAGGGCGGTCTGCGAGGATTATGCGGAAAAACATCCGGACATCATCAAGCTTATGCCCGCCGCACCGAACAAAGGGATGATGCGCAACTGGAGAGACTGTCTTGCGGAATGTAAAGGCGAATATATTATGGCTTGCGCCGGAGATGACTGGTGGCATAATCCGGACAAAATCAGGATTCAGGTCGAGTTCATGGACAACAATCCGGATTATGTCATGTGCTACACGGCAATAATCCGGCATAACACAAAAATGGGAAGTTGTTGTAAACTGCCTGTTGTCAACCATCCTCATAAAAACATGTTCGGGGCATTGCTGATAGTTGATTTCATCTCCGCTCCGACAGCTTGTTTCAGAAAGAGTATGCTCACCGTGATTTCCATTGACGACTACATCAAGAAAGGCTACCTTATGGAAGATTACCCAGCATGGCTTGAAATGATCAATTATGGGAAATTCAAAGGTTTGGAAGACTACACTGTCACATACGTTCAAAACTCAGATTCACTAAGCACCTTTCCGACTCTTGAGAAACAAGTATTGTTTGAACAGAATGCCCAGAATGTTCGCTGCGACATGGTGAAAAAATATCATAGAGAGAACGAATATTCTGAAACCGACTTACAAGACATCTATTACAGGAATCTATATTCACACGGAATTAAGTTCAACGACAGAGCTTTTTCATTAAAAAGCATTTTGGCGGTCAAATCCAAGATTGCCCGTGATTACCTTAAAATTGTTATGGCTAGCAATGCGATAACATATTCTATCTTAAGAAGAAGAAATAAAGAATACGCTACAATATAGCTCTATGGGTCGGATCCTTAAAATAATCGTGGCATTCGTTGTGTCCTGGATGTTTTTCTTCCCTATCACCTTCACATTTCTGCCTCAATCCATCAACAGCAAAATAATGATGGCGGTTATTGGGTTGATGATAATGGTTTATGACTTGTTGAGCGGAAAGAATAAAAACGTTACGGATAGATCTTTCCTTATTATTTTGGTGATTTCAAGCTTATTCTCATTGATTTGCTATGCCTCGACTACATTGAACAACACCAGTGAATATACCTACTCAACTTATGTAGTCTCCATGCTTGTGTGGTCAAGTGCCGCATACACGTCCTTCAGGTTCATAAAAAAAGCGCATGGCTATTCTTCTATCGGATTGATTTCTAATTATATTATTGCCTTGTGTGTGGCTCAATGCATCATAGCCATGCTTGTAGACGTATTCCCTTCAATTAATCATTTCATACGTCAATATATTGTTCTTGCAGAACAACTTAGTTATGAGCATCGCTTGATCGGAGTCGGAATATCATTTGACCCTGCTGGCATTCGTTTCAGTGCGGCATTAATAATATGTGCCGCGATGATGATTGATAATGCGCTCAACAACAAATATATCATAGCGTATTTAATCTCATTTTTCATCATCTTCATAATTGGCAACATGCTGTCAAGGACTACAACGGTAGGGGCTCTGATTGCAATTGCTTTATTTGTATATAAATCAAAGTTTTGGAAAGGCTATTCTTCCAAGGGAATTGCCAACATTCTCCGAAATTCGGCTGTCATAATCATTTTACTTGTCCCCATAGTTATTATGTTATATAATAACTCACTTTCATTTAGGGAACTCTGCGATTTTGGATTTGAGGGATTTATCAACTACGTTCAGACAGGTAAATGGAAAACACACTCTAGTGATATTCTTCAGGGAATGTGGAGTGTATGGCCCGATAACATCAAAACATGGATAATAGGAGATGGATATTTTTCAAATCCAGACAATCCGCGCCTTTATTATATGGGAACTGATGTAGGATATGCCAGACTGATTTTTTATTGTGGAATTATTGGACTGACAATGTTTGGCTGCCTATTCATTTATTTGTCCACATTCTTCAGAAAAAGATTTCCGGAATATTCGTATCTGTTTGTCTTTCTGCTTATACTACAGTTTGCCATCTGGATTAAAGTGTCAACAGACATCTTCTTGATATTTGCATTCTATTATCCACTGATATTTCAGAAAAACTCTGAGCGATGCCTCGTAAATTAATCTACTGCATGTGTTCCCTATACAATCCCGGTGGGATGGAGAGGGTGCTGCTGAATAAGGTTCGGTACCTCAAGGAGAGGATGGGATGGGATGTGGCGGTGGTGACTACGGACCAGCACGGGAAGCCGACATTCTATCCGTTTCCAGAGGGGGTTCGGATCATTGATCTTGGGATCAACTATACGGATGACAATGGGAAGAATCCGATTCTCAAGACGATTGGATATCTTCGGCGAAGGAGGAAGCACAGGAAGGCTCTGACGGAGCTGTTGCTCAAGGAGCGGCCGGACATCGTGGATTCGCTCTATCCTTCGGAGTCATCGTTTATTCCGAAGATAAAGGATGGTAGCAAGAAAGTGCTTGAACTTCATTTCAACAAATGTTTTAGGCTCCAGTATGGACGACACGGGCTTCTTGGATTGGCCGACAGACTGCGTACCAAACAGGATGAGAAGATTGTGCGGAAGTTCGATTCTTTCGTTGTGTTGACGGAAGAGGATAAAGGATATTGGGGTGAATTGTCTAACATAGAAGTGATACCCAATGCTGCCGTCACAACGGATAACTTCCAATCCCATTGCTTGGTACATAGAGTCATCGCCGTGGGTAGACTTGATTATCAGAAAGGGTTCGATCGGCTGATTGAGGCTTGGAACATTGTAAAAAAGGATTCTGAATATTCCGACTGGCGATTGGATATATTCGGTCAAGGAGAGTGGAAGGAGATGCTTGAAAGGATGATCGGGGAGAAAGGATTGACTAACTGTACCCATATTAATCAACCAACCAATAGAATCGGAGAAGAATACAGCCATAGTTCATTAATAGTAATGACATCTCATTTTGAAGGTTTCGGGATGGTGCTGGTCGAGGCAATGCTACATGGAGTTCCGGCTATTGCTTTCGATTGCAAGTGCGGCCCCAAGGACATCATAGATGATGGCAAGAATGGCTTGTTGGTTCCCGAAGGTGACGTTCCTGCTCTTGCGGAAGCGATGAAAAGGCTGATGTCCGATGAATCACTTCGCCGCAGGATGGGGACAGAAGCCTTGAGGATCAAGGAGAAATATTCAGAAGAATCCGTGATGGGCAGGTGGCTCAAGTTGTTCGGAAAACTAACCAAAGAATAAAACGACAATGCCGAAGTTGTTACAGATAAATCCGGTGCTGAGGATGAACACCTCGACGGGGAGGATTATGCAGGAGATTGGAGAACTGGCGATGTCTGCCGGGTGGGAAAGCTATGTGGCTTACAGCAAAGGACGTGACGGTCTGCGGGAAAGTACTTCTAAGACTGTCCCTGTGGGCAATCGTTTCAGCGTGGCGGTGCACGGGTTGGAGACGAGGCTGCTTGACAGACACGGACTTGCATCCAACTGGGCTACCAAGGCTTTCATCAAGAAGATTGAGGAGATAGACCCAAACATCATACACATACACAACATCCACGGGTACTTTCTGAACTACAGGATTCTGTTCGATTATCTCAGCAAGGCTGGGAAGCCGGTGATATGGACCATTCACGACTGTTGGCTGTACACTGGACATTGTTACTATTACACCGCCGTCGGTTGCGACCGTTGGAAAACCGGCTGCGGTCATTGTCCGCAGAAACGGCAGTTCCCGGCCAGCCTGATCTTCGACAGGTCGGCACGGAACTTCAGGGACAAAGCACAGGCGTTCTGCTCAATGCCGAAAGACTTGCTGACAATCGTGCCTGTCTCCGAATGGATCAGGAACGAGATGCGGGAGTCGTTCCTCAAAGACTACCGGTTCAAGGTGATTCACAATGGAATCGACACAAGCATATTCACACCTTCCGCATCTGACTGCGAGGTTCGGGAGAAATATGGCATCGGCGGCAGGAAGATCATTCTGGGGCTTGCGAGCATCTGGTGCAAGGAGAAAGGTTGGGAGGATTTCATCGCTCTTTCAAGGCAACTCAAGGATGACGAGGTGATTGTAATGGTGGGTGTCAAGCCGGATCAGGCGAAGGGACTGCCTGAAGGAATCATTCCGATTGCGAGGACGGAGAATGTGCGGCAGCTGGCGGAGCTGTATTCGGCGGCGGAGGTGTTCGTGAACCCGACATGGCAGGACAACTACCCTACCGTCAATCTGGAGGCGATTTCATGCGGCACGCCGGTGATTACTTACAACACCGGAGGCAGCATCGAGTCCATCACCCCGGACACCGGCATTGTCGTTCCACAAGGCGGCCTCGGCGCGCTGCGGCGGGCGATCTCGCTCATCGAATCCAACGGCAAGCCCCGCTACCAATCCCCTTGCCGTGAATATGCCCTCGCACACTTCCGCAAGGAGGACCGTTACGCGGACTACATCAGGCTTTACGAGGAGTGCTTGAAGGCTTGATTTTCAAGGCTGTATCACAAGCACTACCCAAATAAATTCCAAGAATGAAAAAACGATTGCTTTTTACAGGAGCGACTGGCTTTTTAGGGAAGAATATCAAGCCACTCCTCGTGGAATCATATGAAGTGACAACTTTGGGAGCTTCTGACAGAAATGACATAAAAGTAAACCTGGCAAAAGATGTCCCACATTTAACATCACGGTTCGATGTTGTTCTGCATGCGGCAGGGAAAGCGCATTCAATACCAAGAACAGAGTTGGAAGCAAAGGAATTCTATGATGTGAACTACACTGGTACTGTCAACCTTTGTTCCGCCTTGGAAAGTTTCGGGACTCCAAAGGCTTTTATATTCATCAGCACTGTGGCTGTTTATGGGTTGGACTATGGCGAGAACATCTCGGAGAACGAGCCTCTAAATGGAAAGACACCCTATGCCAAAAGCAAAATAATGGCAGAGAAGTACTTGTGTGACTGGTGCGCCAGACACAACGTCATTCTGACGATCTTAAGGCCGTCGCTTATAGCCGGGCCTGATGCGCCAGGCAATCTCGGAGCCATGGTCAGAGGTATCAGATCCGGCAGATATTTGAGTATTGCCGGAGGTCGTGCCAAGAAAAGTGTCCTGATGGTGCAAGACATAGCCAGACTTGTGTCGCTGTCGGCTGACAAAGGTGGAATATATAATGTTTGTGATGACACTCAGCCGACATTCAGACAACTGGAAAGCATCATAGCAAGACAGGTCGGAAAAAGCATGCCTGTATCAATTCCATACTGGTTCGCGAAATGCTGTGCTTTGGCCGGTGATTGTCTGGGCAGGTTTGCCCCTATCAATTCACTCAAACTTGACAAAATTACAAAATCATTGACTTTCAGCAATGAACAGGCGAAAAAAACGCTTGGATGGACACCCACAAATGTTCTAGAGAATTACATCATTTAATACCGGCGGAATGACAATATTTTCTTATTTATTAATAGCGATACTGCTTTTCTTTATTGAAATCGTATATTTCCGTATCGCAAAACACTATAACATAGTTGACAAACCTAACAGCAGAAGTTCTCATGCCCGGATCACTCTGAGAGGGGGCGGTATAATATTCCTCGTCGGCATCTGGATTTGGGCTGCGGCATCAGGCTTCATCTACCCTTGGTTCATAGTAGGGTTGACGATAATAGCCATGATAAGTTTTATGGATGACATTCATCCTTTGCCGGATGGCTTCCGTTTGGTCTTTCAATTCCTTTCAATCTTTATGATGTTCTATCAGGCCGGAATATTAAAGTTGGAAGTCTGGTGGGTAATCATTCCCGCATTGATTCTGTGTGTCGGGATTCTGAACGCCTACAATTTCATGGATGGTATAAATGGAATCACCGGCGGCTATTCATTAGCCGTGCTGCTGCCATTGATATTGATAAACGCAAGGCAAACTTTCATCAACATGCCGATGCTAGCCATAACAACTTTAAGCGTTTTGATTTTCTGCTTGTTTAATTTCAGAAAACACGCGAAATGCTTCGCAGGGGATGTAGGTGCGGTCAGTATGGCTTTTATCGTTGTGTTTGCATTGATGATGCTGGTTGTAAAGACACAGGATTTCACATACATCATGCTTCTCGCAGTCTATGGAGTTGACACCGTCCTTACAATATGCCATAGGCTGATGCTGCGCGAGAATTTGGGAACGGCACATCGAAAACATGCCTACCAACTCATGGCCAACGAATTAGGGCTTCCGCATATTCTTGTGTCTCTGATATACGTGTCGATTCAACTTGCAATTTCCATAGGTTTGATATTCCTTCCTGTAAATCACGTCTTGTACTCGGCTGTTATTCTTCTGATTCTGGCATCCGCATATATATTGTTCATGAAAAAATATTATCACCTCCACGTGGAATATCTTAAGACCTTAAAAAACTAATCTGACGGCCTGTTATGAAATCGATTAAAAATTTTGTCAACTGGTATTTTGCCAAACAAACATTTCCTCACATCTGCGTCCTGCTGCTGGATTGCATCATAATCTTATGCTCAAGTATATTTGTGTACTGGTGCTATTTCAGGGGGATGGCTCTACAGCGTAACTTCTGGATGTTGATGAGATTGATGGCGCTGTTCTTGGCTATCCATTGTATATTTTTCTTTATATTCAAGACATACACAGGGATTATACGGTACTCCTCATTCAATGATTTGATTAAGATCGGTTATGCGATGGGGTGCTCTACCATAGTTATTATCCTTGTCCATTTCTGGACCAACAATGTTGGCAGGGGGATATTCGCGCAAATACAGATCAGGCATATCGTCACGGCTGTGTTCATGGCCACAAGCCTGATGTGGCTTATGAGAGTCAGCATCAAAAGAGTATACGACATTTACTTCAGGACGGACGGGGCGCAGAACACGGTAATCTACGGCATCAAATCAGGAGGAATCGGATTGGCTAAAGCCATAAGGAGTGAAAAGCCGATGCGATTCAGACTTAAAGGTTTTATCTCACACGATCCGGAACTATGCTCCAAACACACAAGGCTCTTGGGCGAGCCCATCTTCAAGGTTGACGAAAACTTGACTGAAGAACTCAAACAAAGGGGCATTCAGACTGTGCTGGTAGCCCCTGGCAGAATAGATGATTTCAGAGATGACACCGTATTGCAAGATTATATTCTTGCGGCTGGAATAAAAATCCTGTCTGCCAACAATGTGGTTGATTCTCATAACAATACCATTCAAGGCACTCCGTCAATTAAAGAAGTCAGCATTTCCGATCTTTTGCCTAGAAATGAAATAACTGTGGACCTGAAATCCATAGCGGAATCGTTGACGGGGCAACGAATCCTTATCACTGGTTCTGCAGGAAGCATCGGAAGTGAAATTGTTCGTCAGGTGGCGTCGTTTGCCCCCGAATTAATGATTCTGATAGATTCTGCCGAGACTCCGCAGCATGACATCAGGCTGATGATGGCCAAAGGCTATCCGAATGTGAAGGCTGAAACCATAGTAAGTTCAATAACGAAAGAGGACAGGATGGACAATATATTCCGCATGTATCGCCCTGATTTTGTTTTTCATGCGGCGGCCTATAAGCACGTTCCGATGATGGAAGACAATCCTTCGGAAAGTGTGCAGAATAACATTCTGGGAACAAAAATATTGGCGGACCTTGCCGTCAAATACGGTGTAAGGAAATTTGTCATGGTCTCGACAGACAAGGCCGTGAATCCTACCAATGTGATGGGATGTTCGAAGCGAATCTGCGAAATTTACGTGCAAAGTCTGAATAAAGCCGAAAACGATCATCTGGTCGAAGGACACACCCAATTTGTCACCACGAGATTTGGCAATGTCCTGGGCTCAAACGGAAGCGTGATTCCTTTGTTCAAAAAGCAAATCAATGAAGGAGGCCCTGTGACAGTGACCGATCCTAAAATGATTCGTTATTTCATGCTTATTCCGGAAGCCTGCAAACTGGTTCTTGAAGCTGGAACCAAGGGAAACGGCGGGGAGATATTTGTGTTCGATATGGGAAAGCCTGTACTGATAAAAGACCTTGCGGAAAGAATGATCAAATTAAGCGGTGCGCGGGGCGTGGAAATTGAGTATACTGGATTGCGGGATGGAGAGAAACTCTATGAGGAAGTCTTGAATGAAAAAGAGACCACCAAGCCATCTTTTAATGAGAAAATACGTATTGCATGTGTTCGTGAGTATGATTATAATCAGGTTAACGCCGAAATTGAATCTCTCGTCAAAATATCGCATGAATATGATGACATGGCAACGGTGACCATGATGAAGCACATTGTACCGGAGTATATCAGCAATCATTCCCGATACTCGGCATTGGACAATCAAAACCAAAGTTCAATAAAAAGGTAAAGAACCTTCACAATGAGAATACTACAGATTGGTAAATTCTACCCTCTTGTCGGAGGTGTCGAGAAAGTCATGTACGAGATCACCACTGGCTTGTCTCAGATGGGGATTGATTGCGACATGCTGTGCGCCACAAGTGACAAGTCTGAATTCAAGACAATATATCTCAATTCTCATGGCAATCTTGTCTGCTGTAAATCATGGTTCAGTTTGGCTCGTGTGACCATCGCTCCGTCAATGATCACGGAACTGAGGCGCAGGGCAAAGGAGTACGACATCATTCACATTCATCATCCGGACCCAATGGCGGCGGTTGCTCTGATGCTGTCGGGGTTCAAGGGGAAGGTAGTGCTGCACTGGCACAGCGACATCCTGTCTCAGAAAACGCTGCTGAAATTCTACCTGCCGATTCAGAGGTGGCTCATCAAAAGGGCGGACACCATCGTTGGAACGTCACCGGTTTACCTTGCGGAATCTCCTTACCTACAAAAGGTTCAGGACAAGATGCGCTGCATCCCGATCGGGATAGAACCTAACCAGAGCGACAGCGTAAAAGTGCAAAGCATCAGGAATGACCATGCCGGAAGGAAGATCATTTTCTCTCTCGGACGGCTTGTTGAATATAAAGGCTACCGCTACCTCATCGATGCGGCTAAGTACCTTGATGACAGTTATATAATCCTTATCGGAGGCGGCGGCCCTCTGAAAGAAGAACTTGAGAATCAGATATCAGAGTTCGGTCTTGGCAAGCGTGTCAAGTTGCTCGGAAAGGTCTCGGACGAGGATTTGCCCTCATATTACGGAGCTTGCGACCTGTTCTGTCTGAGCAGTATAATGAAGACCGAGGCTTTCGGAATAGTCCAGATTGAGGCCATGTCGGAAGGAAGACCGCTGATCGCCACGAAGATTCCGGCTTCTGGAGTCTCATGGGTCAACGAGGATGGAGTTTCAGGAATCAATGTCGAGCCATGCGACAGCAAGGCCATTGCAGAGGCAATCAAATCCATCACAAAAGACAAAGCCACTTGGCAGCGCTACAGTGACGGCTCACGCCAGCGTTTCGCAAAGTACTTCACAAAGGAGAAGATGCTGGCCGGATGCCTCGCGCTTTATTCGGAATTATTAAATGACAACCGATAGAGACAGCTGCTCTTCATTGAATATTGAATCATGCTATACTTTTCCCAATCTCTTACAGATACATTATAGTTCTGATAATTCATCATAAAAATACATAATACAGCGATATGAATAGTATTACCATACATCAAGACGATGGTGTCATGCCATCAAATATGAAACTGAACCAATCGTTGCGTCTGCGGAGGATCGGGAGCAGGTTTGTGATTGTGCGGATCGCGGAAGGGGAAGCCAACATGACGGATGTGATCAGCCTGAACGAGACGGCGGCGGCGCTGTGGGAGAAATTCAGCGGCAGGGAGTTCACCGAGGCGGAGATGGTGGAATGGCTGTGCGGGGAATATGAGGTCGAGCCTTCGGTGGCGGCTTCTGACGTCCACAACCTTTTGGCGCGATGGAAGGAGTACGGAATGCTTTCATAGGTCTGCTCAGGTCTGGCCTTTGGGGAAGAGATCCGGTGGCGGAGGGCTTTCAAAGGCTTTCTGACGAGCAGTGGAATATGGTTTTCAGGCTGTCGGGGAGACAGACTGTCACCGGGATTGTGTTTGATGGAATATGCCGGCTTCCGGAAGATCTTCAGCCTTCTCCGGCGATTTTCGCTCCGTGGGTTGTGGCCGTGGACAGGATCGAGAGGAGCAACGAGAGGATGAACGACGTGTTGAAGTCCTTGGTCAAGTTGTTTGCTGACAATGGGCTGAATCCTGTGCTTCAGAAAGGTCAGGGAGTCGCCGCACTGTACCCTGAGCCGCTGCACCGGGAGTGTGGGGACATTGATCTTTATTTTCCGGAAGGTCTGTCGCTTCGACAGGCTCAGCGACCGGATAATGTAGCTCAGCGGCCGAGTGCAGAGTCAGCCGAAGCATCTGAAATGACGGAAAACGGCAAGGCTGCGGAACTGGTCAGGAACCGTGGCGCGAAAGTGGAGACAATGCCGGACGGAAGCCAGAATTATGAATGGGAAGGCATTGAGATAGAGCAGCATCCGACAATCGTGGATCTCTGCTCGCCGAGGACGAGAAAATGGCTCGGGGAACTTGATGATGATCCCGGGTTCATTCCTTCAACGCTGGCGGATGGTCTTCTGGTCCCTTCGCCGGAACTGAACGCCCTGCTGCTGAACTCGCATATTCTCAAACACACGCTTGGCAAAGGGATCGGATTGCGGCAGATGTGCGATCTGGCGATGGTGTACCACCAAATCAGCGGCGCGGCCGGATGCGATGAATATGGCGAACGAATATTCCGGCTTTATCGCAGAGGCAGAATCCTGAAATGGAGCAGTCTGCTTCATTCATTTCTTGTGGATATCATAGGGCTCCGCAAGGAGGAACTTCCTTATTCAGAAAGGGATGTCTCCCCTGAACCGCTTCTTCGGATTGTGGAGGAAGGAGGGAATTTCGGGCAGTATAGAGGTGAGGATTCCGGGCACTCCGGCACTTCGACAAGCTCAGCGACCGGAAGGCTCAGTGACCGGAAACGGAAACTGAAGACTGCCGGGATGTTCCTAAGGAGGGCGGGATTCTCGATGAGGTTCGCGCCCAAGGAGGCGTTCTGGACATTTTGGGAACTGGTTAAGGGGCAATTCAGGAAGTAGGGTTATGAGAGTCCTATAGAGCCTAAATACTTGAAAATAAAGACATATATAAAGAATGAGCGGAACACGGACATATTCATACAAGGTGGCGGAACAGACGTTTGTTGTTGCCGCTCCGGAAAGCTTTGACATTGAGAGACTGCTGCCCTCTTTCGCACCATTTCGCGTATCTGACGTCGCTTCGGTCGCTTCGACAGGATCAGTGACAGGAAAAGGCAGTTCTCTGAGCATGCCTAAGGGACTGACGCATAGGCAGGCTCATGTGTCTGATGAGATGTGTTTGGATTCCGAACTGTTGTTCAGGTTCACTCTTCAATCAAAACCGATTGACATTCCCAAGAATGCCGAGAGGGTCGAGGAGGATGAGAACGACATGGGGCACACCAGGCTCAGCAAGACATGGGACGGAAGCTACTATCTGGAACTCGGGTATCATGACACCGGGATATTCATAGCCAATCCGGACTTTTCCCTGATTACTGCCTCAATCGACGTGGACTCTCCTGACTGCGGCCCGATCCTGACATCGATGCTCCGGATCGCGTTCGCTCAAGCGGTCATTCTGTGGGACGGGATCTCCATCCACGCCTCGACGGTCGCCAAGGACGGAAAAGCGTTCCTGTTTCTCGGCAAGAGCGGCACCGGCAAGAGCACCCATTCAAGAATGTGGCTCAGGAATATTCCCGGATCGAGGCTGCTCAACGACGACAATCCGGTGGTACGTCTGATTGACGGGAAGCCGGTAGCGTTCGGCACGCCGTGGAGCGGCAAGACACCTTGCTACCGCAACGAATCCTACCCTGTCGGAGGAATCGTGAGACTCGTACAGGGCGACGCTGACATATTCACGGAAAAAGATGAGGTGGCGGCATTTGTCGCGCTTCTTCCAAGCTGCTCTGTCGTCCACAGTGACTCTGGCTTGCAGTCGCGCCTTTGCGACACGTTGACAAGAATCATCGAACTGGTTCCTGTCGGGGAACTTAGATGCCTTCCCGACAATGAATCAGCCATAATATGCTATAATAATTTAATATCACTTATAAAATGAAAAACAGATTTTTGTTTCTGCTTCTCTTCGCTTTGACCCTTGTGTCATGTGGCTCTGCGAAGAAGTACGTCTATCTCAATGACATGACACCGGGGAAAGACTATCCTTTCGACGCCGCCCACGAGGCGGTGATCCAGGCCAACGACAGGCTGAGCATCTCCGTGAGCTGCAAGCAGCCGGAGCTCGCCATTCCTTTCAACATCCAGAGCGGATCGTTCAGAGTCTCCTCGGACGGAACCGCCTCGTCGTCCTCTGTGCCGGACGAGAAAGGCTACAAGGTTGACGCAAAGGGCAACATCGAGTTCCCTATTCTCGGATCGATTCATCTTGAGGGACTTACGCTCAGTCAGGCTTCCGAAAGAATCAAGAACCAGATCATCGAGGGCAACTATATCAAATCCCCTCTGGTGAACATGGAGTTCCTGAACTTCAAGTACACTGTCTGGGGCGCTGTGGCTCAGAACGGCACCTTCACTGTGGAGAACGGGCGCATAACGCTGCTTGAGGCCATCGCCAACGCCGGCGACCTGACCAACAGGGCCAGACTCGACAGAGTGGCCGTCATCCGCGAGGTTGACGGTGACAAGCAGATTTTCTTCCACGACATCCGCAACAGCGACATCCTCCAGTCGCCTTGCTTCTTCCTGCAGCAGAACGACATAATCTACGTGCAGCCTAAGTACGGCAAGAAGGACAGGGAGGACAGAGGCATCCAGATCGGAACGCTCCTGCTGTCCGCGGTCACTTCGATAAGCTCGGTGATCTGGGCGACCTCGTCAATCATAAACAGCGGCAAATAGCGAAACCTGATAAATCCAATCAAGCCATATGCAGACTAACAACAACACTTCCGGAAGAAACGATCAGGACGTAAACATAATAGACATTCTGGTTTACCTGCTTTCCAAATGGAAATGGTTCGTCATTTCCGTCTTGGTGTTCGGAGGGCTGGCCTGGTTTCAGTACGCAAGGACGCCTAAGACATATTTCCGCTCGGCGACGGTCATCATCAAGGATCCGTCCAACAAGATCTCATCCGCGGGACTCGACCGCTACGACAACTACATCAACAAGGTCAATGTGGCGAACGAGATCCTTCAGTTCCGCTCGAAGAAGCTGATGCGGGAGGTGGTCAGCCGTGTTTCGGCAGACATTGACTACAAGGTCAAGGAAGGTCTTCAGATGACGGAACTCTACAAGAAGTCACCGGTCTCTGTACGCTTTCTTGACACCACACCTGAAATGCGCTTCACGATGGTCATCACACCTGTCGACAGCGGCAAGGTCATTGTCTCTGATTTGGGTGATTTGGAGGGAGACAGGAAATGGACGGTGCAGATGAAGGACACGGTGGACATTGAGGGAACCAAGATTCTCATCGCCCCGACCAACTATTACACCTCGTCATGGATGGGCGAGCATATTCATGTGACAAAGAATCCTATGTCCTCTGTTGTGGGCTACTTCACCTCCGGCCTGGGCATAAGACAAGAAGAGGATGAGGCGTCTATCCTCACCCTCTCCTTGAAGGATCGCTCCGCGGCAAGGGCGGAAGATGTTCTGAATATGTTGATTTCGGTCTATAACGAGGAGGCTATCAACGACAAGAACCAGGTGGCGATCAACACCGCCGAGTTCATCAACGAGCGGCTCATCATCATAGAAGGTGAGCTCGGAGGCGTGGAATCCCACCTTGAGTCCTTCAAGCGCGAGAACCGGATTGTAGACATCGGCACGACGGCAGGAATGTATGTCGGTGAGTCTCAGAAGTACAACACGGATGTGATGGAATTGGAGACGCAGCTCCGCCTGGCCAACTACATCAAGGACTATCTCACGGACCCGACAAAGGAGATTGACCTGATTCCGTCCAACACCGGCATCAGCGACATGAACATCGAAAGCCAGATAGGCCAGTATAACACCATCAAGCTCCGCCGTGACAAGCTCATAGAGGACAGCAGCGAGAAGAATCCGGTTGTGGAGGAGCTGAACACCTCCCTGCGCGCGATGAAGCAGTCAATCATCAGGGCGGTGGACAACATGATCGTCAGCATCAACGTACGACGCAACGACGCTCAGTCCAGGGAGTCTCAGGCTCAGTCCAGAGTCTCCTCGATCCCGACAAAGGAACGCCAGATGCTTTCCATCGAGCGCCAGCAGAAGATCAAGGAGTCACTGTACCTCTTCCTCCTGAACAAACGTGAGGAGAACGCGCTGTCGCAGGCTATGGTGGACAACAACGCAAGAGTGATCGACGGAGCTTCCGGGCCTAACGCCCCGATATCCCCGAACAGGAACAAGATTCTGCTGCTCGGACTGCTGCTCGGACTTGCTTTCCCGGGAGTTGTTTTCTTGATGAAAATGTTTCTGGATACCAAGATCCGCACGAAGAAGGACATTCAGGGCAAGGTCTCCGCACCTTTCCTCGGAGTCATCCCTGAGCAGGACAAGGACAACGAAAGCCTGACTTCCGAGGCGTTCAAGATAGTGCGGACCAACATGTCTTTCCTCTCCAGAAAAGACAGGAAGATTCAGGTGATAATGTGCACCTCGTTCAGTTCAGGAGACGGAAAGACGTTCGTCTCCAAAAATCTGGCGAACAGTTTTCTCTCGGCTAAGAAAAAAGTGGTGTTGGTTGACCTTGACATCCGCAAGGGAACCTTGACGGAAAGCTTTGGCAAACACACGCACCATCACTCCCACGGTGTCACCAATTATCTGGCTGACACTGAACTGAAACTTGATGACATCATCACACACGACACCGGTGCTGAAGGCCTTGACTTGATTCCGTCAGGCTCGATAGCGCCTAATCCTGCCGAGCTTCTTATGGACGAAAGGTTAGATGAGATGTTTGCTGAGCTTCGGAGGCGTTACGATGTGATAATCACGGATTCTGTTCCAGTCGGACTCGTCGCTGACGCCACAATCGCCAACAGGGTCGCTGACCTGACGATGTTCGTGGTAAGGGCCGGCCGTCTTGACCGCCGCCAGATCCCTGACATCGAGACAATGTATCAGGAGCATAAGCTGACGAATATGTCTCTGATTCTCAACGGAGCCGATTTTCACCATCACGGCTACGGGTATGGCTATGGCTACGGGTATGGATATGGCTACGGTTACGGCTACGGATATGAGAAAGGGAAGAAAAACAGAAAAAGCAGACGCGGATAAACGTTTTAATCGCTGAATATCAAAAAATTCCTCAAATTTTTCTTGCATATTTTTTGTTAAAGGGCTACTTTTGCAAAAATGCTCTCGGAAGGGGGCAGGGAAATTTGTGTGAATATAACTGTTTTGAGACTATGTACATAAAACTTAATCGGGGTTATGTTACCCCAGAGACTAACCTCGTCAGCGTGACCCCGGAGTGCGGGATCTGCGCGGGATCGAAGGAGAAGGTGGTGGTTGACAACAACAACACCACGACAACGATTGACCGTCAGGAAGGCGGAGATGAGTTCACGATTGACCAGTGGGACTGACGGACGACGGGACGTATTTCAAAATGACGTATTTGAGTAAAACAAAAAAAGAATCTTCACAATGAAAAACGGAATATTCAAGATAGCGTCTTTGGCCACCATACTGATGGCCGGGGCATTTGTATCCTGCAACGAGAACGAGCTTGACCCTGACAAGGGACAGCATTCGGGGAAAAAGGTTTCGTTCTCAATTTCGGAGGCTAACACCAAGACGGCATATGATCCGGATGACAATCTTCAGATCAACTGGGTGGAAGGCGACAAGGTGCGCATCTTCTGCGACGAGGCCGAGGATGTCAAGCAGGCGGACTACACCGTGGGTCAGATTTCAAAGAACACCGGCAAGCTTGACTACAATGCAGACGGGCTCGCATGGGGCGGTAACGAAGATATGCACAACTTCTATGCGGTCTATCCGGCGGATGACAGCAAGGTAAGCGTTGACGCCAAAACCGGAATCGCATCATTCACGGTCAATCATAACCAGTTCTGCACAGTTCAGGGAAATGGTGCGGTCAACAACCACTATTCCACAAAACCTGACATGAATGAGGCCTATATGGTAGCGAATCTCTCAACGACACCGATCGATCAAGTCCCATTGTCTTTCAAGCCAATCATGACAACGTTGGAGGTTACCGTGCAAGGGGCTTCAGCCAATGGGAGAACAGTAACCTTCTCAGGAATAAGTGTCATAAACAAGAAGGCCACCTACCCTGGAGTCCACGAAGGAAAATTCAAGTATGACATAGTGAAGAAATCAATGTCAGAAAGTGCTGAAAGCGCGACTGTGGAGACATACCACGTAGGAATAAAGAACGGGAACGACACTTGGGTGGACCTTCAAGGAGGCCAGTCAATAACATTGACGGTTTTTCTTCCTCCGGTTGCCATTGACAATGACAATCAGATCACAATTCAGGTTCATGCGACCGGTGAGTTGAACGCCATCATCGGTGGCAGGACTGACGCGAACGGCAAGCAGACTAACATCATCCCGAGCGCAAAGGCGAGGATCACGTTGCCGGCCATGCCTGAGACCAAATCGGGAAACAACTGGATCACCCCGCTTGATGATATGATTTATGTGCAGCAATTGTCAATTCCGGGGACGCACGATGCGGCGGCATACTCTACGTCATTGTTTGACGCAGGTCAAACGCAGACCTTAGATATTGAACAGCAATTTGAATTAGGTATCAGAGCTTACGATATGCGCACAGCTTTTAGAGCAAACAGCATTGGTGGGCAAAATGGTGAGATGTGGATGTGGCACGGAATAACCAATTGCGGCATTTCTTTGGAAAAAGTGTTGACCACTCTTAGTAATGCTTTAAAGAATAATCCTGGAGAATTTGTCATTTTGCAATTCAGACACGAAAGTGAACTGCCTGCTGCTTACAAAAGAACTAAGAAATGGGACGAAATATACAATGTACTACACAAATTTGATTCACAGATAGTGCAATGGAGGCCAGATCTTACTATTGGCAACTGTCGCGGAAAATTCATAATCTTCACTCGTGATGACTATAGTAACAGAACAAAAGCCGCGTTGGCTTCGCCATACCCTTCTGGTAGCTCCTTCACATCCACACTTACAAACGTAAATGGTGCAAGTACATCATATTATGTCCAAGATTACTACCAATACGACGGAGATGAAGGAGCGGAAAAGAACAGGCAGATTAAAGCCCTTTATGAGACAACCAGAACTTTTTCCGATGAGAACTCTCCGTATTTCATAGAAAAGGCATGGGCACTTAATCATACATCAGGATACGATGAGTCAGCAACTCTTTTTATCCCTGGAACGACATCATGTTATCAGAAAAATGCTTCTCAAGTTCATAAACCAATATACGACGCATTGGTAAACGAGACAAATTTCGGCCCTACAGGCATCGTCTTCATGGATTGGGTGGGAGCACGTGAGGCATCATCCTACACCGTCTACGGTGACCTTCTCCCACAGGCCATCATCGAGCACAACTACAAGTACAGGATGCTTCGCGCGGATAATAAGACGGCTAATCAATAAGCCATACATCTTCATAAGTAAAACAACAAAATATAATACAAACATCCCAAACAATATGAACAAAATTCTAATCACGACAACCATGATCGCCCTTGCGGGAGTGACCGCGATGGCGCAGCAGCAGCCGACGGTGAAGACTGACACGACTGTGACGGTGGAGTACAACTCCGGCAAGTACAGCGTGGAGACGGCTCCTTTCAAGGCAAACTGGTTCATCGGAGTGGACGGCGGTGCCCAGATCTACTTCGGAGAGCATGACAAGCAGTGCAAGTTCGGCGACAGGCTCGCCCCGGCGCTCAACATATATGTCGGCAAATGGTTCACACCAACCGTGGGAGCCAGACTCGGCTACAGCGGAATCGGACAGAAGGGCGCCACCCAGGACGGCACACATGGGCTTGACGCCGAGGTGCCTGGAAAGGGCGGTCACGGCTACTGGCTCAACAAGCAGGAATTCAGCTTCTGGAACATCCACGCCGACGTGATGTTCAACCTCGCCAACGCGTTCTGCGGCTACAAGCCGGAGGGACACCTCTGGAACCCTACCCCGTTCCTCGGGCTGGGATGGGCGCATGTATATTCAGAAGCGCCTAAGACAAACGAGATCAGCGCCAACCTTGGGCTCAACAACGCGTTCAGGCTCTGCGACGCGCTTGACCTCAACGTCAATGTCCACGCGATGATGGTGAACGAGGCGTTCGACGGCGAGACCGGCCACCGCTGGGGAGAGGGCAACCTCTCTGCCACCATCGGCCTCACCTACAAGTTCAAGCCGCGCGGATGGAGCAGAAGCAAGGTGATCAAGGTCGTGGAGACTTCAGACGTGACATCCTACCAGATTGCCCTCGCCGAGCTGAAGGCAGAGCGCGAGCGTCTTGAGAAAGAGCTCGAGGGTCTCCGCACCACCGAGACAAAGACAGAGGTCGTGAAGGAAGTCAGCAGCGTCGCCGCTCCATACTACGTGACCTTCCCGATCGGCAAGAGCACCCTCACCAAGGAGGCAAGGGTAAACATCGGACTTCTCGCCGAGATCCTCAAGGCCAAGGGCATCAAGTTCACCGTCAGCGGCTACGCCGACGCTGGCACCGGCAACAAGAAGCTCAACGAGAAGCTCAGCCGCGACCGCGCCCAGGCTGTCTACGACTGCCTCACCAAGGAGTTCGGAGTGCCGGCCACACAGCTTGAGATTGACTATAAAGGCGGAGTTGACAACATGTTCTACGATGACCCGGCTCTGAGCCGCGCCGTCATCACCAGAGCAAAGTAAACCCTGCATCCAGCAACACACCAAGACGGCGGCAATGAGCCTTCCTAGGCTCATCCACCGTTTTGCGTGTTTTGTTTTATGAATATACACCCACTATCCAAACAAAACACAAAAAACTATTTAACGCATTTGCTGAGGGGCAGCCCTTAGCGAAAATGGAAACGAAAGACACTGATATGAAGAGAATTGCAAAAATCAGGAAAGAGTACCTCGCCCCCGTGACACGGACGGTGAGGGTCACCGTCGAAAGCGCCGTCTGCGCCAGCAGCGTGGAGATCAAGGCGAAGGAGAACACACCCAACGTCGAGGTTGACGAATGGGATTCATTTGAAAACGGAGTAACCTTTGATTAATCTGTGGAAATTATGAGAAAGACATACAAAGCGATAATCGCAGCATTTATGGCCGCCACAGTTCTTGCGGGCTGCCAGAACGAAGAACCGATGAAGAGCGTGGAGGAGGGGCTTCCTGTGAGCCTTTCGTTTAACGTTGAGGTACCGAACATGGACGACATCGTCATCACGAGGGCGACCGACCAGCAGGAGACCAACATCGAGAAGATGGCCATCCTCTTCTACAACGCGAAGCAGGCAAGCTCAAAGCCTGTTGTCGTGAAGGTAGATGACCTCGGGCAACCGACAAGCAAAAAATCCACAACCAACTGGCTCTACACGATCAACCTCACCGAGGAGCAGCTCGACGGAGTGTACAGCGGCGAATGGTACATGTACCCTATCGCCAACTACGACAAGTACACGGTCGTAGACCTCAACACCCTCGCAGAGAAAACCCTCGCAGAGTTCAAGGAATATACCATCACAGCTTCGGGACGTGACATCACCTCCACGGCCGTGATGATGTCAGGCCGCTATGGCACCGACGACAACACGACAATCACCCTCCAGCCGGGCGAGAACACATTCGACAATGTGTTCCATCTCAGGAGGATAGTCTCCAAGAACATATTCACATTCAAGAACGGCAGCGGCGTGACATTCATCCCGCAGCACTACAGCATCTACAACTACTCCACCTCATCAACCCTGCTCGAAAGAAGCGAGTTGAATGAATATGCAGGGAATGGCAACGAAGCCTTCACGAACTTCGAAGACCTGCCTATCACCGCCCCGGCCACTGGTGACTACACGTTCACATTCTACATGCCGGAAAATGTCCAGATTCCAACGGCTAAGGAATCATGGACCTATGCTGACCGCGAGACAAGGAAAGCTGGCGACTACAACACCTTCACCTATGCCCCGGCCAACGCCACCTACGTTGTGGTTGAGGGGACATATTCCGGACCTGGAGAGAGCGGAAAGGAAGCGACTGGAAACGTCAAGTACACTATACATCTCGGCAATTTTGATATGAGCAACGGAGGCTCCTACGGAAATTTCACAGTGAAACGTAACGCAAAGTACACCTACACTGTCACCATCAATGGAGTCAACAGCATAATTGTTGAGGCTAAGTCTGAGACAGGTGAAGAACCTAATCCAGGCGCCGAAGGTCAGATAGTCGGTCCGGATCCACACGTAACGGTGAATCTTGACGCTCACTATGAAAATGTGCTGCTGTCGTTCACACAGAACATCTCAAGTTTCAGCATAAGCGCCACGACTCCTGACGAGTCAGGGAATATGAAGAGTTTCATTGATGCGGCAAACAATAAGAGCGAGCATATAGACGCTGTCTCTTGGGTCAAGTTCGGCAAGCCAGCATCTACCTCGACATTCGCAAATTACCCTGAGAATGATGACGTGGTTGACATCTACACTCTGATCGGAGAGATCAAAGCAAGCAACTACGCACATTGCCTTGTGTCCAACGGAAAAATCTATGTCCAAGCTTTTGTGGACGAATACTTCTACGAGGATGGAAGGCCGTACAGTTCCTTCGTTAACAAAGACGACAGAGCGCTTTCATTCACAATCGGAACAGCGAGCATCAGCAAGGACAGCCACAGTTCCTACATCGAAGGAGAAGGCTTCACACTCAAGCAGAAGTCCATCAAGACATTCTATGCCGACAACGTCGGCAATCCATTCGGGTTCGAGACTGTTGAGGAAACTCCAAACGCAGCGTTCGGTGCAATGGGTGTTGAAGACACCTTCTCGGGAAATGACTATCAGAACGGACGAAACGACACTTGGACAAATATCAGCAATGCAAGCAAAGCGTGGGGTACGATTGTGAACATCTCTGAAAACGGGCACATAGGCAATGCCGATGTTGTGTCGTCAAGTGTTATGCAAAGTGATTATACAAGTCCACTTTATCAATGTCTGTCCAGAAACAGAGATCTTAATGGTGACGGGGTAATCACAAAAAATGAAATCAAATGGTATGTACCATCCTTCCGCCAATACATCTACACGTGGTGTGGAATGAAGGCTATGCCAAACGACATTACATTCTCATCAAATGAAATTTACGCTTCAAGCAGCAATGCCGGCTACAGAATCTGGTGGGCAAAAGAAGGTGTGGCTATCGGATCTTATTCAGCCGGCGGTACATACAACGGTACTACATACCAACCACAAAGTCCAAGCGTCCGTTGCGTAAGAAATCTTGGAACGTCAATTGATGCGGACTTCTCAGAGATATCTTCTTTCAAAGAGGATAGCAGAACAGTGACTATCACCGGTCTGAAACCGGAGGCTCTTAGAACCAACGAGCAAAGCGGTGAATATCCTGAACATCTCAACACAGATGCGGCAAGTACATTGCCAAAGGCTTTCAAGATAGCAAAAAATAACTTGGAGACTGAAGTTGAGGTTAGCGGAGAAGCGGAGATAAGTGTAACGACTAATTACTCAACTTATCAAACCCAAAACCCTGTCAGCAATTTGGTCGATGGTAACGAAAGTACATATTGGTGGGCTGGAGAAGCGCAGGCAAGAGGGAAATATGTGCAGCTTGAATTTAGCGTTCCGGTTAAGGTGACATCAGTCAATATTTATTCGGAAAATAATAACGATTATCCAAAGAATCAAACACTTCAGATTTCTGCAGATGGGCAAAATTGGACGGATATCGGCAGTGCCAATGGCAGAAATGTGACCGTAGCAAACAGTGCCGCTCCTGACATGTCCGTACAATATGTTAGACTTTACCAGAATAACAACAGTAATAATTGGTTGTACATTAACGAGATAACCGTAAATTACACTACGATAAGCGGGCAGACCATCACCAAAAACACCTTCTCTTATAATGAACTTATGAGCGGAGACTGGTGCGAGAAATATTACTCAGAAGAAGGCGATGCCGACAAAGGCAAATGGAGAATCCCGAACGAGAAGGAACTCTACTTTATCCAGCTGCATTGCAGTGGTGACTTCAACTTGATGACCACAAACGGAGACGGAGGAGACTTGATCGGAGCGAAGACAAAATACTACCGTGGATCAACCTCAGCAGAATATATGATATATTATTTGAGGAATGACGCAAGCGCAAAGACTCCAATCATCACAACAGGAGAAACCGTAGGCTTGGCCTACAAGTTCAAGCTCCGTTGCGTGCGTGATGCGACTCCGGAGGCGAAGACCTACGACTCCTCCTACAGTGACGGAGGGACGGGATTCGGGCTGTAGCCAGCGAGTCGACCTAAAACTTAACCTATGGCTGATTAGGTTAATGTTTTAAACTCACATAAGTGATGAAACGAATTCAAATGGCTTCGGCGCTTGCCGCCGTTGCCGCCACGCTCACGATGACCTCGTGTGAAAGCAGCAAGGAGGTTGAGTTTCCAGAAGCGGAGACGATAACTCTCACGGGGGAACTCGGACAACCTCCGGTGACAAGGACACAGATCGACATCGAACCGACCGATGATGGTTCCCTTGGGATAATGTGGTCGGCAGGTGACAAGATCGGTGTGTTCGGCGGGACGACAAGCAACGCTGAATTTGAAGGAAAGTTCAACACTGCGGTAACTTCAGGATTGTTCTCCGGCTCGATGAATGCCGGAGACAGTCCTGTCTCTGCTTACTACCCTTACGTGAAGGAGGCCACAGACAGCAAGACCATCCCCGTCACAATCTCGTCGGTTCAGTACTACTCTGACGAGACCTCGATCGCGGCAAACGATATCAAGGCAAGCGACACTCCGGTCAAGGCCAAAGACGGGAGCTACAGGTTCATATTCAAGCCAATGGTTTCCATCCTCAGGTTTGAGGTGGCATTCAACGGTCTGACAGGGATTGATGCGGATGAGACGCTCGATGCCATCATTGTAAATAGCACGAATGCCGAAAAGTCGTTGACCGGCAACTTCACGATGAACCTTGCGGAACTGTCGGCCGGGCTGGCTCCAGTGGCTGAGGGAACATATTCATCAATCAGGGTGAATCTGACAGACACGGACGGCAAAGGGAAAAGCGTAGCACGGAAGGTTGTCGCCTACGCTTCGATAGCCCCGTGCGTTAAGGCGGAAGACGCTGTCGAAGTTATGCTTCTGACTGACAAGCATACGGTAAAGTTCAATGTCACGGCTTTGCAGGATTTCAAGGCGGGCTTCTGCTACGATGTGCCCCTTGACTTAAGCAACCTGAGACCGGAAAACAATCTGCAGATTTTTGACCCTACGGCAGAATCCCCGGAACTAAGGTCTTTCAGTTTTGATGTGGCCAACAATGCGGGCAAGATTCTGACGCAGGAAGCGTACTACGAAGGGACTAGCACAGAGACAACTCTTCATTCCGTGACAAGCAAGGCGCTTGAGATCGACCAGACAGCAGGAAGCGTTGAAGGGTTCATCCCGTACCTTTACGATTTCAAACTGATCCCTACCTTCACAACTTCCAAAGGAGCGGTTGTGACCGTGAACGGACAAGTTCAGACAAGCGGCGAAAGCGAAGTGGATTTCTCATCATCCGAACCCGTGGTCTATACTGTCTCAAACGGGCTTGAGACTAAGGAATATAAAGTCTCGGTAACCAACACGGGATTGCCGGTCGTTGTGCTGGACATCAATCAGGAGACCGTCAACAATGTGACAAGCAAAGACATCCTGTTCGGAACAGTCAAAATAACCGGAAAGGAAGGTAATTGGACAAAATCCGATGTTCTCACAATCTACAAGGACGGCACGCAACAGATGACTGACGTTTGCAGCATCAGGACTCGTGGAAATTCATCGAGAGGCTTGCCAAAGAAGCCTGTCAACATAAAGTTGAGCGATGATTTGCCAGTGCTGGGTATGAAAGCCCACGACAGATGGTGTCTGGTGGCGAGCCAGTTCGACAAGTCGATGATGAGAAATGCCTTCACATACAGACTGGCTAATGAAATACAAGAGCATTTCACGGATGCGGCAGGCACGGAAAAAGTACTCGGCAAGGGCTTGGTCTGGAATCCTCACGGAGAGACAGTTGAAGTCGTGATGAACGGGATCCACGTGGGCACCTATTACCTCTGCGAGCACATCAAGATCAACAAGAACAGACTTTATCTGACCCACAAGAAGGTTGACAAGGTGCTGGAAAAGAACGCGGCGGCAAAATTGGAAGAATGTGGATTTCTGATTGAGATGAGCACGGATGAAAAAGAGAACAGAACCAACACAGCGCGCCGCAATGTTCCGATAGCGTTCAAGGATTTGGACATCACAACTTATCCGGCAATGGCGGAAGAATTTATGGCGTATGTCAACGACTTCGATGAGAATCTGTATCAAGGTGCGAAATGCATCGACAATAATGACCTGACTACAGCAAGGGAATATTTCGACAAGGCATACGAAAAGCTTGACATCAACTCAATGATCGACTGGTGGATCATCAACGAGCTTGCGATGAATGATGAGATGCAGTGGCCGAAAAGTGCCTTCGCCTACAAGGACGGTAACGGTAAATACTTCGCTGGTCCTGTCTGGGATTTTGATTACCAGACCTATGTAAACATCGAGAAGTACAACAGCAGCAGTATCATAAAGAATATGGAGGCGGAGCACCTGAGTACCAAATACTGGGGAGAAGTCGTACCTTACAAGTTCACAGATCTGGGCGGCTACTCTGCTTTGATGTACCAAAGGACGAACTCGGCCAGCTCTTCCCCATACGGTTGGTACCCGTGGCTGTTTAAGGATCCGTATTTTGTCGCACGTGTTAAAGCAAGGTGGAACTCCCTTTACAGTTCAGTGCTGCAGAATCAAAGACCAGTCATCGAACAGATGGGAAAGGAGCGTGAGAAAGCGGCGGAATCCAACTGGAAGATCTGGAACATCAAATACCTCCACGCCGGAAACTGCGGCGATGAATATGATTTTACCTATCCGGAGGTGATCCAGAACTTCAATGATGTCTTCGAGAAACGTCGCGAAGGGCTCAACTCAGCCATTAACAATTTATAAGAATATGAAACGGACTAATTTTGTGTCGGCGCTGGTAGTAGCGTCCGTCGCTCTCACGATCTCATCGTGTGCTGGCAACAATGAGATTCAGGATCCTCAGATTGAGGAAATCAGTCTCACAGGAGAAATCGAACAACCGAGTTTGACGCGCACTCAGATTGACATAGAGCCGACTGCGGACGGTTCCCTGGGAATATTGTGGTCTGCAGGAGACCAGATTGGAGTGTTCGGCAACTCAACGTCAAACGCTCTGTTCAATGGAACTTTCTCCACGGCTGTATCTTCCGGGGTATTCAAGGGCTCAATGAGCACCGGTGACCGTCCGAAATATGCTTACTATCCTTATGTGAAAGGAGCCACAGATCGCAATGAGATTCCTGTCACGGTCTCTCCAGTGCAGTTGTACACAAGATCCACATCGATAGCGGCGAATGACATCAAGGCCAGTGACAAGCCGGTAGTGAAGCCTGACGGAAGTTACGGGTTCATGTTCACACCTATGGTGTCGTTCTTAAAGGTTTCGGTGTCATTCGGCAATGCGCTTGAGGCGGTTGGGAGTTCCGAGAGGCTCCTGTCCATCATATTCAAACAAAAGAATGCTGACGCGGCTCGCGCGTGGACGGGAAATTTCACGATGAACCTTGAGAACCTTGGAGCCGGACTTGCCGCCGTCGATGGCAAGACATCGTCCGGTGTCACAGTGAAACTGACTGATGAAGAGAATGGTGGAATACCTGTTGGGCAAAGAGCCATCGCCTATGCAAGCATCGCTCCTGCGATCAAGAAGGGTGATGTCATCGAGATCCAGCTTCTGACGAATGTGCATAAGGTCACTTTCGAGGTCAAGGCTGTCGCGGATTTCAAGGCTGGTTGCTGCTATGATATTCCATTGAACCTCAATAATCTGAAAGAAGAAAACAACTGTACGGTCGGACGCATCGATGCCAAACCTCCTGTTTTCGAGAGTTTCAAGTTCGAAATAGCAAACAACCCTTCAAGCCTGCTCAGTAAGACTGCCGTTCTGAGCAACAGGTCGACCGTAGTGAAGAATGCGGAAGATTTCGTATGCGATGTGGATAATACCTTGAACAAGGTCGGATGCTGCATCCCATATCTTTACAATTTTACGCTCGCACCAACGTTCACGGTGGCGAAAGGAGTGAATGTGTACTGCAACGGTGAAATCCAGAAAAGCGGCACGACAAGCCAGGACTTCAGTTCTCCGGTGTCATACACCCTTGTGGATGGTACGGAAAGCAGCACATACACCGTCACTGTGACAAACACAGGACTTCCGGTTGTTGTGTTGAATACGAATGGAGGAAGCGCGGCATACCTTGATTTCACGGTCAAGGCGAAGAGCGAGGAATGGGGAGAAAACGACCGGATTTCAGTCTATGAGAACGGAGTTGCCACTTTGTCAGATGCCGCATGTGGATTCAGACTCAGGGGAAATTCATCACAGAGTTATGACAAGAGACCTTTGGCGATCAAACTAAAGAAAAAAGCCGATGTTCTTGGAATGAAAAGTCACAAAAGGTGGGTTCTGTTGTCCCCTTGGACGGATATGTCACTGATCCGCAACTACTTTGCGTTCAAGATTGCCCAAACGGTACAGAATCATTTCAAAGATGGTCCGGAAGACGGAAGTGCCAGCGGAAAGGGGTTGCTATGGAACCCTTCCGGGACAAACGTCGAGCTTGTTATCAATGGCGTTCACGTGGGGAACTATCTGCTTGGGGAACAGATTAAGATTGGTAGTAATCGTCTGCCAATCAAGGATTGCTATACGGACGTGAAAGCCGATTTGAAGATTGAGCCAACGATCAGCGATTGCGGTTATCTGCTGGAATTCGACACCTATTATGACGAAATCTGGAAGTTCAAAACATCCAAACGCAATCTTCCGGTGAACTTCAAGGACGAGTTTGCTGAGACATTCTCAGAATCAGCAAGCGGCTATGGAATCTACAAGCAAATCGAGTCCTATATCAATGATATTGAGACGAATCTGACTAATGGCAATTATTCAGCGGCCTACGAAAAGTTAGACATTAATTCTGTGATCGACTATTGGTTCGTCTATGAACTCACTCTCAACGATGAGCTTCAGCACCCGAAGAGTACTTATATGTATAAAAACGGTGACGGGAAACTCTGTGCCGGCCCTGTCTGGGATTTCGATGGCCAGACGTTCACAAACATAGACGGAAAAGGGACGACAGTCAACAGAGATTATTACCATAGTTGGAACTCACTGCTTATACAAAGATCAAAATCAGGAGAGGGTAAAATGTATATGTGGTATCCTCTTCTGATGAAAGACCAGAACTATATCAACCGCGTCAAGGCCCGTTGGGCGGAAGTTTATCCGGATCTGAAGAATCTAGCTAACACAATAGTGGAAGAAAGACGAGAGGCAAACAGACTTTCAGATCAATATAACCGCATGATCTGGCCGGTTGGAAACGCATTGGGAGGCTATTGGACCTGCGGCGATGAAAGTATGGAATATGACGAGGTGATGGACAATCTGAAATATGTGTACAACAAGCGTCTTGAGAACCTCAACAGCACCATCACCAGTCTCAGCAAATGGCGATAAGCAGATTGTTCCGCGCATGATAGGCAACGATCACGCGCGGAGCGTGGATGAAAAGAAGGCACAACAGAAGTGGAAATAATATATTCATAAATAGTTTGACAATGATGAAAAGATCTTTCTTTGCCGCCGCTTTATGCGCATCAGTGATGTTCGCGGCTTGTAGTGAGAAGCTGGCGACTGACGAGGAACTGCTTGCGGAGCAGCGAGAGGCTGTCGCAGAGGATGAATATTCAGACGAACCTGTGACCAAGGCCAATGCTTCCAACGGGGCTTGGATGGCAGGGCTGGATGACACGACTCCGTTCGCGCGGCTATCCATTCCTGGCACGCACGACGCTGTCACAGGTGACGGCACCGCTTTTTCAATCGGCAGAACCCAAAGTCTTGGACTGTCCGCTCAGTGGGATCTTGGAATAAGGGCCTACGACTTCCGTCCAGGCTACCGCAAGGTTCGCGTCAGGGCGTTCAAGTACAAGAACGAACTTCACGTCTACCACGGGTTCATCCCGACAAAGACTTCTTTCAAAAAAGCTGTGCAGACGCTCATGAACAAGATAGATGAAAATCCTTCGGAGTTCGCCGTGGTCATCATGCAGTTCGAGAACGGAAGTCCGGCCTACAATGACAGGTCAGTCTGGAATTCCCTAATGAGTGAGTTTCTCGGCAGCGAGGAGACATTCCCGTCAAGGTTCCGCATAGACTACCGCCCGGACCTCAGAGTGGGCGATCTGCGCGGCAAGATTCTGATTCTGTCCCGTGACGCTTATGCTGACCAGCCGATAACAGGCGGTTACATCTCAGGATGGAGTTTTGCGGAGGAAGGGACGACAGGAGCCGTGATCACCAGCCGCGTGGCCCAAGGCACGCTTGGAGTTCAAGACTACTATCACGTTGAGAAGCCGGAGGTCAAGGTGAAAGCCGTCAGCGACTTCATGGACTGGGCCTCGGAGAACGCAAAGAACAATTGCTGGACAATCAACCACACCTCAGGGTACACCGGGCTGATCTCGACTGACAACACCTACCGGGAGAATGCCGCCAACAACAACCCTACTGTTTACCGGCGTCTGGTCAACGGCGAGTGCGCCACCACAGGCATGGTCATGATGGACTGGGTCGGGAACTTCAAGTCCGGCCGCTACGAGGTCTACGGCGATCTTCTGCCTCAGGCGATCATCGACAACAACTTCAGGAAATAAGCACATTTGGTATGTGCGGAATTACGGGCGAAGCAAATAAGCAACCACGCGTTCCAAAAGAGAACGTGCTTCGCTCGTGGCTAGCCTGAAACTTAACCTTTTATATTCATGCAGGTCAAAGACGGCATAGTGTGGTTTTGGAGAGCCTCGGAAACTTTCCGCTCGCGGATTTTGTGCGCGGGACTGATAGGAATGGCGAGGGTCGCGGTCTCATTGGCAAGTGTCTGGATCTGCAAGGAAATCATCGACAACGTCACAAGGCAGGGAGGCGGGGAATTGGCTGTTCTTATCCCGCTGATGATCGGGTGCATGGCACTCAGGATGGTCCTGTCACAAATCAGTGCAAGGCTGAGCAGGAAGACAGAGGCGAGGCTTGCCAACAGGTTGCAACATGACCTTTTCGACCATCTGATGAGAATCCGCTGGGACGGACATCAAGCCAAACATTCCGGGGACATACTCAACAGGATGATCGATGATGTGACGACCGTGGCGGAAATCCTGTGCGACGGAGTGCCTATGACCATGGTGACGGCGAGCCAACTGATCGGCGCGCTTTACATTCTCACCATGATGGATGTCCGGCTGGCCATGGCGTTGCTGTTCATCATGCCGGCCGCCCTGCTGCTGAGCAAAAGCTATGTACGCAGAATGAGGCGGCTTACCCGAGGGATAAGGTCAGAGGAAAGCGCTGTCCAGTCGCATATTCAGGAGAGCGTTCAGAACAGGCTGCTGCTTCGATCCTTGGAATACACGCCATATTCGGTCTCGGAGCTGGACTCCCTTCAGTCGGCTCTTCTAGGCAAGGTGATGCGCTACACGGACTATTCGCTGTTCTCGCGGATGATGGTTCAGACGGGCTTTGCGGCAGGCTATGTGACCGCGTTTCTCTGGGGGATATTCGGAATCCAAAGCGGTGCCATAACGTTCGGCACGATGACAGCGTTTCTTCAGCTTGTCGCACAGATTCAGAATCCTACCGTCGAACTGAGCCGTCAGGTTCCGGCGTTCATCCGGGCGATGACTTCCGCCGAGCGGCTTGCGGAACTTTTCAACGAACCCGCCGAGCCGGAAGAGAATCCAGTACGGCTTGAAGGCAAAACCGGCATACGCATAGAGAACCTGACCTTCTCCTACCCGGAGGATGAACAAAGGATATTCAGTGACCTCTCATATGATTTCACCCCCGGCAGCCAGACCGCGATTTTAGGAAAGACTGGAATAGGAAAGACGACCTTGATGCGTCTGATTCTGGCACTTGCCACTCCTGACAGCGGCAGAATCGTGTTTTACAATGAATATGGCAGTGAGACACCTGCGTCACAGGCCACAAGGTGCAATCTGTCCTATGTGCCTCAGGGCAACACGTTGTTCAGCGGCACGGTGCGGGACAACCTGAAGATGGGGAATCCCGAGGCGACGGACGAGGAACTGGTTTCGGCGCTTCACGCCGCGACAGCGGATTTCGTCATGGAAACACCCGAGGGACTGGACAGCAGATGCGGAGAGAAAGGCGCCGGGTTCAGCGAAGGGCAGGCGCAAAGGATAGCCATAGCAAGGGGGCTGCTCAGGCCCGGAGGAGTTCTGCTTCTGGACGAGCCGTCCTCGTCACTGGATGTCGAGACGGAGAAAGTCCTTATTGAACGGCTGAAGGCAAAGGCTAAAGGCAAAACGCTGATTGTGATCACCCACAGAGAGGAAATCGCGGCCATCTGCTCGTCGGCGCTCAGACTCGGATAGGAATGCGCGCTACTACCTTCTTACAGGCCGCTTGAAGAACAGACGCTTCCAGACGCCGAGAAGGATCCTGCGGAGAGACACGGTGTGCATCCAAAGCCATATTTTTCTGCGGTAAGACGGCGAATCGACATCAACGGGCGCGCCGCCTCCCTTCAGCACGGTGGTCACCCGGCCATAAATCCGGTCGCAAGGGCAAAGATCCTTTGACTTGAGGATGCCGTCACCCTGAATCAGAGCCTTATCGTTGTCCTTGCCGATGATTCTGTGAAGGATGAACCTGCCGTCAGCCTGAAAAAGTACAACATCGCCGACATTGGCGGCCCTAAGGGCAGAGCCTTCCGGAGTGCCGCCTTCGACACCCTCTAGAACCACAGAGTCAATCCCGCCCACTATGAACGGAAGCATGCTCTCCCCTTTCGCGGGAATCGTGACATTCTTTCCTTCCCGCAGCAAGGCGATGACCGTTCCGAAGAACTCATCGTTATCGACAACAAAATTTTCCATTCAGCGACAGTCAAAAAATCTTTGCGGATAAGCGGCAACCTGTTTCTTGCCGCTTATTATGAATATTCCGTCAGTTCAATGTGAATCCAAGATACAAAAATATTTTGAAATTACGGGCAAAAGGATTAAATTTGCAGTCCGTTTTGGAATATATAAAAAATTAGTAGATATGAAAAGGACATTTCAACCATCCAGACGCAAGCGCGTGAACAAGCACGGATTCCGTGAGAGAATGGCCACCGCCAACGGTCGCCGCGTACTCGCTTCCCGTCGCCGCCACGGACGCAAGAAGCTGACAGTATCATCTGAGGACAGGTGGTAATCCGGTCAGTCTGACGTTTACAGACAGGTCTTCACGACCTGTCTTTTTTGTTTCCGCCGAAGCGGCATATTCATTAAAGAAAAGTATGGATTTAGACGATAAATACATGACGGAGGCTCTCAAGGAGGCACGTCTGGCCTTTGAGGAAGACGAGATTCCCGTCGGGGCGGTCATCGTGTGCCGGGGCAGGATCATAGCCAGAGGACACAACATGACCGAAAGGCTGCATGATCCCACCGCCCACGCCGAGATGATCGCCATCACGGCAGCGACAGAGGCCGTCGGCGGGAAATACCTCAACGACTGCACTCTCTATGTCACCGTGGAGCCTTGCACGATGTGCTCAAGCGCCTTGAACTGGGCGCAGATCGGCCGCATCGTCTATGGAGCGCTGGATCCCAAGAGAGGATATTCATTATACTCCCCTTCCCTGCTCCACCCTAAGACCCAGGTTCAGGCAGGTGTCCTTGCAGAGGAATGCTCCGCCCTGATGGTGGATTTCTTCAAAGGGAAACGCTGACAGACACCGAAGGTGTGAATATTCAAGAATCCCGCTTGCGGAAGGACTTTGTTCCTCTGCAAGCGGGATTCTTTGTTATTCAGGCTTATTCCGCGGGAAATCAGAATTTAATTCTGAACAGGTCGCCCTGTGCCTGAATGTAGAGGTCGCCCCTGTAGTAGGCGCAGTCCTCGAGCTCGCCGAAGGTGGCCTCCCTCAAGTCGATGACATTCTGCATGGTGCGGGTGTTCAGATTCCAGACATAGAGGATTGACGGCTGCTTCTCCTTGCCGAAGCCGGTAGGCATGAAAAGTTGGCCGTTCTTGATGAAAAGCCCCTGGCCGATCGGATTGAAGTGGGTCTGGTAGGTGTCCTCGATGAGATAATTCTCAAGCAGGTCGTCCTTGGTCAAGGTCACGAGTCCGTCCGTGGACTCATTAAGTTTCGGGATGCGGAACTTCACGATGCGGTGACGGTTCAGGGCGTTGGTGTTGTCAACGGTGTTGCCGTAGCCGTAAAGATAATTGTTGTCCGGATCGATGACCCACTGAAGCGCATAGCCGAAAAGATGGTCGGTGTCCTTGAAATAGATCGTCTGCACCAGTTCGGAGGACTTCAGGTCGTTGGCGACACGCTCGACGTAAAGCACATCCTTGCGGCCGTTGATCGGGTTCCTGTTGCACTGGCTGACGTACAGGAGAGGGAAACGGTCTTCCTTGTCATAGAACGTGCGCCCGAACGTGGCCACATTGGCATGGTTCACCTTGTCGTAGCTGGCAAGCTTGAACGGCTTGCACTCCCTCGTGATCTTCTCACCGTCAATCTTATAGACGGTCAGCCAGCCGGAGTTCTGGCAGCTGAAGATGTAATCTCCCCAGATGTCCATCCCCTGATAAGCCTCCTTGTCGGTGCCCTGAAGCTTGAGCAGATGGTCGCACTTGAACGTGTGCTCGGTAAGGTTCACGGGAGCCCCGGTGTAGGTGTACTGACCGGAAGCGGCCGGCTGCGCCATTAGCGAAGCCGGAATCAGCAATGACGCCAAAAGAATATACCTTTTCATATTACTAAAATTTTATGAATATACTTGTTCAGCGAACGTCAATCCGGGAAACCGTGAAAAAGTGCCCCCATGTAAGGCAGCAAGGTGAACAACATCAGCGCCTTGTCCTTGGCCAAGACCGCCCGGAGTTGCTTCAGGGCGGCATAGATGTGGTTCTCCACCGTGCTGAGCGAGATTCCTAGCTTCGCGCTGATGTCCTTGTTAGGAATATCCTCGATGTAGCTTAGCATGAAGACCTCGCGGCATTTAGGCGACAAGCCGGAGATAGCCTCCTCCAGATTCTTTCTCAGATCCCCCTCGAACAGGTTGCGCATGACTGGATTTCTTTCCGGATCGGCGCCCTCCAGTCCCAGCACGGCAATCCGCATGTCGTTCCATTCCCGGTACTGCCTCAGCAGGTTCTCTTTCCGAAGATAATTCAACGCCCTGTTGTAAACCGCCCTCATCAGATAACTCCGGACAGATGAGACGTCCATTATCCCGGCCCTGTTTTTCCAGAACGAGAACAGAACATCCTGGACAGCGTCATCCGCCCATTCATCCGGCAGGAAAACCCTTGCGTACGACATCAGAGCCGGCAACTCTGCCTTGCAGAAATCATTGAACGCCTCTCTGTCGCCTTTTTGTATTCCTGATATTAAGTCTGCTCTTGTCATAACGGTCTCGGAACGCCACAAAAATAGTCAATAAAATCGACTTGCGGCCACCTTGGAGGCAAAAAATCCGGTCTATTTAACAAACGTTAAAATATTCATTTATCCACTAGGTGTTTTTGCCGGCAAGTGTGTATCTATAACGTAAGACATAATTAATATCGAACAAAATGGAATTTCCTGAAGAATATCTCGGGCTGGCGCTACGTTACCTACGGGGAGAGGCAAATGACTCTGACAAAGATATTTTGATTCATTGGTTGGAAGAAGATCCAAGGCGGAAAGAGGACTTCGCTGCCCTGTCTGCCCTCTGCAAGACCTCGTACATTCTGAAGTCCGAGGACGAGCGAACCTCACGGATGCTTTCCCGGCTCAACGCGAGGATTGACTCCGAAGAGGAGACCACAACACATAAACGGAAAGCAGGAATATTCAGAATCCTTTGGATGTCAGCAGCCTCCGCCGCGGCCATATTCATCATCGGAATCGGAGTGCACCGGTTCGGAGGAGCGGATGCCAAAGACTGTGAATATACCGCATATTCAAACACGTCGGATGACGTGGCGGCCATAATGCTTGACGACAGCACGAAAGTATGGCTCGGAACAAAGTCATCGATCCTGTTCAACACGGATGCGAGGAACACCGAACGCATCGTGAAACTGACCGGTGAGGCCTACTTCGACGTGCACCGTGACACTTCCCGTCCTTTCATCGTAAAGACTGGATCGCTTGATGTGAGAGTGCTTGGAACGGCGTTCTGTGTCGAGGCCGATGAGATTTCCGGGAAGGTGTCCGTGCTTCTGGAAAGAGGCTCGGTGCGGCTGCAAAGCCCTGAGGGCGTGGGGCTTGTACGGCTCTTCCCTGACCAGAAGGCCGAGTTCGACACCGGCACGGGAGATCTTTCGGTCGAACCGATGGGAGCCGTGCCTTACATTGTCCAGCATTACAACAAGGTGGCTCTCCAGCAAGTGTCGCTCCGCGACATCATCTCTCACATCGAACGAATGTACGGGGTGAGGATCACAACGCACGCTCCTGTGGACACCACCAGAAAATACAACCTCAACTACAAACGTACCGACAATGTCAGCGAGCTCGTGGAGACCGTCCAGGAACTCACAGGAGCCAACCTGACAATCAGCGGGCAGGATAACACGAATATTGACTAATACCATAAAAACAAATTAACTGATCAAAGAAATGAGACATTCTATCTTTTCAAGACTGGGTGTCCTTGCGGCTGTTCTGACCGTCTGTCTCGGTTTCTCGCTGACATCGTCCGCGCAGAGCACGGCAAGGAAATCCTACAATCTCAGCCTGACTGTCAAATCTGCCACCGTGAAATCGTTCACCGACGAGTTCACGAAAAAAACAGGAGTCCTCTTCTCCTACGAATCGGATTTGGCGCAGAGACCGATGGGCGACATCAGAATCGAGGCCAAAGACGCATCATTGACATCGATTCTGGATGACGTTTTCGGAAGGCAGGTTTCCGGATTCCATTACAAGATGATGAACAGCACCGTCGTGCTGACCTACGAGCAGCCTCAGACCGGCAAGTCAGGGAAAGCCATCACAGTGACTGGCACCGTGACCGACTCGAGCGGAGAGCCACTTGCAGGGGCGGGAGTCATGATCAAAGGCACGGCCTCTGGCACCACCACCGACCTTGACGGGAAATATTCCATCGAAGTCAACCCAGACGCTGTCCTGGAATATTCATTCATCGGCTTCAAGAGCCGCGAGGAGAGTGTGAGAGGACGCAGGGCGATCGACGTGACCATATCAGAGGATGCGAATATACTTGACGACGTGGTGGTTGTGGGTTACGGCACACAGTCCCGCAAGACTTTGACAACCTCTATCTCAAAGGTCGACGGAAACAGCATCTACGCAGCCCCCGTCTCTTCGGTCGGAGATGCGCTCAAGGGCAAGGTGACAGGCCTCAGGGTAGCCTCAAACAACACTGTTTCCGGTAACGCCCCGAGATTTCTCATTCGAGGAGGATCGTCAATCACCCTGAGCAACGACCCGATCGTCATCGTGGACGGTGTGACCAGGGACATGGACGACCTCAACCCTAACGACATCGAGTCCATCGAGGTTTTGAAGGACGCGGCCTCTGCCGGCATCTACGGAGCCCGGGCCTCAAACGGTGTCATCCTCGTGACGACCAAGAAAGGCAACTCCTGGGAGAAGCCAAGAATCACTTTCGACGCGCAGGTCGGCTGGTCGTCTCCTTCCCGCAGATGGGATCTGATGAACGCCAAGGAATTCTTGTCGTTTGTCCGCCCGGCGATCGCGCAAGGTCCTAACGGACAGTTGATTCTGGATGGAGCCAATGCGGCCGGAACCGGCAACAAGGACACCGACATCTACACGACCAGATACATGGAGAAAGGCGAGGAACTGCAAGCCGGTTGGCTGTGGATGTACGATCCTGTCGATCCGAACAAGGTGCTGACATTCACCGACACGGACTGGCAGAGCAAATGGTTTACCAACGCTCTTTGGCACAAGGAATACATCGGGGTGAACGGAGGTTCCCAGAACATGAAGTACGCCGCGTCCGTAAGTTACCTTCAAGATGACGGAATGGTGGCGATGAGCGGCTACAAACTGTTCACCATGCATGGCAACACATCATTCAACATCACCAAAAATCTGGAGGCCTCCACGACTTTCGACTTCTCCAGATCTGTCAAGAACCCGTTGACCGGCAGCTATTTCGATGCCCTCGGACGAGGTCTCATGATGAGCCCTACCAACAAGGAATTCTACGAGGACGGAAGGTGGGCGACCGGAGGAACCAACAGAAACCAACAATCGGCATCGTTCTACGAGGCTTTCCACGATAGGGAAATGGCCCAGAACCGTTTCGGTGGCAACTTCAAGCTCGTATGGAGCATCCTCGACGGCCTCAAGGCCACAGCACAATACGCTGTGTTCGATGACAATTACAGAGGCAGCTACTATACCTATGGCCAGGTAGGCAACACACCGAACTACATCACCACCGAACGCACCACCATAGAAACCAGGACAGAGACGCTTAAAGACTCGTTCACAGCCTACCTGAGTTATGACAAGACATTGAACAGACATACTCTCAGTGCCACAGCCGGCTATGACTACATATCATGGAGGTACTGGTACCTGAACGCAAAAGCCACCGGCTCAGTCTCCGACAAGGTGCCGATCCTTGATTCAGGTGTCAATTTCACGGCTTCCAACCAAGACACCAAACAGGTGCTGATTTCGTACTTCGGGCGTGTCAACTACAACTTTGACAACAGGTACATCCTTTCGGCCACGGTCAGGGCAGACGGTTCATCCAAATTCGCCGCCGGCAACAGATGGGGATTCTTCCCTGCCGGCTCATTCGCCTGGATCATCACCGAGGAACCTTACTGGAATGTGAACAGGGATGTCATGAACACATTCAAGTTCCGCGCTTCTTACGGCCAGACCGGAAACAATGGAATCGGCCTCTACGACACTTACGGAGCATTCTCATCCTCTCTGTACGCCGGTAATTCGACCCTGCTTCCGTCCACTATGCAGAACAAGGGAATGAAGTGGGAGACCACCACACAGCTTGACCTAGGCCTTGACCTAGGATTCTTCAACGACCGCCTCCGCATCGTTATGGACTACTACAACAAGAGAACCGACGATATGCTCTTCAGCATCACTCTTCCGGACACCGGCTCGCTCGGATCCGTGAAAGCCAATGTCGGCAGCGCAAGATTCTACGGCTTCGAAATCGAGGTTAACTCCGTCAATGTCCAGACAAGGAATTTCTCATGGACGACCGGCCTGACATATTCATTCAATAAAAACAAGGTGCTTTCCCTTCCGGACGAGTACAAGTACACCGACCTTGCCGGCAAGGACGCATGGAGGATCGGGGGCTACACCATGTCGGAAAGCGGAGAGCGTTTCGGAGGCACAGCCGTCGGAGAGCCTCTGGGGCGCATCTGGGGATACAAGATCTCACATATCCTCCAGACTGACGCGGAGGCCGCCGCCGCGTTGTACGACAGTCAGTCGCACGGCTACAGAAGGTCGGATGGATTGTCGATAGCAGGACGCAAAGATGCAGGAGACTACGAATGGTGCAACCGTCCAGGTTCAAAGAAGACAGCGGACGGAAGAGAGCAGATCGATCCGGAAGACATGTACTGCCTCGGAAATGTGATGCCTCACTCCATCGGCGGCGTCATGAACACTTTCAAGTACAAGAATCTGTCGTTTTCGTTCTACCTTGATTATGCGCTGGGACACTCCATCTACAACTACATGAAGTCCCGTTTCTTCCAGAACACCCTCGGAAACTCCAACGCCAACCTTGACAAGATGGTCTATGACTGCTGGCGTTACCCGGGAGACAAGAACGCCAAGTATGCAAGATTCTTCCCGAACGACCCAGACTATGGCAACAGGAACTTCTCAAGAGCCTCTGACTTCAACATCGAGAAAGCCGACTATCTGTGTCTGAGAGACGTGTCCATCTATTACGACTTCCCTGAGAAATGGGTGAAGAGCCTCTGGATCAAGAAACTCACCGTAGGAGTGACCGGCAACACCCTACACTACTGGACCGGCGTGTCCGGCTCCATCAGCCCTGAGACCGGCATGGGAACCGGCTCCGGTGATTCCATGTACTCGTCCGTGACCACCGGAGGCGCGTCCAATTCAAGCATAGCTCCGGCAGCGAGAAAGATTTTGTTCAACGTCAAGATAACATTCTAGTCATGAAAGATATATTGAAATATTTTCTGGTGCTCGCGTCCGCCCTGCCACTGCCGTCCTGCAATGGAGATTTGGACATCATGCAAGACAACAAACTGTCAGCCAGCAACATGTGGACGACTTCCACCGATGTCATCCAATCCACTTATGGAATATACGAAAGGATGCGCTCAAATTTTATCCAAAGCTATGTGAATGTGTTCTATTGGGGTGAGGCACGTGTCGGTGACTACATGTGGGGGCCAAGCCTTGAATCAAGGGTTCAGGACAACAATATGATCACCGTGCGCACAAGCACGATGAACTCGTCCACAGCATCCACTTCATGGTCAGGGCTTTACACCACTATAGACCAAGCGAATGCCGTGCTGAAATATGCCGACAAGGTCAACATGACCGAGTCCGACAAAGGATTCGCTGTCGGACAGGCGGCATTCGCAAGGGCATATTGCTACTTCTGGGCGGCAAGACTGTGGGGAGACGTTCCTCTCAACCTTGTCCCGATCGAGTCCGTGAACCAGCCTGAGACCTATCCGGTGCGCGCGCCCAAGGCTGATGTCTATGCCAGGATCGGCAAGGACATCGAGACAGCAGTGGCTAATTCAGCATATCTCGGGACCGACAAATATTTCGCGACAGCGGACGCAGTTAACATGCTGAAAGCCGAGTACGGCTTGTGGATGTACACGACCCAGAACGGCGGGGATTCGTTCCTGGATCTTGCAGATGAGGCTCTGTCAGCGATTGGGATTTCTTCCGGAAAGCTTCTTCCGAAATATTCTGACGTGTTCAGCCGCGACAACAAACGCAACACGGAGGTCGTGTTCGCACTGATGAACAGCCAGCAGGAGAAACTCACAGGCGGCTATTACAGCTATTTCTACCATCCGAGCAACCTGATCGCGTCTCAGTACAGGAACAATCCCGTACCGGTAAGTTCCACCCAATGGTGGAGTTACTCTCGTGAGTTCATAGATGTCCTGAACAAGAGCAAGGCTAGGCACAACGACTCCAGAGTGACATGCAATCTCGGCGAAGGCGCCTACGGAGCCTCAGAACAGACATTGACATGGCCGAACAAGTTTCTCGGAGACATGTCAAAGCAACCAGTGGTCGAGGACTGTGACCTCCTTTACTACCGCTATGCCTACGCTGTGATGATGGACGCCGAGTTGAAATATTACAAGAAAGACTACACCGGGGCACTGGCGTCGCTTAACATCATCGCGAAAAGGGCATACGGAGTAGAAGACTTCTACAAGACCGCCACAAGAGACACTGTTCTGGAAGCCATTGTCAATGAATATTTTCTTGAGTTCCCTGCCGAAGGTGTCATCTGGTGGCCACTCATCCGTCTGGACAAAATCTGGGACTATAACCCGGAACTTCTCACCAAGAAGCAGAAGAACCCGAACATTCTTCTCTGGCCGATCTCCCAATCGGCAAGGAACAAAAACTACAAACTTACCCAGACGGAAGGATGGGATTAATTAAAATGAATATTACAATGAAATTCAAGAATATATTCTTAACAGTCACCGCACTGTCCCTCATGTTGTCAGCCTGCGGGGAAAAGATTGACCCTTCGGAGATAGACTCCACTACGAGGATCTCCCTGTCCAAGGATATTCCCGTGTTCACCGCTGACGGCAAGACCGAGAGCGGCGAGGATTCCTATCGCGCCATTGTCACAATCGTGCAGGGAGACAAGACCAACGGAATCTCATGGGACTATTCCGTTGAGGATCCGAAGAAATGCGCCGAAGTCAATGTCACAGATGTCACCGAAGAGTTCAAAGGCACCTTCGAGGGTGACTCCAGAACCGTGACGGAGAAAGGATTGGAAGTCAAGGTGAAATCCAATCCTGAATATAAAAGGACATTCACTCTGACCGTAAAGGCCTCCGACGGAACCGAGCGTTCCTACGAATTCATCCAGAAAGGAGAGAAGGCCGACGCCGAAGTGTCCACTAACACCAAGGACGTTGAGTTCTTTGCTGACGGAGGCGATCAGGTCATCGAGTACACGACCAACATGGGTGACGCATATTCCTTCTCAGTGGATTACTCGGGCGAAAGCAAGGATTGGCTGACATGCGAGGCATCCGAGGCCGGTTCCGTCAAACTGACCGCATCGAAATGGACAGACCATGTCAACGTCCGTAAGGCGGTGCTTCATATTACTGTAGGTTCAGCCGAAACCAGTCTGGCATCGGTTGACGTGCCTGTGACGCAGCTCGCCGCGGACATATATTACTTCATGTACGGTGCTTCCGCTTCTGGTCTCGCCATCGACAAGGCTTTGCAGATGACCAAGGAGAGCGAGGGTGTTTACAGCGTCAAGGCCTATTTCATGAACGCGGCGGCTGGCGGCAACACGGTGATGTTCAACCAGGATTCCCGTGTGCTGTCATACCCTTGCTATGCGCTTGCGAAGGATGGATCCGTCGCCACGATCGAGTCCGCGTCCTCTGCCTTGCCTGAAGGCCCGGAAATCGATGTTGACGGTCTGCGTTCTCTCACCGTGAACTTCAACGAGAAGACATGGGCTTGGGACAGGATCACGACACACAACTGCATGCCGGACTCCGAAGTGTCCAAGTACAAGACCAAGGCGTTCATCGCCAGAGATGGCTCGATGAAGGTCTGGATGGTCGAGAACATGCGTTGGAACGGAGGTGACATCAAGCCTAAGCTCGGCTCGCCGATGATCCCGGCCGCAACAGGAGTCGGAGCCAAAGGAACAGGAGGTTATGCGGCAGCCGCGTTCCCTTCGTCATGGGATGACTCCAAATTGAATATGGCCTACGAATGCACGGAGATCGGAGGGCAACTCGAAGGAAGTGATGAATATGGCCGAATCTATGCGTTCTCTGAGATAGTGACAGGCATCCCGACCAACGGAATCGGCTTCGCCCGTAAGGAAGTGGTTCCGCAGGGATGGACTCAGGGTTGCCAGATCACCGACGCCGTAGGAGACACCTACACAATCGAGTACATCAACAACACTGTAGCCACTACTTTCTCTGGCGACAATGCCACTGATGAGCAAACCTATCCTACCCTCAAGATGCAGATTCAAGGAATATGTCCGTACGGCTGGCATATCTCCAACGCTTCGGATTGGCTGGACATCGCTTACGCCGCAAGCAAGGCTTCCGCCGGACACAGTTACTCGATAGATGAAGACCGAGTCAACTACAAGCAATTCACAACGGTTGCCGGCAAGGGCACAGCCACCTCTGACTCACCACGAGGTATCGGCAATCTCGGCGCATGGATCAAGAACAACAAATGGTGGACAGGAACCGTGTCCGACGGAGCGGATGACTTCGGCTTCGAATACTATCCGCTAGGTTGGCGTTACATGACCCAAGGCTACCAATGCTATGGTGTCAGGGCGCAGGTTTGGGTTCCGCTGTTCTTCAATGACAAAGCGCTTTACAGGATAAACGTGCTGCTTACCAACGACAAAGCGACCTACGCCGAGATGACCAACATTGACAACGGACAGGCGATCATGCCGTTCCGCTGCGTGAAGAACTACAAAAAATAATTTTCATCATGGTTCACAACTCCAAATTGGTGATCCTCGCTGCAGGAATCATTTGTTTTGCCTCCTGTGGAAAATCATCCCCCGATCCGGGACCTGTCTGGCCTGATGATGGGCCAGACACCCCTGGTGAGGTGGCTGACAAACCAGAGGATGGCGGTAACATCGTTGTGGCTCACAGAGGTGGTGCATCCGAGGCGGGAATGTCCTTTCCGGACAATTCGATCGCCACACTGCAATATGCGATGAGCCTCAAGTGCTATGCCTCAGAATGCGACATCTATTGGACCAAGGATGACAAAGTTGTCGTTGCCCACGCCGATGATGACAACAAAATCAACGGTCTCCATCCATGGGAAGCCACACTGGAACAGTTGAGGGCAGCCGGCAAACTGACAAACGGAGAGACGCTTCCGGACTTGGAGATGTTTATTGACGAGGTTATGAAAGCGGGCAGCTGCACAAGGCTTTGGCTGGATATCAAAAACATCAGCGGACTGACGACCTATCCGATCAATGCCTGCCGCAAGGCTTGCGAGATCATCAAGGAGAAGAAAGCACAGAACTTCGCCGAGTTCATCTGCACGTCCAACGCTACTGTGATGGCTTCGTCATATTCATACGCCACCGCTGCAGGTGTCAACATCGCATGGATGGCGGACAAACCGGCGGCGGAATACCTCCAGAAGAGTTACAAATGGGCGAACCTGTCCACCACATTCATCAAGCAAGGTGGCGGAGAACGCACGATAGAGGAATTCACCAAAGCAGGTATAGCGTTCAGTGTGTTCAATGCAGATGATGACGCGACGATGAACTACTACATCTCCAACGCCTCGTCAATGAAAGCCATCTGCACGAACTACCCGAAGAAACTCCTTTCCAAGATGAGTGAATAAACCAGGAATCAAGCAGATAAAATTGAAGTAAAATGAAACCACTAAAGACCGTTGTCTCGTTTTGCATGCTTTGGCCAGCCATGGTCGGCTACGCCAAATCTGACGGCTCGCGGAATGAACCGATCAATTTTTCAAGAGTGATCATCGAGGATTCATTCTGGCGGCCCAGAATCAAACGACTGTCAGAGGTGACCATCCCGTTTTGTCTTGACCAGTGTTCCGAAAAGACGCACAGGGTCGAGAACTTTGCCATCGCCGCAGGGGTGAGAGAAGGTCGCTTCGAGGGCATTTTCTATGATGATTCCGATTTGTACAAGATGATAGAAGGCGCGTCCTACTCGCTTCAGAACAATCCGGACAAACCTTTGGAGTCGCAACTGGACAGCATTATAACCTTGATCGCCGGCGCACAGGAAAAGGATGGCTATATCAACACCTTCTACACATTAAAGATGCCAGGCAAGCGCTGGACCGACATGGACAAGCATGAGATGTACTGCGGCGGACACCTGATAGAGGCGGGAATCGCCTACTATAAAGCCACAGGCAAGCGCATGCTGCTGGACGTGGCTGAGAGATTCGCCGACCATCTTGTCTCTGAATTCGGGCCGAACAAGAGAGACTGGGTTCCAGGGCATCCTGAAATCGAGCTTGCCTTGATCCGCCTTTACCACGAGACTTCCAAGAAAGAATATCTGGATCTGGCTCATTTCCTGTTGGAAGAAAGAGGCCGTGGCAAGGCCGACTGGAAAGCGAATGGCTATTTCCTCGACAACGTACCTGTCAGGAAACTCGACAAGATCGAAGGCCATGCTGTGCGTGCGATGTACCTGCTTACCGGAATGGCTGATTATTCGACAGTTTCCGGAGACACTTCGTACATCGCCGCTCTGGACAGGCTTTGGAACAATGTGGTCAAGACCAGAATGTATCTGACCGGTGGGATAGGCTCATCGCGCCACAATGAAGGCTTCACCGAGGACTATGATCTTCCGAACAAGGAAGCCTATTGCGAGACTTGCGCCTCCGTCGGGATGGTAATGTGGAACCAGCGCATGAATATGCTCAAAGGGGAATCCCGGTATGTTGACGTTCTGGAACGCGCGATGTACAATGGCGCTCTTGCGGGAATATCCTTGTCCAGTGACAGGTTCTTCTATGTCAATCCATTGGCCTCGGAAGGAGATCATCACAGAAAACCTTGGTACGGCACAGCCTGCTGCCCGAGTCAGATTTCAAGATTTCTTCCGTCGATCGGTGGCTACATCTATGCCCAGTCGGATGACGCGCTGTGGGTCAATCTTTATGTGTCAGGCAAGGTGGACACGGAAATTTCTGGCGTGAAGACAACATTCTGCCAGAAGACAGAATATCCTTGGGACGGAATTGTCTCGATGACAGTCTCTCCGGAGAAAAAGGCCGCCTTCGCTGTCAGGCTTCGCATCCCGGACTGGTGCGAGGAATGGAATGTCTCAGTCAATGGAAAGACGGTCCGGTACAATCTGGACGGCGGCTATGCGGTGCTTGAGAGAAAATGGAAGAAAGGCGACCGGATTGTTCTTGAAATGAATATGCCTGTGAAAGTTGTCGCCTCCGACCCTAAAGTGAAGGCCAACATTGGAAAGCGCGCCATACAGAGAGGACCAATCGTCTATTGTATGGAGCAGGTGGACAACACCGGTTTTGATACCATAAGACTCACGTCGGATGATGTTTTCCAGTGTGTGCTTGAACCAGAGACTCTTGGTGGAGTATGCACGGTCACAGCCTCCTCAAATGGACGTTCAGTCAAGTTTGTCCCGTATTACGCATGGGACAACAGAGCACCCGGTAAGATGAAGGTCTGGGTGGAATATGAGCAGATTAAACACATTGGCAAATAAGTTCAGCACATAACCAAAAAAGAGGAGCGGCCTTTCGGTCGTTCCTCTTTCTTTTTCATCATCCGCCCCATTTGATGAGCGGACATATTCATTATTACTGCTCGTCTGGACCTTGGTCATCCGGACCATTCTGCGGACCCTGTGGACCAGCCTGAGGGCCATAAGGGTTCTGAGGTCCCTGCTGGGCACCGGCCTGAGCGGCGCGGTTCATATCCTCTGAGGCGGCGTTCCAAGCCTTGGTCAACTCATCGGTGTAGCGGTCGATGTCAGAGATGTTCTGATTCTTGACAGCATCTTTGAGGGAAGCCAGGGCAGATTCAATGGCTGACTTCTTGTCAGAAGGAATCTTGTCGCCATAGTCCTTTAGGTTCTTGTCGGACTGGAAGCAGAGAGCGTCGGCGTTGTTGATCTTGTCAACCTTCTCCTTGGCCTCCTTGTCGGCAGCCTCGTTGGCCTTGGCCTCGTCACGCATCCTCTGGATCTCATCCTCAGACAGACCTGAAGAAGCCTCAATCCTAATGTTCTGCTCCTTGCCTGTGGCCTTGTCCTTGGCGGACACGTTCAGGATACCGTTGGCGTCGATGTCGAAGGTAACCTCAATCTGAGGTATTCCTCTCGGAGCCGGAGCGATTCCGTCAAGATGGAACAGACCGATCTCCTTGTTGTCCTTTGCCATAGGACGCTCGCCCTGAAGGACGTGAATCTCTACTGAAGGCTGATTGTCAGCCGCAGTGGAGAACACCTGTGACTTGTGGGTAGGGATGGTCGTGTTGGACTCGATGAGCTTTGTCATCACGCCACCCAGAGTCTCGATACCGAGTGACAGCGGAGTGACATCAAGCAGAAGGACATCCTTCACGTCACCTGCGAGCACACCACCTTGGATTGACGCACCGATGGCCACAACCTCGTCAGGGTTTACGCTTCTGTTAGGCTCCTTGCCGAAGAACTCCTTGACAAGTTCCTGTACCTTAGGGATACGTGTTGAACCGCCGACGAGAAGAACCTCGTCAATGTCTGAAGCTTTAAGACCGGCGTCCTTGAGCGCCTGACGGCAAGGCTCGATGGATCTCTGGAACAAGTTGTCGCAAAGCTGCTCGAACTTGGCTCTTGTAAGAGTCTTTACAAGGTGCTTTGGAATTCCGTCAACCGGCATGATGTAAGGCAGGTTGATCTCGGTCGATGTCTGGTTGGACAGTTCGATCTTGGCCTTCTCAGCGGCTTCCTTCAATCTCTGAAGAGCCATAGGGTCTTTCTTCAGGTCGATTCCGCCGTTCTCGTTGGCGAACTCCTGGGCAAGCCAGTTGATGATTTCCTGATCGAAGTCATCACCACCAAGGTGTGTGTCACCGTTGGTTGACTTAACCTCGAACACACCGCCGCCGAGCTCAAGGATTGAAATATCGAATGTACCACCACCAAGGTCATACACTGCGACCTTCATGTCCTTGTTCTTCTTGTCAAGACCGTAAGCAAGTGCGGCGGCAGTAGGCTCGTTGATGATCCTCTTGACATCGAGTCCGGCGATCTTGCCTGCCTCCTTGGTGGCCTGACGCTGTGAGTCAGAGAAGTAGGCAGGAACCGTGATGACAGCCTCTGTGACTTCCTGACGGAGGTAGTCCTCGGCAGTCTTCTTCATCTTCTGAAGAATCATCGCTGAAATCTCCTGCGGAGAGTAGAGCTTGCCGTTGATGTCAACACGCGGGGTGTTGTTCTCACCTCTGACTACCTTATAAGGCACTCTGGCGATTTCTTTCTGAACCTGATCATAAGTCTCACCCATGAATCTCTTGATGGAGAAGACTGTGTTCTGTGGGTTCGTGATGGCCTGACGCTTTGCAGGGTTACCGATCTTTCTTTCACCGCCATCGGTAAAGGCGACTACAGAAGGGGTGGTTCTTTCACCCTCGTTGTTGATTATGACGGTTGGCTGATTGCCTTCCATGACCGCAACGCACGAATTCGTGGTTCCAAGGTCGATACCAATAATTTTTCCCATATTCTTAATCTCCTATTTTTTCATTTACTCGCCCGGTTCCGTCTCCGGCCCCGAACTTTTTCGTTTCTCGTCCGCCCTCGTTCCCGAAGCCGGACGCAAGAACTATTATCGAATGTTATGCCATTCCATCGAATATGACAATTTGGCAGATTCGCTATAGTTTGACAAAGCGCCAAGGCCACCATCCCTGCTAATATGGCCACTTCGACAAGCTCAGCGGCCAGACACCACTCCCCCGTCACACTTCCGTCCCTTTTCGTTGCCCGAGGGTGCCGCACAACACTCTCTGGCAGCACTTTCGTCCATTTCCGTTGTCTGAGAGTGCCACACAATGCAGCCGGAAAACTATTCAAACAATTTATTGAGCACCGCAACCTCGACTTGGATCTTGCGGGCGATACGTTTTGTGTCAATCCGATACTTTCTTTTAAAGATCAAAGCCAGATGACACTTATCGTCAAGCCCAAATCCTTGATGGAATCCACCTTGAAACGATTCCTAAGAATATGATAGATAATCTCGTTCAATTCGTTCTCTGAAAAGATAATCATCTCACCTACGCCCTCGGCGATCTTAAGATAAGCGTCAAAGTTCCTCACAAACCCCGAACAGAACCGCCACGAACTCACAAGCATCCGCTCAACCTTGCCATTAAGGACGTATGACTCAGGAAGAATAAATCCCAGAGGGCGATTAAAAAGATAATCACCCGGAAGCTTGATTTTAGTCTTGAATATCCTCGTAGATTCCCTGCATGACATGTCCGCAATTTTCAATTTGTCATAAAGCTTGTCAATATCGCTGAAAATCAAATTCGTGGATCCCCAGATATAGCCACTGGCCGTGACATCCGGTCTCGCCTTCAACGGATTCCTCGCGATATAGATTATCGTGTCCACCAATTGCCGTTCATCGTTAACCTTCACCATCTTAAAACCATAGTCAACCGGAAGTTGAGGGAAACCATCCTCTTTTAGTTTCCGGTTGACCCTTTCCTTGACAAACAAGAAAAACCTGACGATGTCCTCTCCGGATCCATGGACGAGAATATGGCAATGATTGGCCATCAGCACGAACACAATGACGGACAGTCCGCAGACATACTGCCCGATGGCCACACTGTTCATTCCGTCGGAATATTCATCATCATTATTGAACAACTGTCCTGTCTCGATAGAGTCGAAGATGACGTGGTAGTACCACTTAGGTTGTTTTCTGTACTCCTTCAGGAGTTCATTGAGTTTGTGACCGCCCATATATAATCTAAATTCAGGTTCGCCGCAATATAGCGTCTTTATCGCAAACTCATACTCAAAAACAGAAAAACTTTCATTAAGAAACAGAAGTTTCTGTTTCTTTGCCTTGCGGTGATCAAAAAAGATTTTTTACTCCTACAACAATAATATTTATAACATCTAATTTTCAACTATTTACGCCAAGCGTCAAGAAAGCCATTCACCTTAGGAATGTCCGCCCCCATTTCCGCCATATTGAATATCAGACTATCTGTTTTTCAAGCCTCTCATCCGCAATTTCTTCGGTAACAAAAATGAGGGCAAACGTTACCCAACAGTGTCATTAAACACTCTACGGAAACGAAAAGTGGCAGATATGCTTCCCGAGAGTACGGTACAGATCTCCGCACGGATGACGAATAACCTTTCGATAACAAAAAAGGGGAATAATGTCACCTAGAGTGCCCAGCAGCACCCTCCGGGAACGAAAAGTGGATTAAACGTGTCCCGAGAGTGCGGAAAGCACTCTTGAGGAGCAAAGAGGCTTAAAGTGTTACCGATGGGTAAACGTGATCTCTTCACATAATCGATGATGTGAATTGTATAGCAAGAGGAACATATTCCTAAAATCGGTTGATCTCGTCGTCAGCAGAGCCGCTGCCGTTGTACTTGTTCTTGAAACTGTTGAAGTTATAGGTGATGGAGGCGATGACGCAGCGGTTGAAGCTGTTCACCTTTCGGTTCTGCACCACGAAATTGACTCTCTTCACATCGCTCAGCCTTGACCAGTCAAACAAGTCCTCAGCCTTCAGCGTCACTGTCAGTCTCTTTTTCAGCAATTGTTTCTGAACCATCACGTTGAAAGAAGCATGGCTGTTCTGGTCATAGATGCCGTGATGCCCTTTGATGTTCCAGTAGAAATCACCTCGGAAAATCCAATCGCCTTTCAGTTCTATCGCATTCTGGAAGGCCAAGAGACCGTATGGATGATTGTAACTCGTCTCGGAACCGTTGTATGTCAACGAAAAGTATGGCTTATACACACCCGCCGTCAAGGTCGGTCTCCAGCATCCGACGACCGGAGCCACAACACATTGCGCGCCCAACTGCTGGAATCTGTCGGCATTCGTTGACATCCAGGCGACCGTTCCGGGCTTGCCGGCGATAGCCACAACCGTAGGATGAATATAGTCCTTGATGTACTGGTAATCCACCTTGAAGTCGATGATGCCGTAATTCAGACTGAACTCAGTGTCATACACGTACTGCGGCTTCAGATAAATGTTACCCTGTTCATAATGATACTGGTTGTTGTAGCTGACACTGTTGTTCAACTGACGGAACGAAGGACGGTTGACCCTGCTGCTGAAATCGAGGTTCAGATCCACTTTCCCGACAGAAGTGGATAGCGACAACGAAGGCAGAATGTCCGAATAGTCAGCCTTGTTCTTCACTTCACCTTGATCCGTGTTGATGGCGTGGACATATTCATAGCGAAGTCCGACGCTTCCTCTCCACTTTTCAGAAGACAAACGGTAAGAGACAAACCCCGCATACTTGGTTTCCTTGTTCTTGAACCGGTCATCGGCGATCTTGCCTTCTTCATTGACAGACGTGCCCCAGGAACTGATCTTGCTGAAATCCGTTCCGAAGTCGAACCCGTTGCTCTCATTGACCTTCCAAGCGAGCACGCCTTTGAAAGCGGCCGCGCGGTTTCTCTGATCATTCTGAATATGAGTGATTTCCTGCGCCGCGTCGATCCGGCTTGTCTCAGTCACCTGCTGCCAATGATTCAACCGGGAATATACATAATCGGCATCCACATTGAGTTGCAGCTTTTCAGACAGCGCTCCCACATAATAGACATTGGCGTTGTGGAACCTTTCCTTTTCCGACTCATCCGTCTTGTTGTCCGTGGAAGTCAAAAGTTCACCGTTCCGGTATACCTGCATATAATCGTAAGGAGAATCGAGCAGCTTGTAGTCGGAGATGGTTCCCATATATTTGCCACCGACAGAATGGTTCTTATTCAGCGCATAGTTCATCCCCACGCTGTAATCGTGTGAGCGTGAGCGGTCTGAATATTCAGAAGCCGAAACCTCGTGGAAAGTGTCCTGCTCGTAATTGGTCTGGTCGAGGTCATAGCGGATGTCGCTTCTTGTGTTGTCACGCAGGTACGCAAGGAAAACATCCGCAGCTCCTTTATGAATGTTAAGGTTCACATCTTCATTGCAGGACCAATTCTTATGTCTGGAAAGTTCCGCACCGACAATCCCGGAAAGGCCGTCGAACCTGTGGCGTATGGTGGTGATGGCAATGACACTCCTTGTGCCAGCGTCATATTCAGCCCCGGGATTGGTTATGAGCCTGACGGACTTCACATTGGAGGAGGAAAGGAGCGACAGTTCGGAAGCGTTCGCCATCTTTCTCCCGTCAATGTAAATGACTGGCTCACCCTTTCCGAAAACCTCGTACTTGCCATTGGCATAAAGCATTCCGGGAATATACTTGATCACGTCAGCGGCCTTTCCCACGTTTTTCAGACTGGAACTCTGAACATTCAGCGTCAGTCCGCCGTCTTCCCTCGAAATGTACTTGCGGCGCGCGACAACTGTGGCGTTATCCAGCATACCTGCGTCAGTCTCCATATAGATTGTCCCCAAGTCCAACGCCGTCACAGAGATGTCAACGGTTTTGTACCCTATGCAACTGATTCTGACAAAATCCGCTTCGCCGGAGAACTGAATGGAAAACTTTCCACGCTCGTCACTCATTTCACCAGTGACAAGCGTAGAATCTTTCTTTGAATATATCGCCACAAACGCGAATGGTACTGGTTCTCCACTCTTCTCCTGAACAACTCCCGTGAGGGTTCTCCTCGAAGTCCTTGTAGTGTCAGCACTCATTCTGACCTCTGAATATAAGCGTTCGGCGGGCAGACCATAACGCTCACCAAAGGTCGCTTCACTTCCCGTAGATGCATGCGCTGAGATGGTTATGCATAAAAGGATTGACGCATAAAAGGATTGACGCATAAAAGGATTGACGCATAAAATTTAGAAATATTTTTTAATCAGCAAATATAGTAATCATCTTACTTTAATGAATATTCCACAACTAGGGCGGTGGAAGGCGGGACGATGGTGGAGTCGGAGAGTTGGACGGTCTCGCCAGTGAGGACGTTGCGGCCGGATTTCAGGTCGGAGGCGATCTCGGAGTAGTGGGACCACGGGATGTTCTTCGGCTCCGGGGAGTTGTTCACATAGACGAAGACCTTGTCGGTGTCGTTGTAGCGGAAGAAGGCGTAGGTGTTGTCGCGGCCGAGGAAGTGCTTCGTGCGGCCGTTATGGATAACCTCCTTGCCTTTTCTCCACTGGAAGAGGGTCTTGGCATAGTCGTGAAGCTCAGCGAGTTGTCCCTGCGGGATCGTTTTTCCACCTACAGAAACGGTGGCGGAGGCACGGCCTTCCTCGGTGAAAAGGTCAACCTTGTCGCCTTCCCAGCCGCCTGGGAAATCCATCCTCAACTCACCATCGCTCTTGTAAGACTTACCGGTGGCGAATCCCATCTCGTCTCCGTAGAAAATCTGAGGGATTCCACGGACTGTGGCCAAAAGGGTGTAGGCAATCTTTAGTTTGTCCGGATTCTGTTTCCAAGCATCAGCTACACGATAATGGTCGTGGTTGGACAGGAATACCAGCATCTTGGACACATCGTGATAAGTGGCGTCGTGTGAGAGGGCAGAATATACCCGGACCATTCCCTGTCCCCACTGCGGATTGTCCTCGCAGAGTGCGGCGTTGACAGCCTCCTGAAGAGGAAAATCCATAATTGAAGGCAAATGCGAGTCGAAACCGTCACGGTTGGCGTTGCCGCCCTGCCAGTAAGCGAGCTGGTCGACGTTGGTGTCCCAGCACTCCCCTACTATATTAAGGTTGGGATATTCATTCATCACGGCTTCGCACCACTTGCTCATAGGGACTTTCTCGTTGTAAGGATAGGTGTCCACGCGCAGACCGTCCTGTCCGGAATATTCTGTCCACCAAATCGCCCACTGCTGGAAATATTTCAGCATGAACGGATTGTCGAGATTCATATCCGGCATTGAAGGCACGAACCAGCCGCTGACCTGAAGGTTGGAATCGTACTGGGAGGCGTTCGGATCCATCGCCGTGGAGAAGGCGATGTTCGAGCCGGTATATTCAGGAAATTGGTGGATCCAGTCGTTGAAAGGCAGATCCTTCATCCACCAATGTCCTGTGCCGCAATGGTTTGTGACGATGTCCATTATCACCTTGAGGCCTTTCTCGTGGGCTTTGGCGACATATTCCTTGTACTGGGAATTGCTGCCGAAGCGAGGGTCGATGCGGTAGTAGTCACCGCAGGCATAACCGTGGTATGACTCCTTCGGCTGGTCATCGACCAGAAGCGGAGTGCACCAGATGGCGGTAGCGCCAAGGTCGGCGATATAGTCAAGATGATCGATAATGCCCTGCAAATCACCACCGTGACGGCCAAACGGCTCGCTCCGGTCAGCCTTGTCGGCTGTGTCATCGGTGCTGTCATTGCCTTTGTCAGCGTTCGCAAAGCGGTCAGGGCAAATTAGATAAATAAGATCCGAAGTTGTGAAGCTGCCACGCTCGGCTGAACCTTCCTCCCTCGCGGCAATCTGGTACGGATAGCGGAAGGACTTACCATCTTTTGTGAATATGATTCCGTACTCTCCGGGTTTGGCTGACGGGCTGATGGCCACGTCAACAAACAGATAATTAGGGCTTTCTGCCTTATGGATTTCTTTTACGCTGACACCCTCGCCCTCGATCCTGACATCATAGTCAGCGATGGCATCACCGTGGATCATCAGCTGGAGCGGAGTCTTCATCCCGACCCACCAGCTCGGAGGCTCCACCTGCGAAATCCTGGCCTCAGGGACATCTATGCTCCAGTTCCACGGAGCCTTCAGCTGAACACTGACGATGACGCTGTCCTGATCAAGGCTGCGCTTGAAGACCAGTCCGGAATCCGTGCAGGAAACGACCTCGAATGACGGATTGTCGGCAGACAGAGCCGGATGGGCGTGCTTTACCTTATTAAGATAGGTGTAGAAATCCGTGGTGGCGTTGTGGTTCCAGTCCGGCATCGGATCCTTCTCGAAGAACTCGAAACGGTGGTTGTAGCCGACCTCCTGACCCGTGTAGATCAACGGCTGGGCGTTCGGAAGGGTCCAGCAGAGGACTGCCATGGCCTTCCAAGCGTCACCCATCCTTTCATATTCAGTACCATTCCATGAGTTTTCGTCGTGGTTGGAAGTGAAAGAGAGCCTGTAACCGTTTGACGGATAGGTGGCAGCATTCCACTCCACATAGCGGACAAGGCTGTCAGCGTCGGCCTTCCCTTGTGCGATGTCGTTCAGCAGATGGTGCAGTTTCCAAGCGTAGGTGGCATCGAATCCGGCCTCGTGCAGCCAAGTCTCCTCACCCTCGGCGAGGAAGTAGAGCCTGCGGGAATATTCAGACCTGAACTTCGAGAAGGCATCAGTCCAGAAGTCTTGCGGCACCTGAAAGGCCACGTCGCACCGGAATCCGTCGATTCCTCTGTCCAGCCAGAAACGCATACTCTTCTCCATCTCAGCCCGCATCTCCTTGGACGCGTAGTTGAGTTTCGCGATGTCCGTCCAATCATATTCAACGATCGTGTTGCCGCTCGCATCGCGGACGTACCAATCGGCAGGCTTCTCAGTGACCCACGGATGATCTGGAGAGGTGTGGTTGGCCACCCAGTCGATGATGACCTTGAGCCCAAGGTCGTGCACCGACTGCACAAAATGGTCGAAATCCTGAAGGGTTCCGAACTCAGGATTGATGTCGCAGTAGTCCTTGATGGCGTAGTAGGAACCAAGGGTTCCCTTGCGGCCCTTCTCTCCGATCGGATAGACAGGCATCAGCCAGACCACATCCACGCCCAACTCCTTGAGCTCCGGGAGTTTCTTCTCGGCTGCCGCGAATGTGCCCTCAGCGGTCGCCTGTCGGGTGTTCAACTCATAGACCACAGCGTTCCGGGCCCAGTCCGGCTCTTCCACGGCCACCTCCGCCTTGGGAGCGCAGGAGAATGCCACAAGAGCTGTCAGCAAAATTGATAGTGTGCGTCTCATATAATGTCCTATAATTTATTGCAGGAATACTACCGATGAATATGCTCCCAGAGTCACCTTTGTGCCATTCACCTTGACAGAGCCGTTAGTGGCTATGACGTTGTCCAGTTTGTCGGACGTGAGGTTCACTGTGGCGTTGCCGGCGGAGAAATTGTGGACTACCAGAACCTTCTGGTCCTCGCAAGAGCGGTACCAAGCCGAGACTGAGCTCACTGAAGCGACAGCCGAACAGTAATCGAACGAGCCTTTGGCCAAGGCTTTATATTCATCCCTCAGGACTCCGAACTTGCGATAGACATTGAGGATGGAGTTCTCGTCCTTTGCCTGACTCTCGACAGAGATCGAAGATGTCAGCATGGATTTGTCCACCTTGCCGCTCAGTTTACCGTCGGCAAGGGAGGAACCATCGGCATTCCACATAATTGGCGTACGGACATATTCATCGCCACCGGATTTGGCGCCCCAGTAGCCGAGTTCCTCGCCTTGATAGATGTACGGCTGGCCACCGGCTGTAAGCAGCACCGCTCCGGCAAGTTTCATCTTCGCAGCGTTCTTTCCAAGGTCGCTGCCGGCCCTGTCCTCATCGTGATTGGACAGTTTTGTGGCTTCGATGTAGTCGGAACGGTAGCCGGAGTATAGTTTCTGATAACCCTGAATCGTCCCGACAAACGAACTTCCGTTGCCGCCGTTGATGCAGTCCTTGAGCCTCCACCAGAAGCTGAACTCGAAGAGGGCCGGAATACCTTTGTAATATGGAGCCACCTCGGCGGCGTCGCTGAACTGCTCGCCGACCATATAAAACTCGCCTTGACCTCCAGCGGATTTGAAGGTTGCGTTGCAGTGGTCGTAGAACTTTTTCAAGAAAGTCGGGTTCTCGTCCGAATTGGCATTGTGGTAGATGTGCTTGACGGCATCCAGGCGGAAACCGTCCACACCCATCCTGATCCATTTGTCAGCGGATTCGCAGACAGACTTGAAAGCGCCTGATTGCTCGCAGGTCTCCACCGGACCGTAGTTCAGATCAGCGAACCAGTCCGTCCAGAAATGTGAGTGGTACATCGTTGTGGTCATCCCAGGCAGAAGGATGTCTTGGGCATTGGAGTTTGACAGCGCAAGCGGAGTGCCGTAGGAAAGTTGGTTCTTCCCCGAAGGAGCGCCGTATTTGTAGGAGTCCCATTGGGTCTGGCTGGTCCTCACGAGAACTCCCCATGAAGATTCAAACTCCAGAGACAGAGAGCATTCTTTGGCGCCGGTCTTATAGAACTGCTCCATGCTGGCATCTCCGTAGTACAACCATATTCCTGAGTTCTGACTTCCGGAGTTGGTCACTTCGTCCACCTTGTCCATCTTGAGGGTCGAAGGTTTCCCGGAATTGTCCAAGGTTAGGGTAAACTTCACTTTCAATTTGCCGTCAACTCCGGTGACAGCGGAGAACCACTGGCCGGAATCGTAGCCACGCGCGCCCTCGGTGGCGATCATCGGAATCTTGCCGTCACGGATGTCTGCCTGAGGGTTGTCGGAGAAGATATAATAGTCGCGGTACTGGCTGTCCGCGCTTTGTTTCGCGTCAAGGAACCACGGATGATTCTTGGAAGTGTGGTTCAGCACATAGTCAAGATAAATCTTGATCCCTTTGGCGTGTGCCGCGTCCAGAAGGGATTTGAAATCGGCCTCGGTGCCGTAGTCGGGATTGACGCTGGAATAGTCCAGAACGTCATACCCGTGATAGGATGAAGCTTTGTGGATCGGGGAAAGCCAGAGAGCCTGAACCCCCATCTCCTTCAGATAGTCAAGTCTGGATTGGATTCCTCTGAAGTCCCCGCAACCGTCGCCATTGCTGTCAGCGAATGAATATACCAGCAGCTGATAGGATATTCTCGATTCTCCGGTGCGTTCCGGAGTGACAGGCTCCGGGGTCGGAGCAGGTTCCGGCGCAGTGCCGTTCTTGTCGCATCCCACAAGGAAAGCGGCTGACACAATCAAACTTAAAAGGCCAAAGAGGAATGATGAGCGTTTCATAATTTACGAATATAATAAATCAGACGCACCCGGGCATATTCTTCCATCGGGTGCGTCTGAAAGACATGAATATTACTTCTGGATGGTCACGGCGAGGGTCTTCGCATTGAAGATCACCTTGTAGTCACCGGCCTCAGGAACCTTGATGTTTCCACCCGGCTGAACAAGGGTGAACTCCTTGCCGATCTCGACTGTCGTTCCGTCACCGACACCATAGGTGTTCGCGTCATCCCAAGAGAAATCGTAACGGATCTTGAACTCGCCATCGATTGTCACAACAGGGCTTGTCCAGATGTCACCGTCCTGTGTCATGACGAAATCCTTGCCCCAACCAGAGCCGTTGATGTTGCCAATCAGCGAGAAGAGAGCCTTGTGATTCTCCACAAGAATGGTCTTGGCCGCATTGTCGTAGGTGACATCGTAAACTCCTTCGACTCCGACCTGGATGTTCATTCCACCTGCCGCGAAAGCTGTCCCAAGCACTGGCTTAAAGACATCATAAGGGTCATCCGGCTTGATTGTGCTCTTTGAGTTGGCCTCGGTTCCGCCTGCGGTCTCCGCCCAATCGTGGCCGAAACGGAGTTTGAACTCATCGCTTGCTGTCAGGCTGACGCTGCGCGCGATCCAAACCTCACCCTCGATGTTGGCCATGTCCACGTCAGCGGTCCAATTGTCGCCACCCATTGTTCCGATGAGCGACCAAACGGCAGGTTTCTCAGGCTCAGGCTCGTTGCCGCCGGCACTTGGCTCATCCTTACCGTACATTGAGGTGCTGAGCTCGACACTCTTCTTGTTGAGGTCGAGGTAGACACGGTACTTACCGGCAGTCACAGCGATGTTGTCACCACCAACGTTACCGTTTGCTCCCCAGTTGAAATCCCATGCTCCGTCAGCGCGGAACTTGATCTCGGTGTCGGAAGTGAATTCAGCGTCAGCCCAGAAACGAACATAGTCAGCGTTGTAGTTCATCTCGATGTCAGGCTGAGCACCCCAATCGTTGAATCCACCGACGATTCCGATTACATCAGCGCCCCAGTCTTTTGTCAGAACAAGAGAACCCTTGTCAAGAGTGAATCCGTAGAAACGCTTGCTGTAGCAGATGATGTTCTGAGAACCACCGCCATTGACGAGTTGGATGCTCTTGGCCTCGGCTTCCTCCGCCTGTGCCTCAGAGCCCCAGTTTCCGGTAGCATCCTCCCATGAGGCGGCACCTGTGAACTTGATTCCGTTCGCGGCCTTCTCACCGAAGTCAACGACACCTGTGAAGGTCTTGCCGTCCTTGCTGTAGTTGTAGAGGAACTGGCTCTTGTCATGGCTCCAGCCGCAGTAGTCACCCTGAACCCAAACGTGATCATAGACATCCTTGTCAAGAATCAGCTGGTTGTAAGGAACGAATGTGGCGGAAATCACATTGGACTGTGTCAACGAGGTCTCGACAGCCGTGTTCTTGTTGTTTGCCACCCATGAATCAAGCCTGAGATAGACCGTGAACTCAGCGTCAGCCACACCGCCCAGATTGAGGATGGCGGAGTTAAGGGCTGACTGCTTGACAGTGACGGTCGTGCCGCTTACAGTGGCAGCAAGCTTCTCCTGCTTTGTGAAGTCCTGAGAATCAGAGATGTAAAGTGTGTAGAGCTTCGCAGCATCGATGTTATAGGTCGGCTCGGTGAACTCGAAAGTCAAGTCAGCGCCGTCAGAGGCGAGCGTGGTTCCGGCAAGGGTTCCCAAAGACGGGGCCACAGATGATGACGGATCGAAGACAATCTTGTCCGCATCCGTTGTGCAGGAAGCCGCAAGGATTCCCGCAAATGCGATTATCGTGTAAAATAACTTTTTCATAATCTATTAATATCCAGGGTTCTGCTTAAGATTACCGTTAGCGTTGAGGTCACCGGATGTGATAGGATACAGGTTGAAGTGCTCATCAACCGCCTTTCCGGCCTGGACACCACCCTTGAACTCCCAAAGGTACTTGTCAGATGTGAAGAGACCGAAACGGATGAGGTCCTGACGGCGGAAGCCTTCGTAGTAGAGCTCGCGTCCGCGCTCATCGATAATGTTGTCAAGAGTAAGGGCGATGCTGCCTACTCCGGCTCTGGCACGGACAGCGTCAAGATAGTTCTGGCCTTTTGTCTTATCAGCGGCTCCACGTGCAGCGCACTCAGCGTACATCAGATAAGCATCCGCACTGCGGAACACAGGCCAGTCAGTGTCCACGAAGCCATTGGCCTGAGCATTGGTTCCATCGTGGTTTACATTCAGGAATTTCATTGATTTCCAGCCGTTTGACCAACTATCAGACTCACGACGGATAGCATCAATGTACTGGTCGAACTCCTCTCCCTTGTAGAATGTCGCGCGAAGATCTCCGATCTCAAACTTACTTGTGAAGGCACCAGTCATTGAAAGTCCACCCCAACCGGATGAGATTCCGATGGCGGCAGCATCCATCTTGCCTCCTGTGCTACCAAAGACAAGGTAATTAGTCGCACCGTAAGACTGAACAAGGATACCATCCTGTTCCACAACGAAAATGATCTCGTCTCCGTTATAGGTTGTGTTGGCTGACCAAAGGTGGTTGTCTGCCATGAAGAGTTCACGCCATGCACTGTACTCACCGTGGCTCTTGGTGTGGAGAGGATATTCATTGATTATCTTCTCACAGACTGCAGCGGCTTCTGCGTACATTGCGGTGCCTTTCCAAACCTCCGCGTTGAGGTAAAGCTTGGCAAGGATCATCTGTACCATACCTTTGTCGCAGCGGCCATATTCATTCTTTCCAGGTTCGGCAAGGTCGCTGCCGTCAAGCAGATCGTTGCACTCGTCAACCATCCAGTCAAAGAGGTCGGCGCGGGAGATCTGCTCCGCTCCGGTAGATCCGACTGACTGATGCTCGGTGGCGAACGGCACGTTGCCGAACATATCAATGGCGTGGTAGTAGCTGAAGAGTCTCAGCGCGCGGGCCTCGGCGATGTAGGCGTTCTTCAGAGTATAGCCGCTGATGTCACTGGCATTGGAACGGCGTATGAACTCATTGCAGAGGCCGATCTGGAAATAGATCCTATAGTACATCGAAAGGACGAACTCGTTGGAAGCATTCCAATTGATGTTATGAATATCATAGAGGTTACCATCATTCCAGCAGCAGGTGGCCACATCGGTGGAGAGTTCCTCCATGTTGAACAAGGCTCTCATGTACTGGCCGTAGCCACCGTCAACTCCCTCAATGTCAGCGTCACCGCTAGGTCCTGTAGAAGATGAGCATGAAAGTCCTTGATAGCACTTCGCAAGAAGCGCGGTGTAAGCGTCCTGACTGTTGAGGACATCCTCAGGAAGTTCAAGGTTCGGATCAATAGGCTTGACATCAAGATCTCCTACGCAAGAGGTCACCGCACCGGTGAGCATCGTCGCCGCAAGGGCGATCGCTGTATATTTGATTATCTTTTTCATGATTTATGACGCATTAG
>ERZ808277.51-NODE-51-length-86542-cov-6.980182_pt1 | contig 86542 bp, 120 predicted proteins | sample MGYA00521240_ERZ808277 | MGnify/ENA primary metagenome ERZ808277 (study PRJEB31516, sample SAMN03275599) | gut metagenome | biome: mammalia-associated habitat; material: feces | host: Papio cynocephalus | place: Kenya | collected 2012-07-17 ... | reverse complement strand
GGCGGCGACTGGGAGCTGCTGGCAGAAGTCTCATCAAAAGAAGAAGCAATGAAACTTATGATGTCTTTTCTTGATGACCACTCTTATAAATCATATTATACCCGCTCATGGTTTCATGACAATGAAGAGTGGTTTGATGTTGGGTCATATAGTGAGTTTTTCGTGCTCGTTCATTAAATAAACTACAAAACCAAAGGGAGTTATCTCTTTGGTTTTTTTGTATATAACTTGATTTTTCATTAAAATTTTGCTATAATAAATTATAAAGATGAGAAAGGAAGAACAAAATGGCAATGATTGATTATGGCGCGATTGCGTTTAAAAATGGAAAACTCATTTCAACAGCTATGTTCACTCCCATGAAAGACATGGTTGGTTGGGAAGACGATGATGCTACTAAGTATTACGAGGGCTTCTCCACAGATGAAGTTCACAACCTCTGTCTTTCTCACAATTATTTCGCTTTTGTTGGCGACAAGGATTGCACAATTGCTTTTTACAAAGAGCGAATTGTGGCCGTAGAAAGATATCCCGGTTCAGACACAGAGTCGCCGCGGCTCATGTATTATACAGAGAATTTTGCAAATACCAGATATACTTGGACAAAATGGACACATCATGTTTGGGCTTTTCTTCCTTTAAATGAAGAGTATGATATAGATTATAATGTGACAAGAATAGTTGTCACGCGGCGCAATGGTTACTACGTTCTGAAATGGAACTACCGAGGAGATAAATATAAAGTTTATTTTGGACACGGAGTTGACTTCGACTACTACAAGAGGAGCGGCTACGTGAACTATTATCGTTCACCGAAGTTCTTGGTTTTTAAATATAGCCATCTTCTTCTCTACAAGATTCGAAATCTCCTCAAGACAAGAAGGGAGAAAAAGCATGATTGAAGGAGTTACAATTCTAAATAAAATTCCAATATACGGATTTTCAGCATGGATAATATTCATTTTTATTATGATTCCTGCTGCAATGATTGGTTGGGGTATTTATGGTTTCATAACAGGCAAAAACAAAATTACCATTATTGTAATTTGAAGTATTTGGATAATAGGTTGTTGGGTCGCGGCGTGGCTTGACGCGGAAGTAGTTGAAACTGGTAAATATCAGTATGAATGTCTTATTGACGAGTCGGCACCATACTTGGAAATCATAGAACATTATGATATTATCGAACGGCGCGGCGCCATTTGGGTTCTGGAAGAGAAAGGAGATAAATAATGGAAAATAAGGAGACAGAAATGAAAATGATTGACATCCTTAATACTGTGGATGATGGAAGAACCCATAGAGTGCCGAGTGATTGGATTGAAGATAAAACTCCTCTTGCGGCTGGTTACAAAATTTTTAATGCAGATTGGACCGGTGCCGCGAGCGAGGTTTCTTTGAACCTTATTGGGAAGAGTCAGATGACATGGTAGGTGACTACATTACAATTGAAGAAGCAAAAAAGGGCTTCAAAGGCTATTACCGAATTGGAAAGTATTATTTTCATTCTTTTAATAGAATTGATTTACTAAAGGATTTGAAAGGTCTACAAGAGTCTTGTCGTGAAATAACAGACCGTTTAATGGTTATAGAAGAAGAGATAAGAAGGGCGAATAGATGAAGAATTTTATAATTAAAATTAAAAAATATTTGAAAGAATTTTTTGGTTCGCGCGCGATTGTGCAGAAGCAGGAAAATGAACTCAAAGCAATGCGGCGCGAACGCGACATAATGCGTGATGAGATTAATCATTTGTTGGGCTTGCTAACTGACCGAACAGAAATTATTAACAATATGTCCAACATGATTGAGCAGAAGAATGGTTTGATTCGTTCGTTGCGGCAGCGTGAGCGAGACTTGCTAGATGTAATTCATGAAGGCCAAGTCAATGAATTGAAGAAAATGGAGACGACCGACCGTTGCGGCGCAAAGATGGATAATTATGAGGAGGAAACCGATGACTGATTTTCTAATTGGCTTAGCAACTGGTTTTGGGGTATGGGTCGGCGCACTTGTTTGGTTTGTAGCAACGCACTTGCGGGATGATGATACAGAAATGGAGTGATTTAAATGATTGCTTGTAAAAGAACTGATTGTATATATCATAAGGGAGACGTCTTTGTTTGTCATGCTTCAAACATTCTGATTGATGAGAGTGGAGTATGTAAGCGTTATTGGGCGCCAAAGAAGAAAGACAAAAATGAGGAGGAGAATGATTAATGATAGTCGTTAAGGAACCCTGTAGAACATGCTCGCATCATTTTGAAATGCTTCTAAGCACAATAAGTCCTTGTGACCATTGTGAACATAATGAATTTAATACCACTCTTTCTTTTCCAGATGAGAGGTATCACTATGAAATAACTACTTATACAACCCCCACAGCGCCACTTTATACCACCTCTCAACCGAATACTACTACTGTAGTTGAGAAAGAAGAGCCTCCATTTCAGAAGGGGCTACCGACAAGAGAAGAATATAATGAAAAGCTAAATCCATTTAATTATGCACTTACAGACTGGTCAGAGCCGAAATACATCTGCCCTAAGTGCGGCGGTAATATGCGTCGAGATGAAACTCATATAATTGCTTCGAATCCTATTAAGCGTATGTATCAGTGCGACAAATGTGCTTTTATTGAGTTTTTGCGCGCATGAAAAAGACAGAAAAAAGTTGCTTCGGCGCCCAGTGCGCGCGATGTGTTTGGAAATATAATCGAGGCTGTTCGGAATGGAATGTAAAAAGAAAGAGGGAGAATTTAAATGGAAATGTTTTTCAAGAGAGATGTGCTGAATCTACTGTGCGGCGACTGCAATGAAGATTGCGCCAGCCCTGATGTCATCGACGAGAGGCGCAGTTGTGCAGAAATGAAATACTCGCATGCTCGATAATTGAAAATTCGTTTTTGACTTTTCTTTAAAGTTATGATATAATATTTATAGAAAGTGAGAAAGGAAGGAAGCTCTAATGACCGTTGAGAAATTAATAGAAAATGTTGAGCAGAAGAATTGGCCCAATTGGAAAGTCGAAAATCTGTTGGGTTATTTTGAGGATAACTCTGATTTAGTAGAACTATCTGCGTATGAAATTGCAAAACTTATTTCTGGTAAATTGTGGGAAATTCGTTCTCTTAATTCCGAAGTGCAACATCTTGAAGGTGAAATCTATATTCTCCAAGATTATTTAAGAATACTAGATGAGGACGAAGAAGATGGAAATTAAGACCGAGGTCACTTTTGACAATGGGTCCAAATATCATTTCACTTCGCGAGATGTGACTTGTCAAATGGAAAATAAAATAAAAAATGAAAGTCAAAAGGCGATTCCACTTATAGAGTTAATATCTAATTTAATTTATGACCGTCTTGATAGCGTCTATTGTGACAATTGCCGTTATGTTAATGGCGCTCATATTTGTGAAAATTGTAACCGAAAGCAAATGAACTGGGGCATATCGTATAGAGCTTGCGATGCTCTCGCAAGGGAGATTGTTTTTAATGATTACTAAAGCCTGCGTGATTTTTCGTTCGAAGTTTGAGCCAAATTATGACATTATAATTCCTTGTCATCGGCATGGCGATGCATTTGAAATTATTTCTTACATATTGCGGCGCCGTGATATTGACTATTCTCGCACGGAGCAAGGCTTCTTAAATGAAAACGGAGAATTTCTTAATCGTTATGAAGCATATCGTGAAGCTGTGCGTTGTTGCCAAATCAGAGATGCATCGCCGCCGAAGGAAAAACAGGAACTTTTTTCGGAGGATTTGTGGTGAAAAGATTAATTGATGTTTCTTTGTTTTCAAAAAATGACCGCATTGTGATGTGTCATCCGGAGCAACGATGTTTTTATTTTTGTCCAATCACTTCCTGCTTGGATTATCACTTTTATAATCTTACGAAAAATAAGCCACTCCCCGATGGAAGCATAATGGACTTCCTAAATTTCACAATGCTTCGTCGGCGTGGACTTGAAAATGTTGCTTATTATCAGCGCAATTTGAATAAGCGTATCGCGCCGCAAGACCGCTTAGAAGTAAAAAACCTTGGCCGATAAACAGAGGAAATGAAAATGAAAATGAAGATAGATACAGAGAAGGCTTCGGCGCTATTGAAAGATTTAAAGTTTAACTTATTTACTCCAGAATTTGTTTCAGATGAAGAAGCAGAAATGTTATACTTTACAATTCTTCATTGGAGAAAATATAGTGAACTTTATTTCAACATACTTGAAAATAGTTAAGGTAAAAAAATAATTTACGTCCGAATTTATTAAAGAAATTACCCAAAAAGGCCACTTAAGAATGAACAAAAACTTGTCTTTCTTTTGTTGAGGCCAATCCGGCTGAAATTCGGTGTCTTTCGACATCAAAGAAAAGGAGAGAAAATTTATTGAAAAATCGAAAGCAACAATTTGTTGTTGTAGGCGTATTTTTCTTGGTGCTTGTTTTATGCATCTTTGCGCTGGTGAAGGAAATGGAAGTGACTGCTCTCGCAGCAGTTCCTCCTACTATCTCTACTTCGCCGCCAGAAATAATTGAACCTACGGCAACAACGAACTGCCAAGAAACTAAAATAAATTATTCTGATACAATTCAAGTTTTGGTCGCACCTGAATTAAAGCAAAAAGTAGAATATTTAGTTTCAACTTATGAAAAAGAGATAGAAATGGCAACAAAGGTAATGGTCGCCGAAGCAGGCAGTGTAAAAAATGCTTCGCATCGTGCCGCTGTTGTTTGGTGCATTTTGAACCGCGTTGATGCGAGCGCGCACAAGAGTGTGCAGCGCATCATTGTCGCGCCGAACCAATTTGCATGGTATTCAAACACATCTTATACTAAAGAACAATATGAATTTGTGCGAGATATATTCGCGCGCTGGCTTCTAGAAAAAGAAGGTTTTGACGAAGTCGGACGCACCCTCCCGAGTGATTATCGATGGTTTAGGGGAGATGGTCGTGAGAACCATTTCAGAAATGCTTACGAAGGAGACTATGATGTTTGGGATTGGTCTTTGATTGACCCATACATATAAAAATTTACATAAGAAAAGACAAGTTTAATCCAGACTTTTTGTCTGTTTATATAGATACTGTAGGGGCAATCCAATTCTGGGTTGTCTCTACTTTTTTTAGGAGTGAAAAATGGACGGAAAAGTTTTTATCACAAGTAAAGAAGTAATTGATTTTGTTGACAATTTTAGCCTGTCGCGACGTGGTTTTTAGAGCGATGCTGAGATTTTTCGAACCTTGTTGGATGAGTTAAAAATGAAGCAGGCTATGTTTTATACGATAGAAAAACAAGCGTATAAAGCCTTAAATGTTTCTGGTATTTAGGAGCTACAGAAAAAAATTGATGATTTAAATAATAGTGGATTATTTCAATTTCAAGCAACTTATCTTAACAAAGCAGGCAACTTACTAAGTAAATTTGCTTCGGTTGACGATAATGAAATCGCTGAAGTTATTGCAAATGAAATTGCAGACTCGCCAGAACTTCAACTAATGAATGAGGAAGCCGCACTTAATCTTGTAAAAGAAAAACTTGAAGAAATAGTAACCAAACAGCGCAATTTGCGCGCACCTACTTCCTCACGAAAGAAACGTCATTATGTTCGAAAAGGAAGCAAAGGTTTTGAAGGACTGGCCGCGGCAATCTACGCGAAAGCCTAGGGAAAGAAAATCGGAGAAGTAACTATTCCTACTGCTTATAAAAAAGAGTTAAAGGGTTATGTTAACAACATTCAAGAGAAGCCTGAAGGCTTCATGTGGGAAATAGATTTCAATGATGTTCCAGCGCCGTTGGAAGGAGCTTCAATGTCCTATTACCCTTATTTTGGTCTAACAAAAGAACAACGAGCCGAGGCACTAGACCTCAGCAGCGGCAGTAAGGGCGCAGAAACATGGGCCAACTTTAAAAAACACATTTGTGAAGTCGCGGCAAATACTGTAATCAGTAACACTACCATCAACATTGCTATGGATTATCTTGGCCCCGCAGCATTTATCAAAACAGATGTTGCTGGCGTGCAAGGAATTCTTGGCGAATTGCAAATGCTTTTGATTGCAATGTATCTTGTGGGAGATAAATCGCATGTTGTGATGCCAAGCGGCCAATTACGTAATGAATTAACAAAAAATCGTGCCGAACTCGGCGCAGATGTGCTGATTGATTCAACAATAGGCATTCAAGTAAAGAATTATAAGGGGTATCTCACAGAAGAAGGACATCGAGGCTTCCATTTAAAAACGAAACCCATTTCATGGGATACTTTGGTAGAACGGTTTTACTTTGATGATATTTCTGATATTGGAACTTACTTTGCGGCGCGTTGTTATAATGCCCCATTAAAAGGAACCCCACCTCCAGAATTGGCAAATTCATTACCTGCTTACAGGCACTTTTATGAAAACAAGCTCAACAATAAAACAGGCTCTTTAAATCTTGCAATTAATAGCTTCTTCGCCGCGAATATAGATAAATTTCTTACTTTAGTAGAGGCTTATGAGATTGCTTCAACTGGATTGAATCCCGCAATAGAAAGTGATTTAGAAGGCGGTTATTTAAATGCTTTCTTTATGTTTGGCGGTGAGAAGCTTATTCCTACTTCTCGGCTTCTTAAAGCATTGATAAATAGAATTGAGATGCTTTATCAAACTTTAACGGGTCGCGGCCATGGAGATGTAGTAAATTTTTCTAATTCTATTTCTTATAGTGGAGATGTATGGGCGCCACGCGAGGAGGTAGATTCTTATCCTTCAATGGCTTCAGTTCTCAGTAATATTAAAATCAGCACATCTCTTAATATCTTTCTTTCAGATTTAGATATTTAAAAGTTGAAATTTCCTCAGATTTTTGCTATAATATTTATAGAAAATGAAAGAGAGGAAAACAAATGCATTTTTGTTGGGAAGAAATCTGTAGCGTCAGTCGCTATTTTGATGTAGAAATTGATGAACAGTTTTTGGAAGCACTTCGCGCGCATCTGAAAGACGAGTTTGATTGGTCGGATGAGTCACGGCCGCTTACGATAAAGGAAGTAATTGCGCTCGCTGGATTTGAGTGTAATTTGACAGGAGAAGATGCAATTTCGCTAGAAGAATTGCGACTTCTTCGCACTCGTCAATTTGAGGAACTCAAGAGGAAACCTGAGCGTAGGTTTCGTTGGACGCCAAATGACGAGAGTTTGTGCACTGCTATAAGAAATTTTCTCATTGCTCGCGCCTACGAGAATTATGTTGACGAAGGCGAATGGAATGTTGAAGATTCCTATGGCACTTTTGAAGACGACGCATATTGAAAAATGGAAAATAGAGGTAGGAACTCAAGTTCCTACTTCTATTCTTTTTACTTGATTTTTCTTTAAATTTTTGATATAATAATTATAGAAAAAAGGAAAGGAAGAACTTTTATGATACCGACTATTCATGACATCAATTGGGCAATGGATATTGTTTCTGAACTCTTCTTTTTGGGTTTTGAAGAGGCACTTACCTATCATCGAGTTGAATATTCTTACGGTTCAGGTTGGGAAAAAGGCCTGTCAACTTGGAAGTCGGCGCACATCGACGACCTGATTGATTTGGATGTAGTGCTTAATAGCGGCGAAACCAAAGTTTGTCTTATAGGTGAATGCCCCGATAACAGATGGGTCATAAAAATCGGCATTGACCGCTCTCCGATTGGTTCTTCCACCAATTATTGTGAATCCGAAGCAGAAAATTTTCAACTCGCGCGTAAAGCTGGAGTTGATGATTGCTTCGCGGCAACTTACAAGATTGGCTGCATTGGCAGCTTTCCGATTTTTCTTCAGGAATTTGCGGCTGCGGATGAAGGCGAGATAGAAAGTGAGTGCTATAATTATGTTTCTTCCAATCGAGAAGCATATGGACTCGATGAGATTGAGGATGAAGACATTGAAGAAGAGGCTTGGGACCGCGTTTATGACATGGGCGACGAAGAACGAGTTTCTGCTATGTTTGGTGATAATGACCGACTTGCTGATTTTCTTTACTCAAATGGCATAAATGATTTGCACTCTGGCAATTTTGGCATTAGTTCTACAGGCGCCGCAAAGATTATCGACTACTCTGGTTATTTTGGTTAAAAATTAGAAAAAACGGGTGAGAGGAGATATGAGAAATGAATTTTAGGAGTCGCGCGCGCCGACTTTAGAATCAAGTTTCGCAAAGCGAACAGCGTGCCTTAAACAATTACCAAGTTCGGCGACAAATTTCTAGATTGCGGCGGGACTTGGCATCACATTTGAAGATTTCGTAAAGTATCTCACGCGCATTGAGGAATACATCAAATTCTCAAATAAGCTTTATGAAGTCGGGATCGACATTTCAAATTTTGCGCCAGATGAGATGTGCGCCGGACTCATTGAGTTGCTGGAAAACATCTTTGGAGATGACCGTAACCACTGGATTTCATTCTTCATTTACAATTTAGATTTCGGACATCGAGAAGAAGCCCGAGCAATTGAAGTCGGTGAACGGACGATTGAACTAACAAGCGCCGCGGCCCTCTGGGGACTGCTTTTGAATGAGATTCGAACTCAACTTTGAGGAAGTGCTGCCTTGCGGTCAGGCAGCGCTTCTTTTTTTGGAAAAATTTTTGCAGTCGGCGCCACAAAAGTAGAGTTTGTGAGAGAAAAAGAGACATTTAATTGTAAGTACGGGGAGTAATTATAAGGTTTATTATGGGGTGTGAAGGAAAAAATGCATCTCACAGAATTTTAAAGCGTGACACAAAGGGCTGCGTATACGTATTACGTATAAGTAATACGTATACGTATACTTATATATAAAAGGGGAAAGGGGAGAAAAAGAAAGGAATAGAGGAAGAAAGGAAGAGGAAACTCCCTCCCGGGAAGAGGGAGAGAGGAGGAGAATTCTTTTTTTCGGAGAAACGAGTCGCGGCCATCAACACACAAAAACCCCTTCTACATATAAGTAATACTTATATATAAAAGGGGAATTTTTTTCTCCAAAAAAAAAGGGGGGGGAAGAAAGGAGGGAAAAGAGTTCTTTGAAGGGGGAAAGGAAAAGAAAAGAATTCTCCGAAAGGGGAGATTTTTCTTTCCGGAAAGGAAAGGGGAAAACCTTTTTCGGAGAAAACTTCCCGGAGGGAAACCTCGTTCGTGTGCGCCCTGCGTATACGTAGAAACGTATACGTTTTCCCTTGTTACACTACGGAAGTCCCAAGGGGTCGCGTCCGTGCACGAGCGGGTCCTTATGCCTTCCAACAGTAGCCTTTCACGACGCCACTCGAAGGAATTCGAATTTCTTCGCAATTAATCCGGTTTTCTTTGAAAGCGATTTGAGCAATCGCGGAAGCTTTGGGAATCGAAATGTTTAATTGTTTTGCAATTTCGTTTGCGGGAATTGGGTCAAAAGAAAGAACATTTGAAATCATTTCGTCAATTAATTTTTCGTTTTCGATTTGTGTCGGAGTTTTGCGGTTTTTTCGTTTTTCATTTTGAGTTTCGATTTTTTTCAATTCGCTTTTTGCGTGGTTTACGATTTCTTCGTTTGGATTTAAATCGATTATTGCGTTTAAGAATTCTTTTTGAGTCATTTTTTTTTGTCTCCTTTTAAAGTTTTAAAATGTGGTTAATTACATAATTTGCCTCTTTGGAATTAAAACCCATTTCGATTAATTCATTGAAGGCTTCTTGTTTGTCGTCAGATAGCCAATATCTATTTTGTTCGAGGTCTGCGCCGTCTTCGAGAAAACGACTTTCAAGATAGGCAATTCTTTCTGTTGTTAATTCTTTTTCTTCTTTCTTTTTTTCTTCTTCTTTTTCTTCTTCTTCTTCTTGGTTTTGCTTTTGCGTGCCTAGGGGTTTTGCGTTTTGCATAGAGTTTTGCATAGAGTTTTGCGCATACTTCTATGAATTAATCCAACCATCACTGCGGCGAATTGTGTCAGCGCTTACGCAAAAATCTTCTGCAATTTGTTTTGCAGTTTTGCCTAAGGTTTTGCTTGTTGCGATTGTTAGCTAATCTTGAGAGGTCAATTTACTAGGACGCCCACCTTTATTGCCTGCAGCGTAATTTCTAATTTGTGATTCAATGCCTGAGTTAATAGAATATTTTAGCATCATATTTAAATCTTTTCTTGGTAATTCTACCAACTCTCCTGTGCTATAGAGCCTCGTAATTGCAAAAGATAAAAGGTAGGCGGCTTCTTGATCGCCATTATCATAATATTCATTAATCATGTCACACCAGTTATCATAAAAGATAAAACCTTTAGAACTCATTTGTCTCTTGCCTCCGATTCTTACTTGCGCGCCGACCCAAACGCAGACGCAATTTCATCGAACGCTTTCAGTAATGCGGGAGTCTGCTCAAAATAATAAACCCATTGAGCGGGGTTCTTGTAGTTGCGCTGACGGTCAACAAGAGTAAACCCTCTGTCAATTAATTGACCTGCAATTTCAGGTGAGAATATTGGCTTGTTTGTTTTTAACATAATAGTCTCCTTTTTATTCGTGGTTTGATTCATAGTAAAACTTGATGGCAGTGCGGATGTATTCACTCATTGTTACACCAGCTTCGCGCGCGGCTGCTTGGATTGCTTCTTTGTCACTTTCAAGCACCATTAATTGGATGCGGACTTGATTTTCTTTTTGTTTATCGAACATAATTTTACTCCTTCAGGAATATCTCCTTACAATTATAAGTGGAGAAATGCGCGGATGAGTATTCTTTTTTGGGTAAATTTTTTGAGGAAAAATTTTACTCTTTTAGAAATTACAAACTCGCTACTACTGAATGGAAAAATTTTATTGTTTTTTCCATTTTTTAAATAGTAAAAAGAAGAAAAAACCTCTATTTTTTTCGGATTCTTCTTGAGCATTTTTTCCGGTTTTTTCGGAAGTAAAATCAGAAAATCCAAAAGAGCTGGGGTCCCAGACCAAAAATTTTAGGAAAAATTTTTCCGCGCAACTCCCGCTCATCCCAGAATTTTCTAAAAATTCTAAAAAATTCTAACGCAAAATTTTCCAAAAATTTTCATGCGCGGCCGCCACAATTTTCCAGAATAGATAAAAGTTCTAAAAATTATGTAATCATTGGAAGCTCGCGCGACTTATAGACAGAAGCGTAAAACGTTTATTCTGATAAGATAAGATAATAATATGATAATAGTAACCATTTTTATCTACCAAAGTAACCATTTTTATCTACCAAAGTAACCATTTTTATCCATGGAGGTACATTATGTATTCAAGAAAAGTTCCAACAATGGACTCAAAAACAAAACCCAAAATTTGGAAATTGACAAATGCACAATGGGCAGTATATTATTGGTTACTCGCTCACTCAAAACGAAACCCGAGTGGGCAAGAAGACCACTACTACATCTATCGCAATTCATTCACACTCGCGCAAATCCGCAAAGGCACCGGCATTAAGTCTGATGTAACTGTGCGCTCAGCCATCCAGAAATTACAAGATGAATCAATAGAGGCATTGATACTAGATTCGCTCACTGGCGCATATATAATCCAGCCGCCGCGCCTGTTCGTGGCAATGAACGCCTCAATCATTCTTGGTTTGTTAGCTTTTAATCAATATATTGATACTGGCCTTACAATCACTGCTTTTGCCATACTGGCGCGGATGCATAAATTTAGTGAAGGAAAAGAGACGCCGCAATTTACAAAGACCGAGTTCGCAGCTTTGATGGGGTTCGCAAAACAACATGTTGATGATGCGGGCATTGTTCTAATTCTCTACTTATTGAAAGGCCTTGGCTTAATCGAGTTCCACACCAAATCCTATGACAATCGAGTCGGTGTTAAATGCCAGCGTTATTATCTTGATGCCGCGTATCCAATGAGTAATGCAATGGATGGCTTATTAAATAGCGATGATGACGATGAAGAAGGCGAAAAGAAAAGTCAACGACACATCGCTGAGCTATGGGATTTAGTATTAGGCGAGGCAGAACGAGAGGAAAACTCCCGCTCCGCGCAATAAAACATCCTCAGGACTTCAAAAAATTCAATTCTCTGAGATTTCTCAACTTTTTCTTTCGAAACCTTTATCTCACGCAAAAAAATCTTGCCTCAGAACGAACAAATGCGGCGGCCTCCCATGCGCAGCTCATAGGCGACTTGTGTCCGAACGCAGCTCCCAGTCGCCGCCGTGTAACTCGCAGCTCCCGCGGATGTCGTGTGATTCGTAGCTCATAGGGACTTTGTGTCAAATCGTAGCTCGTTTCGGTGTTGTGCGTGAGGCGGATGTAGGATGCACATGCAGGAGGCATATGTGGCGCGCAGATGTTGGAAGCAGATACAAAATTTGGGATTTAGACGTAAGTCGTCTAAACCCCATTAAAAAAAGAGTTGGGAATTAATCCCAACCCATTCTCTTTAGTTCATAATTTTCCGTCTTTCCCAAAATTCGGAACGGAAAATACTCAATGCCAATAGACCATTTGTTTTTAGTTTTCTTGGAAATAACTGCGAAAATTTCACTTTCGATAATCGCATCGTCAAGGGCGGTATGCGCTTCATCAAATTCGATTTCATTCTTGACAAAACGATATGTTGTTTCGGCGGAAGTTTTGAAATATATTCCACTTGCCGTAAACCATCCACTCTGGTAACACATCTCTTTGTATTCATCACAATTGAGAATGTGCTCACAACTCAAACCCCACAAGTCAAACATCGGATAGGCTTTACCACGAAAACGAAAAACTTCACCCTCAAAATTGGAAGTGCTTGACTTTTGCCCAAACCTTGCAATGTTGTCGCAAATTCCATTCTGAAAATCAAGCCACTTATGAAAGTCACACGAATAAAGCTTGGAAATGTAAAGTTCTGTAAAGGGGATTGCTTTCTTAAAGTCGAACATTGAATTATAAGCGCCAACGGCTTCGACTGCGTTCATATCCTCAATGAGCGCCGTTATCGCTTCATTCCACGATGTAAGGGTAATTTCTCCACGCTCTAATTTTTCGATGTAGAGCGGACGCTTGCTTGCGTAATAGGCAGTATTGAAAACCTCGGGAACAGAGAAGATTTCCGTAATTAGGAAGTTGCGGCGAGCATACACATTGCCGTTGCGGTCGATTATCTGCCATCCCAAATCGTAAATGAGCGGCTTTGCAATTGCCACTTTCTGACGGGCATTGCCCTCAAAACTTGCGGCGTAAGGCAGTGTAGCAGTTTCACAATCAAGCACCATGTAATACTTGCGGCGGCGGTCGAACTTAACTTTCCCCTTGGTAATTTCTGACATTTTGATAACTCCTTTAATGTTAATTATTGAAAGTTCAACTTCTTTCTTTCAACATCATTATGATATCATATTTTAAGGGGAAAGTCAAGAAAAACTTTCAAGAGATTTTAGACGGTGGTCGTCTAAAGATACCGCCTTTAATCGGCGGGAAAGTTATTGGCAAGGTCATTTAATTGCTCTGTAGTGCAATAGTCAGGAATAAGACACTCATGTTCTTCTTGTTTTAGATAGGGACAGTTTGCACAAATCATATTTGTGCAATCAAAATCCCATTCATCATCTATGAAACTCCATCTTTCTCTATTGGGAAGATTTTCCGGAAGTCCCTCTCTTTGAATTCCTCTTTCTCTGAAAAGCGCTTCGATAAGTTCAGTCGCCGCCATATAAAAACTGGAATGAAGATTTTCAGAAACATTAAAGGGAATGTCACAGAAGCAATTCATTCTTTCCATTGCTTCCAAGTTGAGCATTGCTTCTTTGTAATTGTCTTTCAAAGTAGAAATATCGTTCATTTTTAACTCTTTTCCTTTCATTTGATACACTAATTATATCACTTAATATTACCCATGTCAATTATTCAAATTAGACGGCCATCGTCTAAAACTTCCAGTAAAGGGGAGGGGAATTACTTCCCCTCTTTTTCCTTGTGTTCTGCCTTTGCTTTTGCTCGGGCTTCTCTCGCCGCCTTGTCACGCTCAATTTTCTTTGCCTTTGCGGCGGCGGCTTTTTCTGCCTTTTCTGCCTTGTTCTTCTGCTTGATTTCGTAATCCTCAGCGACAGAATAACCGTCATAGGGGTCGCCATCTCGGCTACCCGTGGGAATTTTGAAAGTCAGAACGAGCCACTCATCATTGCCGTCATCGTCCACACAGGGGATTGCGACCTCATTTGACGCCGTGCGGAGAACTTCCTCCCCACAATTTTCCAGATGCTCAATAATGCCGGACATGTAACGAAACTTCAAGGCTTCCCGCAGTGCCTTACGATTGATAGCCACATCAACCACTCCTTTCATTTCAGTGTAATCAGTATAACATAGTTTTTGCGATTTGTCAAGGGGAAAAATGTGATTTCCTTAGACGACTGTCGTCTAAAAGCGTTCGTCTTAAGGACGAACGGCACTCTCAACTGCATAATATTTCAAATCATTCTTCTTGAAAAGTGCAATAATGACTTCGCTTTCTTTCGGATTATTTGCAAATGCCTGAAGTGTATAAAGTTTGTTTTCCGCCACTTCATTATAAATCAACTTAATGCGTGCCGCCTTCAAAGTCTCAATCAAATTTTCAACACTTTTGGGATTTTTGACCGTTGCATTAAAAATCCAAAGTTTATTATGTGAAATTTTTTCCTCAACAAATTTAACGAGATAAACACACACAAAGTTTGCGGCGGCAGTAATAACGACTTTCATCTCTGTCGAAAGTATATCAGAACTTGTCAAAACAATCACATAAGTATAAAAACCATATGTAATACAGTTCATTAGTGCGGCGGCGAGTTTGCCACCTTTCACAGTAAGTAACGACCTACAAGTTGACAACAAGACATTTACAACTGTGCAAATAGCGAATAAAAGAATAGCGTTCATTTCAAAAATCCCTTTCCTTTTTTGATTTTCTAAAATTATTATATCATAAAATTTTTAATTTGTCAATATTGGATTTTTTTGGAAAGTTAGACGGCTGTCGTCTAATCCAAAAGAGCAAGGAGAACCTCGCTCATTTTTCAAGAATAAACCTATATTTTACTTTACAGCATAGCGTGCTATTATCTACTCTAAACAATTCTCCGTTATCGAGATAAACTGCGTTGTTTTCGATTTCGTCGATTTCGTCAGTTTTTATAAAGATATTAGTGGGGTCGCTTTTTTTATAAAGAGCCTCGCCGGGCAAAAATTCGTTAAAAGGCCGACTATCATCATTAATGCGCAAATCTTCAATATACATTTTTTTTCCTCCTCAAATTCTTTTCAGTAAATGCCAAGAGCCAATGCGAAAGACTACACGATAAATAGTGCGCCCAATGCGGACATCTTCGCCTCGATGAAATTTATTATTCAGCGCCCCACCGAAACCCACCCGCCTGCGACAATTAGTGCCAACACAACAGCCATCATGGTCTTACGACCTCCTCCTTAACTTCTGGTATTATTATATCATGCAGGAAGGGATTTGTCAACCCCAATCCTTAGACGGTCGTCGTCTAAATTTTTGCATGAAAAAAACCGCCCCATGTGGGGCGGCTTCGTCTTAGTCCTCTGCGGAGGGCGCATCAGACATGAACGACCATGCTTTCTGCTTGCCCTTACCCTTGACTGCAACTTCCTTGTTGGTGAACAGGTCACAGTTGCGGAGAACGCCACAGACCTTGGGAGACGAAATCGTCTCACCGAGAATGTCGCTCAGTGCGGCGGCGAGGTCGGTCGAGAGCGTGTTGGGATGCTCTGCAAGATACTCGGCGGCGGCATCAATGATGGGCTTATGCTCCTTGAGACGCTTTTCAGCGGTCTTTTCGGCACGAGCCGCATTGCGCTTATCGAGCGAGGCGAGCTGCGTCTCGGCATAGGTCAGAGCCTCATCGGTGATGTCGCCAGAGAGAACGATGGAGAAAAACTCACGCTGTGTCATAGTAGTTCCTTTCTGCGCTTGTGCGCTGACGGTTAGGTCGTCACCCTTGATTACATTAAGGATTATACCACATTTTGCGGCGATTGTCAAGAGGTTTTGCGAATTTTTTTTGAAAAATTTTTTTGGGTCGCCGCCATGTGATTTCGTTCTTTACGAGTATTATTATATCAAAAAGTGCGGTGAAAGTCAAGAACTTTTTCACCCGGAATTTAGACGACTGTCGTCTAAGACCTGAACTCAAAGTGAGTTCAGTATCTGTATAATTAATTCGGGAGGAAATGCGTTTTCTCCCCATTCTTCACGATTGCCGCACTCATCATCGAAAAGAATTCCACTTCCAAATAATGACTTCGGCGTTCCATAGGGGACGATATGAATTTCATCAAACTCCACTGAGTGCAAATGCACATCAAGCCAAGCCAGCTTTGTGGCGGCGACTTCTGCATTAAATTCATCTGTGCCGCACTTTGAAGTCCACGAAATAATTTTGAGCTTGTAGCCGTTGCGCTGGAGTTGATTGAGCTTGCGGGCAAGGACACTCATGCGCAGCATCGGCTTTGCGGCGGCATAGGGAAGGGTCGAGCTGTGTGTGAGGTAGTCGAGCCAGTTTTCAACACCGTAAAAATTCGCAATTGTGCCGTCCATATCGAAGCAAATTTCTTTTACCATTTTGGGATTTCCTTTCATCTTTTATGATGATATTATATCACAGAACGAGAATTTTGTCAATAGATTTTCTTAGACGACTGTCGTCTAAGAAGGGGGAGAATTATTATTCTCCCATCTGCGCAAGTCCTTTTTCCAAAAGACCAAGAATAAATTCCTTGTCGCTACCAAATGCACATTCAAGTTCGATGTTTTTCAGAATGGCTTTCTGCTCGTCATAGCGGGACTTTTCACGGTCTCGGCGCAAATTAAGTTCTTCCCTGTTGGCAACATTTGCGTCACGGAAAACTATGATATCTTCTACGGCGTAACTCCTGTCGCATCCCTTTGTATCCATGCCATACTTTTCCAGAATAGGTGTAACTTCACTATAAAGATTTTCCACGAGTGCAGAAATTTCTTCAATGCAAGCCTTGCGGCGAGCTTGATATGCTACGGTGAGCGGATCACTGGCATTAATTTCCATACGCCTCTTACTCAGTTCCGCTTCAAAGTGGTCACGGATAACTTTTGTCATTCTCATTTTTTCATTTTCCTTTCTTTTGATGATACAATTATACCACTATCCGAACGACTTGTCAACCCCCGTTTTTAGACGACCGTCGTCTAAATCAAAAATTCTAAAAATCGAGTTGGCGGGTATCGTCGGCAATGTACAAGCTGCCATGCATTCCTAACTCAGCCGGATGTCTGATAACCCCTTGCGACTTTTTTAGAGCCACCAACTCGGTTTATGTAATTTTATTCCTGATGCCAGAGCCGTTCCTTTTCAGCTTTGCGCTCAGCTCTCACTATCTTTGCACCGGTGACTATTGCCGCAATCCATGCGCCGCCTGTCAGCATTATCCAACTTAAAACACAATCGTCCATTTTGGTCTTTCCCTTTCCTTTGATGATACCATTATAGCAAAAAATTCTCGATTTGTCAACCCCTCGATTTAGACGACCATCGTCTAAATTGGCAAGGATTAGCAATAAACTAATCCCATGTCACGCCAACGGAGAATTGAAATTTGTTGGCAAGCAATACCAATTGCAAGCGCAACTTTTTTCGTGTCAACTCTATAGCTGCGGTCGATGTAATAAATTCCATTTGAATACCACACGCCGCAATTGCCGCCGCAGGCACGCACGACCGCTATTGCGATTTCAGCAGAGTCGGTCTTGACACCCTCAGTGGCGACTTGCCAGCCCGACTTGTAGTGGATGGGCTTTCCATTTTTAAGCGTCAAGCCGTCATTGTCTTTGAGTTTGCGGATAGAGCGGATGTTAATCATTGGTAGTATCTCCTTTTCTTTTATGTACTGATTATAGCACATAATGCGGCAACTGTCAAGCCCTCGATTTAGACGGCTGTCGTCTAAGTTTGGAAATGAGTGGGATTGCTCCCACTCAATTCACATAAGCGAGCCATCGCTCAGTAGAGGACACATCATTAGCTTCCACTATCATCCAGTCGCCACGGTGGTCGCGCATGAACATAGCGTAATCGTCATAGCCGGCAAACTCAAGCGGATAAATGAAGTCAGAAGCTGCGTCCATGTTCTCTACGGTCGAGCCCTCGTTAAAGGTCTTAAAAAGTAGCTCGCCCGTAGCTTGATTGTTAATGATTACCATTACTTCGCTCTTGTTCATTTGTAAATTCCTTCCCTTCTATATCGGAGCTGGCAGGTTATGCCAGCTCATTTTCAGTGTGCATTCGGACGAAGTCGGCGCAGTTACAGCTCGATGTATCGGCGTGACATAGGTCTTGCAAAGGACAACAACAGCATTGAATAGCCTTATCAGGCGATAGCTCATTATCAGTGATTGCTTGGTAGAGATTGTCAGCATAGGCGTGTAAAAAGTCTTTCAGTGTCATGGCGGTTAGCTCCTTTCCATTTACTGGAGCGGGATTAAACCCGCTCCGCCAAAAAATCTTCAAGTGTCATATCACAGTAATCATACATCGCATCGAGAATGCGCTCATACAGCCTGCCGTGCGGCTTGTTCTGTTTCCTATTCCAAAAGGTCTGGATAGTTACCTTGCGAATACCATGTGTAGAAGTCTTTTCACGGAGTGCACCAGCCGCCGCAAGAGCCGCAAGGAAGTTATCACGAGTGAGAACAAAGCCTTCTTGATTTTCGGGGCTGATTGAGCCGTCAGCGTTTTCTACGGGTACGGGAATGTAAAGAACACGGCTTGAGCCACGGCAAAGCTGCCCGTCAATATCTCCCAGCTCGCCAGCTCCCGTTTTAATCTCAAAGCACTTGCGCATGTAGCGCCAGTCGGTGCGCCCAGCCTTGCCAATTTCATCTTTGCCAGTGATTGAACATTCCATGGCTTTGCCAAAGCGCCCGCAGTCCGTGCGCTTGTAGTTATTGATGTTGTTGTTCATGGTAATTGTTTCCTTTTCATTTTTCAATTTAATTTTGTCGTTCCCTTGGAACGATTATATCTTACTACTTTAGACGGCGTTTGTCAATAGGTTTTTCGCAAGTTTTTAAAAATTTTTTTATTACTATTATTTGTCATTTTACTACCAATTCATGGAAGCGCCGCCGTGCCATTCTAAGCGAGGTTCTGCCAATTCATGGAAAATGGAAGGTAGTGGGAGGGGCGGTGGTTTTAGGAAATTCCAAATTTTTACTGGAAGTGATTTCCAACCCCTCGTAATTTTTCCTCACGAAATCAAAAAATGTTTTTTCCTCACGAAATCAAAAAATGTTTTTTCCTCATGAAATTCAAAATCAAAATCTATACAAAGGGTATAATTTTCCTCATGAAATCAAAAAATGATTTTTTCCCTCACGAAATCAAAAAAACGAAGTGAAAATTTGACATTTACGTCCCAAAATGTTATAATATAAGTAAAGAACAAATTATATATATAAATATAATATATAATAAAAGAAAGAAAACCAAAAAGGAGAACCCTAGATGTCGAATCGGTTAAATCTCGATTTTGGCTTAGAAACAAACGAAGAACGAACCAAATTTCTAAACCAATATCTTTAGCGCTCTGAGTTTCAAAAACGGCCTCCCACGGAGGAAGAACTCGAAACGATGGGCAATTATATACTTTGGGGCAAAAATCCCATCACTGGGAAAAATGTCGTCCAATCAAAAGAAATCCAAATTGAAACAAAAAACGGAACATGGGACAAACAAGAGCCAGAATCTCTTGAAGCCGTCATGGAGGAAAACCCCTTCAATGAAGCAACAATGTAGCGTCCAACACCGGCCGCGCCGAAAATTCCAAAAGACGTCTTTAATCGCAAGCAAACACTTGAAAAGTGTCCCGATTCTTTGCAGCAGACCTTTCTCGATTTATTTCGCCAAATCGATGAGCTTGACCTCGCAATTAACTTTTACGATTTGGCGCACGGCCGCCGCAAAACCCCGCCTCGTCCGCAACTGCTGACTCGTTTCTCCGAAGAAGACCAAGCTCGCATCAAAGCCTTTTCTTCTTCATGGAATCAATTTCAATATTTGAAACGGCGCCACCTCCTTGTGGAGTTGCGGCGACAGCAATACACTTTGCGCGACTCCTTCGTCCCCATCATTCAACGCCACTCGCCGCCAACCATTGATGTAAATCCCACCGTTTTGGAACTCGACTCGGAAATTCAATGTCTCCCCGTGGGTCTCAAAAATCAATCAAAACTCGCGGCGCTCATCTTTCAAGAAAAAGACAAGCTCGTTCCTTCCGCCTTCTCTGAGGAGGAAATCTCCCTCATCACTCATTTTCTTTGGGAGAGGCGTAGCAACACCACAAAACAAAATGTCGATTTCCGTAACACAGACCACCTCGCGGCGCTTTTTCGCCTGATTGATTTCTTGGAGGACCGCGCGCTGGATGACACCCCAATTGAAAATTAGATGCGGCCGCTCCTCTCTACATTGGAATATTATATTGCGGCGGCTGAAATTAGTGAAGTGTAGATGGATGTGCTTGACCTCAAAATGAGGAAGTTTTGCAATTAGGAAATTGCAGCAATTGTCAATAAAAAATGGGGGAAAACATATACGGTCAATTATATCTCCACAATCTTTTGTTAGAAGATTCTTCCAAAGATTGCCGCGGCGGCAGTTGAACATGAGAAAATTATTGAGAATTTGCCCTTTGAGGAAGAATTTAAAAAGTGTTCTACTTGCGGCGCAATCTTGTTGCGCGATGCCGACCATTTTGTGAGAAAAAGCCGTGCAAAAGATGGTTTTTCCAATCGATGTAAGTGGTGCGACCGTGTTGACCGTCAAAACAAAAAGAGGTGAAACAAAATTAAGGGAAAATTAGAACGAGATTTTGAAAAGTTCGTGCGCCTTTTGCCGCGACTCGAACCGACTGAATTTTGCGGCATAATGAGTCTTTTGGGCGTAAAATTTTCAAATGATGAAGTAAATTTAGAGGATGTATTGAATTGCGGCTTTGACAAATTTTTAACATTGCGCGCAAAAAAGCGCAAAGAAATTTTAGAAGTTATGTCGGCGGCCGCGAAGGAAGTGAAGAAATAATGGGATTATAGCCGAACATAAAGAAGAAGCGAAGCTTTACTTTGCGCGAATGTCCTATTTGTCATGGAACATATGGCCCTGAGGAATTTGCGCCGACCAACTCGGTTTTTTATCCAGATGGCGTCATTCCGATTTGCAACTCTTGCTTGAAAGAGTGGCTAGCTGAACGAGATTTTTCTTGGGACGCGGTCGACCGCATTTGTTAGTATGCGGGAATACCTTTTGTCCCGAGGGAGTGGGAACGATTGCGCGAACTCAATGGGGATAATGTTTTTCCAAAGTATGCAGAAGTTTTTCTTTCATCAGAATATAATGGACTTGGATGGAAAGAATATAATGATGAATTTAAACGTTTGCGCGCGGCGGGCCGACTAGAAGATGAATTGCCAGAAATTAACGAAGAAAAGCGGCGACTTCAAAGAAAACAATGGGGCTCCAATTATGATGACGAAGCCTTGGATTATTTGGATTCTTTGTTCTAGGGGCTTTTAAACACATAGAACGTAAGTGGCAATTTACAACTTGACTAGGCGCGAAAGATTTGTAAAATGTCCTATGAAATTGATAGCCGCATCAGAGAGGGCTCAGATTTCGACAAACTTTTGAGTTCTTATGATAAACTAATAAAGGCCGCAGAATTTACTCCTCGAAATGTTAAAAACATTAATGATTTTGACACAGCGGGAGAAATGATTAAGTGGATGGAAAAGAACGGGTGGAGAAATCGCTTCTATGACCGTGTTACACGTGATGTTGTCGATGAGACGATGAAGAATCTAGAGAACTTTAATTAGCGACTTTATACGAATGAGTCAGGGATAGGCGATGAAATTACTCGTCGTATCGAGGCCTTAAAGTCAGCGAAAGAGATGGAAAATTATTACGATACTGATAAAACTTATGATTTAGACAACTTTGATAATGATGGTTATTCAGAATTAATGTTGGGTAAAGAAGAAGATTTTGAAGTTGATTTAGGAGAAGACTTAAATGTCTAACATGTTTGAAAAAAAGAACGACTTGTTTGATAATGAGAACATTTAGCGCGGCTCGCGCGAAGGTATTGAATTAGAGAAGGGGGTCGTTTTAAATGAAGGGTATATGCGGGAGCATTTTGAGGAATTAGGAAATTTGTTTTCTATTTTTACCGCATATCCTGACCTGTAAAAAATAAATGCAGCATTTAGAGGAAACTTTAAATGAAAAGCTCTTAAATTGCGGGGAGGTCTTTAGAGCCTTTGATACTAAGTATATGTAGTAATATATATATGGTGAGAATAATTACCTCAATATAGTAAAAAGTCAAAGGATTAGATAATCCGCAGCCAAGCGCCCAGAATACTGGGTGAAGGTTCAACGACTAAAGTAGATTCAAGCGAGTCGAAAAAAGGAGCCGCCCCTAGGGGTGATGATATAGTCTGAACTTTATGGAAACATAAAGCAGTCTTTGGGACGGAAGAGTTTAGCGAACTCTTTGAACATTATGATTTAGATTTAATAAAACCAGTAGATTCAAATTTTGAATTATTTTTTTACTAGAGAATTACATTGCGCGCCATTATGCGATATAAGGATATTTACGTGACGGCGCCCCGTGCGTTTAGTAAGAGTTTTATTACGATTTTAGGATTGATTCTTTAGTGTATTTTTATGCCGGGCACAAAAAGATTTATATGTGCGCCGGGCAAAGGCCAATCGGCGCAAATCGCGAAAATTGCGACCCTACTTTGAAAAAAGTATTGAATAAACCATCTAATTGCTGGGACACCTTAAAGACTTTGCAACTACAATAATGTTTCCTCAACATTATGAACGTTATGAAAATAGAAACAATGTAAAGTATGATATATGGCGTAAGCCTAAGTATTTATAATAGGCAATCAGCAGCCAAGCAAGGAGGAATTAAGAATGGTAAACATGCTTAATTATTTCTTACAGGATTTTATTCTGGAAGAAATCTTGAAGGTTCAACGACTACAATGTAGCGCCAAGCGGCGCGAAACGGTGGTATCCCTTTGGGGATGTGATATAGTCTAATCTTTATGGAAACATAAAGCCATATGGGTCGAGTGTAGCGAACTCGGCTAAATAAAAATGAAAAGAAAAGATTGTTGAAATCTATGACCATTGGCCACTTTTGCGAAAAGAAATTATCGGCGGAGAAATTAGTGATACGCCGGGAAATTTTGGTAAGGATTATGTTGAATTATTATTGACATACGCTTCAGCAATGAGGTGATAAAATTTAGTTTCTTAAATGCTGGGACATCTTAAAGCCATTTTAACCACACTTTATGATACCTCAATCAAAAGAAAGGTTGCGAAAGCTGAAAAAATAAAATGGATGAAATATGGTTAAATCCTAAGTTTTTTTAAATAGACAATCAGCAGTTAAATATGGAGGAAAGTATGACACAAGAAGATTTTACAAAAAAAATTAATGAAAAGTTTCCAAATGAACAATACAAAATCATCTATGCGGGGAAGAATAGTTCTGAAAATTCGGTTTTTAAATGTTTAATGTGCGGTAGACGAATTGAAATTAAAACAGGGGAACTTTTTCGAGAAAAAAGAAAATATATCTGTTCGAAATGTAATTATAAAAGAAAAGATATATAGAGAAATGAAGAGATTCTATTGCAAAGACTTGAAAATAAAGCCGCTAATATTAAATTTTACATGAAAGAACGTAATGGTATTCGTCACAACATGATAAATTTTACCTGTTCCAAGTGTGGAAGAGTTAATACAAAAGAAGTGGCTAATTTTCTAAGACAAAAATATAATTGTGGATATTGTGAAGGGAAAAAAGAAAGTAAAGACAATGATTATTTCCAAAAGGAACTTAAAGAAAAATATGGGGAAAAATTTACGGTGCTCACAGAGTATAAAAATGCTACTTCTTCAATAATGGTTAAATGTAATAATTGCGGTTTTATAAGGGAAATTAAACCGAATACCTTATTGAGTAGTGGACATTGCCCAAAATGTGAGAAAAAGAGCTCCACAGGAGAGAAACAAATTATAAAATTTTTAAATAAAAATAATATAGAATATATACCGCAAATGTATTTTTCAAATTGGGATATTGGGTTACATTATTTTGATTTTTATATTCCAAGATATAATTTGGTTTTAGAATATCATGGGATTTAGCATTATCAGTTTAATTCCTTTTTTCATAAAGATAAAGAAGATTTTTCTTATAGAAAAGAAAGAGACTTAATTAAAAAGAAGGCGGCAATTGATAATGGTTTAAATTACATATCTATTAAATATACTTTATTTGATAAACTTGATATCATACTTGAATATATATTTAATTCAACGACTATCCCACAAGGGAGTAGGGGTAAGTGCCTCGAAATAGAAACCATCCAAGATATTGGATGAAGATATAGTCTGTTCTTCAATGAAAGTTGAAGTGTGAGAGTAGCGACCTCACGATAACAAAAAAGACATTAAAATTTCGTAATGGAAGTCAATTTGACGTAGTTGCTCCATTAGATAGCCAACGTGGCGGACGTCGGTAGGGTCAATTTTTTTTAAAATTTATGACGTCCTCCCCGAATTAATATAAAATTGCTATAAATATTCTATAGATAAATAAAAACAAATAGCAGATACATTAAATTCGTCTATTAGTCGGCCCTATTAAAACTGCGGAATTAAGCGGGAAACCTAAGTCAGTTTCTTCTATCTGATAAGGCAATCCGAGTCCGAAGGCTAGATTTAGTCTAGTCAGGCGCAACGCATAGGTGGTGAAAAGATATAATCCACCCACGAGGCCGCGGCACCGTAAGGTGAAGAGATATGCTGACCTTATAGGAAACTATAAGAGCTATGGGATAAAAACCCCATAGGATAACATTGGGACTATTGGACGAACTAAGGGACCACGACGAGCAGCAGGTGAACGAGATTGTGTTACCTTTACTCAACGTCTCTCGTCGTTTGCCAGACAATACCGTAAATCCAGACGAGCCGAATTAGCAGGTAATATGCATAAGAAAATTTTGTCATAAAAGGTTATATTTAATTCGGGATTTATTCACTTTCTTATTGGAAGGTGATAAATATGGAATATATTTATAAAATTGAAAATTTAATAAATCATAAAGTTTATGTTGGCTTAACAAATAATCCAACTAGGAGAAAAACAAGACATTTTTATGATTTGTCTAAGGGCCAACATGATAATCCACATTTATAGAAAGCTTATGATAAATATGGTTTAGAAAATTTTAAATTTGAAGTTATCCAAGAATATAATTGTTCAGAAGATGAAATAAAGCAATATGAAAAATATTGGATTAAAGAACTAAAAGCCTATGGTGAAGGTTACAATTGTAATCCGGGAGGAGACTTATCATATAATCCGGGAAAGCTTTCAAAAGAAGAAGTCTTTTAGATATTAAGTGTTACAGATAAAATGCAATAGCAAGGAGCAAAATTGGCAAAGATATATGGAGTTTCAATAAAAGTTATCTCAAATGTAAATACAAGAAAAAGTTACGCGAGATATTATGATGAATATTAGAATCTTCCTCAGGATGAAAAAGAAAGACTTTTTGTTATTATGAATAGCATTTATCATTTTAAAAAAGAAATAAATAAATCTAGAAGACTATTTTCAAGAGAATAGGTTTATATGATATATATACATAGAGATTATAATTTACCTTTTACTTTAAAATCTATAACAGATAACTTTGGAATGGATGATTCTTGCACTCCATTTAAAATTAAATCGGGGAAAATTTACAAGGATTATTATGAAGATTATTTCAAATTAAATATTAATGACAAAAATAAAGTGTTGTGCCATTATATAGAAATATATAATGAAAAACCCTTTGAATTGCTGGAAACCCCTAACGTTAAGTCGAGGGCAATCAGCAGCCAAGCCGCGATAGCGGAAGGTTCAACGACTATCTCGTAAAAGAGAGTAGGGGCAAGTGTCCCGAAGTGGAGGGCACCCTTAGGGGTGATGATATAGTCTGAACTTTATGGAAACATAAAGCAGTTATAAACGGATATGAATTAACGACTCATATTGAACAAAATGGACTTCGGCTGGCGTTAAGACATCATATGCTTACAATCGTCTTATTGATGTTTTTGAAAATTCTATTATCGATCCAAAAAATAATTTTTGTTTTGGTTGTGATTATCGAGTCCCTGTTTTACACGGCTTGTTAGACCGAACCTATATAAATAAATTAAAATCATCCCCTTCGTATAATGAAACTTCTTTCGCACGAGAGTTAACGACATAGCTCTCTTTAAAATTCTTAAATTGCTGGGAAATCTTTAGAGTTAAGATTACTACAGCGTAGCTTTGAAATATAGGCAGGCGCGAAAGTTTAAAAAAATCTTAAATTAGACAATCAGCAGCAAAGCCCCGAACAGGGGAATGTTCAACGACTAAAGTAGGCTTAAGTGAACCGAAAAAAGGAATAAACTAAAAGGAGGTAGTATTTATGCAGTTATATATTTATAACGGACAAGTTACTACATATTATATTACAACAACTGGCGAACTTTTTAATTCCAAGACTTCGAATTGGCTTAAAGGCCAAATAAATAAAAATGGATACAAAAGCTATCATATTTCTATTGATGGGGAAAAGCATCGTTTGTATGCTCATCGAATGGTGGCTGAAACATATCTTCCTTAGATTGAAGGAAAAACTGAAGTTAACCATAAAGATGGAAACAAATTAAATAACAGTCTTGAAAACTTAGAATGGGTAACTTCATCAGAAAATAAGAAACATTCACTTGCAACTGGGTTGAGGGATTCACAATTGCAGAAAGTTTATTGCTTCGACGAGAACAAAAAACTAGTTTGCATTTATTCTTCAATTAGTGAGTGCGCGCGACTTCTGCATATAAATCCTAGTTGGTTAATAGAATAGCTAAACCGAAAAGAGAAAACTCTTTCTCACGGTTTCTATTGGAGCAGAGAGAATAGCTCTGATTTTGAAGTTAAAGAAACTCATTTATTTGTTTCCCCTAAAAAGGTTGGTCAGTTTAATAGTGATAATATATTAATTGAGAAGTATTCAAATTTAACAGATGCGGGCCGAAAAACGGGATATGATAGACACCGCATCAGTGATTGTTGTAATAACAAAATAAAAACCTATAAAGGTTTTGTATGGAAATTTTTAGTTTAAGATATAGTCTGAACACTTATGTAATGTAAGTGCCGTTATGGAGCAAAGCTAACGACTTTGTGAAACATAGTGATATGTCAATCTGGGGAGGGACTAGTGAAGAATCATGGTTTAATTACGATAAACTTCAAAAATATCGAAAAATTAAAAACCCCGAAACGCACGCGATTTGTAGAGCGGGAGCTAACCAATTTTACATTTTATCGGTAGACGTTGGTCGATTAAATGACGCTACTGTTGTTTGCGTGTTTCGAGTAAATGTAGATAAAGTAGGAACGCATATGGCGACGCTTGTGAATTTGATCGTTTTGGGTCGATAGGCTTCAACAAAAACTTTTTATCAACAATGTATTGATTTAAAGAAGATTATTAAGGCTTTTAACCCACGCGAGGTTGTCATTGACACTAATGGCTTAACAAACTAGGTCATTTAAAACCCTTTTAATTGCTGGAAAGTCTTATAAAGATAATCAGCAGCGAAGTTATGTTAAACGAAAGACTTTTTTAGGAGGTCTATAATGAAAAAATTAATTACCAACTGCAAGTATAATTTAAAATTTGATTATTATGTAACAGACGACGGACGTATTTGGAGCGAGCGAACATAGAAATTTTTAACCCCTCAATATGATAAAAATGGATATGTAAAAGTTTAGATGCGCTCGACAGATAATTGTTCTCATCGTTATTCAATCCATCGGCTTGTTTTAGAAAATTTTAAGCCTGTTGATGGAATGGAAAATTTATAGGTTAATCACAAAGACGGGAATAAATTAAATAATTGTCTTGAAAATTTGGAATGGACAACATGTAAGGAGAATATTTAGCATGCAATAGACATGGGGCTTCGTGCAGATGTCAATGGAGCGGCGAAATTAACTCCTGAACAAGTGATTGAGATTTATCGCAGAGCCGCGAATGGTGAGCGAAATATTAATTTAGCAAAAGAGTTCCATATAAATCCGGATTAGATTGGCAAAATTAAAAACAAAAAAAGTTGGAAAAAAATTACTTCATCTTTAACATAAAACGTTCAACGACCAGTCGGAAGACGTAGTGCCAAGCGGCGCGAAACGGAGGGTATCATTTTTATATGATAAAGATATGGTCTAATCTATATAGTAATATATAGCATGGTGCAAGCCGCATTGAGAAGTAGCGAACTCAATGGAATATAATGTAGGAATTGGCTTTGGCGAAGAAATGACAAGAACACAAGTTGATTCTTTTGGTCAAGAGTGGCCCGCCTATGGCTTTAAAAACGATGAAAATTTTTAGCTTACTCAGCCAAAAGATGCTCCCCAGATTTTATGGGGTATTAAAGCAAATGGCCCACTAAAAGCTAAAATTCAAAGCAATACTTATTCACGATTAACAAATGGAAAAGTCCGCTTTTTGATAAAAGAGCAAGAGGCAAAAAACATTTTACTGTCTACAAAAAAAGGTTAGCAAATGACGACTGAGCAACGAATTAAGCGTCTTTTACCTCATGAAATGACTACCAAACTATTCGACGAGATGTCTAATCTTCGATTAAAACGCTCTGGTTCTTCTACAGATATAGTTCTTGAACCGATTAATACTCGTTTTCATGACGATAAATATTATTCTTTCGCTTATGGACTTTGGCGAATTAAAGAGCTAGAAGAAGAAAGCGCGCAACGAAATCGTCGTCGTAGTGGCGGCGTGCGGAGATTGGTATTTTTTACTGGAGGAGAATAAAGAATGGAAGACAATACTCAAATAGAAGATTTTAAATCCTCCTACGCTCGCGCGAAAGAGCAGATGATAGCAGCCAATGACCGCGCCTATGCGGGGCAATATCAGCAGCGGCGTTTTTATCTTGACCGAATTCGAGAATATACGCCAGAAGCAATAGAGAAGATTATTAATGGCGGCTCTCTTTCAGAACAATAGCGACTATCTCGCAATTATTTTAATAAAGATGGATATTATAAGCAAATTTTACTTCATTATGCGACTCTTTTAAATTATGTAGGGTTACTTATTCCTAATCCAACCCTAGGGCAGGAGCTCTCCACTCCGTATAATTAGAAAAAGTATTATAATGCTGTAAATTATGTTGAAAAAATGAATTTACCTGTTTTTTTAACTAATTGCGCTTTAAAAAGTCTTAGAGATGGTTGTTATTATGGTGTGGTTGTTGAACTGGACAAACAAAATTTCACCGTTCTAGATTTGCCAAGCGACTATTGCTAGACTCGATATAAAAGTCTCTCTGGAGATGATTTAATTGAGTTTGACGTTCGCTTCTTTAATTCGATTATCGATGAAGAGGCAAAAAAGACTGCATTGGCTAGCTATCCTAAGTTTATTCAAAATGCCTACAAGAAGTGGGGAAAGCAAAAAAAGACAGCATCTTCTTGGGTGATTATCCCAAGTGAGATTGGGGTTTGTTTTCCTTTCTTCGATGGGCGCCCGCCTTTTTTAAGTGTAATTCCAGCTACTATTGATTATGATGAGGCGATAACTACCGAACGAGAACGAGATAAAGAAGAAATTAGAAAGATTCTCGTTTAGAAAATACCCCATTTACAAGATGGAAGACTCTTGTTTGAACCAGATGAAGCTGAAGAGATGCACAGTGGCGCAGTTTCTATGTTAAAGTCTAATAAAAATATTAGCGTTTTAACGACTTATGCGGATGTTGATGCAGTGGTTTCTAAGACAACGGGAGAATCTTCTGCGGCGACTTTGGCTTAGATAGAAAAAAATATTTATGCCTAGGCCGGTGTAAGTAATCAATTATTTTCCTCTACTGGTAGTGCCACTTTAGATGCATCTATTAAAAATGATATTTCATTGATGATGTATTTGGCCAATAAATTCTCGCGATTTGTTACTAATTCTATAAACAAAATATATGGAAATTAGAATTTAAGCTTTAAATATCAAATTCTTCCTGTTAGTTTACATAATATGGAAAAATTTGTAGATGAAAGTTTTAAATTAAGCACTTCGGGATTTAGCCACCTGCTGCCAGCAATAGCCATGGGGCTTTCTTAGAGAGATTTGGTCAATATCAAAAATTTAGAAAATCAAGTTTTAAAACTGGATGAAAAATTAATACCTCTAGCTAGCGCTTATACTTAGAGCGGTTCTGGGGAAGTGGGACGACCAAAAAAAGATAATGACAAAAAGGCGGAGAAGACAATTCAAAATGAGGAGTCTTTAGATAATCAGGTAGGAGGTTCCACATAATGGAACTAATTAAAGAATTTCCTATTACGATTTATGGAAATTTAGAAACATATAATAAAACAATTTCCAAAGCAAGATGCCGCATTTTTTATAAAGGCGCCAATAGAAATGGCACTTTTATAACGGAAGCTTTTGCCGAAAAATTACTTTCGACCATTCCCTACACTCCGGTTAAAGGCATTTATGATGCCTCAGATGCCGACTATACAGACCATGGATAGAAGAGAACGGAAGGCCGCATTTATGGCGTAGTTCCAGAAAATCCTAATTTCGCTTGGGAGAAAAATCTCGATGAAGATGGCGTAGAGCGTGAATATGCCTGTGTTGACGTTTTTCTTTATACGACGCTTTATGAGGAAGCAAAATCAATTGCTGGGAAGTCCCAATCGATGGAATTATATGATAAATCCATCGTTGGAGATTGGAAAATTATTCAAGGATAGAAGTATTTTGTCTTTGAAGACGCGGCCTTCTTAGGACTACAAGTCTTGGGAGAGGAAGTAGAGCCTTGCTTTGAGGGCGCGGCGTTCTTTTCTCTGTATTAGTCCTTAAAGGAACTTGTAAGTAATTTGGAAGATTGTTTTACAAAAAAAGAAGATGAAGGAGGATCACAAGTGCATAAGATTAATTTTGCAATTTCAGATGGTCAAAAGTATGAAATGCTTTGGGCACTTTTAAATCCTAATTATAATGAAGCGGGTAATTGGACGGTAGATTATAGTATTTGTGAAATCTATGATGGCTACGCAGTCGCGCGCGACCTCGCAGAACAGAGTTTTAAGAGGGTTTATTATAAAAAGAATGATGAAACGGATAGCTTAGAGATTACAGGTTCTGAAGCTTGTTTTATCATTGACGTAACTGAAAATGAAAAAGTGGCGCTGGATGCTTTGCGGCAGCTAAATGGCGCAACTTTTGAAAAAGTGGATGAATTATTTAGTGAGAAAGAGGCTTTAATGGAGCAAATTTCTACGCATCAACAGAAAGTTGAAGAGTTAAATATTTCAATTTCTACTTTAACAACGGAACGAGATGAAATTCAGGCAACATTAACGGTGCTGAATGAAGAGAAAGATACTCTTACTTCTGAGTATACCTCGGCACAAGCGCGAGTTGAGGCCCTTGAAGCAGAAGTTAATGCATTAACTGAATTCAAAAAGAACATTGAAAAGGCTGAAAAAGAGACTGTTCTTTCCAAATATTCGGAATTACTGCCCGAAGATGTAATTGAAACATTCTCCGCAAAAATAGATTCTTATTCAGCAATCGATTTAGAGAAAGAATTAGCTTATGAGACGATGATTAAAAATCCTTCTGTTTTTACGAAGGAAAAGAAAGAGTTATACATTCCTAAAGATAATACTCCTAAGAATGGTCTTGAGGCTATACTTTCAAAATATGAAAAATAATGGAGGAGACAATTTATGGCTCTTAAAAGATTAGTAATTGACGGCTATGGTCAATTAGAATTAAATAACGTCGCCTTCCGCAGAGATGGTCGCATCGAGGCCCAGTGCGCCTTAGATGCTACTGATTTTGCTAGCATCCCTGCTGAGAACGGCATGCTGCTTGCTGTTGATAATGTTCAGCGCATTGTTCGTCTTCCCGAAGCTTCGGATGAGACTATGCCTTTAGCTCTTCATTATTCCAGCGAGCATATGTATGATGAGAGACTTCCGGGTCTGAAGAACTTTAAGCTGGAGAGAGGTTCTTTCTTACCTCGTCTTGGCTATCTGTCTTTAGGTGATAAGTTTACCACTAACTGCATTTGCTATGATACTAGCGAGTTTGCCGATGAGGACACTCTCAAGACTGCATTAGCAAAGGCAACTTTAAAGACGACTCCTGTTTATGCTGTTTCTTCTGAGCTGGGCGCATGGAAGTTAACTAAGACCGCTACTGGCGCACTGGCAAGAGTTCTTAAAGAGACCACCATGCCTGACGGTCAGTATGCAGTAAAGCTGCAAGCAATGTAATTTGGAAGGAGGAAGAAGTAAATGACTATTCAAGAATTAAGAGAATTAGCAATACATGCTGCTAAGAGAACTGCTCCTACCAATTTTACTGTTGAATCGGTTGATGCTGCTCTCTTTGATGAGCTGAAGAGTATGACTGGTTCAATTAATGATTTCATGAGAAATCGTTTTGATATTTATGATATTATCATGAAGGCTGCTGACGAGGTTGTCCCTAATAAAGTTATCAGCGCTCTTGGCGCTTTCGCCGAGATTCAGAGTGTTCCTCAGGGCCAGAAGGCTATCTTTAAGAGGGGCAAAATTGGTGCCAGCCGCGCTAAGAAGTTCCTTACTCAGGTTGGTCTTTCTGGTGTTTATGAGACCTTCCGTCTCGATAAGGAGACTTTCGAACTTGGCGGCATTGCAGTCGGTGGCGGAATCACTATGGATTTTGAGCGTTTCCTTGATGGCGCCGAGTCACTGGCAGAGCTTATGGAAGTAATTACTGAGGGTCTGACTGATGCTGTTTATGGCGAAGTTCAGAAGGCTCTTATTAGTGCAAAAGACGCAGTTGGTCGTCCTTCGGCAAACCTTGTTGTTGCTAATAACTGGGATGCAGATAAGATGTTTAAGCTGATTAATACTGTAAAGGCTTACGGCGGTAACGCAGTTCTGTTCGCTACTCCCGAGTTTGTTGGTGAGATGGGCGCCGATGCTATCGTTCCGGGTGGTTCTGGTTATCAGGGTGTATACCATCCCGCAGACATCGATGCAATTCATAACACTGGTTATGTTCAGGTTTTCCGTGGCACTCCAATTGTGCAGATTCCTCAGTCTTTTATTGACGAGTCGAATACGAAGACTTGGATTAATCCTCAGTTTGCTTATGTTCTGCCTGCTGGAAAAGAGAAGGTTGTTAAGGTTGTTCTTGAGGGTGATACCCAGATTTATGATCACACTAATCGTGACCAGTCTATTGAAATTATGGCATATAAGAAAATGGGTTGCGCAATTATTACCCATCACAATTGGGGCATTTATCAGAACCAAGGTATCACTGATACCTCTGAGTTCCCCTACGGTATCTAATTATTATGGGGAGGTAACCTCCCCTTTTTTATAAAAGAGTTAAAAGGAGATTTCAATTATGAATGATAAAATTTATGTCAAGAGTATGATAAATGGTATAGTAAACATTTCTTTACCAGATTTGCGTTTTAGAAAGGAGTGGCCGCGGCGTGGCACTCGACTCCCCATTGATAGAAATGTTTTGGCGGAAGCAATTTATGACCCCGGCGTGGAAAATATGCTGCGCGAAGGTGTTCTTTTTATTGAAGATATGGACTTCAAGAAGGAAATGGGTCTAGAGCCTCAAGATGCTACCGCGCCGGTTAATATCATTGAGCTTGATGAAAAACTGTGCTCGCGCGCCGTAAGATTAATGCCGGTTCCTGAATTAAAGAATTTGCTGACAAAGCTATCTGCAACGCAGAAGCAAAGTTTAGCAGATTATGCAATAAATCATTACACTGAATTAGCTTTTGACCGAGTGTCAACCTTATCAGAGGCATGTAATATAGATATTCTTAAAGCAGTACAATTAAAGCAGCAAATGGAGGCCGATTCATAATGACTCCTTATTCTAAAGTATATGAGGCTTTTTTGGCTCGTATTTTAGAAGATGAATGGCAAGATTGGCTAATAGAAGAAGCCGAGCAAGATTGGCGCCAAATTTTAGAAGCGTCTTTGCCTTGGTTTAAATTTCCGCGAGTTTCTTTGGAGCATGATGATGATGGGTTTAGCGGAGACTTATCTCAATAGGAGATTTAGATTATTGCCAACTACATGAAGTGTGAATGGTTAAATAGATGCTTGCTAACTTGGGAAAATGTAAAGCCCTTGTATCAAGAGCGCGATTTTTCTCAAGCAAATTTAATTGATAAATTAGATGCGGCGATAAAGCAAGAAAGAAATAATGCTTTAGCACTGGAAAGTATTTATTATCGTTCCATAAATGGAAGACCATTCAAATACTCTAGAATGGCGCAACAAGGTAATGACTGATTATGTGTATGAAGCGTATAATAACAAATTAAAGAATAAACTATTTGGGCTTTTGTGCGAACGAGAAAAAGATCGTGAATGGGAAAAGTTTCTAGATAGTATCTTAATTGAATTAATGGGTTATTCCGAAGAATAGAAAACAATTAATTACTATATTTTATTCTCTAAATTGTCCGCTTTACGTTATTTACGCTATGATTATTTTAGAACTACAATCTTTGATTGTATGAATTTAATAGGCAAATGAGTTATTTTTAGGATGTGTATTTAAAGAGATTGAATCGATACGGCTTAGATTACTAGTCTCGAGTTTAGGGATAGCGAGAGCGTGAATTTGAGTCTTATTTATTGAAGACAGTTTATCGTGTCGATTTTTTATATGATAATGAAATGCATGCCGGTAGTCTAGAACGAAAGAGCCAAGATGAAACTTAGACTCTACAATATTTACTAACAAAAGTAAGTCTAAAAATCCCGAATGGAACGATTTTAATGTTACAAAACCAAGACCACGAGGAACAACCTTGGATGGTTTATTGGCTTGAAGATATTAAGGCCAGTGGATATAATCGTTATATTGTCTTAAAAATGACACACTTCTTAACTTGGAAAGACCGAAATGGAAATTGGTAGAAATCTTGGGCATATATGTATGGACAAGAAGATAATATGCTAAAAGATGAAATACGTTCGAGAAGTCGTTCTGGTGTGCTTTATGCTGAAAATTTAAAAATGAGCTTTTTTGTAATGCCGACAACAGAATTCATTCGTAAGGATGATTATTTGGAAATTGGAGAAGGAACATTAAAAGAAGGCTACAGAGTTACGGGTTATGATATTTAGTCAACGCCCGGTGTTGAATATGTTACGGTAGACCCAATTTATCTTTTCGATCACTCTGATGCCCCAGTTCCCACGGCGGACGATAAGGCAGAAGATTATTTTTGGTTAAATGGAGGGGAGTAAAGTGGGTGTTAGAAATTGTTCTGAAATAGGTGAAAATTTACAAAAAATTGCTATGCGTTTAATGGCAAATGATGAATTAGTAAATTTATTATATTATACAGGCAAAGATCCTTTGTCTCAACCTCCTCTTACTGCCGAACAAAAAAAACAAGAGGTTTTTGAAAAATTAATAAAAATGATACCTCGCGTCGGGCCAAAAGAAACAGCAAAATCAGTTATTGCTATTAGTGTTGCATCAGGTTCACAAGATGCAACTAACACTGAATTCCGTAATATTTCTATAATTATCGAAGTTTTTACTCCGTTGACTCAATGGATTATTAAAAATACTAATTTAAGACCTTTCGCCATCCTTGGTGCAATCCAAGAAAGTCTATCGGGAAAAACTGTTAATGGATTAGGGAAAATGGAAGGTGGAGATTTTAATCTACATTATGTTACGGATGAAATTTCTTGCTATCATTAGTAGTTTTCAATAATAACTTATGACTAATATAGAATCATTTTTATGCTTACCTGTTTCTTTTGAGAATGTTTGTACCATTTATCCCCCAACAGTAAGAGAAGTTGTTTAGGAAAGAAATTTTAATTCTTTTTTAAAAACTCTTTTATTATCTCAAGAAGAAATTGAAGATTTACTGGTTGGAAGAGAACCGGATCTCAAGAGCTTTCCAACACCATTAGAATTTTTATTAAATAATTGCTATAATAATAAGGAATATGAAGAATTAACAAAAGAGGCTTTTAATTTTTTTATAAAAGAATCTGTTATTTTTTTGTATGACATAAAAGCAATATGGATTGGCTCTTTAGAAGATTTGGGACAAGTAGAATCAATTGGGGATTTAAGACTCTTATCTGAAAATAATTTTTTTAATTTTTAGAATGCTTTGCGCGAAGTAATTGGTGAAGATAAAAAAGAACCTCCAAATCCCAATGAAGACCCTCGTGTCAAAAAAATTAAGGCAAAAGGGCGCCGACGTGAATAGGTAAAAGCAAAACAAGGAAAAGGCATAAAATTAATTACTTCTTTATCCGCGATTTGCTGTATGGGAATTGGTCTTACTCCACTTAATATTGGAGAATTGAGTTATGCGGCGGTATCTTAGTTAATTGCAACGTATTAGTTAAAAGAGGCTTATGAAACTGATATTCGTAGTTTACAAGCTGGTGCAGACTCGAAAAATATAAAGCCTAAATATTGGATTAGCAATTTAGATAATTAATGGAGGATATTGTTTGTGAGTATTCTTGATAGATATGGTATTAAAGAGGTAAAGTGTCTGTTGCCTCGGTAAGTCGGTAACGCTTACAAAAATAAATTTCGTGAATTGCTGAAAACTCTTAAAGCTTTAAAAACCACAACGAGGCGTGAAAATGCGAGCGTGAAGGTCTGAAAATTTTAAAGATGTAACAATAGACAATCAGCAGCCAAGCTAAGTAAAAGGAGAAAAATAATGTGGAAAATAATTCCCATTGATATGAACTATGAAGCCAATGAGACTGGCGATATTCGAAAAAGAGGAAGTAATTAGTTACTAAAACAGTGGCTCGATAAAGATGGATATAAAATTGTTGCTTTGAGTAAGCGAAAAATTTATCGGGCGCATAGATTAATTGCTTTAACGTTCATAGAAAATCCAGAAGGCAAACCAGTAGTAAATCATATAAATCATGTTAAATATGATAATAGAGTAGAGAATCTGGAATGGGTGACTTACTCTGAGAATAGTATTCATAGCTATATCAATAATAACCGAGATGACTCTTTAAAGAAGTGGGCGGCGCGAGTTTAGCCAAAAGCGGCGGAAGCTTCCAAAAGGAAAGTTGTTCAATATGATTTACAAGACAATTTGATAGCAGTTTTTACTTCTCAAAGAGAAGCTTCCGAAAAAACTGGCACCTGTCGTTCTTCAATTACGAGATGTTGTTCAGGAAAAAGAAAAACTGCTGGCGGTTTTAAATGGAAATACTTAGAAGGTTCAACGACTAAGAAGCCACAAAATCTCGTGGACAGCGCGAAACTTCCTTTGCCTTGAGGAAGAAGATATAGTCTTATCTTGTATGAAAATACAAGCCGATTACGGCCGATGTGAGATATCGGTGAAAAAACTGTGCAGATTAAGGTTATAGTCTGCCTAGAGAAGTAATTCTTTAGTAAACAACCTCGTGAATTGCTGGAAACTCCTAAAGTTGAGGACGCTACAACAAAATTTGAAAAAATAATTGTGAAAGCTAAAAAGTCGCCTCAAATTTCTATATGACCTTATATAAAATTTCACTTATAAGTAGATAAATATAAGGAGAGATGGAAAATGGACAATCAGCAGCCAAGCGTTGAAGTGGAATGGAAAACAGTCTGTGAATATGACCATTATGAAGTAAACAGAAGGGGCGAAATAAGACATAAAGCTAGAAAACATGTTTTAAAACCGAGATTAAATCCTAGCGGATACGCTTACGTTAATTTTAGTATAGATGGTCACAGAAAAAATTTTGCTATTCATCGAATTGTTGCAAATGCTTTCATTCCAAATCCTAATGGTTATTCTGAAATAAATCATAAAGATTATAACAGAGCTAATAATTGTGTTGATAATCTGGAATGGGTTGATAGTTCCTAGAACAAAAAACATGCTTTTTTAAAAAAAGAAAATAGAGATTGCCGAGGGAAAAAAGTAGAACAATATACTAAAAATGGGGAGTATATTCAAACTTTTGCTTCTTTATCTGCGGCCGCGCGAGAAATGAAATGCACGGTTGGGGCAATATCTAATTGTTGTCTAGGACGGTCAAAAACATCGCAAGGATACCACTGGAAATTCAGCGAAGGTTCAACGACTAAGTATGAACGAAAACCCAGTTCATCTGTGCGAGGCTCCTCGAAAGAGGATGAAGATATAGTCTAATCTCATATGAAAGTATGAGCTGCCAAAAAGGCGGTCGTTTTGGGAAAACGATGAATGTAAATGGTAACTTTCTATAAAATAGATGACAAGGGTGAGCCAAGTGTTCCTGTGCTCTATTTAGATACCTTAAAGGTGTCAACTATTGAACAGACGGCAGAGAATGTCTCTGCGCGTGGTGGTAAAGGTAATCCTGAGCTTGTTAGCTGGGATTATGGAAAGGAGATTACTCTGACCCTTGAAGATGCGCTCTTCTCGGCAAAGTCAATGGCCATGATGTATGGTGTTGATGTTGCAGATGGCAATGATTTCGGATCTGAAAATACGGTTCTGAAGACGATTAATGACCTTTCTGCTATTAGCGGAGATAGTTTAATAATTAATGGTCAAGCTTTTGCAGTTGTCGGTGGTTCAACTGGTATTACTTATTATGATGAGAATGGCGCTGCTACTACTGCTTCTGCTAGTGCAAAGTATGCAACTGCAAAAATTACTGTCGCTGGTCAAAAGATTGTTATTTCTTCTGACAAGTTCCCCGGCACCTATTATGTGACTGGAGACACTTACGCGCGCTCAGAGACCACTGGTGAAGATGAGTTAACTTGGAACAGCTCACTTGCAGCGTAAGCTGCTCGATTAAACGCAATTAAATGCTGGAAATTCCTAAAGCTAATTAGACTACAACGTAGTTGGTCACAACAAGCGTGAATGTTTTAAAAACTAATTAGATGTAACAATGGAGAATCAGCAACTATGGAGGATTATAATATGGCATATATTTATATGTATACAGCCCCGAATGGTAAAAAATATGTGGGGCAGACAAAAACAAGTTTAAAAAAAAGACGAAAAGATGATTATGGCACCGGCTATGTTGGAAGCCCTTGTTTCTGGCATGCAATTCAATATTTCAATGGTTTAACGAATTTTACTCGCGAGATTCTTGAGACAGTAAATGAAGAGGAATTGGATGAGAAAGAAAGATATTGGATTGAGAAAGAAAATAGTCTAGTTCCTTATGGATACAATATTGACAAAGGCGGCTAGGGGCAACACAATACTAAGTCGGTAGATTAGTATAATTTAAAAGGAGAGAAGATTAATTCTTTCCCGTCAATATAGGCCGCGGCGGATGCTAATAAATGTCATATAAGTGCTATCTTAAATGTGCTATCTGGGCGATGTAAACAGGCCCATGGTTTTTATTGGACCTATAAAGATGAGCCATTAGTTATTTTGTCAAATAAAAAATCTCATAGGAAGCCTGTATATCAATTTGATCTATAGGGAAATCTTATTAAAGAATTTGAAAGCGCAAGTAACGCAGATAGGTTTTATAAGTTACCAATGGGGACCTGTGCTGATTGCGCAAATAAAAATCGAAAACGGAAACGTGTTGGCGAATATATCTTTTCCTATGATGAAGAACTTGATTTTAAATATTATAATCTTCCAAGCTCAACGACTAGTCGAAAGACGTAGGGGTAAAGTTCCCCGAAATGTTGCGCCCCTCTTATTGAGGGTGAAGATATAGTCTAATCTCATATGAAAGTATGAGCAGTTATAAAACGGCATAGGAGTAACGACCTATGTGAATACAAATGTTTTCCAGTTCATCGTGCCAAAGGCAAAGATGCAATCTGAGGTTACTCTGACCATGGAGGCCGAAGGTGATCCTTCTACGTTCAATATGAACCTTAAGGTCCTGCGTCCTTCGAATGGCGAGATGTTAAAGCTTGTGAAGTATGGCATCAAAGCCTAATAAATATAAGTAACCATTATGGGTGGATGATATTTTCATCCACCCACTTTTAAAAGGAGCTAAAATGAATGAATTTTCTTTAAAGGAACTGTATGACGTAAAAATAAAAGCAACTTACCCTCTTACGATTAATGGAGAGCAGTATTCTACAGGAGAAACATTGGTTGAATTTGATAAGTTGATGATAGCAAATTTTAATGAGGTGCGGTCTTTTATTTCTGCGCGCGGCGGTTACGGCAATACAGTAAGGGTTTCATGGGATAATTTAAAAGAAGTGGCAATTTCATTCTCGCAAGGAATTTTTTCCACTTTATAGTGGGCTATTTTTACTAATTCTCATTTAGGCGAAATCGCGCCAGAAAACGATATTCTTGTCGGAGAGCGCGAAAAAGTTGAAAGTGATGAAGAAGGCTTAATTCATTTGACGCATATGCCCGCAGGTGAGGTCTTCTTCCGAGATGAGAATGGAAAGAAAATCAGCGATATAATTGCAACTGAAAATATAGAAATTTTTAAGGCGCCGCGGCCGTATATGGAAGTCATTGCTGATTATGAATTTGCTTATTCTAAAGGCGGAACAACTTTAACAATTGGCAAAAAGTTCATGAGCGGCTTCCTTTCTTTAGAAGGGAAGACTCGAGTAAAAGATGATGTAACTGGGCACACTCATACGGGAATTATTAAGATACCTAAAATTTAGTTAATGTCTGATTTCTAGGTTCAACTTGGGCAAAACGCCAAACCGATCGTTGGACTTTTTAAAGCAATGGCATACCCCGTCGGCCCGCGTGGAGATAAAAAGGCAATCGATCTAATCATTTTGAATGATGATTTAGATAGTGATATAGTATAATTAGTATTACACTGATTTTATTATGAGGTGATAAAATGAGTACAGGTAGGTCTAAAGTTATTGTTGATATTGAAGCGAATGTAAATCAAGTTAACTCTACCTTGAAAACAGTTTAGCAAAATCTGGTAAAATTAAATTTGCCTCCTTCGGTTGAAAAGAATTTCAATTAGGTCTTTTCAAAATTAGATAAGGAAATTACAAACTTAAAAGCAAAAACCGGCTCTACAATCTCTTCTCCATCTGAAATGGGGAAAATTATAAAAAATTGGGAGACTGTTTTAGAGCTATATAGAAGACTTGGTGTTTAGATTAAAAACCTAGATACGCTGAGTGCGGCGCAAAAACAGGCTCTTGTTCCAAGCGATACTGCCGAAAAAATAAAAAAGGCTTCCGATGCTTTTAAAGGTTACGAGGCAGAAATAAAAAAAGTTTAGAAAGATACAGCGACAGCAAAAGGGCAGTTTACTAAAACAGCAAATAAAGTTAAAGAACTTGAGGAGAGGCTTAACAAGTTAAGAGCTTCGAGTGATAATGTTATTAGTGATGAGTCTTTTAAAAAGTTAAAGAAAGCATCAGAAGATGCAAATGAAGAACTCGCGCGAACCAAGGAATTGCTTGATGCGGCAAAAGAGGAGATAAAAAACGCTCCCAAAACAACAACAGGCAAGGTTGATAAAAGGACGAAAGCTGGACGCGAAGCTTCATAGAACTATGATAAGGCACAAGCAGATTATAACGCGGCGTAGGATAGAGCAATTAAAGCACAGGCTGCATTTGATAGCAAAAAGTCCTAGAGTGCTTACAAAAAAGACCTTGCTTCAACCACCGAAGAATTAGAAAGGGCAAAGAAGAAGGTAGAGAGTTATGCAGCCACTCTTGAAAAACTCAAAAACACAGATTCTACTGCCTCGCTAGACAGATTAAAATAGAAATTAACTGAGATAACTGGAACTGACTTAACTGCGGCAAATAGTATTGATGATGTCAAAATCGCGCTACAGCAACTATACTCTTAGGGCACTGATGAAGCAAATAAAAAGATACAAGAATTCGAAGAGCTCCTCGCTCAGGTCGAACCAGAAGCTGCTAAGGCTACAAAAGGTATCAATGATGCGACTCAAAGCCTCAAAGAGATGACCGCGCAAGAAAATGACATTGAAAATTTGAAGCGCCGCCTTGTAAGTTTCTTTAGTATTGGCGGAATTGTTCAAACTTTCCGTCGAGCAATATCTTCTGCTTATTCTAGTGTTAAGGAACTGGACGCAGCTATGACAGAAACTGCAGTCGTTACTGATTTTGATATTGGTGATATGTGGGAGCAGTTACCAAAATACACTGATGAAGCCAATAAATTAGGTACTAGTGTAAAAGGTGCTTACGAGACGCTGACGTTATTCTATCAGCAAGGCTTAAACTAGAAGCAAGCTTGGGACCTTGGTATTGAAACCATGAAGATGGCTCGAATTGCAAATTTAGACTACGCTACAGCAACTGACTATATGAAACATGTAGCATAATAGAGTAATCTATTATGAAAAGTTTTTGAATTGCTGGGAACCCCTTAGAGCCTTGTTTACGAAAATAAAGCTGAAAAGTTTTAGTGCGGAGCACCGTGAAAATAATAAGGATTGGGCAATCAGCAGCCAAGTGTCTTAAAATAAGATAAGGGTTCAACGACTATCCCGTAAGGGAGTACATTCAAGTGAATGGAAGTGAAAACAATCCTATTAAGGATTATGATATAGTCTGAACTTTAATGAAAATTAAAGGAGTGAATAAAATATGGGAATTTCAAAGAATTATTAGAAAGCATTAATGATATGCTCTGAATAGAACGAATTTACAATTTTAAAATATATTAAAGGAAAGTCTCCTAAAATAGAGCTTTTGTGCAATAATTGCGGCGAGCGATTTGAGAGATATTTATGTCATTTCATATAGTATCCGCATGTATGTCCTAAATGTCATCCTAAAGGGAGAAGCCAATAGATTTCTGTGGAGGAAGGACAAAAAAGAACTGATGCTATTTTTGGGGAAAATAAGATTCTTCTAATTGATTATAAAGGAAATAATACTTTATCAACTTTTAAGTGTGCAGATTGCGGAGAAGTTTTTTCGGCAGTCCCAACATCTATTTGGAGGGGGCGGAGCCGAGGCTGTCCAAAATGCACAAAGAGTGAAAGTTTAGGTGAAAATAAAGTAGAAAAGTTTCTTCGAGAAAATAAAATTCATTTTCGTAGATAGGAACGTTTTCCAGATTGCAAAGATACTTTAATGCTACCTTTTGATTTCTATTTACCGCAATATAATATTTGTATAGAGTTTTAGGGAGAACAACACTATAAAAAGAGAAGCCTTTATTGGGACGATGATATTATTCGACATGAGACTATTAAGAAACAATATTGCGAAAAAAATAATATTAAACTAATTGAAATTCCTTATTGGGATATGGATAATATCCCATCATATTTTAGTTTCATTCGGGAGTGAGTAACGAACACTCTTTAACAGAATGATGACAGCGGCTCTTCGTGGTTTCGGATTGGAGCTAGACAACATACAAGCAAAAAGAATAAACGATGTTTATTCAGAACTGGCGGCTTAACGTTTAGGTCGCATAAAATTATTTGAATTGCTGGGAAACCCTAAAGCCCAAATGCCTACGTAAAAGAATCCTTAATTTTACGCTCAGGAGCGAAAGCAGAAATAAGTTTTGGGATATCTGTATGGTGATACCACCTCAAGGATGTAAATGGGCTATCAGCAGCTAAGGAGGATAAAATGGGGAATAAAATTAATAAAGAGACTTTTTAGAAGAGAATTAAACAAGCGCACCCTTTCTCACAAATAGAGCTTTTAGAATATGATTCGATGAAAGGCCCTTTGGTTTATGAATGTTTAAATTGTGGAAAAACTCATGAACTAAAAAGCGCAGAAGGAATCTTTAGCAGACTAAACCCCTGCTCTTGTAAAAAAGAATTTAATAATAGAAAAGAAAAAATAAGGTTCTTTGAGCAAAAACAAGAAGAATTAGAAGTTTTGGAGATTGGAAGAACAAAAAGTAAAATTAGATGCAAGAAATGCGGTGAAACTTTTGAGAGAACCGCAGTAAGTTTAATGAGTTCTTTTGATAATTGTCCAAGTTGTAACAATAGAATTATGAAGCAAACTAATTCTATTAAACAAGCTTCAGAAACCCTTTAGCGGTTTTTACCTTCCGGTGAGGAGTATAAAATTTTAGAATATTCTACTTTTCACGGCGACTGTCAAATTAAACATTTGCCATGCCACTTTATCTACAGAGGAAAATTTGATAGTTTTTTAAATTCAAGAGGATGTCCAAGATGTTATAGGAAAAAATCTAAGGGAGAACAAAAAATAGAAAAATTCTTGTTAGACAGAAAAATTAATTTTATCTCTCAAAAAAGTTTATCTTTAGAAGAAGATTTAAAGAGATACAAATTTGATTTTTATTTGCCAGATTTTAGAATTGCAATAGAATACAATGGTGAATAGCATTATCAAGAAAAGAATGGATATTTTGATGGTCTGGCGAAGAATCAAATGAGAGACAAGAAAAAAGAAGAATATTGTAAAAGGCATAATATTGAATTATTAATAATCCCCTATTGGAATTTGAATAAGATTGAAGAAATTTTATCCTTAAAGTTCAACGACTATCGAAATGCTAATTAAATTAGTAGAGTAGAGTAGACCTAAGTAGGTCGAAGCGGATAACTAGAAGATATAGTCTATTCTTACATGAAAGTGTAAGCAGTTCATGGGAGAACGCATATAGATTAACGACCTATATGGAATATTAAGATAACTGCGTCCGATACGGCAGAAATTTCTATCGCTATGACAAAAACGGCGTCAATTGCAAATAATGCAAATATGGAACTTGAGACCACGGCTGCGCTACTTGCGCAAATAATAGAAACCACCCGTTAAAGCTTAGCGGCATTATTAAGTAATTAATAATGAAAACTCTCTTAATTCAGGGGAAAATTTAACAGAAGCTCCAAATCATTATAATTGGCGCCTCAATTTATTACTTATTAATAAGAGGTGATTATATTGATTGGTATTTATTCTATTTATTCAAAAAGTCAAAACAAATATTATATTGGTAAAAGTGTAGATATACACGCCCGATTTCAGAAACATCTTAGTGATTTACGATTAGGAAAGCATCACTCTCCATATTTATAGCATGTATATAATAAATATGGTTTAGATGATTTAATTTTTCAAGTTATTGAAGAGTGCGATTTAGCATCTTTAATTGAAAAAGAAAAGCAATATATTCAAGACTATGACAGTTTTGAAAATGGTTTTAATTGCACTTTAGGAGGAGAGGGGACTCTGGGAAGAACCTTTTCTGAAGAAACTAGAAAAAAGTTATCTGATAACATAAAAGGAGAAAAAAATCCTTGTTATGGTCATTGGGGAGACCTAAATCCAAATAGTAAAATCACTAAAGAAATTGCTTCTTATATATGGTTTTATACTCATAATAAATATTATACTTTTCCAAAAATAACTCGTAAATAGTGGGTTGGGCATTTTGGAATAACTTTAGACATTTATAAAAAAATTTAGCAAGATAGAACTTGGAAGCAATTGAGCGATGAAATTGATTTACAAGACTTAGAATAGTATAAAAAAACATTGGAGTTTATCAAATTAATCCTGAGCCAAGCTACTAATTAAGTAGAAGGTGCAACGACTATCGAAAACAACCTAGCGCGCCCGCTAGGGGGAATGAGTAGAGTAGATTCAAGTGAATCGAAATGGAGAGGTTCTTTAAGGCGTTAAAGAATGTGATATAGTCTGAACTATGGTATATTTTCTGTGAAGCCATAGAGAATAATTAACGATTATTCGTAACATAATTGGAGGCGCCTGAAACGGCTGGTACAGCGTGAACATTAGCGCATAAAAGAATCTAAAAGCGGGGACACCCTAAAGCTTATAACACCACATAATTTGATTTCTCTAAAGAATTATGATATTATGGTTACGAAAGTAGAAACAAGTTATAAGATGCTCCATGGCTAGGGGCCTAAAGAGATATGAATGGGCAATCCGCACTACAAAGGAGAGAAATATGTCTAAAAAAATAACTAAAGAAGAATTTTTATCGCGTTTTTATCATAACTACCCTCAAGCAAAAATTAATTTAATAAATTATACTGCTATTTCAAAATCAGCAGAAATTGAGTGCCAATATTGCGGCTAGTATTTTGTTAAGTCTCGCGCACGAGATTTTCTTAATACTTATAAATGCTGCGGAAGCGACTAGAGTAAAACTAAATTAGACAAATTAAAAAAATGGTATTCTGAGACTGATGAATTTGATTTTGTGAAGCAGATTAATAAGGATTGTTTTATTGTTCGTCACAATAAATGCGGACAAGAATTTAAGAGGTTTTTTGCTAGTGCAATAGACAACCCATTTTCCTGCAAGTATTGCGGCACTCATCGTACCAGTCAAATGTTATCTATTGATGAAGTTTAGGCAGTTATAGATGAGCAATTTTCGGGGACTATAAAAATTTTGGAGTATACTGGACAATTAAGCAAGTGCCGATACCGATGTAAAAAATGCGGTTTAATTTTTACTCAACAACAAACGAGTCTTATGCAATCTCGAGGCTGTCCAAAATGCGATCATAATCATTCAAAAGGGGAGCAAAAGATGGAAAAAATTTTGCTCGCGGCGGGCCTTAATTTTAAAGAATAGGTTAAAGTTCCAGAATTACCCTTACAAAGATTTGATTTTGGTATTTACGAAAATGATAAACTTTAGTATTTTATTGAAATACAAGGCGAGTAGCACTATGAGGAGCGAGAGATTTTTAAAGAGGGTTTAAAAAAGATACAAGCGCGAGATGAAAAGAAACGAAAATACTGCAAGGAAAGAGATATTCCTTTATATGAAATTGAATATCGACGAGGAAAATTAAAAAATTTAGACATATTACCTTTTAGTTCAACGACTATCTCCGTGAAGGAGAGTACTCCAGAAGCCAATGCTGGGGGAAATGATTCTTACTTTTAAAAGTTAAGATATAGTCTATTCTTTATGGAAACATAAAGCAGCCACAAAGGCGTATACAAGGTTGCGACTTGTATAGAATGTTAAGTAAAAACCATTATAGCACGTTTTCAAGAGCTCAAAAAAGATCCGAGTGAGATAGAAGATGTCGATGGTGAAAGTGTTGATGCAAACAAAATTGAAACAGCATTACGTTCTATTGGTGTTGCACTACGCGACTCAACTGGGCAATTCCGTGATTTAGATGATGTCTTTTTGGACATCTCTAAAAAATGGGGTGACTTAGATACAAATACATAGCGTTATATTGCCACTATGGCGGCGGGTAGCAGACAGCAGTCACGTTTCATCGCAATGATGAGCGACTACGACCGCACAATGGAATTAGTGGCTGCTGCGAACAATAGCGCGGGGTCTTCATAGAGACAATTTGATAAGACGGTTGAGTCTTTAGATACGAAAATCAACCACTTGAGCAACTCTTGGTAGACGTTTGTTCAAGGTTTAGCGAATAATACGCTTATTAAGGCGGTTGTAGATAGTTTGGCGTGGATTTTGGACCGTTTAAATGCTATTACTGATGTGCTTGGTGCAAATGGAATTTCTGATTTTGTGATTACACTGACTTTGATTTTAACGTTGTTCTCAAAAATTAAAGGACTTTTAGACGGTATTTTGACGCTGAGTCAGGCTTTTAAAACCGGTTTGGATAAAGGTATCGCCGAAAAAGTTGAAAAGGGCATAAAGGATGGCACGAACGCTGCTTCCAAGGATGTCGAAAGGATAATGGAAGAAGCTGTTAGAGAAGGCACTCGAAAAGGAATGGAACAAGGCGCAGAAGCGGCAAATGCCGGAGGGTCGACGTCAGAAGGCGGTAAGCCGGAAGAGAGGTCTCCGGAGAGCGGGGGTTCTACTCCTTCTGCAGCAGGCAATACTCCCCAACAAGGGGGACTTTGGGGCAGAGCTAAAGGCGCTGCTAAATCGGGTGTAGAAAAAGCTGGAGCATGGGTTGGAAGAAATTTTGGCAGTCTTCAAAATTTTATGTATGCTTTATCGGCCGCGGCAACGGCGGTTAGTGGCGTGACAAAAGGACTTCAGTATTTAGAAGATAAGGCTCATGACACTGCGGATGAACAGCTTGAAACTATCTAGTCTTTAAAAACTGACATTGAAGCAGTAGCATCTTCTTTAGATGAAAAAATTGCCGCTGTAGACTCACAAAAAGCTACTTATGATGATAATTAGCTTACTGTGCGTGTGTCTGGCGGTATCATGGATGATACTTCTAAAAAAGCAATTAAATCAAATAATGAATTAGTTCGAGCCATTCGTTCAGAATTCCCCAAAATAGCGGAATACACTAAATACCAAAATGGCTAGTGGGAAACATTAGAGGGCTTTTGGTCTGAATATAAATCTACTTTAGAAGAGTAGAAACAAAGTTTAGATGATCTAACTTCGGCTTTAGAAGCTCGGGAAAGTTAGCTTAGTTATGAATCCTATACTGGGGGCAATATTAAAACTTCAGGTGTAGTTTCAGAGTCAGAAGAATAGGGCATACAAAAAGCCACTGGCATCGGAGCCGCGGTTGGAGGCGGCGCCGCCTTGGTGGGAGCTGGCGCTGCGGGTTTATTTACTTTCTTACCGTTATTGGGAATTGCCGCACCAATTATTGCTGCGGCGGCAGTTGCCGCGGCTGGAGCCCTTCTTATAGGCGGAGCGACGGGGATTGTTTCAGAAGTTTTAGCTACTTCCGAAGGAGTTTCGCAACGACAAATTAATTCCTCGGCGGGGGCAATTTCTCAGTATGGAGCTTTAACTCAACAAGATGTTGATAAGCTTTTAAGCGGTAATGTTGATGGAAATGTTGAACTTTAGCAATTATTAAACAGTCTCGGTGGTTCTAAAAAATTTTAGGAACTGTGGGAAGCCGCGGACGAAAATATTGATGTATTAAATCAATTAGCAGTAGAATTTGAAAATACTGCAACTGCCCAAATGGAGTATCGTCAAGAACTCATGAAAACTTTGGGCATTTCTAAGGAAGAAGATACCGAGAGAAAAACATCACAAAATAATATTGCCGGGGGAATGATTCTTTCAAGTGACAAAATGAAAGAAAATCAAGAAGCTGCGCAAAAAGAATGGGACAAAAAAAGCTCGGATGAGCAAGAGGCTTTAATAGATGAAGTCATGTTAAAATATAGTGGTGCAGTTAAATCTGAAGCCACTGGAAAATGGATGACCTCAACTGGAGAAGAATACAGTGATGAAAGACTTGAAGAAATTGCTGTTGCCTCAATATATGAAGAAAAAAATAAAGATACTTTAAAGGCGGGTTTTGATGAAAAAACTGCCGAAGAATGGGTAGAACTGGCCAAGAGTTTAGCAAGTATTGACTTGGAAAATATTAAGCAAGAAGATATTACAAAAGAAATGTTAATGGCTCTTGGCAATACAGAGGATTAGGCCAATTATAAATTAAATAACTGGCCCTATTCGCAAGAAGGTATCCGTGAAGAGCTATTAGAATTTCAAAATGGAGAAATAGGCCAAGAGCTTACTGTAATAGAAGGTTTATTAGAATAGGCAGAGAAAAATGGAGGTGGTGCTTTTGGTAAAACATTATATGAAAAAGGCAATGTCTCCGCAGCGAAGAATGTTCTTCAGATGCCTGAAGATGTTTAGAAACAAATAGAAGAAGCCTATAATGAAGCTAATGAAGAAGATAAAGAAGCAATTGAAAAGGTCTTATCTATGCCGATTACTTCAATGGACGATTTACGAGATACAATTCAAAAACTTCGTCAAATTAATGAAAAACTTAATTTATCTGAACTTGAACTTGCAAAACAACTCAAACTTACAGATATCGGAAAAACCGTTACTTCATCTGATGTTTCATCTATTGCCGAGGCGCTTGCCGCAGGCTCTGCATTATCTCTTGAGTAGGCCAACATGGTATCACAAGCCATAGGGAAAGGCGGCGTTAATGAGGAAATGTCCAACGACCAACTCTATAAAGCTGGTTTTACGAAAACTGAGGATGGGTATTTATTGACTGGTATTTCTGCGGCGGAAGCAATTGAAAAATTAAACCAGACAATGATGAGTGACGTTTCATAGATAAAAACCGTTTTGGAAAATAAGTATGGAAAAGATGGTATTGGTAGTGACACTGTTAAACAAGATAATCTTTATGATTCCTCTAAGCTTGCTAGCATGAATATCAATTAGGCTGAAAGCACGATTACTCAAACGTCTGCTGTTCAAACAGGTGTAAATCGAGATTCACACAGTGCTGTAAATGGAGAGATGGTGCCCTCTGATTATTATTCTCGTTGGGAGTAGGAAAATAAATTTTAGAAGGGTGATGTGGTCAATGGCACTCAGCTCTATGAAGCAAAGTAGAGTGATGAAGCAAATGCCGCAATGGACCAATATCTTGATACTCAGTTGGCTTTACTTGGCGCTACTGAAGAGTATTTATAGGCAAAAGAAAAATTGGGAGATGCGAGTGATGAGGAGTATAGAAATTTAAAGAAAGAAATCGTTACCACAAACTAGTTAAAAAAGGCTCTAACAAATGTTGCCAATGTGGTTGAATCTGTTTCAGATGATTTAGACTCAAGCGATACAGCAAAATAGGCAGCGGCCTTAAGTAAGGTAGCAGCCGCGGCGGGTGAATTGGGACTTAATCTTACTCCTGAATAGGTTAAGGGACTGAAAGAAGAATTTTTGGCTCTCGCAGAAGGTGGCGAAGGAACTACTGAAGCCCTAGCAAAAATCGCGGCTGAGGCAGCATCTAATAAAAGTGGATTAGGCGAGTTCGCTGGAGAAGTGAAAAATATAGACGCTTTTTTGAAAGAGATGAGCAATGAAACTTATAAGATTTATGCCACGGGTGATGCGGATTTCTCAGGGTTATTTACCCAATTAATGAATGCTGGCGCATCAGCAGATCAAGCAGCAGCCAAATTACAAGGCATGGTTGGCGATGGCGTCAAGATGAAAGTTGAATATGATTGGGTAGAATTTGACGATACCACTATTGGAGGATGGGCTCTTAACAAACTTGGCTTTAAAAAGAAAGTTCCAAGATTAACTTGGGAAAAAGTAAGCGGAGATGCTGAAAATGAGTTTGAGGGGAGCACAGGAGGAAATAAAGGCGGCTCTTCCGGTGGAGGTTCATCTTCCAAATACGAAAACAACTACGATAAACGCTACAACCTCGTAGAAGACATCTCTGAAGAACAGCGCACTCTCAACAAACTTGAAGCCGAGTATCAAAAACTTCTTGATGGCACAAACACTTCCGCATCAAAACTCCTCAACAACTACGAAAAACAACGCGCTTCTCTTCAAAAACAAGAAAAGCTCAATGAAAAACTTCTCTCTTACCGCAAACAAGACATGAAAGATTATCTTCGCAAAAACTCCAAGTATTCCGATTATGCCACTTACAATTGGAAAGACAACACAATTGAAATCAACTGGGATAAAATCAATGCAATCACCGATTCCGAAAAAGGCGAGAAAGTCGATGATTACATCTCTGGTTTAGAAGAAGCTCAAAGCCGTATTGAAGACGTCGAAGATACTTTAATCGATATTGAGCAATCAATTCGTGACCTCGGTCAAGAACAAATCGACAAATACATTTCTTCCCTCAACCAAGTGCGAGACGCTATCATCGAAGCGCGGCAAGCCGAAATTGACAGACTTTCCTCCATTGATGAAACTTTAAATGACCAAAATCAACGCATGTTTGATGCGGTCCAAAAGGTCATTGATGCAGAACGGCAGGCGCGCGAGAACGACAAAACTGAGCAAGATATTGCCGACAAAGAACGTCGTTTGGCGCAACTTTAGATGGATACTGGCGGCGGTAATTAGACCGAGATTTTGCAATTACAAAAAGAACTCGATGATGCGCGCCAAGATTATAGTGATTCTCTTGTTGATTAGCAGTTGCAGAGGATGCAAGATGAGGCCGATGAAGCGGCAGATTAGAGAAGTCGTCAAATTTCTCTGATGGAAGAGCAGTTAGACATTTATCAAAAATCAGAACAAATTTGGAATGATATTTATGATTTGTGGGATACTGCCTTTACCAAGAATGGTGAATTCAAGCCGGGTTCACAATTGGCACAACTTTTGATGGATACCGCTGACTATGTGGCGGCGAGCCAAGAAGAGAAAGCTTAGTTGCGTGGCCAATGGGGTGAAGACCTCTCGGTCGGTGCGGCAGGTAAAAAGATATTGGCTACTAAGCAAGGTGTCGATATGTCGAAAGAACTCAAAGCGGCAGAAAAAGGTCAGGTCAGTAATCAAACGGGTATTGATTATGGCGCAATGGACCAGAATACTCTTAATAGCTATAAAGAAGCAATCACCGATGAAGGGAAGAGTCGTGTTGCTAACGGCACTGCTTCAGCGGACGAGGCTAAATTATGGGGCTCAAATAAGAAGCAAACAACCACAAAGAAAGTTTCCCATAAAAATGGTCATATTGCAAGCGTCAAGAAAACCACTGTTAAGTCTGGTGTCAATGGCACCGCGACCAAAGCAATTCAGCGCGGAATTAATGATTTAATTAGTGACGGCTATATTAAAGGCATTAGCAAGTTAGATGTAGATGGGAAAGCTGGTCCGTTAACGGTCGCCGCGATAAAGAAACTTCAATCTTTAGTTGGCACTAGCGCAGATGGTAGTTGGGGTCCAAATTCGCGCAAGGCGTTTAGAAACTCTGCCTACAAAGCCTACGCAACAGGCGGACTCGCCGACTATACTGGCCCAGCTTGGCTGGACGGCACTAAATCTCATCCAGAACTTGTGCTTAATGCGCGCGACACTGAAAACTTCATCCAATTGAAGGATGTTCTTTCGGATGTTTTAAAGCGTAATAGTTCCAATTCTTCGGAAAAGAGTGGAGATAATTATTATGAAATTCACATTAATGTAGAGAAAATGGATGACGATTATGATGTTGAACAAATGGCCGACAAGTTAAAGAACCTTATCGCGCAAGATGCAATGTATCGAAATGTCACATCAATTAATCGATTGAGATAATAAAAACAAATGAGCGCGGGCGTGTGTAAAATCGCGCCCGCGTTTTGGTGTAAAAGGAGGAAAAAAGAATGGCTATGGACTTTTGCGGCTTCACGTGGAAGGGTATACATTCGGACGACATGGGCATAAAACGAGTCAGTGATGGTAGTAGATATAATGATACCATTATTCCTTCATTTTCTGATACGACAGCAACGGTGCCCGGCGCGGATGGAACTCTTTACTGGGAGTCGTTTTATTCTAATAAGCCCTTTTCGGTGAATATTGCTTTTGACTCGCTGACGGAAGTCTAGTATCGAGAATTGCGCAATTGGCTTAATGCGAAAGACCGCGGCGAGTTGATTTTTGATGAGGCGCCATATAAAGCTTATACTGTTAAAGTAAAAGACCCCCCGCAGTTGAAAACGATTTGTTTTATGGAAGGCGGAGAGAGGATTTATAAAGGCGAAGGAACGATTTCTTTTGTTGCTTATTATCCATTCGCGCGCGGCGTGTATAAGTTTAAAAACGATGTACCAACAGAAATGACTGGCGTTGAAGAGTGGATTGGCGCGAGCGGCCTAATTACAGCCGATACGGCATATAATTCCTTTTCTACAGAAGGAAATTGCAATCTTTATAATGCTGGTGATTTATCGACTGACTTTAAGTTGATAGTTAATATTGAGAACAGTCCCACAAATATCACCTTGAAAAAGGGAAGCGAAACAATTGGCACGCTTAATTTTGCTTTGACAGCGCAAGGCGATGATGCTTATGTTCGTTTTAATTCTGCAACGCAATTGATTGAGGGATTAGTAAAAACAACGAGTGGAGAAATTGAATTAACAGGAAATCTTTATAATAAATATATTACTAGTGGAGACTGGTTTAAGATTCCAGTGGGCAAATCCGTGTTGAGTATAACGGAGAAAACAGGGATTACTGATAAACCCACAATTGACTACGATTATCTTTACTATTAAGGAGGCGTGAATGAAAGATAAATACGAAATTTCCTTATGGGAAGATTTTCAAGGTGAAAACGACGCCTATTATTCAGAACGAAAGATTGCGACGATTGGCGCGAATGATATGACGTCACCATGTCGCGCTTATAACCCAAAGTTGGTTCAAAATGTGAATGGCACGAATACCTTTACATTCGACATGTATATGACCTACAAGGAAAACTTTGTAAAGGATGGGAAGGATAAAACATTTGCCAATCCTTTCTTAAAGTTGCTTGTAAATGAACGAAAAGTTAAGGTTCTTTGGAAAGACAAATGGTATGACTTCATTATCAAACAGTGTGCCGAAGAGAGTTCTTCGAAAAAGATTACATATACTTGTAAAGATTTATATGTAAATGAACTTTCAAAGAATGGATATGATTTAGAGTTCGATTCAGAATTAAATAACAACTATGGCACGGCGCAAGAACTCGTGGAAGCCACCCTTAAAGATACGGAATGGAAACTAAAAGAGGGCACTGAAAATCTGCTTCAAAAGAAGGAAGAGCCCGTTTATGAATTGAAGCTTGGGAGTGCTCTTACAGCGATAAATCAAACAAAGAGTAGTAGCGCTGACAAGCCAATTGAAGAGACGATTCCGGCAGGCGCGCTGATTTTAGTTTTTTATGAACAGTTGGCGGGAACAAAGGTTCTTTCGGGAACTTATTAGTTTGCATATGCGCCGACTTATAAAAAAGATACAAATAGTCAACTTGTTGTTAATGCTGATTGTTATTCTGCGACTTTTGACGGCGTGGCATTGACTAATACATCTATTTCTGAGAACTATCGCGCGGAGCGGTTGGTTGAAACGAAGAAACAGGTTTATGACCCAATTACTAAGAAATATTGTTATGTTTTAAAAGCAGAAAAAGATGCTGATGCACGGCAAATAACAGTGATTTCAGAAACTGGAGACGAGCAGACTTTTGATGTAAAAGATTATTCGGTTAATGATGAAATTTACGAGTTCGTAGAAACTGAATATAATGATGCACTTGTTGTAAAAAATTTAATTAATAATGATACCGAATTTACAAATACCAATGGTTGGGAAGCAACTAAAAATGGTGAGTCTGCGGCTGTTCATATTGGCTTATCTTATGATAAAGATTCTACTTCAGCAGAGAAATATTTTGGCAGCACCTTCTTAGAAATGGATGCTAGTGTTATTTATGAGAACGATGGATTGAGCACAAATAGTGCAGCAATTCCTGACGAGGGCTTTGTTGAAGGAAAGTATTACATTTTTCGCTATACTGGTAGACTTTAGTGGAACCAAGGCGCCAATAAAGACCCGATTGCAGCAGGTGAAATCAAAACACCAGAACTAAGTCTTTTAATTGAGGGCGCACCCACTATAGAAAAAACATCAAAAGGCATTGGAGTGGCCGATTCTATTAATAGCGTTCTTGGTGGTGGTATATATAGCATCAAACGACAAATAATTTTTGATTCCATGGCCGCAAGCACCGACGATTTGGGCTGGGATGAAGCAACTGGCTACTATTAGATGAGGTTGCAATGCCGGCGCTCTATTTCTAAAAAAGATATCCAGCGACAACGGTTACGAATTAAAATTGAGAACATCAATGAGAATAAATATATTCGATGGATAAAGAGTATTCAATTCTTTCCCGAGATTAAGACCGAAAAAGGTTCTTTCATCTGCCCTTATGATATAGACACCTCCACGGTGGTATCCACTATCCACCGTTACTATAATCATACGGCCGCAACCGACGCTGGAATCTCAAGTCTCGATGACATTGATTACCTCTGGAGCGGAACTGGAACATGGGACAATGCTGACTTAACATACGAACAAAACAACTTTGTCAAAAAGCGCTCAATTTCAATTTCCAAATCAAATCGCTTCAACATACTACAAACAATCGCTGAGCAATTTGAGTGCTGGATGAATTTTGAAATTGAGCATAACCAAGACACAGGCGAAATAATTCGGAATGAGGACGGGTCGCCGCGCAAATACGTTTCGGTGCGGCAAGATGTCGGTGAGGACATCGGATTTGGCTTTATTTACGGTATTGACTTAAAATCCATTAGTCGAGATATTCAATCAGACCAGATTGTTTCAAAAACCCTCGTGCTTTCAAACAACAACGAGTGCGCGCCCGGTGGTTTTTGCGCAATATCATCTAGCGAAGAGAACTACCCCGGAGTCGACTTTGTTTTAAATTTTGATTATTATATTTCACAGGGTTTACTATCCTCGGGAACCGTTAATAAAGACCTCTATGATTCTGAAAGTGGTTATTATACTTAGCTTCATAACGAGACGGCTGCGTATAAAAGCAAGGTCGCATCAGTTACTGATTTAAAAATGCGACTTACTAAAGCTGAGAGTAATCAAGAAGTTTTTGAAGACCTTGCGTCCGCGGCGGACACTACAATCAACAACTTAAAAGAAGAATTGCGCGATCTTTCTCCAGAGCGCAAGCCTTACGAAGAAGCTATAACCAAAAAATGGATTGCTAACAATATGGACGATGATGGGGTCGCCGCGCGGATGGTCGCTCTGCAAACGCAAGAAGGTCTCAAGTCCAGATATGAGAATAACGTTAAGTTTTTAACTGAACAAGTTGCTTCTATTACTAAGAGTTTAAAAGAAGCGCAAACGGCACAAACAGCTTCCCTCGAAAAAATCGATGAGCTTCACAAAAAGTTCTTCAATAAATATTCGCACTACATCCAAGAGGGGACTTGGACGAGTGAAGATTATATTGATTCTACTCTTTATTATCTTGACGCGCAATCTGTGGCTTATACGTCCTCTCGGCCACAAATCAGTTATAATATTTCGGTCTTGCGCTTAAGCTCTCTCGAGGAGTTTAAAAACAAAGTATTCAATGTTGGTGATATATCTTATATCTAGGATACTGAATTTTTTGGCTATGAATCCGATAGAAAAACTCCATATAAAGAAAAAGTTATTATTTCAGAAGTAACATCTTTCTTTGATGAGCCAGATAAAGACACATTTACGGTGCAAAACTACAAAACCCAGTTTGAAGATTTGTTCCAACGTATCACAAGTACCACTCAAAGCCTGCAATACGCCTCTGGCTCATATGCACGCGCGGCGGGTATTGTGGAACCAGATGGAACCATCAAGGGTGAAACACTTTAGGACTCCATTAAGAACAATGAGGAACTTGTTTTTGGTGCGACGGACGAGAGCGTTGTTTGGAACAATACTGGTATTACCGTTTCTGATAAATCAAATTCTCTAAAGAAAACAAGACTCACTTCGGGTGGTTTATTTATTTCCGTTGATGGCGGCGCCACGTGGAAAAATGCGGTGCGCGGCGAGGGCATCTCGACGCAGTATTTAACTGCGGGAACAATTAATGTAGGCGAGATTGTTCTTATGGATAAGAATAGCCCCTCCTTTAAATGGGATTCTAGCGGTATCAGCGCCTTTGAAAAACAGGTAGATGTTGATGGAAATTTTATTGGTTATAATCAAGCCACCTATGTTAGATTTGACCATTTTGGTATTTATGGCATTCAAAAGAATTTGAATTTTGTTCCTCGGAAAGAAGATGATATTTATGATAATGCTAAATTTGGCATGACGTGGAATCGCTTCTTTATGAAGAACAATACCGATGATGGTTCGGTTGAAATTTCTTCAGACCAAGATTTTCAAGTAGTTGTTAATGGTAATGATAATTAGAAAATAGAGCGCATAAAAATCGGTAAATTAAGTGAAGGAAAAACAGAAATTGTTGATTCTAATGGAAACACAATCACAAAAAAAGTTTATTCTTATGGCCTTAGAATTTCAAATGCGGAAGGTGAACCAGCCTTAATAGCTCAAGATGGGTATTTATGGTTACGAGATTAGATGTCTATTGGAAATGACGGAAACACTAAAGTTTCTTTAGGCTATCTTGAAAAAATTAAGGTCGTTACTGAAAGTGAGCGTGCTGAAGATGGAACAGAGAGTGAAATCTCAAAAACATATCATCAAGTTTTTAACGCTGATGATAATTTTATTGTTTACGAAAATGGAGATGTCACTGCCAATAATGGCACGTTTAAAGGAGAGATAATTGCCAACTCTGGCTCTTTCGGAAATGGGACTGTTTAGATTGAAGACACTGGGTTGACTGTCTATGATGGGGGTTTGACCATTAAATCCTCAGAGGGAGACTCTTTATTAGAATTTAATTCTGAAAAGAAAACTTTATCAATTTCTGGCATAATAGAAGCTATAGGCGGAGAAATTGGTGGTTTTACAATTGAAAATAATCAGCTTATTTCAACTAGTGAAGATGGAAAAAAGCTCGTTTTAAATGGAAATGACAGATATATTTACGCAGATGTAATCACTCTGGGAACCGGTGCGGAAATTGCGAATTATATCCAACTTGGCGCATCGGCGAAGATTTATGGCGCGTCTGATACAGATAAAGTTCTTGAGACTTATGATAACAATGGTGAGGTAGTCACTTCTTTAAAACAAGATGGTTCCCTTGTTCTTGGAAAAAATATTAGTTTTCACCCCTTAGCGAGCAAAGGATATTTCGGGCAAATTGATAATGATGACACCATTATTATCGATGGAGATACTTCTGTAATCTCGGGCAGGGGATGGTCAATTACTCCTTCGGTAGCAACCTTTAATAACATTGACTTGGGAACAGGAACTATACGCGCCGCGCGCTTCGAAATTAATCAATCGCAACTGGTCGGCGGCTCAATGATTTTTAAGGAAGCTTACAAGGGAGAATTAACAGGCACGACATTTACCTTGGACGAAGACCAATTAAAAACACTTAATAATGATTTTTCGTTTGTAGGACATTGGGTGCTTTTTACTTTTGCTAACTAGTTGGTGAATAGCGGAGAAAAATATTACCAAGTAACAGGATACAATACAGAAACTCGAGCCATAACTTTTGAATCCGCTCCTGAAAAGGCGGATGGATTTATTGATTTGGGCACAGTTGGGAATACTGACGAAACTGGCTCTTGGATAATTTCAATCAATTCTAATAATGGAAGTTTGGGACGATTCGGTGGCGGAAAAGGATTAACAGTAACTGAGTTCTTGGCCGCGGATGAGCAAGACCCTCCAATTATTACCACCACTCCTCGATTATTCATGGGCGATCTCTCTGGATTGAGGTCTATCGGGGTTTCTGATTCTAGTTACTCTGGCGTTGGCCTTTATTGTGATAATGTTTATCTTAAAGGTGAAATGACGACAGAAAAGAAGGCGGCTGGTATTTCAACAAAGGGAGAATACTTGCCTACCGACTCAACAGACCCGAAAAATTCTATTGTATTATGGGCCGGCGCCGATGACGCAAAATCAATCGCTCAAGCCAAATTTAGAGTAACAAATGATGGCAGCGTATATGCTGAAGAAGGATTTTTTACTAATTCAACAATTGAGGGTAGTAGAATTTATGCTGCCCACATTTATGGTGGGACTCGAATAGAATCGGCCGCGTTGAACATTCATGACACCTCAAAAGGAATTGTATTCTGGGAAGACCGGGATGGAGAAGATGAGAAAATAACCTTCGGAATTAAGGAAGATGGAATATATACCTTGGATTCCGATTCCAGTAATTATATTATTAAACTCGTCGCGGCTGTAAATAAAACGAGAATATAGTTATCTAGTGATGATTTCTACACGAACTTCAGTTCTGAAGCGGTAAATCGTTTGCATTTAGTTGATAATTATATTTATGGCTGCGGGGAGAACGAAAACCACACCACCTTTATCCAGTTCGGTGATTCCTCTATGAAAATAGGAGTAAAAAGTTCAGAGAAAGGAGCGGAAGAAACTCGCTTACAAGTAGCTGCTGATAACACAACTATTTATGAAACTTTCGTTTTGGAAGGATAGGGAGATACCAATAAAATTTCTTTTGTGTATAAGGTTCATAAGGCTAATAGCGAGGTAGATGGTTATGATTTATATGTTAACTGAGTTAAAAGGAGGAAAAAATGGCAACAAGAACAAGTTCTAATTTAACGATTGCCAGTTTTGCTGGATATTATGGCGGCTGGGCTTCTAAAGAACCCGAGAACACTTCTGGGTATTATTTTGGCACGGGCTCATCATATGGGCCTCTCTGCATAAAATTCAAAATCCCTTCGATTAATAATTTTTCAAACCGAAATCCCGCCGTGACTTTCAGTTTCGAGGCGAATGGTGTCGGATATTATACTACTTGTAATTTTACTGCAACGGTTCGAACTTCAAACTATTCAAGCAATTCTACTAGCGCCCAAGGAACAGCGGTGAGTAAGGGCGTTAAGCAATCTATGAGTATTTCAGCTAGTAGCTTTTCCTCTGTCACGACTTCGGCCATAACGATTACTAGCTCTTCGGTAAAAGCAGACAATTCAACTTATTATTATTGTTGGTTTACTAGTCCGGGTGGCAACTATCAAGTTAGAAAAATCACAGGTAAAGTTTATTATGATGCATATACCCAATGTTCGGCCCCGACTTCAATAAAATTTAAATATAATGGGAAGGAAAATTCTTCCCCATATACGCATCCTTCCGATGGCGGAACAGGAGATGTTACCCTGCAATGGAGTGGCGCTAAAGCTGGCGCGGGGATGGGTATTGCCGGATATATCGTATAGCGCTATGATTCAGAAACGGGAAGTTGGGATTAGCATAATACCTCTGTAACCACAAGTAACACATATGGGTCTTGCACACTTGCAACAGGGGTGCGAGGCAATGTTCGGACTTACCGTGTTATAACAAAGGGAAGCGTCTCCGGTTACAATAGCGGCGCTTCCAATTATGTCTATATTTATTTTAACAGTAAACCCACCGCTCCGACGGGTTCTGATTTAACTGTTAGAAGCTCCGTTGAGACGGCTACAATTCCTATTACGCTGCCAGTAACAAATTATTCTTATAAAACAAACACCAGAACGATGATTCTTTATTCCTCTTCGGATGAGGGAAAAACATGGGTGTCTACTGGAGCAAAAAGCGACCCGAGTGTATCGAAAATTTATAACTTCCAAGTAGATTAGACCCCCAATTAGGGAGAATTTAAAGATTATAAATTTAAAATGAAAGATAACTTTGGTGATGAAAGTCAGGTGCTGACAATCAGACTGACTCGTTCCGTCCCCCTTGAAGTATCTTCATTTAAAGCGACTTTGGAGACTCAGAAAGAAGGGGGGCTGTGGGTTTCTTTCTCAGCGGATACGTCTGCTCACAAAGATTCTATTTTAATTGAATTGACAGAAGATGCAATCGCGGCGGACGGAGGCAGTATTTCCAGTGTAACAGTCCCATGGAAAGAAACTATTAATCTTTTGGCAGAAGGGCCGGCGTATGTCGGCAGTAAAGATTTTGTCTATCGCTTTACCCTTAATGCCAGCGATGATTTTGGAGATACGGTAACAAAAAAAGCAAAAACCTATTTAAACGATGGAGATAGTGATGAACGAGATATTAAAATCGGCGCCCTTCCAAATGATGCAACTCTTTATAATACGCTTAGCGGCGATAATATCTCTATAGCAGAAGTGGATGGTCTTCGATTTTTTTAGAACATTCGGGCGGAATGTAACTGGGATAATTTGACAACCGCTAGTGCCGTCCTCTATATTGGAGATAGCAGTATTCAGTATGCGCCAAAGATTGCTGGTAGAGTTTTTAAGTTTGAACTTAATGAAAACGAGATTTTAAACAAGCTTACTTCATCGCCATTGAAAGGCCGCATTGACTTTAGCTTTTCTCTTGGAACGAAAATTACAAATTCTTTTTCAAAGACAATTTATTTTTCGCCTCGTCCTTCTATTAATATTGTTCCTCCGCTTTCTACTTTTAAGATGTATGATTAGGCAGTGGGAGACTTTTAGATAAATGGCGTCTTTAGAGGTTTTGGCCTAAAAAAAGTTGATATTGAAGGAACCCAAGTAAAAACTTTTGAAATTACGGATTTAATCTCAACTGGAACCACAGGATATAAAAAAGAAGGATTTAATCTTGCTTCTCTATTCCCCTTGACTGACTTTAAGAGCTCTGAACGAAAGGGAGTAGTAAGCAAAATTATAACCCTTACTGCTACGAATGTCTTGGGTGTAACTTAGACTGCGCAAGCAAATATAACACTTGACTTTAGGAAAGTTCCGAGTGGTATAAGTATAGGAACAATTACTTATGGGGATGAGACTCCTTCAAATCTTGGCACGACATTACTTTGTGAAGGAACTAAAATACAAGTGCCTTTTACCTATATCTCGTACGGCGGCGACTCAATTCGTTTTTCTATTTATTTTGATGGAGTAGAAAAAGCATCCACAACGGTGACTCCTACGGGGGCCGAAACGGCAAGTGGGACGAATCAATCAGGAACCTTGAGTTTTACAGTCCCCGCCATTCCTTTCGGAAAAAGTTTTGCTAATGTTATTGTTAAAGCTAATTTGGCTGGCACGACTGAAGTTAGTCCTTCTGAAAAGGAATCTCTTTATTTATCCCCCTATGAAGACCCCGGCATGAATATTTTGAGTTCAGACCTAAGTGGCACAACTTTAACATTAAACCATTCCTTAAACGCGAAAGGTGCGGGAAGTTATTTATATGAACTTCAATTTGAAGATAAAAATGGTGATTGGATAAGTAAGATAAGTCAATCAGAACCATCTCCTTTTTCTTTTGCTTCTAGCGATGATTCCCCAGCTGGCAACCAAGTTGCACGAATTCAAATTGTTTATACCTATCCGACGAAAACCACCCGGTCAGGGGAGGCCATCACTTCTTATTCAAATAGTTTTACCATTTTTGCGGAAGGGCCAACCGTGTCTTACAGAAAGAATTATATTGGCATAAATAATCCATCTCCCTCCGATGACGCTGTCGTTGATATTGCTACGACATCAGGCCGCAACAAAATCAAATTTGGCAATGGTTCAACTGTCTCAATCGAACTAGTTGCGTCAGACATAGATGGCGGCCCGCAATTAATCTTTACAAAAGGCGATACTACTTATACTTTCACATTCGATTCTTAAATTTGACTCTTCCAAAAAAATATGTTATAATAAAATGAATTAAAGGAGGAGAATTAAATGAAAATATCTCAAATTCTAGGACTGCCCCAATTTTATCAGTCAATTACAGAAAAGAAACTTCCTTTCTCATTGGCATATAAATTCAATAAGCTCGCCGCGCAAGTAAATACAGAACTTGATTTTTATGGTAAAGAAATGGCGAAAATTATTGATGAATACGGAGAAAAAAATCCTGATGGCTCAGTCTCTTATCTTGACAATGGAGATGTGAAAATCATCCCTGAACTTCGAGAGCAGTGCATGGTGCGCATCCAAGAACTTCAGGATGTCGATGTTTCAATTGACATTACTTTTTCTCCCACGGAACTCGAGTCACTTGAAATGTCGATTCGAGAACTTCAAAATTTAGTTCCTTTCATCAAAGACTAAAAGAAAACACCTTCACAGATTCTTGTGAGGGTGTCTTTTTTATACAAAAATATCAAAGTAAAATTGTGCATTTATACGAAATTACTCTGCCGCGACGCGTTTCATCTTTTGGCCTTTCTTTAAAAATGACTTATATATAGAAGGAGATAAAGGAGGAAAAGAAAATGAACAATTTTCCACAAGTAAATTCAGTAAACCCGCAGGGGCGATTTTCACCTTCAATGTTTTTGACTCCGCAAGGAAATGTTTATATTATTGATAGTCCATTTGAAGTGGCTAATGTTCCGATGGGGAGTGGAGTTTCAGCCGCGATTTGTCCTGCTGAGAATTTACTATATTTAAAAATGTATCAAAACGGCGCCCCGTCTCTTGCGGCATACAAGCTGGCGCCTTATGAGTAGCCATTAACTACTGGCAGCTTTGAAAAGATACTGCAAAATATTACACAGCGTTTGGAAAAAATTGAAAGTTCAATTTCACCAAAAAAGGAGGATAAAATCAGTGAGCTCTTATAACCCAATGCAATTATTAATGCAAATGGGAAAGGGCCGTACAATGCCCTTCCCCAATATTCAAAAACCTACTCAAAACCCACCCATAAATGCTCAAAAACTTAAACAAATGGCGCCTCAAATTACAAAGGAAGACTATGCGCAATTGGTTTCTCAGGCCCGCGCGCAAGGTATCTCTGAAAAAGACATTGAGGCCGGTTTAAATTTCTTATTGTCATTAAATTGATTAGCGTCCGGGGCTAACAATTTTCATATATTTTTTATTTAGGAGGTAAACTTTTATGATGAATGAGGGTTTATCAGCAGGTGATATTCTTGCTTTAACTAGAGACAATGATGACCGCAATGACTGGATGGACAATCCTTTTATCTATCTTGTCTGGATGTGGATGTTCGGTGCCAATGGTTGGAACCGCAATGACAACGCCGCAATGCAGGGCGCGCTGACACGCTCCGATCTGTTTGAGGGTTTCAACAATCAAGACGTAAACAGCCAGCTCCGCGGCATTACCAATGGCTTGTGTGATGGCTTCTACGCCATCAACAATGGAATGAAAGACGGTTTTTACGGCAATCAGGCTGCAGTCAAGGACGGCTTCTATGGTATCCAAGGTGCATTAGCTGAAAACCGTTTTGCTCAGCAGCAGTGTTGCTGCGATGTCAGAGGGGACATTAAAGACCTTTCTTCTGAAGGTTATCGCAATACTTGCGAGATTACCACGGCGATTCATGCTGAAGGCGAAGCGACTCGCGCACTTATAAATGCAAACACCATGCAGGATTTACGCGACAAGCTTGCAGACCGTGACCGCGATTTACAGAGCGCGCAATTCCAACTTTCTCAACTCAATCAGAACGCCACTCTCATCAGTGCCCTGCGGCCATTCCCAACTCCCGCATACATTACTTGCAGCCCGTACCAAACTTCGACGGGTAGTTGCGGCTCCAACTATAATTGCGGTTGCGGCATCTAATTAATTGCACCGCGAGTACATATCCGTATCAGAGGTGAATTAAATTGATTGATAGTTATTCTAATACTGCTCAAGCAGTCGCTGTTGGCGCAAACATCCCCTTTGCGATTAACAGTATTTAGACCGGTTGCACGGCGACCCATAGCGCCGGCAGCACAACTTTTGTTTTAAGAAAGCCCGGCTTTTATTTCATCACCTTCAATGGAACAGGAGCAATTACTGGCGCGACTGCGGGAAATGTTACCGTTAATATGTTAAATAATGGTGCTATCGTTCCCGGCGCGACTGCTACTACGAATTCTGCTTCGACCACAGACATTCGTTCGCTTTCTTTTTCAAAATTAATTTAGGTAAAGCCTTCTTGTTGCGCTGTTAATAATTCAACTAATCTGACCTTCAACAACGCCGGTCTAGCAGCCACATTCAGCAACGTGAATGTAGTCATCACTAAAGTAGCGTGAGGAAAGAAAATGAAAAAATTTAAATTCCTTTATAAGGCCATGATGGACGATTTGAAAGATGCTGATATGCTTATTGATTACGCTTGCGAATTAAAAGAAAGCGAAGAAGATAAAGCATTAGCAAATGAAATCGCCAAATATGCTTAGGCCCGCTTAGACCATTTTATGAGTTTCCATAAGATTTTTGAAAGCGAAAGTGCGAAAGTTAAAGAAATAAGTAACGACACAATCCAAGGATGTATGTGGCGCGAAGCGCATGAGATGTATTTAAGTTGGTATGAAGATATCGAAAAGAAAGTAAAGAAATTTAGTTAAAATTTCGGAGGAGAGTGAAAACTCTCCTCTTTTTTACTCCCAATTTTCAAGGGGACGGTCAAAGCCAACTTTGTATGCGAGATATTTCCCGATACCAATTGCGTCGGCTTCATCGTCCGAAACAGTTACATCATACCATTGTTTTGCCAACGCTTGCATTGATTTTTTTCGTTCAGCGCGGGCGCGGCCCTTTACGCCGCAGTAATTGCGCCACGTGTTGGTTGGGCATATTTCATACTTAATATTCATTGTATAGCAAGCATCAATTAACACGCCTTGAAGTCGCGCGAGTGTCTAAAAAATGGTGATAGACAAATGGTTTTCATCGGTCTTTATTGTTCCTTTTTCAGACGCCTTTTGGAACTAAATACCTTCTAATCCAACCCAATCAGGCTCCCAATTAGTAATCATGTTAATGAGCCAATTTTTAATGAGAAAAATTCGCTCGGCTTCATCCGTGCCGGAAACGGTAAAAACTCCGTATCGAATAAGCTTACCATCGTCATAAATGGAAAAGCCAGTTTTTTGGGTTGCCTAGTCTAAGGCTAGAATTCGAGTGGATTTTTTCTTCTTAGGAATGATGTTCATGTCCTGTGCTTTAAAAATGTTCTAACTGCAAACAGGACAGTTAAGACCATTTCGCATCTTCTTCCAAGGCGCGCGAACTTCATGCCCTTCAGGACACTAGAAAATCATTTCATTCTCAAGATTTTTATAAGCGGAGGAAATTAATTTCCATCCCTAGTTTGCAACTTCTGTTTGGATATCTTCAATTCTAATTCTGCTCATTTTTCTTTTTTTGCGACTCCAAATCGGAACCATATCGAGGGTCCTCTTGGCTATAAATTGAACTACTGCCAAAGCCGCCACCACGGTCTTCTCCAATTGCCATAACAGAATCAACTTGGCACCAACTCACTTTGGGAACTTCAGCTAATACTAATTGTGCAAATTTTTCTCCTGCGCCAATTGTATGAGTAGCTCCGAACTCAAAACTTCGCACTATCAGACTTCCATCAGATTCATAATCATAATCAACGTCTTTAATTTTTGGCTCGATGTTTTCGACTATTATGGCAACCTCATCACGGTAACCAGCATCGATTGTGCCCGGAGTGTTTGCAACTCTTAGTTTAGAGCGAAGAGAACGTCCACTCTTTGGTCGGACTTGCAATTCATATCCAAGAGGAATAGCAACTTTAATTCCTAATGGAATGAGTTTTGTCTCACCCGGCGCAATAGAAATATCCTCCAAAGCATACACATCCATACCACTATCGCTTATGTGTGCGTATGTAGGCGCCTTCGCGCGTTCATCACACTTTTCAATAGGAATTTTTATAACACGCTTTGCCGCGCCGAGCGACTCTGAAAAGGCATTATGCAACAAAGAGACCATTGACTTTAAGAAAGAAATTTTCTGCGCGCTCAATTGATGAACTTCAGATTGTTCTAATAAAAGAATAGTCGCATTGAAAAAATTTTCAATCTCTTCTAATGAAAGCTGCATTGAGTTCATTGCTTGTGAAAAATTAAATTGTGTCTCAGGGGTAGAAAGTATTTTTTCATAATTTTCAAGAACAACGGTCGCAACAGTAGCAAACTGGTCTTCTGGCATTTTCATTAAAGAAGCAATTTGACGAAAATTTTCGTTGTTTTCAACATCAAGTTCATCTAAAAGCTTCCTTAATTCAAGTTCCTTATCTAAATTGGTTATTTTCATTTTATTACCTCATTTAAGAAATTTGCTTCTTTTTATAATATAATCATATCATAAAAAAGAAGCAAAGTCAAATTTTAAATTAATTTTCCTTTAAAATCAAGTTGAGAATTATTCCGACGACTAAAGCGAGAGCCGTAGCGCTCAAATTTAGCGTTTCACCGCCTACCACAAGGCCACTAATACCGAGAGATAAGACTGATGATGTGATAACCAAATTCTTCTGATTGTTTAAATCAACTGACTAAAGCATTTTTATACCACTACAAGCGATAAAACCATAGAGAATAATGGCACTACCGGCAAAGACACAAGAGGGAATAGAGGCAATAAAAGCCTAAACAGGGTCAATAATGCCTAAAATCATCAGCATCACCGCGGCGGTAATAGTTACACGAGTAGAGGCAACTTTGGAGAAGCCAACACAGGCAACGCTTTCACCATAGCTACAGGCGCCAAGTCCGCCAAGCCATGCGGTAGACAGATTAGCGAGCCCTTCACCGATAAAAATCCTGCCGAGTCCGGGATTACGATAAAGGTCAACTCCAATAATATTACCAAGCGCGGCCGTATCGGACAAACATTCCATCATTGCGCTAACGGTAAAGGCTAAATAGAGAATAATTAAACTAATTAATACAGATGGTTCAATTGCGCCCCAATGAGAAAAGGCGAAATCAGGCAGGGCGAGAATTGAAAGATTTGAAAAGACTGAAAAATCAACAACTTTAAACACTCCCGTCACTGTTAAAATAATAGAATATATATATCCAATCAGTGTGCCAAGTAGGAAAGGCAAAATTCTTGCAACGCCTTTTGCGTAATGAGAAATTAAGGCAATAGATAGCATCGTTACAAATGCAGCACTTACGCCCCACATATTAATTTTATTATCTATTTGCACATAGGTTGTAATAAATGCCATGAGATTAACGCCAATGACTACAGTTACCGCGCCAATAAGGGCTTTTGGAAAAATCTTATAAATATTATCCATTGGAATTCTCGTAAAAATAAACCCAAACAAACAATAAACAAAGCAGGTTACTAAGCCACCAATTGCTACTGCGGTATACCCTCCAAGGGCAAGCGCCGCTAGAACGGGAGCAACGAAGGCCCCACTATTGGAAATTATCATAGGAGAACCTCTTTTTGTCACAAGAACATAAATAATTGTCGAGAGTCCTGCACCAACAAGAGCACCTGAAATAGCAACGCCGCAAATATTAGCAATTAATACAGTGGCCACAAAAACGGATAGCATCATTTGAAGGCCAAATAAAAGCAATTTTTTAAGGGGGAGTCTATCATTTATTCCATAAATCATTCATTCCCCTCCGCGCCGTAAATTTCTTTAAGATGTTTTAAAATTTCATCAAAGCTTTCAAAATCGCCATTCTTTGCAGCATATAAAATCATACCATATAGAAGCTGATTAATTGAAAAGCTGCGGCGCCAATCCTTTTCGTTCAAATGGTTAGTTCGAATATCAAAATAGTGAAAGTAATTTTCTTTTTGATTAATTCTTTTAATTTCATTTAAAAGATTATCATAAATACTTAAAATACTCTTCCCATTAGCTTCATCTTTTTTTATTTGCTCTAATAAACGATCGGTTAAATATTTCCAACCAAATAGACATCCTGTTTCACACACCGAACCAATTGCACTTTGCTCGGGGCACATGACAACGACATCACTATTCCAGAGACGTTCAATGTCTGCGGCGGTAATTTTTTCTGCGAGACAATTATTTTCTTCCTCAGTCATATTAGATTTGTCATTAATAGATTTGTTTTGAACTGGAGAATACACATTCACTGGCAGCTTATATTCAAGAAATTTATTATATTCATATTCGCGCGCGAGATTCGCTCCAAAAGTCATAATGTCGCCGCCTAAGTATACAAGAGGCTTGCCGTCTTGGCTGGAGGGTTGATTTGAAAGCGCTTCTTCCTTTTTTGAGTCGTCCTCTGCAAATTCACTCGCAAAGGAAATGGGGATACCAAGATATTTTGCAAATTCAATCTCTTTTTTTGTCGACTCTCCAATATATCCATCTTTATCGATAACAAAAATCATATTGGACATTGCTATTTTCTGTCGATGTAATTTATCAAGAGTCTCCTTTTCTCTTTCAGTGGTTTTATCTCCACAATGACCGAAAACTCCGGGCATTAGAACGATACAATTGGCTCTAGTAAATCTCTAGTTCCAGTCAAAGAATTCTTTTTTAAATCGAGTGCTTCCACAAAGGGTTACAATAAAACTACTCATTTGGTCTTTATATACAAGCCACAATGGCAAGTACCTTCCTCCTATTCACGAAATTCTTTACACATACATTTAGTATCAGCAGTTTTTTCTTTTCGGCAGGGGCAATATCCCTCATTTTCTTTAATGGCTTGCCTAAATTCTTTTACAAAGTCTTTATCTGGGTTTAATTCAATTTTCATTCAAATTTTTCTCCTGTAATTCTTTTTGCATATTGATTGGGACTTGCAAGTTCTACACCGAGAGTTCCGTCGAAATGATGTTCTTGATTTGGCTGAAAACGTCCAAATTTGATGATTATGTTTTTATAAAATTTACAAACGCATTGATAATAATCTGCCAAAATAGACCCTTCTTTTGCAAATTCCTCTTCCGTATAGCCGGTATAGATTACGATATCATCGCCGCATTTGTATTTTGCACGAATGCAATTAATAAGAGGAAGTAAAGAATCCATACTGTCAAATGGCTCGAGACCACCGAAAACAAAAGCGTGTGTTAATGGATTATTTAAATAGCGCTCAACAATTTCTTCCATAGAAATTTCTATTTCGGGCTCTTTCGCGAGATGGCTATTTTGACATACAGCCATCCCGCACTCGCGGTCACATTTGAAAGAACACTTGGGAAAAATAATAAACATTGAAGGTTTTGAATAATTACAAATGTCATATTCTACAAGGCCTTTAATTTTCATTTTTTTGACCTTCTTTCAATCCTTCAATATAACCAAGAGTATGTTCTTTTTTCAATGCTTCCATCATATTGTCCCAAACATGGGGGTAAAAAGAACCTACCAAGAACTCAAAATCTATCATTAATTCCTTTTGTTCTTCTGACGTATATTGGGCTTCCATTTTTTTAATAAAGTGTTGTAGTGAAGTAAATTTTACTGGTTGTAATTTTGGCTTATTCTACATTATGCCACTCCCTCATTTGATACTCAGCTTTTCGTGCCGCACTCCATGTGCGTATTGGGGTGTAAACAATTCTACCGCTGGTTTCCCAGTATTTCAAAACGGTTTAGACTATACCTTACTCTTTAATAAGAGCTCTCTTGGTAGTCGTTGAGGCCTTTTAATGCCTGCGGATTACCCAATCTTTGCAGTTATTACGATATCGAAGTGATTAGCTCCGCCCCTTTCGGTTCGTATGCAAAGCTCTCAGGGCTTCCCCGCATATTCGAGATTTCTTTATTTTAAATCGCGTTTACATTTCACAATGTAATTGGGCAATACCCCTTTGTTTACCCTACGATTCTTGTGTATTCTGTTGCTACTGGTTCTCCGCAAATAGGACATTTTTTGCCATAAAAACCATGATTATTTTTACAAGCTTGGATTTTTGTATTAAAAGCAAAATAAGTTACACCTTTTTCAGCAATGTAATTTATAAGCTCCCAAGCCTAGTCAAATGAAGAGAAGGGTTTGTCAATATTTATGTGACAAATACTGCCGCCGTTGCAATAAGAGTCAAAAAGTGCAGCAATGCGTATTCTTTCTTGCATGGTAGTTTGGATTCCAAGAGGAATAAATTGATTACCATAAAGCGGTAAATCTCTCACCACTTTTTCAGGATAAAGTAGTTCATCTGCTTTTTGCAGTTTACTCGCCGCGGTTTCACCGGGTATCTACTCTATTGAAATTTTATAATCTTTATCAAGAATAAATTGTTCCTTTCCTCTGGTAATTACCTCAAAAAGTTTCTTGCCAAAACGGTCGGCTTCTTCCGTATAATACGTATTCCCGAATTCATCCAATTTAGTATATCCGAAGGTTTTAATTGCTTCATACACGCCCAAAACTCCGACCGTATTGTATTGTGAGGTTATATCAATCAATCCATCGCAATAGTTCGGTAAAAGTCCTTTTTCAATGTCTCGAACAATAATATTTCTCACAACGTCTAAGGCTTTTAAATTCAATTCGTTTAAATCTCGAAGTCTAACTAAAAAGTCCTATTCTGACTGGCTTTTGTAAGCGATTCGCGCGAGATTAATTGTTGATACTTTTACACTTCCGACTCGGAGAGCCGTTCCGCCAATAGAAGAGAAGAAACCCAAATCATCAATATTTGATTTTAAGCGGCAACAATTTGATAGGGAGGTCACGCTATCGCTAATAAACAAATTTGAGTCAGACCAAGTTATATTATGTTTAACAGCCCATCTCGCAAAATCCTCATCTGCGAATTTGTGATTTTTATAAATCATTGAAATTGAAGAAACAGGAAAAGTAAAAACATTCTTTTTTCTGATGTCGCTCATGACTTCAAGAAAAAGCTTTTGGAAATCACAAATTTCTTCTAAGCTATCAACCATAAAACTTCCATCGGGAAACTCTGCGCCGCCAAATAGAGCCATTAAATATTCATGGTCAAAGAAATTAACATTGGTAAAAGCACTTTGGATACTATCTCTAACAGCAGGCTGATTAACGGCATAGATAAAGCGTTGGATATTTTGTTTTGCATAATCCTTTTCTTTATTGGTCGTTTTAATTCCCAAATAATCTTCATTTACATCTTTCCGCCAAAAATAATACATGTAAGGAATTAAATCGGGCAGGCCGCAAGCTCCAGAAGAAAGATTGCTTGTATATGAAACAAATTCCTTTACAAAATCAATAAAAGTGGTTAAATGCTGCGCTGGCTCGTAATTAAAATCAGTTAAAAAGAATAAGCCATCCTCAGCTAGTCGCCGCAGAGTATATGCATAGCAATAGGGCTTGAAGGTTGCTGTGTCTGCGTCATGCAAATAGAGCGAACCGTTCCAAACTTTTTCAAGCCACTCATTAGCAGTTTTAAATCCATATTTTTTATTCAGTTCATAATAAATTTTATTATAAGCCAAAAGTTTACGGTGCGGTTTAGGCATTTCATTTAAAAGAGTTCTCATATCTTTATGCCCGACATTGGCGTTACCATCAATTGAGGCATCTGCAACTGTTTGGGTGTCAATAAAATTTGCAATAAAATCAGTATATGAAAGTTGCTCATCGCTAAAACCATTTAAACGAGCAATTTCCTCACCATACTTTTCTTGTAGTTTATTATACTACGTAGTAAAATTTTTACTTAACTTAACATTAATGTTCATATCATTTCCCCCTTTGCGTTTTAATCCATGCGAGAGCTTCCTGAAAATCCATTAGAGGGCCATTATCAATTCTCATCATTGGGAAAACTTCTATCCCAAGTTCTTCAAAAATTCTTTCATTCGTAATCAATTGTGCCTGCAAATCTTTTTCGATTAATTTTTTAACCAGAACATTACAAGCAGGACATCCAATTGTATAAACATAAATCATTTTTCTTGTTCCTTTCCGCAATAAATACAAATTCCATTTTCAAAATTATGGGGACACTTTTCGCGCAATATAGCATTTTCTTTCATCAAAGTGGCGATTGTTTTATTTAATGTAAAAATAAAGGGCTTTTGTGCTTTTTCTATTTTAAGATTATTAGCATCTATTTTTTTCTTTACTTCTTCACCTGTCAAATCTATCCCTCCCGTTCTAAAGACTCGATATTACACTCATAAAAATCTTTAAATAAAGGATAATAATTGCTTCGAACAAAAGCAAAAATTTCTCTTATTTCAGAGCGAGTGTAATACTTGTTATAAAATTTAGGGTCTTCTAATGTGTGTTTAGCGAATTGATAAAGAGTGTCTTTTGATATCTTTTTTATATAAATGGCTGAATTTTTTGCGCGAAGGCTGTTATGATAAAAATTGATAAGTTCAATAACTTTTTCCCACATGGGGTCAAAGAAAAAATCATCTTCATATTTAAGTGTAAAAAATACCCTGTAGCTTCGTGCAATTATGACCTGTCTATAAATTTTCTAAATCCACGTTTTGATAAATTCATTTTCCGAAGATGAATTTGCGGTAACAACATAGTCTAGTTGAGTATAAAGAGATTTTTCTCTCTAAATGCCAACATACTTTAAAAAAGTCTCTTCGTCAATAACACCGTTGTATTGCAGGGAAAAGAAAGTGCTATTTGGATTTAATGAAACCCAATTTAATAAATCTTCTCCTCGTGTAACCACAACTGGGAATTTCATTCCAATACGGGTCGCCCAGCCGTCCGTTCGCGCGCGACTCATAAGCTTCTTTACTTCCTAAAAGCTGCCATCAATTTGTCCTAAATCATAATCATGTAAAATTAAATTGCGCGCCGCGCGCAGATTTTTAAATTGCCGACTGTATTCCGGCCAAATAGTTTTTCCATCTAATGATAATCGGCCGTGTTCTGCAGTAGAGAGATTTTGAAAAATTTTTTTACGGTCTGATACACCAGTCTGCTCAATAAGGGGCTGCATTTTTTCATAAATAGTTGTATCAGGCTTACAAATTTCTATTTCTCGCGGCAGCGGCACATATAAACCATTTGTAAAGGCGTAACCTCCGTAAGAAAGATTTTCCGATTTATTCATATCTGGAATAAAACTTCCGTCGTCATAATCTTTTCTAAGAAAAAATTTCTCATATCGCCAAGGTTCAAATTCTCTCGATAACACGACAATTTCTCGACGATTTTTATAATAAGATGCAAGTTTCATCAACTCAAGATTAAAAGGGACTAGAGTATAGGTAGCCATATCCTAGTCATACAGACCTATACTCATTCTGCTTCTTCTCTTTCGCCGCGAGTGGTGATAAAACCATTTTCATCAATTGAAGTAATTAATTCAATGAGATGACCTTCTGTGCGAGCATATTTTTTCGCTATAAACATTTCATCCCTCTTCATGCCGCAAATGGTTATTTTATTTCCTCGTGAAAACCAACTTTTTTCGATTACATGCTTTTTCCCATCGGCGCCGCGCGCAGAAATTTGTTTATCATAATTTGAAAAAGCATTTCCATAAACCTTTACAGTAACAACTCCAGAAGTGGTAAGAAGTGTAACTGTCTTTTTTGTTTTATCTCTATCTAAAACGGTTCCTGCAATACGAGAAAGTTTGTATATTGGAACCATAGTCCCTTTAATGGGGATAAAACGTTCAACTTCTGGTTCTTCAGGCAGCTTATTAAAATCAGCCCATCCCATAAGTATAGGGTCAACTCGCGCCAACTCATGTTCATGATAATAGAAAGATACTGAATCCATTTCCCATTTACTTAATGAGCCTTGACAATATTTATCCCATAAATCTTTCTTTAAACGATTATTAATTCCATCTAATAATTCTTGATTGTGCTCTTTTATATAGGGACGAATGATATCCATTTGCTTTTTATAAATACTATCCCATGCTGTTTGTTTAATTCTTCCATCGATAATTAAATCGAGGTCAAAATGTTTTTCATAGAAGTTATATGCAATATCATCTATTATATAGAAGGCACCATCTTTATTCTTTTTAAGATATTTGTTAAAATTAAAAACACGACATTGAAAATCATATTTATCTGGAAGTAATCCAAAATCAATAAGGGCCTTCATGTTTTGAAGGGTGACTCTCTTTTTTGGCTCACTTGCGAGTTCAATAAAGTGTTCCATTTGCATCGCTCGATCACCAAAGCAATCAAAAGCGCCAGATTTAATAAGATTAACTACTTGAGTTTTGTTAAGTTTTATTTTTGAAAGAAAATCATCAAGTGAGACATAAGGACGATTTGCGATGATGGTTTTTACAATATCTTCTCCCACTTTAGTAATACCTCTTAATCCATATAGGATACGATTTTGTTCTTCATCTGGAGAGAACGTAAAACCTGAATTATTAATATCAGGAGGGGATATTTGTGTCCCGGTTTGACTTATCTTCCCAATAGCGATAGCAATTCGTCCATAATCAACTGTTTTTTGTTTTTTCTTCCCCCCTACTTTGTTTGATGTTTTTTCTTCTTCAATTTCATCATCATCCAAATCAATATCATCATTTTCTTCTGAATCAGAATCTACTTCTTCAAGAATTTCTTCTTCATTTTCTGATTCTTCAATTGATTGTGAGTTAACAATCAAACAAGCCGTATTCCAATATATAATTGGAAATTGAGTTGCTACAACTAAAGTTTGAATTCCAATAAAGGAATAAAGAAGAGCATGAACTTCTGAGAAACTGTAAGACATCTAAGGTTTCATCATCGTCTTCCAAGCGTATTCTCCAAGTTTTTTTGAGGGACATTGCGAAAGGAACTTCTCCTGAATAATTGGAATCTCTTTTATTTTTTTCTTCAAATTGTTATTATCCGTAAGTTTTTTATCTTACGCTCTGGAGATTTCTCTCATTTTCATCGATTTGTCAATTCAAATCCAGTTTAGCATATATTTTTTTTATTAGCGGACACTCGTGGGATTATTATATTCTTTCTTTTGATGGAAAGGTTCAAATCCTATGCGTTACGGTGATATATTTTTTTAGAATATATTTACCTCGGTATTAGCTTATTTTAAAAATGTTTTAGAAAAGAAAATTTTCTAATTTTTGTTTTTTTCTTGCAAGATAAAGAGTAGGATTATTACCATAAATATAATTATAAAATTTTTCAAGGTCAAGTCTTGCTGACCAAGAACACTGCCAGCAACTGCCAGTATTGAAAAGTTTATTTTTTCTCATTCCCAAAATTTTACATAAGTAGTTCTGATAGCTCTCTGTGAATTCTTTATTATAGGCGCAATACCCCACTCGAATTCCTCCATTACTTTTACTACAAACACCATCTCCATCATATAATCCACGAATATAGTCTGGATAAAATTTCGCAGGAATTTTAGAAGATAGAGATAATAAGGAGTAAGTTTTTTTAGGAACAATACCAAACTCAGCTAAATCTCGGCAGATTTGTTTTCCATTGAAAGATAAAACTGCCCGAGGTTTTTTATCTTCTTTATGAGAAAGAAAAATTGTTCCGGAGTCATTCAATACTTTAGTATTTATATTATCAAGTAAATATCTATCACTTTCAGTTAAACAAAGTGTTATACCTCCTTTTTCATTTATCGAACCGTCAGCAGTAAGAATTCCAACTAAATATGCTTTTTCAGTGGTATTTATTTCAGAAAAAAGACTTTGGTCTGTTTTACTTTGATAACCATGTGGACGAATAATAATATCAAGACTCTCTAGAAGTTTTGCTATTCCATGGTCATTATAATTATATTCTTTAGCTAAAGATTCAGTACTTTGTCCATCAAGATATTTTTTCTTGATTTCTTCTCCATACTTATAACGAAGGTATGTCATTTTACAATATTTTTCATTCTGTCGAATCCCAAAATGTCCCCGGTAAGGTTTCATATTAGTATACATTGCTCCACTTCCCATACCATTTTCTTTTTCAAGAATTTTATAAGTCTTCCCTAATATAACATTTTGATAAAAAAGATTTTCTGCTTGTTCGACTGTTATCATTATTTCACCTCCTTTTTATTTTATTTTTTACATTTTCAAAATTTAGCTTTTACCGATTTTGCCCACTTTTCATTTTATTACTCAATAATAAAATGTGCCAAGAAATTTAGCAAGGACCTTGCGGCACTGATTTGATTCCCCTAAAGTAAAATGAGAGATTTTTGGGTCCATAACCATCAACATAAGTTGTTCTTGAGAGGCGGGCACGCCATAATCTCGTTTATAATAAGGTTCAAGAATTTTTTGCTCCTCTTCAGTTAATCCAAACTCTGTCATCTCATCATACCATAATTGAATATTTTCTTTAAAACGAACATATCTATCGAAAGGCCGCTCATCGCCGTCCGGCGCGACCAAACGCATCAAGGCGTTAGCTGAAGTCATTTCTGCTGGATTATGTGGTTTTATGGCTTGTGCTGTTTGTATCCCAATCGCAGTATTAAATTGAAAAACATCTTGAACTTCTCCTGTTTCAAGAGCTTCCCAAATACGAGGATTTTTCAAATTAATAACCTGAGGATGTAAATATTTATTATAAATTTCACGGAGACTATTTAAACCTTCAAAATATCCATCCTTTTTTAAAAGATTTAAAGCAACTGCCAATTTATCACAAATATCGGTTACAAGGAAGTCAAATTTCACGTCGCCTAGGGCTTCTGATTTGCGGAGGTCAAATTGCGTAGTAACATCTCCATTTGGGCTTTTCATGAGGGCTGTTGTTTCAAATGGAGAGCGATTATAAAGGATAACACCCGAGGCATGTTGCCCTCGCCGAACAACCAGCCCTTCAATTCCCAAAGCTATTTCTTTTAACCCAGAATATTTCTCAAATTGATTAACCAACTCTTTTACGGGTTTTCTTTCTTTCTCTTCATTTCCATAAAAACATTCTGTTAAGCTCCAAGCGAGCCCACGCTCAACGGGAACTAGACTAGATAAATAAGTTGCGACATCAACGTCAATTCCTTTGGGACAATCTTTAGATCGATATCCTCGGCAGGCCGTCGCTATCGCTGATTTCGATGTAGTTGTGCCAAAAGTTGCAACCTGCACGACATTTAGTTCCCCTCGCTCTTCTCTAATTTTTTTTAAAACTAAAGGTCTTTTAGATGGCGCCAGATCCAAATCTATATCACTTTTATTGGACTATCTCTTTTATTCTTAGCCTCATAAGAGCGAATATCCGCTAAGAATAAGATTGCGCTACGGAATGGTGCTTATCTCCATCCCTCTCGAACCAAAGTTCAGTTAGTCTCTACACTTTTCTCAATTACATAATATCCATAAGCTTTCCCGCTATCAGAAAAAAGCTTTATACTAATATCTCGAATATTTTCTTTGATATATCTTGCGGCATCTTTTTTAGTTTTGAATGTCCCAATAAAGTCATTCTCGGGAGAATATAAATTCCACTCTGATTTTATTCGCCGGCGGCAAATTTCTCTACGAATATCATTATCAGGAACAATATAATATCCTTTCGATTTATGATATTTTTGCATACCAGACTTACTACATCCAAAATTTTCTGATGCATATTCACTCGCTTCTCTGATAGAAGGAAATTCTCCGATAAAGCTTCCGTCATCTCTATAGAGAATTGTATGCGACCGAAGTCCATTTAGACTTCCCTTATCGACCTCTTGCCTTTCAACATTCATTTTCCGAGTGCACCATTGTAGGTTTTCGAGTTTATTGTTTTGAACATTATTATCTTTATGGTCAATTTCAGGATAATTATTTGGGTTATCAAGCCAAGTCAAAGCTACCAATCTATGGACTAATTTATTATAACGGTGTCCATTTAGTGAAATCCCCACCATCAAATAATTGTTATCTGCTCCGGTATAGGGGATAAGAACTCGTTGTGGATTGGCAGTAATTTGATGAGAGCCTTTTATATAATGGCTGTAAATATTTCCTTCTTTATCACAGCTATAAGCATTACCAGTTCCCGGAATAAATTTTCTTTCCATTTTTTCACCTCCTTTTTTTATAATATAAATTAATAAAATGTAATTGAAACTTAGCACGGTGTTATCCTCGCGAGTAGTCGCTATAGCCTTCACCGTTAGCCGCATTTCTGCGACACCTCCGAGCGGAGTTCACAATCATTTTTAGAACTGCTTGATATTAGTTAGGCAGTTCCGCTCTATCTTTGTTTAAAAAACGGAAGTAAGGTAGGCCCCATTCAACCGGGTCCAACTGAGTAATTCCCAATAAATAATTGCTTAAAAAAGAGCCCGCGCTGCCGCGTCCGGGGCCTACAATAGAGCCACATTCCCAAAATAAGTTAATATAATGATGAAAGGTATTAAAATAAGAATAAAGACAATTACCCAATTTCTTACTAATATGAGAAAGAACATCTGCTTCTAGATTCAATCTCTCATAATGAACAGTATCATTAATTTTTTTCTCTTTTAATGAAATTAGACATTGATTAATCCATTCTTTTTCTTGAACGTTACCTTCTGTTGCAAGAAATAGAAGCTGAGGATATTTTTCTATCTCAGAAACATCAATTTGTTCAGGTGGCGCGACTGCGACTTCTGGAATAATTGGATTATGAAAAATATGATATTCTTCAATTTTGTCTTTAATTTCCAATGAATTTTTACACATTTGCTGAAACTCTTCAAATGTAAAAATATCCTTAAGATTTTCAAAAGCCTCTTCATCGCTCATTAGATGAGCATCATGATAAAAACTATCAACTTCACGCTCACCGTCTTTTGAATTTAGAAAAGCTTTATGAATAGAACGATATTCTGATGTTAAATAATGCGCATCAGTTCCAATAACCATTTTTATATTATAATAAGCCGCGATACGCTTTATCCGTTTATTAAATGCTATCTGGTCACTAGAAGCGCCGGGGGCAATTTCAATATAAAAATCTTCTTTAAAAAGTTCCTTACAAAAGAAAAGAAAGTCTCGAATTTTAATTTTCCATTCCAAAATTTCATTTTCGTCTTGTCTTTGTTCAGCCGCCACTAGATTTAGAACATAATTATCTAATTCTGAACCGAGGCAGTTATGAACAACAACTCCGTTACAACAAAAACTGTGAGAATCAACGTTCAAGCAATAAACTTGTTCTTTCAAATGAATTTTTTCAATTTTTTTGATATAAACCTTTTTATACAAAACTCCTTGATAAATAAAATGTTTTTTAGAGTCATGTTTCTGTGCATTTTGTAATAAAGAAAGTATTTCTTCATTAGAGTGATTTTCTTTTTTTGAAAAATCTTTCCAAGCATTATTTGAAGAACTAAGATAATAAGATTCTTTATGACTAACTTCGTCTTTTCCACGGCGGGGCTTTTGAACAGAAAAAGAACTACGAATCCCTAACGACTGTAAAAGTTCTTTCATATCAAGAGCCAATTGTTTGCTAATTGAAGTACTAACAAATTCTCCTGTCTGGTATTTGCCCATCTTTCTTTTTCTAAAATATCCCTCCGCTAAGGCATAACCAATGAATAAATTCCAATCAAATTCTGGACTAATATTTTTTATTCGTTTTGGAATATATTTCGTATCAGCATGAGATAATCCAAATAAATAATAAAATAATTCTACTAGCTCTATAGATGAGCTTTCCAGTTCAATTTTATGATTTTCTGGTCGATTTTTTTTACTCCAAAAGATTCCCAACTCTTGACTTGCTTTTTCAATAAAATCATTCCAAAAGAATGGAAATTCTTCATCAGAAAAAGATAGTGTAATCCTTTTCATTTTATCAGTTATAGAGATACTACCGTCGCCAAGCCAAAGTCCAAAGAAACGCATTATTTCGGGTGTCAAAATAATTTCATCGGGTAATTTATATTTTGGGCTATAATTTATTTTTCCGAGACTTTTTTCCCATTCCTTACGATAAATAATATTTTTTCCAGAATAAGTGGGAGTAACAGGAAAAATACAAATATGTTTTGTACTTCCTTTGATTGGATTGAAATTTTTTGCTTCAATCCAACGGAGAGGGGTTTCTGTTTTCTGCCAATTATTAGTTGTAACTAGAAATTTATGGTCGGCAGTGCATCGAATATTATCTACACCTTCTATAAAAGAAATTTCGGCCCCTTCTCCATCGTAAAAACGAGAAGTAGGAAAATTTACTTGCTCCCATTCTCCATTTCTGTTCAAGATATAATCTTCATTTGTAATTTCTTCAATGTTCTTTAGACCATTTTTAGTAAGGACGGTTGTTCCTTTTACAAAGCAAGCCGTGTCAGCAATTAATGAGTTAGGATATTTTTTGACAATAGCCTCTAATTCAGATTTCAAAGTCGGTGTTCTTTCCATTCTTCGATCAACATAACTATTTAACCATGCTTTAGAAGATAACTCTCGAAGTGCTCGATGCCCTTCGGTATTTTTCGCAATTAAAAGAAAATGCCAATATTTTTGTTTGGATTCTCTTGAATCAGTTAAATAAATTTCGTTTCCCAGAGCGCATTTAAAATCTTTAGGAATTTCTTTATTCTTTTTTAAATCTTGTTCAAGCTCTAACCATTCAACATGACCACAAAGAGCTTCATGGTCTGTTAAAGCAATTCCCGCATATCCTAATTTCGCGGCTGTAAGAATTAAATCTTTAGGTTTATTAATACTATCAATTAGCCGAATGTTGGCTAAGAGTAATGAGAGTGACTATGCGTTTCAAATCTCATTACTAAAGATCACCTACCTTTCATTTTCTATATAAATTATAACATATTTTTTATGAAAAATCAAGCTTCAGGTCTAAAATTTCCATCATCAGTAAAGGTAGAATTAAAAATATCAAAAATTTCTTTTAGGCTCATTTCTTCTGGTTGAACGTGAAATTCATGCATACAATTATGTTTTTGCCCCGGAATTACTCTTTCTACAACGAACCCTTTTGATGAACAACCTTCCGGTATGTTAAAAAATCGCCATGTAAAATCAGAAATATTTTCTTTGGTCATTTGTTTTTTTCCTCCTTAAAAGTCCAAAATAGAGGTTTCACGAACCTCAACTTGTTCGATAAAAATTTGTGGTGTTAGTTTTCCACCCCAGTTATTTACATTTACCTTTCCAACAATCTCTAAACAAAGGTTCTCTCCCGGGAGTGAATTAAGTTTTTCTATTAATTCTGTTGCGAAAAATTTCATATAAGCTACGCCGTTTTTTACAATTTTTAATGTGTTTTTGTTCGCGCCCAATATTTGAATATCTTTATGTGAGATATACAAATTTTTTATATGAATTAAAGGTTCTGAATTTTCTTGTCCCCAACAGCCATCATAATTACTTAAATCATAAATTAAATCTGTCAAGTCTTTGTCTGACGCATTTCGCTCAAAATCTACTTCAAAATACTTGTTATCAAAATCATACTGCGCTAAATCAATATTAGCCCTCTGATGGAGAGCTGTGAGTCTTGTGTCTGGGATTGAGACACCAAAAGCTGAATCGTGGCCAAGGGTGTATTCGAACAGGCCAGTATTCGCTAAATATTCTTTAAAAGAAGCAAGTTCAATATTACTCGGCGCGCGAGCGCTACCTCTATCAAATCCTTCTTCATTGAGCCTTGCAACAATTGTGGGCTTATGATATTTTGCGGCACACACCATTGCAGCGAGCCCATTTAATTCTGGCGCAAAGCAATCGTCATCATCAAGTCTTAAAAACAAAATTTGGTTTTCAAGTAAATCGTGTTTAAAAATTTTGGCTTCCAAACACTCAACAAATTTTTGTTTTTCTTTATCTTGGCGAGACTTTGCATTTACACATTCACGAGTGCTTTCAATACAAACCTCAACTTTAGTGCCTTTTGCACCTCGTTTATTACAATCCACCAATGTATCCGGCGCGAGAAAACTCAAATAAAGTCTCTCTTTTTCTGCTTGAGTTCCTACTCGTATCATTGCATTAATAAGAGGCACAATATAAAATGCTATTTTTATTGGTGTGATTTGTCCTCCCATTGAAAAGGATTGCTTATCTAACAATGTTTTAAACATTTTGTTTTTAATATTGTTTAAGCCAGTCTGAATAATATATTGATTTTCAAAGTTGAGAAGACTCATCATATCTCCAATAATAGAAAGCGCAGCCAAATCGATATAGTCATTTGCGAAATCTTTTAAAAAGAAATCATCCAATGCCCGACAAAATTGCCAAGTCACACCGCCGCCGCATAATTCTTTGTTTTTGTAATTGGGTGAAGTTTGGTTGTTAATAAGAATCATGTTTTCTGGAATTACACTCTCCGATTCCTTGATGTGGTGATCTAATATAAGAACTGGACAAGCGAATTCTTTTATATATTGTCCATCATTACTCAAATACACCAGAGTTTCCTCTGAGTTTGGACTATCTTTTACATATAGAAATATGAATAGCCATTTCAGGATACGTGTCAATAATATCCTTACTCCCCAATTACAGGGATAGTCTCTACAGGTTTAGAAAGATAAGACGGTATACGATTTACTATACCCGGTTGAATTGGATAGGAATTTTGGGGGAATAGTTTTCTCCCAACTTTCCCCATATTTATATTATACAATCTTGTTCTTGACTTAATTTGATATTTTTCTTCGATATAATCTTGAGTTTTTCCAAATTTCAAATCTTCAATAATACAAGAAATAATATATTGATCGCGTTTAAGCTTCCTGATAGGATAGTCTCGTTCTTCTTGCCTCCAAAAAGCACCGCTATTAATTTTTTCAACTTGGCTTTGTGAAATATTATATTTTACAGCTATTTGTCCCATATCTAAATCATAATTTTCTAAATCTAAATATAATTCAAGAATTTTTTTATTTGTCAATTTAGCTTTAGGATTTTTTTCTCTATCTCTAAGAGGGGGCTTGTTTCCGCCGGGAAGAATATTATAACCATTAGGAGCTAAGGAATTATAAAATTGAATATAATATTGTTCTTTTTCTGCCCACTCGTTTTCAGAGATATATTCGACAGTTTCAACAGAAAAATTATTTTTTCCAAATTTTTTTAGGGCTTTATGTAATAAACTGCCATCTTTTGCATTTCTATCTCGCCAATGTTGCTGAAAGCGATGTTGTGCGGTATTTATTGTATATCCTATATACATTTTTTGATTTATTAAGTTAGTTATTTTATATATTTCTGGCATGATTGCCTTCCTCCTTTTATAAAATAACCGCTTATCTTTCTTTTCCCACGGGATTACCATGCCTTTTCGGTTTAGGCTTCCCCGTTAGCCATTTTATCAAATGACCCCCTTGACAAAGGGTAAAGCTATTTTTAGGCAGCAATTCTACCTGCGTCAGGACATATTATTAAACTCCAATCAACCTCGTTTAATTCTTCTATTAAATCGCTAAAACCGTGTTGTTTTCCTTGGTGAATAAAAAAGCGAATTTCTTTCTCTGGGTTAAGTCGCTTAATATACTGGTAAAAAATTGCTCCGCTACAAACTCCATCACAATCGCAATCCATGATAATTGCATATGGCTTCAAATCATGTAATGTTTTTTCAATTGCCTTAACTCCCAGTTGATAATTATCAAGGGCTTCAAAGCTCTAGAGACATTGACTTGTTGGATGTAGGAATAAATCTACATCACCAACCCCGCGCGCACGCAGTAGGTTCGCGCCATAGTTATTTTTTATTGGTTCATTTACTAATTTAACTTTCATTTAATTCTTACCCTTCTGTTTAATAACTGTCTAAAAATTGCTTCTCCTTTATCTGTAGGGCTATCCTTTAAATTCAATAAGCCTTCTCGGTCATAAATAAAAGAAAAATCACAATAGTTCTTATATTTTTCACCAATAGAATAAAGCTTGTTAAAATACCTGTCTTCTCCCGACAGCTCCTCTTTATCAAAGCAAATTACGATTTCATGCGGCGCACACTCGCGCAAGAGAAGATTTAATTGATATTTATTAAAATTACTGCCGCACACAGCAGCGCCGCAATTTGGTAAATCAAAACTTTCTGCTTGCAATACCGCCTTTTCACTCTCATATAGAAAACAAATATGATTTTTTTTAATTGCTTCTTTGGTGTAATTTAAACCATACAAATTCATACCTAATTTATGCTTATACCAAATTCCTTCGATTTGAACTGGCATATATTTACCTAAATTTTCAACTTCCCACTCATCTAGCGCTCTCCCGCGAATTCCAATTAAGTTCCCATTAACATCATAATGCGGAATAATAATTTTATTTTGCGAGATTGAGTATCGTATATTAAACTTATCCATAGCCTCTTCTGTAATACCATCAGATAACCATTCTGGAGGATAACGTCTAATAAAGCAATCAAGCACGGCTTCATCAACATGTGCAAATTCCAGCGCGCGGCGTGGCATTAACGTATCTCTCAAACTCGTATACCGAGGAACTTGAAAACCCTCTTGCCGAAAATTAGAACAATTTAAAACTACTTGGTAAATATCTTCAAACCAATCGTATTCAATCGCTCTTTCTTCATAATACTGTTTTAAAAATTTAAAAATAGACATTTTTTGGCAAGAAGTATAGCACACAAATAATTTTGTATCTTTGTAAAAATATAATTTCATGGAAGCTTCTGAAGAATCTATATTATGACAAATAGTTGGAAAAACCAAACAGGTCCCCTTATCTTCATAGCGGTCGGCGCCAAGTTTGGTCATTAGCTCTATGACTGATTTATCGGTTAAACCGTCAATGATTGCTTGATAATCCATTTAACTCATTCATCCCTTCTACATTCAAGGCTTCCAAAAACTTTTTACTATTATCTTCATCATTTTCCCAGTCAAAAATTTGAATTTGCGGTTCAGTAAAAAAGTTATCTATTGCATTTAGTTGAGCATCAGTGATAAAAAGGTCTTTTTTGCGCATTGTGCCGCCATCAAAATAAGACCAAACTCTAACCTGAGACCACTGACCGCTTCTTACTTTATAAACATCTGTAACGATATTTGGAATTTCAATGGTTGTTAGTGGCTTTATTAAGTCCAACTCTTCTTTCGTAGGTCGGGACATAATACATCCATTATCCGCTTTATTGATAATACTTCGGCTTCCAGCAATACTGCTTTCATTTCTAATTTCTTTACTGTTGTCGGCGTTAGCATTTACTTGTGTTGCCGTAAAAATGGCAACATTCAGTTCTATTGCGAGGTCTTTCAGCGCGGTGGTTAGCATAAGCAATAATTCATCATTTCTGAGATTGTATCCTCGAAATTCGTTTATTAGCCCGGGGTTAATAAAGATATAATCAAAAAATACATAGTTGATATCATGAATTAAGCATTGCTCGCGGATTAAAGATTTTACTAAACCAATTGTTGGATTCGGCATCCGAATAATCAAAAAATTATCCTAATAACG